>Ga0310813_10000143_pt1 | contig 53072 bp, 45 predicted proteins | sample YN3metagenome_FD_203086 | JGI IMG/M metagenome (GOLD analysis project Ga0310813, IMG submission 203086) | Soil microbial communities from experimental microcosm in Duke University, North Carolina, United States - YN3 | ecosystem: Engineered > Artificial ecosystem > Soil microcosm > Unclassified...
ACAGCCGGCCTAGAATGCGCGCCATGAGCACCGAAACGCCCAAGCCCTCCCCCACCGAAACGCCCGCGCCGAAACCGGACACGGCGAAACTGCCGAAGGAAATCGGCGGCCAGAAAGGCCCCGAGCCGACCCGTTACGGCGACTGGGAAAAGAACGGCCGCTGCACGGACTTCTGACGCCCCGACGCGGCCGCCAATGTCACCAGACCACCATGCGGCGATAAATATGCCAACTGGCGTGCCCCAGAACCGGGAGCACGATGACAATCCCGAGCAGCGCCGGCAAGGCGCCGAGAACAAGCCCCAAGACCACCACAGCGCCCCAGCCGAACACGAAGAGCGGGTTGCGCGCCATGGTCTGGACGGACATGGAAATCGCCTGCGTCGCAGACACGGAGCGGTCCAGCACCAGCGGAAATGAAATGAAGAAGACCGCCAGGGCGCAAACCGCGAAAACCGCGCCGGTGGCGCAGCCGGCGAGGATCAGCATCCAACCCGCCTGGGTGGTGAACACCAGGCCCCAGAAGGGCGCGTATTGTTCCGCCGCCTGGCCCAGCGTGGCCGCGTAGATCAGCCCGGCCACAACATTCCAGGCCACGAACAGCAGGATCGCGAGCATGCTCAGCCGCTGGATCGCGCGCAGCTGCGGCGAGGCGCCGAGATTGGCCGCCGAGGCATCGCCGCGTTCGCGCTGGCGGCTCAGCGCGGTGAACCAGAGGGTCGCCAACGGGCCGAGCAGGGCGAAGCCGGCGCAAATGGGAAACACGAAGGGCCGAAAATCCCTGATGACGATCGCGCTGGCGACAAAGACCGCCGCGAGCGGGTAGATCACCGCCATGGCCAGCGCATCCGTCCGGAAATGACGCACATCATCGAAGCCAAGGGCCAACACCTCCGGAATGTCTTTGAGCGTCAGCCTGCGTATTTCAAACCGGGTGGGCGGGACATCGGAACGATGCGCGGAGAGATATGGAAACGCTGTAAAGGTCATGCGGTTCACTCCTCTGATTTTTCAGCCCTGTTTATTGCTTATTATTGCTTACGAGGGCTTGGTTCGTCGGCATTTCAAGTGCGAACGAGTCGAACTATCGGCAATGCGAAGCCGAATGGTCAACAGAATAATTTGTAAGGCGAACAAGATCTCAACAGGAGGCAGCCGCGGGCCCCGTCTCAACGCCTCAGTCAAAAAAAGTTTTTGCGCCGCTTTTTTCAAAAAGCGGCTGCTTTCTTCTCTCCAAAAAGCCAGCTTGGAATGCGCGCCACGAGCACCGAAACGCCCGCGCCAAAAAGTGGCTCGCAACCGCAAAACGGCTTGGTGCAGAGCATTGCATTGGTCTTGAGGGTTCGTGGGTTAAGACGCAACCGTTAGCGACGACTGGTCTTGAAATCCGCGACACTGATCTTGAGCAAACAGTCTCGCTTAAAGAGCGTTTCGACCTGGCGATGTCTTTGGAGGTCGCCGAGCATTTAACGCCCCAGCGCTCCGACTCGTTCGTTGCAGATTTATGCAAGGCATCTGACGTGGTTCTTTTTAGCGCTGCAACCCCCGGGCAAGATGGACATGGTCATCAAAACGAGCAATGGCCATCCTATTGGGCGGAGCGTTTTATTCGGCTTGGATACATTTTTTTTGATGTCATAAGGCCAATTGTTAAATCGGATCAAACAATCGAAATGTGGTATCGGACGAATGTAATACTTTACGCTCGACCCGAACAAAGTTTATCAATCTTGATGAATCTCAAAAGGAAACATCTAACCAATCTTGACCTTCCGATGGAAACCGTCGGGGTCAAGATGGCTTCTTCGCAATTTCTAGGCAGCACGAAAACATTGCTCCACTGGACAATGCGACGGACGTTGCAACGTCTGCAGCGAAAAGCGTGGCTTTCAGAGAAAAACTATAACCGATAGAAGCGTGGCCGCTTTTTCAAAAATCTCTCAAGCCGCTTCCTGAAAATTCGCGAGTTTCACCAGATGGCGCAGCACGTCGCGGGCGATGGGCAGAGACGTCCATATTCCGTGATATCGCCAGCCTCTGGTCCGGCCGCATTTATGAACTGGGCGGGGCTAATCCCGTGGTGACCGAAGACAGAGAAAGCTGCACTGCCAGCCTCTTGAACTACCTTACAAAAGACTTCATAACGCGTTATATAACACGTTATGGGTTCAATTATGGCAACTGACATATTACGAGACCTGGGCCCGATCTTCCTCGGCAGCCGCCTGAAGCGCTTGGCAGAGCGCATGCAGGCAGGGGCGGCAAGTACAATCGAGGACGCCGGATTAAGGGTACAACCTGCTCATATGCCATTGCTGACAGCCCTGGACCGCGGCCCCATGACGGTTGGCCGGCTCGTTGAGGTGGTTGGCTCCAGCCAGCCTGGCGTTACACGCGCCGCGGGCCAGCTTATCGACATGGGATTGATCCACTCGGTGTCCGGCACGGACCAGCGCCAAAGGACTCTGTCCCTCACCGCTGCCGGAGACGCGGTAATGGCGCGAACCAAGCTGCTGATCTGGCCACGGATCGAGACGGCCGTGAACGAGATCTGCGACGGCCTCTCCGGCCCCTTGCTTGATCAGATCACAGCCATAGAAGAGGCCTTGGCCGCGAAGCCGCTCAATGAGCGTGTGGCCGGCATCGCACGAGACACGCTCATCATCCGTGACTATGGCGACGACCTGGCTGCCGATTTTTATGAAATCAACGCGGAATGGATCACCTCCATGTTCCGCTTGGAGCAAACCGACCGCGAAGTCTTGGAAAATCCGAAGGAGCGCATCATCGAGCCGGGCGGGACGATCCTCTTCGTCGAGGCTCCCCATCTCGGCGTGATCGGCACCTGCGCGCTGCAAAAGACGGGCGCTAGCAGCTTCGAACTGACGAAAATGGGCGTGCGGGCCAGCGCGCGTGGCCTGAAGGCTGGGGAATTCCTGCTTTCGGCGGCGATTGATCGCGCGAAGGCAATGGGGGCGAAGACATTCTATCTCCTGACGAGCAGACGCTGCGAATCCGCAATTCACCTCTATGAAAAGCTCGGGTTCCAGCACGATGCGGAGATCATGGAAAAATATGGAGCACGATATGAGCGCTGCGATGTGGCGATGAGGTATCGCGGTTGAACGGTATTATCTAACATCTCGGCGACGTTATCATCCTGGCCCGCACGCCCGACGATGCCGGTGGCGGCGCCTGACGGGCGTCTGGCATGCCCGGAATCGGTGACACTTATTTAAAAGCACGATCATACACATGTGATTCGACACGCTTCCACCCGGATGTTGGATCCCGCAGGATGATCCCGCACGCCCCGTGGAAGGAAGAGCAAAATGCAAACCGTCAAATACCGCCTGTTCGAGCCTCGTCTGGCGCCCCGACGCACCAAAATCGAGGTCCCCGGCTGGGGCGGCGCGAAGGAACCGCGAAAAGACGGCTCTCACGAGCAGGCCTGGCACTGCCTGCCCTTCGTCGAAGGCGCGCAAGCCGGCATCGAATTATTCTACCCCTATGAGCATGAATTACGCGTCAGCCGGCGCGATGGCGGGCCACATTTCGAGGGGGTCTTCGGCCCCGATCCCCAAAGCGGAATCCAATGGCCGCCGTTCCGCGCTTTTGGTGCGCAGTATTACACCTATCAGCTCCTGCTCGACCTGAAGGTGCCCGAGGGCATGGCGGTCCGCACGGAGCCGCACCCGCGCTTCTACACCAGCGCCACCGATGACGTGCCGATCGCCGTGCCCGCCACTTTGCGCACCAACTGGTGGCCATTGATCGCCTTCGTCGTCTTCAAAACCCCGCCCGCGGGCGGCACCCACATCTTCCGGCCCGGCGAGCCCTTCATGCAGCTCCTCATCCTGCCTACGGACAATCCGTTCGAACTGGTGCCGATGGATGAGACGGAGGCCGCCGAGCGCGAGCTGCAAAGTCGGCGCATCCATGCCAGCCGCGCCACCCTGGCGAAAGACACGACCTGGACCTCCTCGACCCGCACGGTGTTCGACGGCACCTACCGCCACATCCTTGGCGCGGCCCGCGCCAAGGATAAATCCGCGGAGGACTGATAACCGGGCTTCGGGCAACAACCTGCGCGCCCAAACCGCCATTCCGGCGAAAGCGGGACGCTTCTGCCCCCCGGCACTTAGAAAACAATGCCGCCTGGTATGAGAGGGGTTTTTCCAATCAATCGGAAAAAAACCCTCTCGTCTCGGCAATGCACAGGCTCACGCCGGGCATAAAGCTGTCACGCCACGATCAATCGCGGTGGTGATGGTGATGATGATAGTGGTGGTGATGATGGTGATGATGATGATGGTGATAGTAATAATAATACTGCACCGGCTGCGCCCGCATCTGCTCCTGGGCCTGGCGCAATTCGGCATCGCTTGCCTTCAGCAATTCCACCGCATTCGGGATGGGCTGCAACAATTCGGAATAAGACGAAACCTGCATGGGCCGCGCCATTTCCGCCCCGTGATCAACGGCAGCTTGCGCTGAACCCAACCCGGCGAGACTGGCAATCCCACCGATCAACACGGCGGTTTTCTTCTTCATAGTCATTCTCCTAATCAAGGAGCACAGCGTATCGGCGGCGAAGCTGGCCTTTTTATGGCGGACCATGGTGCAAATTTTTGATTTTATATTCGATGGTTTTCATGAATTGGTAAGTTTTTCTGGGGTCCTAACGTGACCGACGTTCAATCGTCACGGCTCGGCTGAATTTTGATCGGGACGAGAAACGCGTGTGGCTGATCCGGCATTTCGTCGTTGAATGGCGCCAGATGTGCGTTGCGTGCGTGAGTCAAGCGGTCGCATCGATCAGCGGGATACCGCTTGACTTGTCCACGCGCGCGGAAATTACCCGGCCGTCAGGCGCCACCTCGATCTCGATTACCGCGGTGCCGGAAGCGCCCATTTGTGCCAGGATGAACGGCACATTTTGGTTAGCCTCAATGATGGTGTACATCTGCGCGGCATAGCTCTGAATACCGCGGGTTGGCGCAGCCGGTGCCGCGCCCACTGGCGGCGCTGCACTGACGGGGGCCAAGATCGGCGGCGGCGCTTTGTTCGCCGGCGCGGAGCTCCGCTCCCAAGACGGCGCATCGCGGATAACAGGATGCAGCATATGTTTTGAAATGTGCCGCACCGACGGCTGGGTGGCCACGGCAATATGACTCGGCACCGGCGGCGGTTTGGGGATCACGTTCGGGACGGGCTTCGATGGCAGCGGGGCTTTTGGCGTCGGAGGCGATGCCGGCGGCGGCAGCTCCGTGAGCGTCACCTGCACTGCCTGCGACACGGGCTTCTGCCCCGAAGTCACGGAAATCCACACGCAAAAGATGGTGATGACACCGACCAGGAGGATAGCGGCGAGCGTGGCTCGCAGCAAGCCGAGTTCGCGTGGTTCCCAGCTGGACAAGCCATTATTGCCGGTCATCGTTTGCAAATCTAAATTCTTCGTCAATCCATGGCCGTCAGCCGCAGCAGCGGATCACGCCGCCCGTTTTCAAAAAACGGTTAAGTACCCTCGCTGTTGGTGGCGATGCCGATATTGGTGATGCCCGCCTTACGAACCAGGTCCATCACATTCATCAGCTGTTGCAGCTTGGTGCCCTTATCGCCGGCGACGATCACGTCGGTATCGTTGCGAGCTTTCACGCCCTGGAGATAGGTCTCCAGCGTGTCGGCACTCATCACCTGATCCTTCACGTGCATTTCTCCCTGTTGATCGATGATGATCACGACATCCGTATGCGGCAGATGCTGCGCGGTGGAGGCGCCGGGCAGCGACAGCGTCACGCCCGAATCCGGAATCATCCGCAGCACGATCATGACAAAAAACACCAAAAGGAACATCATGATGTCGATCATCGGCACAATTTCGAGACGGGGCTTCTCCCGCTCCAGCAGGCCACTGCGTTTGCGCATCGTTAGCCTCCGGCGCCGACGCGCGACGCTACCGGGCGCTGCGCCGCGTTGCCGCTAATGCCATTGCCATGCATGCGGTTGATCAGGATCAACTTGATCAGCTCGAGCTGATGCACGATCCGGCGAGTCAGGTTGTTGAAATAATTGACGAAGTACACTGCAATGATCGCAATCAGCAGACCGGCACCGGTGGAGACCAGCGCGTCGGCGATGCCACCGGTAACCTTCGAGGGACCGCCATTCGCGGACAACACGTTGAAGGCCTGGATCATGCCGATGATGGTGCCAAACAAGCCCAGCAGCGGGGCGATGGTGACGGAGGTATCGAGCACCCAGAGCAGGCGGTTGATCTTCGGCATCGCGGCCATGATCTCTTCCTCAATATGCATCTCCGTGTCGTCCGCATCCTCGCCGCGCGAGGCGATGGCGGTGGCGATTAGATGCCCTTGCAGGGTGTCGGAGAATTCATTGGCGATCGTCTGCAACGCAGCGATGTTCTGATACGGTACCTGGCGCAGGCTGTTATGAATGTCGCTTCCCTCGCGCTGCATCTTCTTCAAAAAATACAGGCGCTCAATGGCCACTGCGAGAGTACTGACCAGCAGCAGCGGCATGATCGCCAGCAACCCGCCCGTGAGGGTGATTAGTCTGATGAGCTCCGTCATAGCCTTAAATCCTAACGCGTATGTTAATGTCCATCTCGACCAAGCGCCGGCTGTAATCGAGGTGGCCGTGCTGGCGCCACGGAAGCCAGAGAGCCGGATGACGGGCAAGCGCCCGCTCACGTCACCCGGCGGATACGCGCGCCGCCAGTGGCCGTGGCACCGGCGGCGGCATCCAAAAGAGGCCGTTCTGTTCAGAACCGTTGCGAGAAGCCGGCCAGGACAGTCCGCCGCAACCCGAATTGCGGTGCGAAGACGCCCACGCCGGCGCCGGTGCGCAGCTCATAGGTGCGGTCGAACAGGTTATACACATCGAGCCGCACGGAGGCGCCATGCCAGCCGGCGAAATTCAGCTGCTGCACGATCGAGCCGTTCACCGTGTAATAACCGGGCACTTCCGCGCCGTTGGGAATATATCCGAGCTCACCGGGGCTCCCGAGATCGGAGCGCAGGCCGCTGCCATAGACCAGATCGGCAGTGAACAAAGTCGGGTTCCGCGTCTTCGCATTCAACGTGTAGGCAACGCCGCCGGAACCAGTCACAAGCTGGTCATGGTCGAGGTGGATCCAGTGGTTCTGGCTGAAGGCCAGGGTCGCGGGGTCGAAATTGAACTGTGCGGTTTCGATATCCTTGCCGATGGCGCGCGACACGGCGAGGTTTCCATAGATCGACCATGGCCCGCGATCGTAGCTGCCGGTAAACTCCACGCCACTATCCTGTCCTTGCGCGTAATTGAAGGCGGTGAGGATCACCGGCGCGCCGAACTGGCCTTCATCGATCAGATCCGTGGCGGTTTTGAAGTAAGCATCCACGCCCACTTGCAGGTACGGCGAGAGCATCTGCTGTACGCCCACATCGTAATAATTATCGCGCTCCGGCTTCACCGTGTTGTCCCCGGTGCCCGGCGCGGCCCCCGATGTGCCATTGAAGGTTGCCACCTGCTCGCCGCCGACCAGCTCGAAAGGCGGCGGCGTGAAGTAGCGCGCGTAGCCGATATGCAGCGTGGTGGTGTTGGTGGCGTTCCACACCACGTTCACGCGCGGGCTGAGCTGCGTGCCCGACGTATATTCGTTCACCCCATCGAAACGCGCGCCATAATTGATCGTCACGCGCGGCAGAATGCGCCATTCGTCCTGCACGTACAGCCCATAGAGCGTGCCTGTTTTCTGCTGGCCCTGATAAATCGTCTCCGGGGTCTCGGAGGTCTGCATGCCGTCGGCATCCACCGGCAGCACTGCCGAGGCGGTGGAGACATTCAGCTGATCCATCTCAACCTGGAAGCCGAAGCGCAGCGTGTGCGCATTGTTGATCCGCCAGCTGCCGTCGCTCTGCACGCCATTCGACAGGATCGAGCGATCCGCGGTCTGCGCAATGCCGGTGAACATCAGATCGCCGATCGGATCGGGCGTGTAGTTCAGGCTGCTATAGCGCGTATAGAGAGAGATCTGCTCATTGACATTGTCGTTGAACTGCTTCTGCAGCGAGAGAATGCCGAAATCAGTAATCTCGCGCTGATATTCATTGAGATCTGCGCTATTGAAATTGCTGATGCCGTCGACACTGTAGATCGGCGTCTGTCCGGGATTGTTTGGAATCTGAAATTCCTCGTTGGAGATACCAACGATCAGGCTCACGCGCGTGGTCGGGTTCAGAATCGTCGAAATATTGCCCAGGAAATGATACTGGTCGCTGGTATCATGAATCGGCGAAAAGCTGCCAGTCGGGTTCTCGATGCCGACCGGGTTGCGCAGCAAATCCCCGGTGAAGAAATAGTCGGTGTTTCCCGCGACGCCGCCATAGCTGAAGCTCGGTTGCAGATAGCCGCGCGAACCGCCTTCCATGGAAATCTCGCCACCGGGATCGGTCGCGCCTGATTTCGCCTGAATATCCACAACGCCCGCCTGGAGGAATCCGTATTCCGCCGGCAGCGCACCGGTGATCAGCGACATCGAGTGCGCAAAGCGCGTCTCCAATACCTGGCCGAACACCGAGAGACCCTCGGGAAGTTCCACGCCATTGATCCGGTACTGCACCTCGTCATGGTCGCCGCGCACATGGATCTGGCCATAACTGTCCTGCGCCACACCGGGCGCCTGCATCAGCACCTGGTTGAACGGGGCGCCACCGTTCCCCGGAATATTCTTCAGCGCCTTAGGGCTGAAATTATAACGGGTCGCCCCGAGATTGGTCTCGATCTCGCTGCGCGCGTCATCGAGCTTCTCCGCGACCGTCACCGTGCGAACCAGGGTCGGACTCGCGGCATCATCGCCCAAGGCAACCTCCGTCGGCGCCACCGGGTTCGTGGTGACGGTGGTGGCTGGCGCGGTCTGCGCCGCCGCCGGCCAAATCCCCAACCCGCCGGCGGTCAGAACCAGAAAAGTCGATTGCAACAATATCTTACGCATCAGCCTGATAGAACCTCTGTCGAACAAAGTATATGTTATACTATAACGTGTAAGACGTTATAGTATAACATCTTCCAGACACAAGCTGTGACACGCCGCAAAAAAGCCACCGGAACATCCGGCGGCTTTCGCGCAAAGCAAGTGGCCGCTTTTTGAAAAAAGCGGCGCAAAAATTTTTTATACGTTCACGCCAGTGGCGCTGAACCAGGCACGGCCAAGTTTAAAGACGCGGACTGCCCTGCCTGATTTAGAGCCGATCACTCGTCACCTTGAGAACCGATCTGCGCCAGATTGACGTTATACAGTCTTGCTGTATATCCAAAATGTCGGGGTTGATAACGAGGAGCCTTCATGTCGATCGAAACTAACAAAGAGATCATTCGGCAGTTCAACGTCGAAGTCATCCAAAATGGGAACCGCGCCGCATTCGAGGCGCTCGTGGCGCCGGACTTCGTCAATCGATCCGCACCGCCCGGTGCGCCAAACGGTCCCGAAAGCCTTTGGGCTACATTCGAGCACGTTCTTCGCCCCGCATTGTCCGGTCTTCGCGTGACGATTCACGATCAGATCGCCGAGGGCGACAAGGTAACGACTCGAAAGACGATCAGCGGCATACATATGGGACCTTTCGCGGGTGTCACGCCGACGAGAAAGCCTGTCTCCATCGATGTGATCGACGTGGTTCGCGTTCGGAACGGTCAGTATGTCGAGCACTGGGGCATCAACACTTTGCCCAGCGTGCTCGCCGCGCTCAAAGCCTGAGGCGCCGGTGGCAAATGAACAGGTGCTTCCGGACGATCTGGCGTTGGCCGAGCGGCTCAGGCAGGCCATCGGAGATTTCGTGCGTGTCGTTCGCGCCCAATCCGACACCCCGACCACAGCGCGTCTTGAAACACTCGATCTTCTCGATCGCGCGGGGGCGTTGACCACCGCCGAGCTCGCTCAGCGTCGTTATGTGAAACACCAGAGCATGCGTCTCGTCATTGAGCAGCTGGAACGCGACGGCTTGGTCGAGAAGACCGCCGACCCTCAGGACCGACGCGGCCAGTTGATCGTGCTCCGCCTCGAAGGACGCGCGGCCTTAGCGCAAGATCGCCAGGCGCGCGCCCTTTGGATCGCCGCGGCCTTGCACGACCACATCGGGTCTGAAGAACGTCGCGACCTTGAACGCGCCATCGGTCTTCTGGAGCGCCTTGCGGAGGGCGCAGTCTGCGCGCGGCCTGATCGGGGCGCGGCAGATCGTCGAACGCGCTAGCCTGCCAATATTTCCAAGCCATTTGGGGCGCTGCTGTGATCGGGCGCCCCTGTCCGCTCGAGGCCGGTTCCGGCTGGTGCGAAGTTCAAGAATTATGCACCTATTCTAACCCGCGGCTAAAAGCGGGGTTTTCGGTTGCAAAAGTCCGGGGCCTCAACCTTCGGCAACCGCCTCTAAGTCGGGCTCCTGAAAGGCGATCCGAACAAACTCATCGTCAAGAAATGGCCCATGTCAAAGCACAATGAACCATCCGGCCATGAAACCGTCTTGACCGGGGCCATCGAAATCTGCAGACATTGCCCAATGGCTTGGGCCATCGCACATGACCATGCAATTCCAGCGGTACTGTCCCGCCTTCTTCGGTGTGAAGGTCATGGTTGTCGTGACTGGCTTGATCGACCCATCCGGTTCGTCAATCCCTGCCTTGATCATGATATTGAGTCCGAGTGCCGGGGACGTCATCGTATGATTACCGTCATCGAAATTCACGATGGTCAGAGTGACCGGAACGCCTGCCCTGAGGACGAAATCCGAAGGAGCGAACATGTCATGATGTGCCTTGTCCGGTCCGGTCACACCCATGCCGCCGGGCAGTACGTACACGGTGTAATGCTGCTTCGTCACACCCTGGAAGGCGGCAGTCACTGCAGAAGAGGTTCCCGGCTGGTTATCCGCGAACGCAGAAGCCGCCGGTAGAGCTAGGCTAAGAACAACGCAGGCCGTGACCGCGACCTTCATCCTCTGACTCCTTCTTTTTTGCTATCCGTAACACAAATGGTTCGATTGCAAAACCGAGTCTCGGCCACGCCGGACCAGCGTCCCGAGGCGCACAACGCGGCGGGGACCACAGGGCGCTTCATTCGACCTGGACCTGTGCTGTTGCGGCCGGCACGGATCCAGATCGGTTATTCACTCTCGTTAGTGCGACTCTTCGAACGTCACACCATTGCCGATTGCGCAAGCAAACTGCGCCTCGTGCAGGACCGTGTCATTCACAGGGGTCAAGAAGACACTGTTCAGATCCACGCGCCCGCCCGGCTGAACGCGAAACGCGTTGAATTCAAGAACCGCCGTCTTATCGGGGCGAACCGTAAAGTGCGTCGTTGAGAATGCAATGCTGTGGTCACCCTGGACCATGAAGGCATCCGGCTGAACGCTGCCGCGAACGGCCGGACCGGCTTTGCCGGTGCCCTGATCCGTACAGCGCGACAAATCAAGAACGACGTGGATATCCTTGCCCCCGAGCACAGCATGTTGAAGGGCCGCCGTGCTGTTCAGCTCCTGCGCCATGGCGTCACGGTGAGTTCCGACCAGAGCGATGAGCGCGGCAGCGGCGACTGTAAGCAAACGGGATGTCATTATGTCTCCTGTTTCGATATTCAGTGCCCCTTTTGGGGCCATGCCTGATATATGGCGTCAGGTCCGGATAACCAGCCCGTCCATCGCTTAAGGCTGCGCCGAATTACTTCCACGCGTGCCCATGCCAACGCCCCAGGCCCACCCAAAAAAGTTTTTGCGCCGCTTTTTTCAAAAAGCGGCTACTTTTTTTCTCTCAAGCCGCTTCCTGCAAGTTCGCGAGCTTCACCAAATTGCGCAGCACGTCGCGGGCGATGCCGACACGGGCTGACACGTCCATGTCGCGCGCCACCACCAGCTTCTGGTCCGGCCGCACTTTCAGCGTGCCGCCGCGCGAGGCGATCCAGCTTAAGAGCCCGGCCGGGTTGTTGAACTCGTTCTTGCGGAAGGAGATGACCATGCCTTTCGGCCCGGCATCGAGTTTTTCTACGCCGGCCTCGCGGCAGGCGCGTTTCAGGGCCACGGTCTCCAGCAGATTCTCGACCTCGACCGGCAGCTTGCCGAAACGGTCGCCCAGTTCCACCGCCAGCGCTTCGCTCTCGGCATCCGAGGTGAGCGCGCTGATGCGCCGGTAGAGGCCGAGCCGCACCGGCAGGTCGCTGACATAGGAATCGGGGATGAGCACCGGCAGGCCGAGATTGATGTTCGGCGTCCAGTCGCGTTCCGCGGCTTTCTTGTTCTTGCCCTCGGCGCGGATGGCGTTCACCGCGTCTTCCAGCATCTGCTGGTAGAGTTCGATGCCGACCTCGCGGATATGGCCGGACTGTTCGTCGCCCAGCAGATTGCCGGCGCCGCGCAGATCCAGATCGTGCGAGGCGAGCGTGAAGCCGGCGCCCAGCGTGTCCAGCGTCTGCATCACCTCTAACCGTTTGGTGGCGGCGGCGGAGAGCACATGGTGCGCCGGCCAGGTGAGATAGGCGTAGCCGCGCTGCTTGCCACGGCCGACGCGGCCGCGCAGCTGGTACAGCCCGGCGAGGCCGAACATGTCGGCGCGGTAGATGATGAGCGTGTTCACCGCCGGCATGTCGAGCCCGCTCTCGACGATGTTGGTGGCGAGCAGCACGTCGAATTTGCCCTCGCCGAACTCAGTCATCACGCGTTCCAGCTCGGTCGGCGCGAGCCGGCCATGGGCGATCACCGTGCGGATGTCCGGGGCGATTTCGCGCAGGCGTGCGGCCATCGGCTCGAGGTCCTCGATGCGCGGCACCACGCAGAAAATCTGTCCGCCGCGGAATTTTTCACGCGCGATCGCTTCTTTGATCACCAGGCTGTCGAACGGCATGATGAAGGTGCGCACCGCAAGGCGGTCCACCGGCGGGGTGGTGATGAGCGAGAGGTCACGCACGCCGGTGAGCGCGAGTTGCAGGGTGCGCGGGATCGGCGTGGCGGTGAGTGTGAGCACGTGCACGTCGGCCTTGAGCTGCTTCAACCGCTCTTTATGCGCGACGCCGAAATGCTGCTCCTCATCGACGATCAGCAGGCCGAGATCGGAGAAGCTCACGCCCTTGGCCATCAGCGCGTGGGTGCCGATGACGATGGAGATGCTGCCATCGGCGAGCCCCACGCGGGTGGAAGCCGCCTCCTTGGCGGTGACCATGCGCGAGAGCTGCGCGACCTTGATCGGCAGCCCCGCGAAGCGCGCCGAGAAGGCGCGGTAATGCTGGCGCGCGAGCAACGTGGTCGGCACCACCACGGCCACCTGCGAGCCCGCCATGGCCGCGACGAAGGCGGCGCGCAACGCCACCTCGGTCTTGCCGAAACCCACATCGCCGCACACCAGCCGGTCCATCGGCTTGCCCGCGGCGAAATCCTCCAGCACGTCGGAGATGGCTTTGGCCTGGTCCTCGGTCTCGGTGTAGGGGAAGCGCGCGCAGAATTCGGCGAAGGCGCCTTCTTCCGGGGCGATCAGCGGCGCCTCGCGCGTCTGCCGTTCGGCCGCCAGGCGGATCAGCCCCGCCGCCATGTCCTGGATGCGGTTCTTGGCCTTGGCCTTGCGCGCCTGCCAGGAGGCGCCGCCCAGCTTGTCCAGCGAAACGCCGTCGGTCTCCTGGCCGAAGCGGGACAAGAGGTCGATATTTTCCACCGGCAGGAACAATTTGTCGCCGCCATCGTAGAGCAGGCGCAGGCAATCATGCGCCGCGCCGTTCACGGTCACCGTCTCCAGCCCGTCATAGCGGCCAATGCCATGGTCCTGATGCACCACCAGGTCGCCGGCGGCGATCTCGGTGGCGTCGGCGATGAACTGGTCGGCGCGTTTGCGCCGCTTCGGCGGCCGGGCGATGCGGTTGCCCAACAAATCCTGCTCGGCCACCAAGGCCAGCCGGTCGGTGAGGAAGCCGCGCTCAATGCCCAGCACCGCGAGGCCGACCGTGCCCTTGGGCAGCGCGCGGGCCTCGTCGGCGGTGGCGATGGCGCGCACCTCGCGGAGCCCATGCTCGCGCAGCATCAGCGTCAACCGCTCGCGTGAGCCGGCACTCCAGGCCGCGAGCACGATGCTGCGCCCCGCGGACGCCCATTTGCCGCGCAATTCCGCGAAGGCTTCGAACGCCGCGATGTTCTGGCCCGCCAGAATCGGGCCCGGGCGGCCGCCGAAATCCACCCCCTCCGCGCCGTCCGGCCGGCTGAAGGGCGAAAAGCTGAAGCAGGGGCTTCGGTTCAGCACCGCATCCCAGGCTTCCTGGTCGAGATAGAGCAATTCCGGCGCGATCGGCCGGTAAGGCTGCTCGCCGGCACGGGCCGGGCCGCGGCGCTCGGCATAATGGTCGGCGATCAGCTCCAGCCGCGCCGCCACCGCCGCCTCCATCTGGTAATCCAGGCTGACCGAGGCGTTCGGCACATAGTCGAAAATCGTCTCCATCTCGCCGGAGAAGAGCGGCGCGTAATGCTCGAGGCCGGCATGCCGCCTGCCCTCGCTCACCGCCTCGTAAAGCGGATCCTCGACCGCCTTGGCCCCGAAAATCTCGCGCCAGGCGCTGCGGAAACGGGCCACGGCGGCCTGGTCGAAGGCGATTTCCGAAGCGGGGTGGAAATCGAGCTGGCCGGTCGCCTCGCCGCTGCGCTGCGTCTCGGGGTCGAAGCGGCGGATGCTCTCGATGGTGTCGCCGAACAGATCGATGCGCACCGGGGCGGCCTCGCCGGCGGGGAACACATCGATGATGCCGCCGCGCAGCGCGTATTCGCCGGCGTCCATCACCGTGCCGGTGCGCCGGTAGCCATCGGCATCGAGAAACGCCGCGATGTCCTCGGGCGACACGCTGTCGCCCACGGCCAGCCGCATGCCCGCGCCCTGCAGGGCGGCGCGCGGCGCGACCCGCTGCAGCGCGGCGTTGATGGTGGTGAGCACGATGCGCTTGCGCTTGGGCTCGGCCTGCAGCCGGCTGAGCGCGGCGATGCGTTCCGCGACGATGGCGCCGTTGGGCGACACGCGGTCGTAAGGCAGGCAGTCCCAGGCGGGAAAGCTGATGACCTCGATTTCCGGGCCGAAAAAGCCGATCGCCTCCTGCAGCCCGGCCAGGCGCGAATCGTCGCGGGCGATGTGCAGCACCGGCGCGTCCTGCTCGGCCCAGCGCCGCACCAGCGCCAGGGCATCCACGCCTTCGGGGACTCCGTAAATCGGGATCATCGGTTGAGCGCCGCCTCGCGGATGCGCCGCAGCATCGGGCTGTCGGCGTGCGCGGGAATCGGCTTGCGCCCGGTCAGCCAATCGGCGAGCTCCGCATCGGGAAATTCCATGACTGCCTCGATCTCATTCAACTCCGCCTCCGACATGGTGGCGACCCGCGCCTTCACGAAATCGCCGATCAGCAGATCGTTCTCATAAGTGCCGCGGTGCTGGGCGCGAAACACCAGGCGGCGGCGGCGGGGATCCAGGGACGACGGATCGTAAGATTCGGGCGTTGTCATGCGGGTTGCGATATAAGGCCGGTTTGGCCATGAGTCAGCCCGTGTCTTCCGAGATTCTCACCCCTCTTCGCGCGCCCCTCAACAGCCTGCCCGGCCTTGGCGAGCGCCTGTCCACGCTCATGGCCAAGCTCGTCGGCGGCGACTCGGTGCGCGACGTGCTGTTCCATCTGCCGGCCGATTTTCTCGACCGCCGGGCCTCCCCACCGTTGCGCGAGGCGCGGCCCGGCATGGTCGCAACCTTGCGGGTGGAGGTCATCCGCCATGAGCCCCCGGCCAGGAAGAGCCAACCGCACCGGGTCGTCATCAGCGACGGCACGGGCATGGCGGAGATCGTGCTGTTCCACGCGGCGCGGCTGACGCAATTTCCCGTGGGCGCGAAACTGCTGGTCTCCGGCAGGCTGGAGGCGTTCTCCGACCGGCTGGTGATGGCGCACCCCAATTATGTCATATCCCAGGCCCAGGCACAAAATTTTCCCTGGATCGAGCCGGTCTGGCCGCTCACGGCGGGTATCGTCCCCCGCATCATGCGCCGCGCCGCTTTGGGCGCACTCTCCCGGCTGCCGGATTTCGCCGAATGGCACGACCCAACCATTCTCGCCCGCCGTCATTGGCCCAGTTTCGGCGCGGCCTTGCACGCACTGCACGCGCCGGAACAAATGCCGGACGACAAGGCGGCGGAACGCCTGGCCTATGACGAGCTCCTGGCCCGGCAACTCGCCTTCGCCATCGTGCGCTCGCGGCGGCGCAAGCAGCCTGGCCGCGCCCTGCACGGCGATGGAAAATTGCGCAAAACGGCGCTGAACCGGTTCGGCCACGCTCCCACCGCCGCACAGTTGCAAGCCCTGGCGGAAATCGACGCCGATCTCGCCGCGCCGCACCGCATGCTGCGCCTGCTGCAAGGCGATGTCGGCTCCGGTAAAACCCTGGTGGCGCTGCTCGCCATGCTGCGCGCGGTGGAAGCCGGCGCGCAGGCGGCGCTGATGGCGCCGACCGAGATTCTCGCCAAGCAGCATTTCGCGACGTTCGAAAAACTCTCGCCCGTGCCTGTGGCGTTGCTCACCGGCGGGGTCAAGGGCAAGGCCCGCGCTGCGATCCTGAAATCCCTCGCCGACGGCACGTTGCCGATCGTCATCGGCACGCACGCGATCTTTCAGAAACATGTGGAATTTTCCGACCTCGCGTTAGCGGTCATCGACGAGCAGCATCGTTTCGGCGTCGATCAGCGCCTCGCCCTCGGCGCCAAGGGCGAGGCCACCGACCTCCTGGTGATGACCGCCACGCCGATCCCCCGCACGCTGCTGCTGACCCATTGGGCGGAAATGGACTTGAGCCGCATCGGCGAAAAACCCGCCGGGCGGGAGCCGATCGTCACCACCATCCACAAGCTCGGCGAGCTGGAAAACGTGCTCGCCGGCATCGCCCGCGCCATCGCCGCCGGCGGCCGCGTCTATTGGGTGTGCCCGCTGGTGACGGAATCGGAAGTGATGGACATCACCGCAACAGAAGTGCGCTTCCGCGAACTGCAAGCCCGTTTCGGCGCGCAGGTCACGCTGGCGCATGGCCAGCAGGAGGCCGCGGTGCGCGACCAGGCGATCGCCGACTTCGCCGCCGGGACCGCGAAAATTCTCGTCGCCACCACGGTCATCGAGGTCGGCGTGAACGTGCCGGAGGCGAATGTCATGGTCATAGAGCACGCCGAACGCTTTGGCCTGGCGCAGCTGCACCAGCTGCGCGGCCGGGTCGGCCGCGGGGCGGCGAAAAGCTATTGCCTCCTCCTGCATGACGACAAGATCGGCGAGACGGCACGCAAAAGGCTCGCGCTGCTGCGCCAGACCGAAGATGGCTTTCTCATCGCCGACGAGGATTTCCGCCTGCGCGGTTCAGGTGATTTCCTCGGCCGCCGGCAGTCGGGACTTCCCGGTTATCGGTTAGCTGACCCGGAGAAACATGCAGAGCTGCTGGCGATGGCGCGGCAGGACGCGGTGCTGGCGCTGCAGCGCGACCCGAAATTGGAAGGCCCGCGCGGGCAGAATCTGCGCGTGCTGCTGAACCTGTTCGACCAGCGCGAGGCGATTCTCACCGTGCGGTCGGGGTAGAAAGAAAGCGGCCGCTTTTTGAAAAAAGCGGCGCCAAAAACTTTTTTTATGCTGGGACATGGGCGTTACCGGCGACAACGCCCATGCCCCAGCAATTATCGGAGAACCAGCATGCCGGAGACCAACTACCCCACAATGCCGCAGGTCGGCATCGGCATCGTCGTGCTGCGCGGCGAGGAAGTCCTGCTGGTCCGGCGTGGCAAGCCGCCGGGCAAGGGCGCATGGTCGCTGCCCGGCGGCCGGCAGGAACTCGGTGAAACGGCGGAAGCCTGCGCCCGACGCGAACTGCTGGAAGAGACCGGCATCATTGTCGGCCCGCTCACCCTCATCGCCCATGTCGATTCGATCCATCGGAACCGCACCGGGCGGATCGAGTTCCATTACACCATCCTCGATTTCGGCGGACTCTATGAATCCGGCGCGGCGGTGCCCGGCGACGACGTCAGCGAACTCGCCTGGGTGCGGCCGGAGGATTTCGACGCCTACAAACTCTGGCAGGTGGCGCGCGACGTGATCGCCCGGGCGTTCACGCAACTCCAGGCGAAGTAAGGGAAGGAAGCGCTACTTTTTGTGAACAAAAAGTAGCAAAAAACTTTGTTATGCTGGGCGGAGGGGCTGAAGGTTCCGGCGGTGCGTAGCACCGTTGGAATAGCCCCGGAGGGCATGGGTTGTGTCGGCGACAACGCCCATGGCCCAGCATAAATAAAAGTTTTTGGTGCCGCTTTTTTCAAAAAGCGGCCGCTTTCTTCCCCTTTTCCCCGCCGCCACGTACAAGCCTCGGCATGAGCACAAAACTCCCCATTTCCGCCCTCATCGAGGTCATGGCGGCGCTGCGTGATCCGGTTTCCGGCTGTCCCTGGGACCGCGAGCAGGATTTTGCCAGCATTGCGCCCTACACGGTCGAGGAAGCTTATGAGGTGCAATCCGCCATCGCCGCCAATGACCCGGCGCAGTTGAAGGACGAGCTGGGCGATTTACTGTTCCAGGTGGTCTACCACGCACGGCTGGCGGAAGAGCAAGGCTGGTTCAATTTCCATGATGTCGCGCAGGGCATCACCGACAAGATGGTGCGCCGGCACCCGCATGTGTTCGGCGACGCAGAGGCGCGCGATTCCGGCGCGCAAAGTGCGGCCTGGGAAGCGCAAAAGGCGCAGGAGCGCCAGGCCCACGCCGAGACCGGCGTGCTGGACGGCGTGGCCGCCGCCCTGCCCGCTTTGCGCCGCGCGCAAAAACTCACAGCGCGCGCCGCCAGGGTAAAATTCGACTGGCCGGATGCCGACACCGTGCTCGACAAGCTGACGGAAGAAACCGCCGAACTGCGCGCCGAGTTGCCGGGCGCGGATGCAACCAGGTTGCAGGACGAGCTGGGCGACATGCTGTTCGTGCTCGCCAACCTTGCTCGTAAACTCGGGCTCGATGCGGAAACCTGCCTGACCGGCGCCAACGCGAAATTCATCCGCCGTTTCCGCCATATCGAGGACTCGCTCGCTGCCCAAGGCAAGACGCCGCGCGATTCCAGCCTGGAAGAAATGGACCAACTCTGGAATGCGGCGAAGGAGGCCGGACTATGAACAATTTGCTCGACGGCTATGCACGCTTCCGCAAAGGCTATTGGCGGCGCCACCAGAAGCGTTTCTCCATCCTGGCGCGGGACGGCCAGTCTCCCCCGGCCATGGTCATCGCCTGCGCCGATTCCCGCGTCGCGCCTGAAGTGGTCTTCGACTGCGCGCCGGGAGAAATTTTCGTCGTGCGCAATGTCAGCAACCTGGTTCCGCCCTACGCCCCGGACTCGGCGAATCACGGCACCTCGGCGGCGCTGGAATTTGCCGTCACGGCGCTGAATGTCCGCACCATCGTCGTGCTCGGTCATAGCGGCTGCGGCGGCATCCGCGCCTTGATGCAGGGGCCCGGCGGCGACCATGGCGACTTCATCGCCTCCTGGATGGCGATCGCCGGCGAGGCCCGCAAGCGCGTGTGCGATGCGCCGGATGCGGCCAGCACGGATTTCGACACGCTCTGCAGCCGCTGCGAGCATGAATCGATCCGCGTCTCCCTGGCCAATTTAATGACCTTCCCGTGGATCCGCTCCCGAGTGGAAGAGGGCCGCCTGACGCTGACGGGCATGCATTTCACTGTGCAAACCGGCCGCGTGGACATCGTGGCGTAAGAAAGGAAGAAAGCAGCCGCTTTTTGAAAAAAGCGGCACCAAAAACTTTTTGTTATGCTGGGCCATGGGCGTTGTCGCCGACACCGCCCATGGCCCAGAGTAAATAAAGTTTTTTTGCTACTTTTTGTTTACAAAAAGTAGCGCTTCCTTACTTTTTCTACCGCAGAATCGCCTCGTCGAAGGCGTGCCAGCTCGCCTCATCCGGGGTCAGCAGCAGCCCGCCATAGAAATTCGACGGCGTGTAGGGCGAGCCATCGAAATGCCGCCCGTACCCGCCGGCTTCCTGGTGCAGCAGCACGCCCGCCGCATGGTCCCAGGGCATCAGCTTGCCGAACATCTGCACGTGGCTGTGGCCGCCGGCGAGCATGCGGTATTGGTGCGCGGCGCAGCGATAATCGGTCACCGACGCCAGCCGGTCCAGCCGGCTCAGCACGCGGCTGCGCCGCGGCTCGGTGAAATAACGCCAGGAAAGCGAGCCGACCATCTCTCCCACCGGCACCGGTGCGGCAACCTTCAGGCGGCGGCGCGTGCCGTCGCGCGCCACCGTCCACGCGCCGCCCCCGGCGAGCGCGACCGCGGTGTCGTCGCCGAGCGGATCGTGGATGAAGCTCGCCAACACCTTGTCGGCTTCGACCAATGCGGCCATCACGCCGAACAGCGGCAGCTCGGCGGCATAATTCGCCGTGCCATCGATCGGGTCGATCACCCAGACCCGGCCCGGCCGCGCCAGGCGCTGCAGCAGTTCCGGATCGGCCGACGCCGCCTCCTCGCCCAGCACGTCATCACCGGGAAACAGTTTTTTGAACCCCGCGGTCAGCGCCCGCTCGGCCGCTTCATCGGCCACCGTGACCGGATCCAGCGGGCCTGATTTGGTGCGCACGTCCTCGAGGCCGAGCCTGCGGAAACGCGGCATGATCTCGGCTTGCGCCACCGCCCGCAGCAAGGCGATGACTTCGTGGGTATCCTGATCGGTCATAATTGTTCGAACCTCGCTTTGTCTGCCGCGCTCAAGCGCAATTGCAGCCGCACATGCGTGTCGGTATCCTCGCGGTGCAGCACCTCGCCATGGCGATAGACCCAGGCCAGCCGGGCGCCGTCGGTGACCGGGATCTCCACCGCGAGCACCTCCAGACGCGTTGCCAGCCGCTCATCGATCACCGCCACCAGCCGGTCCAGTCCTTCACCGGTCAGCGCCGAGACGGCGATCGCCTCGCCCTGGACGACGCCGGCGACCCCGCCCAGCAGATCGGCCTTGTTCAGGACTTCCAACGTGCGGTCCGCCCAGTTTTCATCCAGCGTGCCATCCTTGGCCATGCGGTTCAGCACGCCCCGCACATCGCCGGCCTGCGCCTCGGTGTCGGGATGCGCCACATCGCGCACATGAAGCAGAATGTCAGCCTCGGCGACCTCCTCCAGCGTGGCGCGGAAGGATGCGACCAATTCGGTCGGCAGATCGGAGATGAACCCCACCGTATCGGAGAGAATGATGTTCCGCCCTGACGGAAGCTGCAAACCGCGCATCGTGGGGTCCAGCGTGGCGAACAGCTGATCCTGAGCGGTGACGGTCGCGCCCGTCAGCGCGTTGAACAACGTGGATTTCCCCGCGTTGGTATAGCCGACCAGCGCCACCACCGGGTAGGGCACGCGCTTGCGCGCGCCGCGGTGCAGGCCGCGGGTGCGCCGGACTTCTTCCAGCTCCAGGCGCAGCCGCGCGAGGCGGTCGCCGATCAAGCGGCGGTCGACCTCGATCTGCGTCTCACCCGGACCACCCAGGAAGCCGAAGCCGCCGCGCTGCCGCTCAAGGTGGGTCCAGGTACGCACCAGGCGCGAGCGTTGATATTCCAGATGCGCGAGTTCGACCTGCAGCGAACCTTCACGGGTCCGCGCCCTGGCGCCGAAAATATCGAGAATCAACCCGGTACGGTCGATGACCTTCGCCCCCCAGGCGACCTCCAGGTTGCGCTGCTGCACCGGGGTGAGCGCTGCATCCACCACCACGACACTGACATCGGCGGCGCGCAAAGCGGCCGCCGCCATCGCCACCTGGCCTTTGCCGAACAAGGTCGCGGGCGTGATCGCACGAATGGCGAATACCGCCTGATGCACCACCACCAACCCGATGGAGGCCGCGAGGCCAACCGCTTCGGCCAGCCGGGCCTCACTCGAACGCGAAGCCGTTCCGGTTCGGACCGCAGATTTGTCCCAAGGAAGAAGGATGGCCGCCCGGTTGGGCGGCGGCGCCGTGTCTTTCAGCCCTCGATGTCCTGGCTATAGTCGGGCTCCGCCCGGCTCAGCTTCAACGTGGTGGTGCTGCTGCCTTCCGCCGGCTGCGCGCCTTCGGTCTTGGTGGAGTCGAACAGCATGATCGGCGCGCCCGGCATCACGGTGCTGATGGCGTGCTTGTACACAAGCTGCGTATGGCCGTCACGACGCAGCAGAACCGAGAAATTGTCGAACCAGGTAATGACACCCTGCAGCTTCACGCCATTCACGAGGAATACCGTTACCGGCGTTTTGCTCTTTCGGACATGGTTGAGAAACACGTCCTGTACATTCTGGGATTTTTCATTGGCCACGGCGGGGTATCCTTTATATTTTTGTCGTCATTCTGACGATGAGAGAGTTGCAGATCCTAAATGCCCAAGTTTTCAGCACGTACGTGGCGCACGTTGCCGGGGTCCTTCCTATAGCGATTTTGTGCGCCGCGGCAACGGGTTATATGCCTCTCTTCAATGCAGGACAGGCTTGCAGAGCGGCGCGCCGTTCGCACAGAATTGATGGATCGGCGCCGTCCCAATCGAACCAGGTCCGCTCGCGCGCGCGGCGGCATAGCCATGCGTAAATCAGCATGAACAAACGAACCGTAAACGTCGTTACCACCTAACAACAATTTGTTGCCTGCCACCGTTCATGCCAGGGCTTCAACGGACTTTGCCTCATGTGGCCTCGGCGACTCTATTGGCAACCTTGCGCGGATAAAATTTTTCAGCCAGAAACTCGTGTTTCCTGGAGTCATGTCGCTTGCCGCTGCCACCGCCCCCGAGAACCGCCACCATGCCAGCCGAGCCGACACAGGCGAAGCGCTTCGGTAAAACGCGCGCCGCGCAGAGCCAGGCGCTGCTGGAAGATTACGCGGAATTGATCGCCGATTTGCTGGCCGCCGAAGGCGAGGCACGCCCGACTGACATCGCGCGCCGGCTCGGCGTCAGCCACGCCACCGCCATCAAGACGATCGGCCGGCTGAAGCGCGAAGGGCTCGCCACCTCCCTGCCCTATCGCGGCGTGTTCCTCACCCCGGCCGGCGAGGCCCTGGCGAACAAGGTGCGCACCCGGCACCGCCTGGTGGTCGCCGTGCTCACCGCCATCGGCGTGCCGCACGAAGCCGCCGAGCAGGATGCCGAAGGAATCGAGCACCATATCTCCCCCGCCACCTTGCGGGCCTTCGCCGCATTCCTGAAAACCCGGGAATAAAAGGAAGAAAGCAGGCGCTTTTTGAAAAAAGCGCCGCAAAAACTTTTTGTTATGCTGGGCCATGGGCGGTGGCGCTGACGCAGCCTCAGGCCCAGAGTAAACAAAGTTTTTTGCTACTTTTTGTTCACAAAAAGTAGCCTTTCTATCCTTCTTCGCGCCGCCATTCCGCATCGAGCGCCGCGTTCACCTCGGCGCCGAACAGCACGGAATACGCGGTCAGGTAGAACCACATCATCAGGCCGATGATGGTCGAAAGCGGGCCGTAGGTCACGCTGTACGCGGCGAAGCGCCCCACATAGAGGCCGAACGCCCAGGAGCCGAGCAGCCAGATCACGGTCGCAAGCCCGGCGCCGGGCGCATAAAAGATACGGCCGGCTCCGGCCGGGCCGTATCGGTACAACAGGCCCAGCGCCATGGTCGCGAACACGATCATCACCGCGAAACTCGGCAACACGACCAGGCCCCGCGCATAGGCGGAGAGGCCGACGCGGGCGACAATGATGGGGATCAGCACCAGCACGCCGATCGCCAAGGCCGTGCCGAGCACCGCGATGAATGTCATGCCGAGCGACACGAGCTGGAAACGGAAGAAACCGCGCGTCTCGTCCTGCTTGTAGGCGAGCGACAAGGCGTTGAGCACCGATGTTGTGCCGGCCGCGGACGACCAGAGCGACAGCGCCAGGCTGATCAGGAAACTGATGCCAAGCCCCCGCGCCGGTTGCGACACCAGGCTCTGGATCCGCTCGGAAATCAGCACGAAGGCGGCAGGCGGCATGAAATGGCGCAAATAATGCAATTGCGGCTGCACGGTATCCGGGTTGTAAGCCAGGCCATAGAGGGAAATCAGCATGGTGATGCTCGGGAACAGCGCCAGCGTCGCGTAAAAGGCACAGCCGGCGGCCGCCAGGGACACGCCCTGCGAGCTGGTGGCGCGCCCGGCCGCGATCACCGCGCGTTTGATCAGCGGAATTTTGTTCCGCCGGAGCAACTGGCCGATCATTGATCGCCCCCCGTTTTCATGCCCGGATGGCGCCGCTGAGCGCGGCGCCCCCAAAGCGCGACGCCGTGTTTTTCTCAGCCCTGAAGCAAAAACGTCCGAATCGCGCCGATTGAAGCGGCATCCATCAGGGCCGGCGCGTGGCCCGCGTCCGGCACGATATGGCTCTTGGCCCCTTCTTTTTCCATGCGCTCGAGAGTCTCGGGCAGAAGCAGGTCGCTTGTCGCGCCGCGAATCGTCAGCACCGGCACCTTGATCGCCCCCCAGACTGGCCAGAGATCGACATCCAGCGGCATCGTGGCGCGCATCGGCTCGGCAATTTTCGGGTCGTAATGCAAAGCGAACGCGCCTTCCTGCCCGGCCTCCGGCACGCTGCGCCCGGAATAGCGGGCCAGCAACGCCCACTCGGCATCGTCGAGCTTGCCGAACGGCGCGTGCACTTCGCGCAGATGCGCCTCCAGCGCCTGCATCGAGGGGAAGCGCTCCGGCACGCCGAGCATATAGTCGCGGATCCGTTTCAGCGCCGCCGCCGGAATGAACGGGCCGACATCGTTCAACACCAGTTTCGTCACCGGCGCGTTCTGCGCCGCCGCGACCATCATGCCGCAAATGCCGCCGAGCGACGTGCCGACCCATGTGACCGGCTTGTTCAGCGCGGCCAGCAGATGCGCCAGCGCGACCACATAAGTCGGCGGCTGATAAGCCATCCCCTCGCCAAGCCATTCGGACTGGCCCCGCCCCGGCAAGTCCGGACAGATCACGTGGAACTGGTCCGCCAAAGCTTCCGCCAGCAGATCGAAATCCCGGCCGGTACGGGTCAGCCCATGCACGCACAGCACCGCCGGCGCCGCCGGGTTGCCGAACTCGACATAGGCCATTTTGTAGAATTTGGTGCCCAGAAGATAGGTGACGGTGTTGAAGCGCGCCATGTTGGTCCTTTCTTCACGCGGCCATCGACCGCCTCTCTGTGCTTGGTTATGGCTTAGAACATGATCGATCTGAAGCTATCATGCGGAAGAAAGGCAAGTGGCCGCTTTTTGAAAAAAGCGGCGCAAAAACTTTTGGTTATGCTGGGCCAGCGGCGGTGAAACCAGCACGACCCAAAGTTAATAAAGTTTTTTTGCTTCTTTTTGTTCACAAAAAGAAGTTTTCTTTTCTCTTCCTCACCGCGCTGATCGGGCGGCGACCGACCCGTCTTTGAACAGCGATTTTCTGGCTTTCTGGTCGTATCCGCGCTTCGCCGCCGCGCAGCCGGTCCGGGACATCTACGACAGCGCGCGGCTGCAGGCGCTCCAGCAGCTTTTATATCCCGGGTTTCGCAGCTTTTACCCTTATCTGTACCCGCCGACATTCCTGCTGGCGACCTGGTGGCTGCGATTTTGCGGCCTTGGCATGGCGCAGCTGCTCTGGAGCCTGACGGGGCTGGCTTGCTTGCTGGCCGCCAGCCCTAGCCTTTTTCCGCCGCCGGCTGGTGCTGCTGGCGCTGCTGGTCAGCCCCGCCTCTCTGCTCACTTTGGTCTCCGGGCAGACCGGCTATTTCACCGCCGCACTTCTGCTGTTCGGACTCGCTGTCCTGCCGCGCCGGCCGGTTCTCGCCGGCATCGCCTTCGGGCTCCTCACGCTGAAGCCGCAGTTCGGTGTTCTCCTGCCGGTGTTTCTCCTCGCCCGGCGGGATTGGGCCGCGATCGCCGCCGCCACGATCACGGCGCTCGGCCTCATCGCGGCGTCCTGCCTGACCTTTCTGCCCGCGCTCTGGGGCCTATGGCTCCACGCTTTGCCGGCCGGCCAGAACGCGTATTTTTCCTCGACCGGGCTGAACCTCATCATCACCCCGGCCGCCAACCTGATCTCTCTCGGGCTGGCGCCCGGCATGGCCTGGGCGGCGCAGATGCTCTGCGGCCTCGCGGTCGCCGCTGCGGTCTGGCTGTGCGCGCGCCGCGCCTCCTACCGGCACGCCATGGCGGTTTTGCTCGCCGGGATGTTTCTCGCCGTGCCGCATGCCTACGCCTATGACAGCCTTCCTTTGATCGCCGCCATGGCGCTGTGCTTGAGCGAGAGCACGCCGCCCTGGCAGGTCCTGCTCGGCGGCATCGTCTATCTCGCCCCTCTGCTGCTGCTCACCCCGGCGCAAAGCTGGTTTCTCTATGCCATCCCGCAGGCCCTGCTCTTCGCCATTACGATCGCGCTTGCCTTGGCCCGGCCTCGCGGCGCAATGTCCGGTCATGAGCCAAACGCTGCTTCCCTCCGATCGTGACTGGCTGCTGACCCATGGCGTGATGACCCGCCGCGTGCTCGCGTTGATCGCCGACTGCCTGCTGATCGGCATCGCCGGTTGGGCCGGGGCACTCGGCATCGCCCTGTTCGGCGTACTCACCCTCGGCCTCGGCTGGATGGCGTTCCACATCCTGCCCTGGATGCCGCTGGTCTACTATGCCTTGTTCATTGGTTATGCCGGCGCCACGCCGGGCCAGCGCCTGTTCGGCCTCGCGGTCCGCCAGGATGCCGATCTCGCGCGCCCCACCATGGCGCAGGCCTTGGTGTGGACGCTGCTGCTCTGGATCAGTTTCGGCCTCGCTTTCGTGCCGTTTCTGCTGGCGCTGATCACGCCGCGCCACCGCGCCACGCATGATCTGCTGTCAGGTCTGGTCGTCGTACGATCCACGCAAAACAATTATTGACGCCTCGCCGCGATCAGCCAAACATAACGAGACAATGAGCTTCAAGCCCGCCCGCCGCCCGCATTTTTTCTACACCACGGCGCCGTTGCCCTGCCCCTATCTGGCCGGGCGCACCGAGCGCAAAGTGGTCACGGAATTGGCTGGGGTCTCGGCGGAAAGCCTGCATGACCGCCTCTCCCGCGGTGGGTTCCGGCGCAGCCACAACATCGCCTACGCGCCGGTCTGCCCCAATTGCAACGCCTGCGTGCCGATCCGCATCCGCGTCCGGGATTTTCAGGCCAACCGCACGCAAAAACGCGTCGCCAAAGTCAACCAGGACCTGCTGGTGCAGGAAATGCCGCCGCGCGCCACCGCCGAACAATTCCATCTGTTCCAGCGCTACCAGCGCCAGCGCCACAGCGACGGCGACATGGCGACGATGAGCTTCTACGACTACCGCGCCATGATCGAAGACACGCCGATCGAAACCTCGGTGGTGGAGTTCCGCCTGCCCGACGGCACGCTGGTCGGCGGCTGCCTCACCGACCGGCTCGGCGACGGGCTCTCCGCGGTCTACAGCTTCTTCTCGACCGAACTGGACCAGCGCTCGCTCGGCACCTACGCGATCCTGTGGCTGATCGACCACGCCATGGCCCTGGACCTGCCGCATGTCTATCTCGGCTATTGGGTCGAGGAGAGCCGCAAAATGGCCTACAAGGCCAAGTTCAAGCCCAGCGAGATTTTCCGCAGCGGGCAGTGGCTGCCGCTGGTCGAACGACAGGAAGACGTCAGGCAGGAAAGTAAGGAAGTGGCCGCTTTTTAAAAAAAGCGGCGCAAAAACTTTTACTATGCTGGGTCTGAGGCTGTGTCAGCGCCAGCGCCCATGACCCAGAATAATAAAGTTTTTTTGCTACTTTTTGTTCACAAAAAGTAGCGCTTCCTTTCTATTTCTAGAACCCAAACATGTGGTCGAACGAGAACCCGCCGGCGCCGTTATCGACACCGTGGAACCCGAACAGCCGGCAGGTGGTATCGCGGATCAGCACATAGCCGGTCTCGCTCGCCTCCCGCAGTTTTTCCGCCGTGAAATAGCGTGAGGTAAACACGATCGCCGAGCCGGAGCAGGCGATCGAGAATTTCGCCGTGTCGAGCAGCGTCCCGTTCGCGCCGTAGAGTTCCAGCGCCGTGTCGGACTGCGGCGCCCACGGGCCGGAGGCCGGGTAGATCAGCACGCAGAAGCTCTCGCGCCCGCCGAACCCCAGTTTCAGGAACAAGCGCGTGGAGAGGCCCGGCGGCTTGCCGCTGTAGCTTTGCGGCTCGTTCTTGTAGGTCATGATGGTGTTGAAGATATGCGCGCCGAAGCTGCTCTCGGCGGCATGGCCGCTCTGCCGGTCCTCGAAGCGGAACAGCGCGTGCATCCAGCCATTCGCCTCGCCGCCCTCACGGAAATCATACACCAGCTCGGCATGGCCGCCTTCGGCCAGCGCATCCGGCGCCAGCACGTCGTCCAGATCCAAAGCGAGATCGTGGCGGCGCGGCAGCTTGCCCAGGAAACGCTCGAGCAGTTTCGTGCCGTCGGCGGCGAACACGTCCAGCCGCAGCGGCAGGTTCTGTTCCGAAATCGCCATCGGCGTCGGTTGCACGATGGTTTTGAACCGGGTGCGCGGCAGAACCGGGAACGGAAGCAGAAAGCCGCGCCCCATCGACGGGTGCAGGGTTTTGATGCCCGGATCGTCCTTCAAGTCGCCGCGTTCGACATTGATGTGCGCGATGCGCGTGCGCCCGCCGCGCACCACCTCATAACGCGGCCGCACCACATGGCGCCCGGCGCGCAACTCGAGCTGCGCCGGCCAGTGCAGGCCCGGGAAATAATCGGCGACGTCGAGCGGATAGCTGGCGAACGGGGCGATCTCCATATCGATCGCCACCGGCGCTTCGGCTCCCATGCGGTCCAGCGCCATCGCCCCGGCCGGGATCGGCACGGCGTGGCTGTTCTGCACCCAGAGGATCACGCGTTCATCCGCGCGCGGCGCCGGCAGGCCGGCGAAGCGCTCGGACGGCCAGGCATTGGCGTCGTGCGTGCAGGACAGTGACGCGCCGTTATCGGTGGCGTAGGTGTCGAGCGCGTATTTCACCACGTCATGCCCGGCCACGCCCATGGCATGAATGAAGAGCTGCCCGGCGAACGGCCCGAGGCCGAAGCGGCGCCGGATGACATTGCTGTCCAGCACATAGCCGCCGGGGCCGGCCGGCGCCTCGTCTTCCCACTCCGCCAGCACCGCACCCGCGCCGTCATACAGCCGGTGGAAGAAACGCACGGCTTTCGCACCGTAGCCCGACCAGTAATTAGCGGTCGTCAGCCGCGTGGCGAACTGCCCGTCATCGCGGAAGAAAACGAAATTCGTCGCGAAATTCACCGATTCCAGATAGCGGGTCTTGTTGGTGAGCATCGCCTCTGGCAGGCGCGCGCCATCCAGCGTGAGGATCTTCGCGCCCTGCGGCGCAAAGGGCACCAGCCGTTCCGCCATGCGCTGGCCGTCGAACGCGGCGATCAGCACGCACTTCACATTGGCGTGAGACAGTTCGGTGAGCGGCCGGGCGGCATGCCCGCCGCGCATTTTGCCCAGCGCCAGCGTGTCCTGCACATACACGCCCTCGACATCGAAGCCGGGGCAGAGCGCCAGAAGCGGCCCGGCGATGCCGTCCGGGTCGAAGATCGCCACCTTCCCGGCCGCGGCGGCAAGGACTGCGAGATTTTCGGCCGCCACCGGATGCGCCAGCGCCTTGTACGCGACATTGCCGCCGCGAAGATTGTCGAAGGTTTCAATATCCAGCATCATTCCAATCCCAAGCGGCGACGCAGCTCTGCGGCCGCCATCGCGGTGTCATCCAACGGTTTCGTATCCCATAACTTAAGATGCCCGGCAAAATCGCAAGCCCGCCCATCTTCCACCAGCGCATCCATGAACGCGCCGATCCGCGCCGATCTGCCCGGCAGGCGCACCAGCAGCACAGGCGCCGACGTCGCCACCGCCTCGGACACCATGGAGACCGAATCGGCCGTGACGATAATCGCGTCGGCGCAGGCGAGCATGCCGAAATAGGGATTCTCGCCGCTGCCGTCCCAGATCCAGGCCCCACGGGGCAGCAGCGCCTCCTGGAGGATTTTGACCACGTCCGGATCGGTCCGGCGCGAGGGCGTGATCACCAACCCGACGCGGTCGCGCTCCATCATCGCGGCAAATTGCGCGGCGAGGTCGCGGGCCTGCGGCGGGTCGAAACGATAGCGGCCGTTGCTGCCGCCAAGCAGCACCGCCACGAGCGGCCGGCGGAACGGCGCGAAGAACGGCGCCCAGGCAATGGCCTCGGCGGCCAGCCGCGCTGGCGTGACGCGGTGCAAGGCGGTGCGCGTCACCACCACATTGTCGCCGCTGATGCCGTCATGCCGCGCCGCCATAACGAGATCGAATTTGTCCAACGCCATGCGCGGGTGCTGGATCGCCACGGTTTTCACGCCCGGCCGGCGCAGCGCGGCGGCCACCCGCGCGCCGGCCCCGCCCGCCCCCATCACCACCGGCGGCAACGGTTCGGCGAAGGCGGCGCCCTCCACCGCCCAGCGTGCGCTCAGCCACAGGCCGGGCGAGATTTTATCCCAGGGCGAACGGAATTTCAGGTTCTGCAGGTCCGGCGTGAGCCCCGCCGCCTCCGCCAGGCCCAGCGCCTGGGCCCGCAGGCCGGCCAAATCGGTACATAATATCCGCGTAATCATGGCGCGGCTTTGCTGTGCCGCTTGGGCTCCGTCAATCCCGGCGGGCATGATGATACAACAAGCCCGATTGCGCCTTGTAATAATCCGGTTACACTGCCCTCATGTCGTCACGGTCCCCGCCGGCGAACAGTAACCGACCGGAGCCTGCCCTGCCCGCCGATCTGCCGGAATTTCCGGTCTATACGGCGGCGCCGGACTTCACCCCATTCCTGGCGGGCAATACCGGCATACGCGGCTTCACCACGCGCAATTCCGGCCGGCCCGGCCCGCATGTAGTGCTGATGTCCCTGATGCACGGCAACGAACTCGCCGGGGCTATCGTCATCACTGAATTGCTACGGCAGAATTTCATGCCGCTGCGCGGGCGGGTGACGATGGGTTTTGCCAATATCGAGGCTTTTGCCCGCTTCGACCCGACCAACCCGCTCGCCTCGCGCTTCGTCGAGGAGGATTTGAACCGGGTCTGGGACGATTCCCAGCTATTCGGCGTGCGACGTTCGCTGGAGTTGGACCGGGCGCGCGAAATGCGCCCGATCATCGACGAAGCCGACCTGCTGCTGGACCTGCATTCGATGCTGTGGCCGTCGGACCCGCTCCTGCTCTGCGGCCCGACCGCCCACGGGCGGCATCTGGCGCAGACTCTGGCCACCCCGCACATGGTGATCGCCGATCATGGCCATGCCGGCGGCAAGCGGCTGATCGATTACGGCCATTTCACCGCCGCCGTCACCCCGGCCGCGGCCATTCTGGTGGAAGCCGGGCAGCATTGGGAACCGGGCAGCGTCGTACAAACCCGCGCCACGGTCCAGCGCCTGCTGAGCCATGCCGGGATGATCGCCCCTTGCCCGGCGCCGCGCCGCATGCCGGTTTTCGCCCAGGTCACCCGCGCGGTCACCGCGCGCACCAACCGCTTCGTCTTCACGCACGCCTATCGCGGCGGCGAGATCGTCCGCGCCGCGAACAGCCTGATCGCGCACGACGGCGACGAGGAAATCCGCACCCCATACGATGACTGCTTGCTGGTCATGCCCAGCCTGCACGCCGTCCGCGGCCATACCGCCATACGCCTGGCGCGGCTGGTTTAGGGCAAGGCAAGGCAAGAAAGCGCTACTTTTTGTGAACAAAAAGTAGCAAAAAAACTTTGATTTTATGCGGGCCTTGGCTGCGCTCAAGCGCAAGTTTGCGTAAGTGCGCCATTCATCGATGGGTTTACCCGTCGATGCGTTCTACCCGGGAAAGCAGGCAACCAGGTCTCGCCGTGTGGATGTTAACGAAAGCGGTTCGTGCATCGCCTAGCGCGCGCTCAAGGGGTGCATCCACGTCTGCCCCCGAACAAACGTGGCCAAGCTCGTATAGGCACTGATCCGCCGCGTCGTAGGCTCGGACAGACACCAAGGCGTTCAAGCGGACGATCGGCGCTACCTCGTTCTCTGATGCAAACCGCGCGCAAGCCTCAGCGTGCAAGAAGATCGGGCTCGGCGTCCAATAGATCCCGCGCGGCCAGGGGAGATTGTAAGAGCCCAGTAACATTGTCTGGCCTGAAGCGGCGCATCGTAGGCAATGTCGGCATGGAAATCTGCCCGCAGCACCTGACGCTTCGACAGATTTGATTGCGTTGCCGTTGTCATCCAATCCGGTGCGGCGGAAACGGTCGGCGATTTCTGTGGCGATTGGGACGCAGCGGAATGCGGTCATGGCGGCTCCTCCTGTTGCAGGCAAAACTGCCCGCGCCAGGCGCAGCACGCATCCCGTTTCTTGCTCTGTTATTCGTGGGTATTCGCATAATAAAAATTTTTGCGCCGCTTTTTTTAAAAAGCGGCCTCTTCCGTCTCTCCCTGCGGGTTCGCCAAGTCGCTCAATTTCTGGCATAGCCAGCGATGCGCCAGGTCCGGCTCGGAGCGCCGGTGCCACACGATCCAATGCCGGATGGCGGGCGTCTCGAAGGGCAATTCCACCAGCGCGAGGTCCGCGGCGGCGCAGAATTCCGTGGCGGCCCGCCGGCTCATGACCGCGATCATATCGGTCTTCCGCAAGATCGGGGGCGCGGATAGCAACGGCGCGTTGATGCCGATCCGCCTTTCGCACCCGGCCGCGGCCAGCCTTTCATCGAGAAATTGGTCGTCCTCCCCGGTCGAGCTCAGCACCAGATGCGGGAACGAAGCGAGACATTCGCCCGTGATGGCCGGGGCCATACAGACCGGGTGACCGCGCCGCGCCACCACCACATAGGAATCCGCGGCCAGCTCGCTCACCATGAACCGCCCGATCGGCGGCTTGTTGGTCACCGCGAAATCCAAGCCTCCACGGTCCAGCAGATCGCCGATATTCTGCCGCCCCACCGGGCGTATTCTGAGGAGAATTCCCGGCGCCTCGGCACGGCAAACCGCAGCAAGCGGCGCCGCCAGCGTCAGCGCCGCCCAATTATTCATCACAATTTCAAAATCCTGCGTGTGCGAGGCGGGATCGAACAACTTGTCGCCGCCGATCGCCCCCCCCAGGCTCTGAAGCGCCTCCCGCACCGTCCCGGCGAGCAATTTGGCGCGCGGCGTCGGCACCATGCCCTGGGCGGTGCGAATGAACAGTTCGTCCTTAAGGGCCAAACGCAGCCGCTTCAGCGCGTGGCTGAGCGCCGGCTGCGCCATACCCAGCTGCGTCGAAGCACGCGTGACGCTCTGCGTTTCAAACAACGCATCGAACACCGTGAGGAGATTCAAATCGAAAGAGCGTAGATTCATCATGAGCCTGCAGAAAATCACATATAGGGATTTTCTTATATGAACTTAAGGCATGATGATGCCCCTCATTCGATGAACATTACCTTTTGTAAAAAATCACCGGACGGCGTCCGGATGGAACCTCTGCGGGCTCCGAACACAAAAAAGGCGGCGCCTGACGGCGCCGCCTCATATCGAGCAGGACCTGGACGGTCTTACCCGACCTGCAGGTTCTCCGCGGAAACCTTGCCCTGGTGACCCGCCTGCGTCTCGTAGCGGACCTTCTGGCCCTCGTTCAGCGTGCTGAGATTAGCGCGCTGCACGGCGGAAATGTGCACGAACACATCCTTGGAGCCGTCATCGGGCTGGATGAAACCATACCCCTTGGTCGCATTGAACCACTTCACCGTACCTGATGCCATATCGCATCTCCTTACAAACAGCGATCCGCAACATGCGGATTCAAAACTCTTTCGATCGTTTGTCAGGAGGCCAGTAAGCACGCCAAAACAAGAACGGGAAAGCGCCTTTATCATTATACGACAAATCTCCGGTTGCGACAACCGAAGGGAGTCAAGGCGCGAACGGAAGGTGCGCCTGCAATTGCGCGGCGCTCGGCAGGTCGGCGGCCAGGAAGCCGCCGCCGAGATCCTGGAACAGCGACACGCTGGCCAGCAACCGGTCCTGCTGCACGACCAACGCCGCCTCCTGGTCGCTGAACAGGGTCACCTGCGCCGTCACCACCGTGGTATAGGTCACCGTGCCGGCCTGGTATTCGTTCAAGGAAATCTGCAGCGCCTTCTGCGCGTCGGCCACGGCGGCGGCCTCGACCTTTGCCTGCTGCGCGAGAATCCGCAGATTGGAAAGGTCGTTCTCGACGTCCTGGAACGCGGTGAGCACGGTCTGCCGGTAGGTTTGCGTCGTCTCGTCGTAAAAATCACGCGCCGCGGCCACGCTGGCACTGCGCGTGCCGCCTTCGAACAAGGTTCCCGACAGGCTCGCCCCCAGCGACCACAGGCTGTTGGAAACCGAAAACAGCCCACCGATCGGGTTGGCGGCATAGCCGCCCATGGCCGACAACGTAAGTTGAGGATAATAGGCCCCCACCGCGACGCCGACGGCGGCGTTCGCCTCGGCCATGCTGCGCTCGGCGGCAGAGATGTCGGGGCGGCGCTCCAGCAGCGTGCTCGGCAGGCCGGGCGGCGGTACGGGCACGGTCATGATCTGCGAGCCCGGCGGAATAGTCAGCTCGGCCGGGGCCTTGCCCAGCAGCACGGCGATGGCATGCTCGAACTGCGCCCGCGCCACGCCGGCATTGATCAATTGCGCCTGCGCGCCCTCGAGCTGGGTGCGCGCGGTGATCACATCGGACGGCGGCACGGTCCCGGCATTGAACTGGTTGATGGTGATCTGCAGCGCCTGCTGGTCCGCCACCACGGTCGCCTGGCTTAACGCGATCAGCGCGTCGGATGCGCGCAGATTGACATAATCGGCGGCCAGCAGCCCCTGCTCGCTTAACGTGGCGTTGGCGAGGTCGGCGGCGGAAATTTGCGCGGCGGCGACATTGCTCTGCACCTCACGCCGGATCATGCCCCAGATGTCCGGCGTCCAATCGACGGTCCCTTCGAAATTGCCCGAAGTGCTCGGGCCTACGGAAAAACCATTGCCCGTCCTGGTGCCGCTCGCCCCGACATTGCCGCCGCCCTCGCCGCTGCGCGTGGCGCTGCCGCTGAGGCCGACCGTGGGAAACAACCCGCCGCGCGTCTCCTGCACGATCTGGGTCGCTTGCTGGTAAGCATAGTAATCGGCGGCGACGGTGGCGTTGTTCACCATCACCTGCGGCTCCATTTTATCTAACAGCGGATCGCCGAACGCGGTCCACCAGTCGCCTTTGGGACCGGCGGCGGCGGGTTGCGCCGGCAGCCAGCCGGCAGCCTCCTTATAACCGGCAGGCAGCACGAGTTTCGGCCGGTGATAGTCCGGCCCCACCATGCAGCCGGACAAGGCAAAGAAGCAAAGCGCGGGCAGCGCGCGGCGAACCGTTTTATGCAAGTCCGTTTTATACAAGGGCAACATCTGGATCCTGGATTGGCTGGGGAACAAGATCGACCGTCATCAGCCCGTCGTCGCGATGCCGCCGGGGCGTGGCGCCGCCTGGTCAGGCCCGCGCGTCTTCACCGCCAGCCGTTCCAGCCACAAATAAAGCACCGGCGTGGTGTAGAGGGTCAGCGCCTGGCTGACCAGGAGGCCGCCGATGATGGTCAGGCCGAGCGGCTGGCGCAGCGACGCGCCCTGGCCGATGCCGATGGCCAGCGGCAGGGCCCCCAGCGTGGCGGCGAACGTGGTCATCAGGATCGGCCGAAAGCGCAGCAGGGCGGCCTGAAAAATCGCTTCCTCCGGGGCCACGCCCTCGCCGCGCTGCAGCTGCAAGGCGAAATCGATCATGAGAATCGCGTTCTTCTTCACGATGCCGATCAGCAGGATCACGCCGATCAGGGCGATGATGGTGAGCGGCGTGTTGAGCATCAGCAGGATCAGCGTGGCGCCCACGCCGGCGGAGGGAATGGTGGAAAGAATGGTCAGCGGATGAAAGGTGTTTTCATAGAGAACGCCGAGCACGATATACACCGCCGCCAGCGCCGCCAGGATCAGCAGCGGCTCGCTCGTCTGCGAGGACTGAAATGCCGCCGCGGTGCCGGAGAAACTGCCGGTGATGGTCAGCGGCACGTCGAGATTGCTCATCGTGCGCTGGATGGTTGCCGCTGCGGTGCCGAGCGCGACCCCCTGCGGCAGGTTGAACGAAATGGTCGCGGCAACGCGCCCGCTCTGGTGGTTGACCGAGATCGGCGTGGTGCCGCGCTGATAGGAGGCCAAGGCAGCCAGCGGCACCATGATCTCGACATTGGTGCTCACCGCCGTGCCGCTGGAGGCGTTGGCCCGGCCGCCGGAGGCGATCTCGTTGATCGCCTGGTTGGTCGCGGAATCGAGCGCCACCAGGGCCTCGTTGGCGGCCGCGCTGGCCGTGCCGGGGCCGATCCTCACCGTACCCGCCGGCGCATTGCTCTGCGCCGTGCCGCTCGCGTTGCCGCCCGAGGTGCTGACATAGATACGGTTCAGATCCACCGGCGCCTGCTGGTAGGTCGGCGCCAGCTCCATCACCACTTCATACTGGTTCAGCTCGTTATAGATGGTCGAGACGTTGCGCTGGCCGAACGCATCGTAGAGCGTGTTGTCGATCTGGTCCGGCGTGATGTTCAGGCGCGCCGCCTGAGGCCGGTTGATCACCACATTGGTCTCCAGCCCGCCATTCTGCAGGTCGGAATTGACGTCGGCGAGCGTGTGCTGCTGTTTCAACGCGGCAACGATTTTCGGCACCCAGATATTGAGCGCATCGGGATCGTCGCTTTGCAGCGTGTACTGGTATTCCGCACTGCTCTGCCGCCCGCCGACACGCAAATCCTGCGCCGGAACCAGAAAGACTTGCGCCCCGGCAACATGCCCCAGCGGCGCGCGCAAACGCGCGACAACGCCGGTGGCGCTGGCATGGCGCTGCTCCAAGGGCTTCAGCGTGATGAACAGGAAGCCGTTATTGGTGGCGCGCCCGCCGGTATAACTCGCCACCGACGCCACCGCGGGATCGTGTTGCACGATCCGCTGCAGCTGCATCACCTTCTGCTTCATCAGTTCGAAGGAGATGCCCTGGTCCGCCTGGATCGTGCCGATGATCAGGCCATTATCCTGTTCGGGGAAGAAACCTTTTGGCACAACCACAAACAGCGCCACGTTGAGGACGATGGTGAGCAGAAACCCGATACCGACCAGCCGCGCATGCGCCAGCGCCCAGCGCAGCGTTCTTTCATAGAAACGCAAGCCGGCATCGAATCCATTTTCGAGCCACTGCAAAACCGGGTGCGGCCGGCCGCGCTCCTCCCGGCGCAGCAGCAGCGCGCAGAGCATCGGCGTGGTGGTCAGGGACACGAGCAGCGAGATCAGAATGGTGATTGAGAGCGTCTCGGCGAATTCCTGGAACAGCCGGCCGAGGATACCCGGCATCAGCAGGATCGGCGTGAACACCGCGATCAGCGACAGGCTCATCGACAGCACGGTGAAACTGACTTCCGAGCCGCCGCGCAGCGCCGCCTCAAACGGGTCCATGCCGGCCTCGACATGGCGCATGGTGTTCTCCACCACCACCACGGCATCGTCGACCACGAAGCCGGTCGCGATGGTCAGCGCCATCAGCGACAGATTATCAAGCGAAAAGCCGAGCAGATACATCGGCCCGAACGTGCCGATGATCGACACCGGCACGGCGAGCCCGGGAATCAACGTTGCCCGTGGCGAGCGCAGGAACACGAACACCACCGCCACCACCAGCAGCACGGCGATGAACAACGTGCGTTCGGTATCGCTGAGCGCCGCGCGAATGGATTGCGAGCGGTCCAGCGCGATGCCGATATGGATCGAGGGCGGCAGCGCGGCGCGCAAATGCGGCAGCAGCGCCTTCATCTGGTCGACCGTCTGGATCACGTTCGCTTCGGGCGTGGGATGAACGATCACCAGCACCGCCGGCTTGCCGTTATAGAAACCGGCATTGTCCACGTTCTCGACCGAATCCGTGACGGTCGCGACATCGGAAAGCCGTACCGCCTGACCGTTGCGATACGCGATCACCAGGTTGCGATATTGCGCCGCCTTGGTGGCCTGGTCGTTGGTGTAGAGCTGGTAGCGTTGCGCGCCGACATCGAAATAACCTTTCGGCGAGTTGGCGTTCGCGGCGGCCAAAGCGGCGCGCACATCCTCCAACCCGATGCCGTATGTGTTCAGCGGGCCCGGCTGCAGCTCCACGCGCACCGCCGGCAGCGCCGCGCCGCCCAGCTCCACCTGGCCGACGCCGGAAACCTGGGAGAATTGCTGTTGCAGCACGGTGTCGGCGGCGTCGTAGAGCTGCCCCGGCGTCAGCGTGTCCGAGGTCAGCGCCAGCACCATGATCGGCGCATCGGCCGGGTTGACCTTCTGATAAGTCGGATTGGAGCGCAGCGTGGTCGGCAGGTCCGCCCGCGCCGCCTGGATCGCCGCCTCGACATCGCGCGCCGCGCCGTTGATGTCGCGGTTGAGCCCGAACTGCACCGTGATGCGCGTCATGCCGGTGCCCGATTGCGAGGTCAGCTCGGTGACGTCGGCGATGGTGCCGAGATGGCGCTCCAGCGGCTCGGCCACGGTCGCCGCCATCGTCGACGGGCTGGCGCCGGCCATGTTCGCCTGCACCATGATCGTCGGAAACGCGATCTGCGGCAGCGGCGCCACCGGCAGTTTGAAGTAGGCGAGCAGACCCGACAGCGCGATACCCAGCGTCAGCAGCGTGGTGGCAACCGGACGCCGGATGAAGAGCGCCGAAAGATTCATGCCGGCGCCGCCCCCCGCCGGCGGAAGCGCCGCGCCAGCCCGTCGAAGGCGAGATAGATCACCGGCGTGGTGAACAGAGTGAGCACCTGGCTCACCGCCAGCCCGCCGACGATGGCCAGGCCCAGCGGCTGGCGCAGCTCCGAGCCCATGCCGGTGCCCAGCATCAGCGGCACGCCCGCCAGCATCGCCGCCATGGTGGTCATCAGGATCGGACGGAAGCGCAGCAGCGACGCTTCATAGATCGCATCGCGCGGCGACTTTCCGTCATTGCGCTCGGCATGCAGCGCGAAATCGATCATCATGATCGCGTTCTTTTTCACGATGCCGATCAGCAGCACGATGCCGATGATGCCGATCACGTCCAACCCCTCTCCGGCCAGCCAGAGAAAAATCAGCGCGCCGATTCCCGCCGAAGGCAGGGTCGAGAGAATCGTCACGGGGTGGATGAAGCTCTCATAGAGCACGCCGAGCACGATATAGACGGCGATCACCGCTGCCAGCAGCAGGAACACCTCGTTGCCGAGCGAAGTCTGGAAGGCCAGCGCCGCGCCCACGAAGCTCGTCGTCAGCGCGGCCGGGAAATTCAGCTCCCGCTCGGCCTTCTGGATGGCACCGACCGCGCCGCCGAGTGACGCGCCCTGGGCCAGATTGAAGGAAATCGTGGTCGCCGGAAACTGGCCCAGATGTTCGATCATCAACGGATCGGGCCGGGTGGAGAAAGTGGCGATGGCGGAAAGCGGCACCTGCCCGCCGCTGACGGAGGAAGACGGCAGATAGATCGACCCCAGCGCGGCCACGCTGGTCATCAGATGCGGACTCACGCCCATGATCACGCGATACTGGTTGGTCTGCGTGAAAATCGTCGTGATGATGCGCTGGCCGAACGCATCGTACAACGCGTCGTCCACGGTCGCGGCGGTGATGCCGAAGCGCGCGGCATTGGCGCGGTTGATCTCGATGAACACGCTGCTGCCGTTCGCCTCAAGCTCGCTCGCCACGTCGGAGAGCTGCGGCAAGGCCTGCAGCTTGGCCATCAGCTTCGGCACATAGGTCGTGAAATCGCTCGAATTGAGATCTTCGAGCACGAACTGATACTGCGTCGGCGTGACCGCGGTGTTCAACGTCAGGCTCTGTTCCGGCTGCATGTACAGATGCACACCGGGCACGCCGGCCACCGCCCGGCTCAGCCGGCGGATCACCGCGCTGGCGGAAGGCCGTTCACCCTTCGGCTTCAGGTTGATCAGGAAACGCCCCTGGTTCAGCGTCGAATTGGTGCCGTCCACGCCGATATAGGAGGTCAGGCTGACCACCGCCGGGTCCTTCAGGATCACATCGGCCAGCGCCTGCTGGTCCGCGGCCATCGCCGCATAGGACGTGCTTTGCCCGGCCTGGGAAAAGCCCGCGATCACGCCGATGTCCTGAAGCGGAAAAAATCCTTTCGGGATGAAGACATAGAGCAGCACGGTGAGCACCAGCGTGCCGATCGTGACCATCTGTGTGAGGCGCGCATGCGCCAGCACCCAGGTGAGCGCGCGCCCGTAAGCGGCGATCAGCCGGTCGAAATTACGCTCGTTCCAGGCTTCGAACCGGCTCGGCTGCACGGTGCCCGGCATACGCAGCAACCGCGCGCACAGCATCGGCACCAACGTGAGAGAGACGATGGCCGAGATCACGATCGTCACCGCCAAAGTGATGGCGAATTCCGAGAACAGCCGCCCGACCACATCGCCCATGAACAGCAGCGGGATCAGCACGGCGATCAGCGAGACGGTGAGCGAGATGATGGTGAAGCCGATCTGCCCGGCGCCTTTCAGCGCGGCCTGCAGCGGCGTCTCGCCCATTTCCAGGTAACGGGCGATGTTCTCGATCATCACGATGGAATCGTCCACCACGAAGCCGGTCGCCACGGTCAGCGCCATCAACGACAGATTATCGAGCGAGAAGCCGCACAGATACATCACCCCCAGCGTGCCGATCAGCGAGACCGGGACCGATATGCTGGGAATGAGCGTGGCGCGGAAATTGCGCAGGAAAACGAAAATCACCGCCACCACGAGCAGGATGCTTAAGCCGAGCTCGAACTCGGCATCGCTGACGGAAGCGCGGATCGACGTGGTGCCGTCGCTTATCACGGCCACCTGCATCGCCGTCGGCAGGCCGCTGGTCAGCTGCGGCAGCTCGCGCTTGATCGCATCCACCGTGGCGATGACATTGGCATTGGGCTGGCGCTGCACGTTGAGAATGATCGCAGGCTGGCGGTTCGCCCAGGCGCCCAGCTCGGCATTCTCCGGCGCGGAAATGATTTTCGCCACGTTGCCGAGATAGACCGGTGAGCCATTATCGTAGGCGACGATCATCGAGGCATATTCCGATGCCTCCGTGACCTGGTCGTTGGCGTTGATGGTGTAGCTTTGCGCCGGGCCGGAGAAGCTGCCCTTGGGCGTATCGACCGTGAGATTCGTGACCTCGGTGCGGATATTGTCGATGCTGATCCCGTAGCTGGCGAGCGCCCGCGGGTTCACCTCGATGCGGATCGCCGGGACATGGCCGCCGGCGACGCTGACCAGGCCGACGCCGGGAACTTCGGAGATTTTCGAAGCCAGGCGCGAATTGGCCAGATTTTCGAGCGCGATGAGACTCAGCGTTTTCGAGGTCACCGCCAGCGTCATGATCGGCGCGTCGGCCGGATTCACCTTGGCATAGACCGGCGGCGCCGGCAGGTCCGCCGGCAGCAGATTGCCGGCCGCGTTGATCGCCGCCTGCACCTCCTGCTCGGCGACGTCGAGGCTGAGCGACAGATCGAACTGCAGCGTGATCACCGAAGCGCCGGCGGAGCTCTGCGAGTGCATCTGGTTCAGCCCCGCCATTTCGCCAAGCTGACGCTCCAGCGGCGCGGTGACCGTGGTGGCCATCACCTGCGGCGAGGCGCCGGGATAGAAGGTCTGCACCTGGATGGTCGGATAGGTCACGTCCGGCAGCGCCGATACCGGCAGGAACTTGAACGCGACCAGCCCCACCAGCACGATGCCGATCATCAGGAGCGATGTCGCCACCGGCCGCAGGATGAAAAGGCGGGAGGGATTCACTGCGAAGCGGGGGTTGAAGCGGCGCCGGACGAGCCGTTCTCATCGCGGCGATGATGATGACCGTTCTGCGAGGGCTTCGGATCGGCTGCTTTTGGCGCCGTCGCGCCCGGTGCGGCAGAGGCTCCTGGTGCAACAGACGCGCCCGGCGCGACCGGACCGCTTGGGCCCGAGGCGATCGTGACCCTCTCCCCCTCGGTGAGCCGGTCCACGCCATCGATCACCACGGTCTGGCCCGGGGTCAGCCCCTTGGTGATGACGGTTTTCGTGCCATCGCTGGGGCCGGTGGTCACCGGCTGCACGCTCACGGTGTTGTCGGCGTTCACCACATACACATAGTCGCCGGGAACGCCGGACTGAATGGCCTGGGTGGGCACCAGCGTGGCATGGTCGAGCGTGTTCACCAGCAGATGCACGTTGACGAACTCGTTCGGGAACAGCTTCTCGTCGGTGTTGGCGAAATCGGCGCGCAGCTGCACCATGCCCGTGCTGGTGTTCATCTGGTTGTTCACGGCCGCCAGCGTGCCGTCTTCCAGCTTGGTGGTGTCATCGCTGGAATAGGCGGCGGCCGGCAGCACCGCCCCCTGCCCCAGCCGCTCCAGAACCGGCGCCAGATTGGCCTGCGCCACGGAGAATATCACCGTGGTGGGCGCGACAGTGGTGACCACGGCAATGCCGGTGGTGCTGGCGGAAGTCACGAAATTGCCGGGGTCGACCAGGCGCAGCCCGATCCGGCCTGATACCGGCGAGGTGATATGGCAATAAGCGAGATCGAGCGTGGCGGTATCGATATTCGCCTGGTCGATCTTGATCGCGGCCTCGTCCTGCTGAACCAGGAATTGCTGGTCAGTCACCTGCTGTTCGGCGATCGATTGCTGCCGTGCCAATATCTCGAAACGCGACAGGTCCGAACGGGCCTGAGCCAAAGCGGCCGTATCCTTGGCCAGTGATGCCTGAAACTGCTCGAGCTGGATCTGGTAGGGGCGCGGGTCGATCTCCGCCAGGAACTCGCCCTTGGTGACGTTTTCGCCCTGGGTGAAGGCAACCTGGGTGAGATAGCCGCTGAGCTGGGGCACCACGGTGACGGTGGCGATCGGGGTGACGGTGCCCAGCTCGTCCAGCACCACCGGCATTGAGCCGGACTCCACCTTGGCCACGCCAACCACCTGGGACGGCAGCATACCGTGCCGCCCGCGGCCTCCATAACTGCCAGGATCATGGCCGGAATGCCGGTACCAGACAAAGGCGACAAGCAGGAGCACGATCCCCGCAAAAACCCAGCGCCGCTTGCTTTTGCCGCGCCGCACGACCGGATCAACCACGCAAAACCTCTTCAGCGAACCTGCGAAGTCTATACTCAGTTACATACGGCTTGTCCCGTTACGCGCCGATGGCGGCGCATAACAAATGGTAACGCCTCCTGTCCGGGAAAAAGTGAAGAAAAAGCTTCTTTTTTGAAAAAAGAAGCAAAAAACTTTTATTATGCCGGGCCATAGGCGTCGACGCGGACACAACCTGAGGCCCAGCGGAACAAAAGTTTTTGCGCCGCTTTTTTTAAAAAGCGGCCACTTTCCTTTTACGCGCCGAGCCGCTCGAGCCCGCCCATATAAGGCCGCAGCACTGTCGGAATTGTCACCGAACCGTCCTCGTTCTGGTAATTTTCCAGCACCGCGATCAGCGCCCGGCCGACCGCCACGCCCGAACCGTTGAGCGTGTGCACGAAGCCGAGCGTCTTGCCGTCGGCCTCACGGTAGCGCGCATTCATCCGCCGTGCCTGAAACGCCCGCGTGTTCGAGCAGGAGGAAATTTCCCGGTACATTTCCTGGCCGGGCAGCCAGACTTCCAGATCGTAGGTTTTCGCCGCCGAGAAGCCGGTATCGCCGGCACAGAGCAGCATTTTGCGATACGGCAGTTCAAGCCGCTCCAGCACCGCCTCCGCGCAGGCGGTCATGCGCTCATGCTCCGCCTCGCTCGCCTCCGGGTGCACGATGCTGACCAGTTCTACCTTGGTGAACTGGTGCTGGCGCAGCATGCCGCGCACGTCGCGCCCGGCTGAGCCGGCCTCGGAGCGGAAGCAGGGGGTGAGCGCGGTCACGCGGAGCGGCAATTGCGCCAGCGGCAGAATCTCGCCCGCGGCGAGGTTGGTGAGCGACACTTCGGCGGTCGGGATCAGCCAGCGCCCGTCGGTGGTCTGGAACAGATCCTCACGAAATTTCGGCAGCTGGCCGGTGCCGAACGCCGCCGCGTCGTTCACCAGCAGCGGCACCATCGTTTCGGTATAGCCATGCTCGTTCACGTGCAGGTCGAGCATGAATTGCCCCAGCGCCCGCTCCAGCCGCGCCAGGCCGCCGCGCAGCACGGTGAAGCGCGAGCCGGCGATTTTCGCCGCGGCGGCGAAATCCATCAGCCCCAAAGCTTCGCCGATCTCGAAATGCTGCTTGGGCGCGAAGCTGAAATTGCGGATCGCGCCATGAGTCTTGATTTCCTGGTTGGCGGTCTCGTCACGCCCCTCCGGCACGGCCGCCTCCAGCACATTCGGCACCGCGGCCAGGCTTTCCCGCAGCAACAGATCCAGCCGCGGCACCTCGGCCTCGAGCGCTTCCATCTGGCCGCGCAGAGTCGCACCTTCGGCTTCCAGCCACGCGGTGTCCTGCCTGGCGCGCTTGGCCTCGCCGATCCGCTTGGCCAAAGCGTTGCGCCCCGCCTGCAGAACCTGCAACTGCGCCACCGCCTGGCGCCGCTCCTCATCCAGTGCCATCAGCTCGGCCGCGAGCGGGAGAATGTTGCGCCGGGCCATCGCCACGTCGAACGAAGCCGGGTTCTCCCGAATTGCCTTGATATCATGCATCGTTACGAATCCAGTTCGACTTTCGGCTCGACCATTTTCACGGAGAACACCGAAATTTCATAAAGAATGATCAGCGGCAGGGCCAAGCCGCACTGGGTCAAAATGTCCGGCGGCGTCAGCACGGCCGCCAGGATGAAGCAGCCGACATAAGCGTAGCGCCGGTATTTGCGTAAGCCAGCCGAGCTGATGATGCCGACCTTGCCGAGCAGCGTGAGCAGCACCGGCAGCTCGAACGCCAGCCCAAACGCGAAGATCAGCTTCATCACCAGGTTCAGGTAATCGCTCACCTTCGCCATCAGGTCGATCTGCACGCTGGCCCCGGCCGTCGTGTCCTGAAAACTCAGGAAGAATTTCCAGGCGGTCGGAAAGATCACGTAATAAGCCAGCGCGCCGCCGGCGAAGAACAGGATCGGCGTGACCACCAGGAACGGCAGCATCGCCCGCTTCTCGCGCTTGTAGAGGCCGGGCGCGATGAACAGCCAGAGCTGTGTTGCGATCACCGGAAAAGACAGGAACGCGGCGGCGAACACCGACACCTTGATGTAGGTGAAGAACGCCTCGTAGAGCGCGGTATAGATCAATTGCGGCTTCTGGCCACGCGCCTCGAGCGCGTGCGCCAGCGGTGCGGCGAGGAAATCGTAGATCCGTGCCGCGAAATGGTAGCTGATGGCAAAGGCGATGAGGAACGCCACGGACGACCAGATCAGACGGCGCCGCAGCTCCATCAGATGGTCCAGCAGGGACATCTCTTTGTCGTGGATCTCGTCTTCCGTGGTCACGTTGTCCGCCACTTAATATCCCCAGCGTTTGGTGCCCGGCGGGATGAAATCCGGAACCGGCGTTTTGCGGACCGCATCCGGCGGAATGAAAGCCGGCGCCTCAACGAGCGTTTCCGCCGCCACCGGCGCGGGCATGGAAAAGGCCGCCGCGGGCGCCAATTCCGCCGCCGGCGCCGTGTCCGACTCGTCCGACTCGGAAGAAGAAGAAGCGGCCGCCGGTCCCGCCGATGCCGCCGCCATGGTCGGCACGTCGAACGGGCGCGCCAGCGTGTCGCGCATCGTGCCGTCCGGGTCGATCGCATTTTCCGCCGCGCTCTTGAAATCGAACCGCCGCAGCTTGTTGATCTCGTCCTTGACCTCGGAGAGATTCGCATCGCGCATCATCTCGTCGACATGGCCCTGGAACTCGGCCGCCATGCCGCGCGCCTTCTTCATCATCGCGGTGACGGTGCGAATCGCCACAGGCAGATCCTTCGGCCCGATGGCGATCAACGCCACGACCATAATCAGCCCAATCTCTGCCCAGGAAAATCCAAACATGTAGGTGGTGTGCTAGCAGGCTCTCACGGGTTCGGCAAAGCCGCGGCGATGCGGGCGAGACCCTCGTCGTCCAGGCCAAGCTCCCGCAGATGAGCCACCGTATTTTCCAGATATTCCCGGCAGGTGCCGAGATCGCCGCAGCCGGTGGCGATCAGCGCCACCGTCTGCTCCAAGCTGAGTTCCCGAATATAGCGCGGATGGTCGCGGTCGATCACGAACGTCACCGCCGAAATCGGCCCCTCGGCGGTTTCCAGCTTCAGCAGACGCGCGTGATAGGCGCCGCCATACATTTCCCGCTGCCAGAGAATGCCCAGCTCCTCGCGCACCTTGGCGGCGGCGATCCGGAACGCCACGCCATGACAGGCGCCGCCCTGGTCCAGCCCCAGCATCACGCCCGGCGTCTCCGGCGAGCCGCGGCCGATGAAGAGCTTCAGGCAGAACCGCCGATGCCAGCCCTGCAGCAGCGCGGGCCGTTTCTCGATATAGTGGAAGGCCGGGTTCCAGATCAGCGACCCGTAGCCGAACACCCATAAATCCTGCGCGGCATCGTGCTGGGCGAGCGTGTCCTCAAGCAGCGCCGCCATCTCCGAATCGGTGCGATAGCGCATGTCGGGATGTTGCGCGGTATTTTCCAGCAGGCGGGCACGGAGTGTGCCGTTAAGCAGCGTCTCTCGGGTGATCTTCAACGTCACGATGCGTCCTCCACCGGCGTTTCCGCCCGTTCCGGTTGCTCCGTCTGCTCTGTCTGTTCCGGCTGCTCGGTCTGCTCCGGCTGCCGCAATGCCACGTTCGGATCGATCAGCAATTCCTCGCGCTTGGGCAGATCGCGCAGATCGTTCAACCCGAACTGCGCCAGGAAGGACGGCGTGGTGCCCCACAAGGTCGGCCGGCCCGGCGTCTCCTTATGGCCCTTCGGCGTCACCAGCGCGTTCTCCAGCAGCAGATCCAGCGTGTTCTGCGACAAAGCAGCGCCGCGGATCTCCTCGATCTCGGCGCGCGTGACCGGCTGGTGATAGGCGATGATCGCCAGCGTCTCCATCGCCACGCGCGGCAGCCGGCGCGGCACCTCGACGATTTTGCGCAAAGCCGGGGCGACATCCGGCGCGGTGCGGAACTGCCAGCCGCCGGCGGCCTGGACCAGATTGACCCCGCGCGGCGCATAGGAAGCGGCCAAAGCCGCCAGCACCTCATCGGGATCGACGCCGTCGGGCAGAAGCACGGCGAGCGCGCGCGCGCTCACCGGCTGGGCGGAAGCGAAAATCGCCGCTTCCACCAGGCGCAGCGCCTCGCTCAAAGCTGCCGGCGCGGCATCCGCGCTCACGCTGTTGGAATCCGGCCCGTCAGTCTCGTCCATCCTCACCCTCTGAATCCGCCGTTCCGTCGCGCTCGGCCGCGCGCACCAGAATCGGCCCAAAGATCTCTTCCTGTCTTAGCTCCAGGCGGCCGCCTCGGGTCATTTCCAGGCCGGCGATCAGGGTTGCCGAAAGCGCGGCCCGGCGCGGCAGCCCTTCATCCAGCCCCTGCGGCAGGAATTCGTCCAGGCTCGACCAGTCCGGCGTCGAGCCGACCAGACGCTGCAACCGTTCCAGCGCGTTCTGCACCGAGAAATAGACCATCGGTTTCGGCCGGTATTGCAGCTTTGCCCCGCCGCGTCGCCGTGCCGCCAGATACGCGCCGAGCAGGCCGCTGATCTCCAGCTTGAGCTTGCTGCGGTCAGTCTCGGTAAAATCCTCGGGCGCGCCGCGCGTGAACACATCCACGCCCAGCAACGGGCGCTGGCCCAGCCACATCGCGGCGGCGCGCACCCGCTGCAGATCGATCAACCGCGCGGCCAGGGTCTCCGCGGCGATTTCGGCATCCTCGTCCTCGCCCGCGGTGGGCACCAGCAACCGGGATTTCAGCCAGGTCAGCCAAGCCGCCATCACCAGCCAGTCGGCCGCCAGTTCCAGCCGCACCCGGCGCGCGCCCTCGATAACCGCCAGATACTGGTCGACCAGCGCGAGGATGGAGATTTTCGCGAGATCGACCTTCTGCGCACGCGCCAGCTCCAGCAGCAGGTCGAGCGGCCCGGCAAAGCCCTCAAGATTCAGGACCAGCGCTTCAGAATCCACCACTATGCCCCGTGATTTGCAGGATTTTACTCACCGCCCAAGGCAACACACGGCCCATCGCCGCCTGGAACGGGTCGAAACTCACGCCGAACTGCGCCAGCACGGTCGGCAGCACGAATAAAACCAGCAAAACCAGAATGATGCCAGCTTTTTCTGATTTTGCGAGCCAGCGCGCGGCAGGCAGCGGCAGCACCCCTACGGCGATCCGCCCGCCATCCATCGGCGGCACCGGCAGGAGGTTGAACAGTCCCAGCGTGAGGTTGATGATGATGAAATAGGTCAGGAACACCGTGGCCTGGCTGATCGACAGCAGGTAGCCGCCGAGCAGCGCGAGGGCGAAATTGGCAAGCGGCCCGGCCGCGGCGACCAGCGCCATCAGCTGTCTGGGGTGGCGCTGCCCGTTGAGCTCCAACTGCATCGGGTTCACCGGCACCGGCTTCGCCCAGCCATAGAGAAATTCGATGCGGCCGATCGACACCAATTGCCCCACAGCGAGGAGCGCGGGGAGCAGCAGGCTGCCGACCGGATCGATATGCTTGAGCGGATTGAGTGTCAGCCGTCCCGCTTGCTGCGCCGTCTTGTCGCCCAGCAGGCGCGCCACCACGCCGTGCGCCAGCTCGTGCAGCACCACGGCGATGATCAAGGCAACGACGACATCCAGCGTCTCAGCGCTCATCCAGCGCCTCCAGCACGGCGCGGTTACCGGCAAAATCGCCAGGGCAATAGAGCGCGATGTCGCACCCCGCCGCGAGCGCCGCCCGCGCCCGTTCCTCCGGCCGGCCGCTCAGCGCGTGCATGGCCAGATCGTCGCTCAGCAGCGTGCCGGCAAAGCCGATCTTGCCGCGAATGATCTCGGAAATGACGGTCGATGACACGGTTGCCGGATTCACCTTGTCATATTGCTCGAACATCACATGCGCCGTCATCGCCCAGGGCAAATGTTTATTGGCGATAAACGGCAGAAAATCGTCGGACAGATCCACCGGCGGCACGCGCGGCAGGTCGAGATGGCTGTCCACCAGCGCCCGCCCATGGCCCGGCAGATGCTTCATCACCGGGATAACGCCCTCAGCCAGAATGCCCTCGGCGATCTTGCCGCCGAGCTGCGCCACCGTTTCCGGCCCGCCGGTGATGGCGCGGTCGCCGATCACATCGCTGGCGCCGGGATGGCGCAAATCGAGCACCGGCGCCGCCGTGACGTCGAACCCCGCCGCCTTCACCATCGCGCCCAGCGCCCTGCCATGGGCATAGGCAGCCGCCGCGTCGCGCAGCGTGCCGGCGGCGGGCAGCGCCGGCCAGTGCGGCGGCTTCAACCGTGCCACGCGCCCGCCTTCCTGGTCGACCATCAGCACCGCGCCCGGCGGCAAGATGTCGCGAAGGTCTGCAATCAGGTCGGCTAACTGCGACGGATTTTGGATGTTGCGGGCAAAGAGAATCACGCCGCGGTGCGGGTGCGCGCGGAACAGCGCGCGTTCATCCGCCGCCAGCCTGGGGCCGGAAATGCCGAGGATCGCCGGCTTCAAAACGACGCCACCGCGCAGGCCGCGCCCTGCGCCCGCACCGACACACAGAAATCCCGCGCCGCGGCGGCGCTAGCGAAGCCACCGACGCGCAGCCGCCACACGGTCTGGCCGCCCACCACGGCGGGGAAGATATCCACGCTCCGGTGGCTTAAGAGCGCCGGCAGTTTCCGTTGCAGCCCGCGCCACACCGCTTGCGCGCCCGCCTCGCTGCCGGTCGCCGCCAGTTGCACGGCGACGTTGCCGCTTGCGGCCATCGGCTTGGCCACGGGCTGCGGCGCGCTGTCCGCCGTTTTCGGGCCTGCCGGCGCGGTTGCCGGGGCCGGCTCGGCGTTCGGAACCGGCTGCGGTGGTGCCCCCGCGCCCGCCTGGGCGGGCTGGGCCGGCGGCGGCGCGCCGATGCCCGCCTCCTGGTCCAGTTGCGAGATGTCCGGCATGGGCGTTCCCGGCGCCAGTTGCGGCGGCGCCACCGGCGTCACGCCGGACATGATCGGCACGTTCGCCTCTGGCACAACCAACCCGCCGGGATTGGCCGGCACGATGCGCAACGGCCCCGGCGGCGCGGTGATCACCGGCGGCGGGCCGAAGCCGGCGCCGCGCACCCCGCTCCACAGCAAGGCCACCACGATCACCACCAGCGAAACGCCACCGGCCCCCAGCGCCATGCGGCGCATGGCCGGGTCCATCCCCGCCGGGTCGCGGCGCGTGCGGTAGACGAATCCGTCCTCCTCGGGCTCCAGCAAGGGCCTACCTCATTTCTTCGACCGGGGTGACACCCAGCACGCTCAGGCCCGAGCGTAACACCGTGGCCGTCGCCGCCACCAGGGCCACGCGCGCGGCGGTCTCGGCCGGCTTGTCTTCCTGCAGGAAGCGCAAGGTCGCGTTGTCGCGCCCGGCATTCCACAACGCATGGAAGTCCCCGGCCAGCTCGTACAGGAAGAAGGCGACGCGATGCGGCTCATGCGCCTCGGCCGCCTGCTCGACCAGGCGCGGCCAGGAGATCAGCCGGCGGATCAGCGCCATCTCCTCCGGCGCGGTCAGCGAGTCCAGCGGGGCCAGCGCGTCCACCGCAGGTGCGGCGCGCAGCACCGAGCGGCAACGCGCATGGGCGTATTGCACGTAAAACACCGGGTTCTCGCGCGTTTGCGCCACGGCGGCGGTGAGGTCGAACTCCATCTGCGCGTCGGATTTGCGCATCAGCATCAGGAAGCGCACCGCATCGGGCCCGACCTCGTCAAGCAGATCGCGCAGCTCCACGAAGGTGCCGGCCCGCTTGCTCATGCGCACCGGCTCGCCATCCTTCATCACCCGCACGATCTGGCACAGCACCACATCCAGCCGCGCCGCGCCGTTGCCGGAGAGCGCCTTCACCGCCGCCGCCACGCGCTTCACATAGCCGCCATGGTCGGCGCCCCAGACATTGACCATGTCGTTGAAGCCGCGCGCCATCTTGTCGGCATGGTTGGCGATGTCGTTGGCGAAATAGGTCCAGCTGCCGTCGGATTTCTGCACCGGGCGGTCCACATCGTCGCCGAAGGCGGTGGAGCGGAACAGCATCTGCTCACGCGGCTCCCAATCCTCGGGCAACTTGCCCTTGGGCGGCTCCAGCACCCCGCGATAAATCAGGCCCTTCTCTTCCAGATCCTCGATCGCCGCGGCGACGCCGCCGGCCGCCACCATCGCGCGCTCGGAGATGAACACGTCATGCCGCACGCCCAGCGCCGCCAGATCCTCGCGGATCATGTCCAGCATTTTCTCGACGGCGAAATCGCGGAACAGGTCCAGCCACTCGGCCTCGGGCGCGTCAGCAAAACGGTGGCCATGCGCCTCGGCCAAAGCCGCGCCGACCGGGAGCAGATAGGCGCCGCCATATTGCATGCCGCCCGGCACCGTCGCGATGTAAGCCTCCGCCGGCCGGTCCAGAGCCTCCAGGTAACGCACATAGACCGAGCGGGCGAGCGCGATGACCTGCGCGCCGGCATCGTTGATGTAATATTCCTTGGTCACGTCATAACCGGCCTTGGCCAGCAGGTTGGCGAGCGCGTCCCCCACCACCGCGCCACGGCAATGGCCGACATGCAGCGGCCCGGTCGGGTTGGCGGAGACATATTCCACATTGATCGGCCCGCGTGGCGTCCGCCCGGTGCCATACCCCTCGCCCGCCGCCAGCATCATCGGCAATTGCTGGCGCAGCAGCGCCGCGTCGAGCGTGAGATTGACGAAGCCCGGACCGGCCGGCTCGGCCTTGGCGATCCCTGAGCGCCGGCCCAGCGCCTCGGCGAGGGCGGCGGCGATCTCCCGCGGGTTTTTACCGGCGGGCTTGGCCGCGACCATCGCCGCGTTGCTCGCCATGTCGCCATGCGCCGCATCGCGCGTCGGCGTCAGCTCCACCTTGCGCAGGAAATCCTCATGCAGGTCGGGCACCAATACCGCCAGCTCCTCCAACACCCAGCCGCGCAGGAGCGAAAACAAATTCTCAGACATAACTCACCTTCAAGTCGGCACTGACGGGTCGGTCAGCCGCGCATATTCATCCAAAGCATAACGGTCCGTCATGCCCGCCACGTAATCCCGCACCGCCGCCGCGGCCTGCTCGCTCTCCGGCTGGCCGGCGCGCGCGCGCCAGTCATCGGGCAGCAGATCGGGCCGCTCCAGCAGCAGCGTGCCGAGGGATCTGGTCACCATTTTGGCCTTGTGCGTCATGCGGTTGACGCGCCAATGCCGGTACATCCGCGCGAACAGGAATGCCTTAATCTCCCTGTTCGCCTGCGCCATGGGCGGAGAGAACGCCACCACCGGTTCGGCGGCGGCGCGGATATCCTCAGCACTCTTCGGGTTCAGCGCGGCGAGCCGCCGCTCGCTTTCCGCGATCACGTCATGCACCAGCGCGTTGATCACCCGGCGGCTGATCTCATGCCGCACCCGGCCGATCTCGCTGGTCACGCTCTGGGCCTCGCGTACCGCATCGCCGACCATCGGCAGGTCCAGCAGATCCTCGAAACCGAACAGCCCGGCGCGCAGCCCATCATCCAGATCGTGGGTGTTGTAGGCAACGTCGTCGGCGAAGGCCGCCACCTGCGCCTCCGCCGAGGTCTGGCGGTGCAGATCCAACGAATAGCCGGCATCGAAGGCGGCAATGTAGTCCGGCGGCGCGGTCAGCGGGCCGTTATGCTTGGCCAGGCCCTCCAGGGCCTCCCAGCTCAAATTCAGCCCGTCGAAACTGGCGTAGCGCTGCTCCAGCAGCGTCACCACGCGCAGGCTCTGCGCATTGTGGTCGAACCCGCCGAACGCCGCCAGCGCCTCGTTCAGCCCGGACTCGCCGGCATGGCCGAACGGCGGATGGCCGAGATCGTGCGCCAGCGCCAGCGCCTCGGTGAGATCCTCGTCCAGCCCCAGCTTACGCGC
>Ga0310813_10000144_pt1 | contig 53000 bp, 92 predicted proteins | sample YN3metagenome_FD_203086 | JGI IMG/M metagenome (GOLD analysis project Ga0310813, IMG submission 203086) | Soil microbial communities from experimental microcosm in Duke University, North Carolina, United States - YN3 | ecosystem: Engineered > Artificial ecosystem > Soil microcosm > Unclassified...
GAGAGCGTGTGCCGCGGATTAGAGACGGGCTCGATCGCCTTGGCGGCAGTGAGAACATTATCGAAGATCGCCGATCGCGTGGCCTGGGTGTCGTCGAATCGGCGCAGTTTGGGCTGAGAAGGTGCGGGAGAAGAACCCGGTGAATCGAGAATACTGGGCATTACACATCCGCGAGGTCATTGGTCGGCACAGCGTAGATCGGTTGCGGTGTGGATCGTTGTCGGGCTCGGGCGGCGATTGCTTTCTGCAATAGCTTCCGAGCACTACGTTCCTTCATCGCTTTGTACGTCATGTAAGCGGTGCCGCCGCCGAGGGCCAACGCGGCCGTGCCATACATCCCGCCGGCCAGGTTGCCGATGTCTTTGATTTGTTGCCAGCCGTTGGCCTGCTTTTGCCATTCGTCGAAGGCGGCGTCCAACTCGTTGGCCTGTTTCGCCGACATCGCGGTCTGATATTCGGTGGCCAAGGCGTTGCGGAACTCGTCGCGGGCGTCGTCGACGTCGGCCTTCTGCTCGGCCTTGCGACGATGCTTGGCCAACCAGTCCATGAGCGAGTAGCCGCCGGCGACGCCCAGCGTGCCGACACCCAACGCGGCCGGCATGCCTTGCCAGGAAGCAAAAGGGTGCCCCGAGTTGGAAAGATTCGGCATCGCATCGGCGATCGGCTGCGGCAGCCATTGCTCGGCCGCCAGCTTCTCCGCCATCTTGGCGATCGACGGCTCGCCCTCCACGCCGTCATCCGGCTCGCTCATCTCGGTCGGATCGGGCCGGAGCACCGGCACAGGGACCGTGTCCGGCGTAGGGAGCGTCGTGGCCGGCTTAGGTTTGCCGGCGATGAGCAGCTGGTGCAGCCCGGTGCCGGCACGAATGCCGGCACCGATGCCCGCGCCTGCTAAGCCCAAATGCAAGAGCGACTGGAGCAGCTCTTGCTTCTTCATGATCTGCGGATCAAGGGCCTGTTTGACCGTCGTCTGGCCAACCGAGGAGGGCGTGTGACACGCTAGAGATCGGGGCGGGGCGAGTCGGCTGGGGGATGGCAGGGACGGCGGGGGTGAGAGTGACTGGCTTTGCATGGACGATCGCTCCTGGCGTCTTGCCGGTGATATCCTCACCGTAAATCTGAACCCACTCCAACCAAACCGTCACACCCTCCGTCGAGGTCGTATCGTTGCGGTTGTACTTCAAGTACCAACCGTTGACGATCCGATCCATGATCTCATCAAAATGTGCCTTCTGCTCCGGTCGCCACAGCTCGAACTTTTCGGACTTGTAGGTGAAGCTGAGCGGTAGCTCGTCGAACTCGCTTTGCTTCAGGTCTGGAGCCAGCGGCGAGTTCGAGCGGACCGGGAAGCCATCGACTGTACCCGGCCATTGAAGATATCCGCCGTGCGGAGAGTTCGGCCCTCCGCGATCGCGGAAGAACTTCAGCATGCTCCCCTTCGGCATCGCAACCGCATCCTCGCCTAGCCGGCGTTACTGTAGTCGATTGGGTCCGGCAAGGTGGTCAGTTGGAGCTGCCCGGTGAGCAGCAACTGACGCTTGCGGTTAGGGAAGCCATCCAGGCGAACCTGGTGGCTATTGCCATTGACCGCCAACACCGTTCCGAGGTGGTTACGAAACTCGGAATGCTGATCGGTCACTTTGACACGTTGATTGACACTGAAAGCCACGGTGCACCTCCCTATGCAGCGATTGGTGATAAGCTCCGGCCACGTGGCCGCAGCGGTCTAGTTCGATAAGCGATGCGTGCCGCCGTTCGCTTGGCCTGGTCGGCCTGTTGGCGAAAGGCGGCGATCAATTCTTGCATCTTAGCGTCTTCTGCATCCATGTCAGGCTCAGTTAGCTTCGCACCGAGCCAGCCGGCGCCGGCACCGATCCCGGCAGAGGCCGCCAAGCCAGTGCCGGCGCCCAAAGCTCCAAGCCCGGCGACTGTGCCCGTCCAGTGAGCGGACTTGATTCGTCCCCGCGTTTCTTCGGCGGTCAAATGCTCCTCGGCGCAACGCAAGAGGAAGCCGATTTTGAACGCGTCGCGATCCGTCATCGGTCCCTCCTAGACATCCAAAACCAGTTGCCGCTTGCGCCGGGGCGGTGTGTGGATACGCAGATGGGTATCTTGATCGACGATCTTGGCTTTGCCGTCAACAGCGGCTGTCTTGCCGGTGTTCTTGCCGCGGGGCAGCTCGGGGAGCTGGGGATAGCCGGCTTTGTCGCTGCCCGCCCGCAAGCTAACCCGCGATTTACGGCCGGGGCGATGGCGAGCCCAGAAGGCTTGGACCGCCGGATCGCTGGGATCGCCCATGTCCTTGGCTTCTTTGGCAGCGAGCCGCATGTCCGAAGCTCCCTGCATGTATTTGCGACCAGTCTCCCGCAGCGATCGCTGGCTATCGGTCGAAGTGCACTCCTTGCCGAGCCGGTTTAGCTCGCGAGCCCGTTCGAGGAAGTCGTCGGGCAGGATGACGTTGTAATCTTCGGCCGCTTCCCGCTCGTCGTGGAGGACGATCAGCCCCTCGCAGGCAAAGAAGGTCAGCTTCTCGTACTTGAGAATGGTGCCTGTCCTGGCTCCGGTTGGGCGAAACATCCTGCGTCCCTTGCGTATGGGTGACCTGGGGAAAATCATACCCCACAGCCCCGGTAACCGCTACAGCGCAATAAAAAACCCCGGCACGGATTGGAGGCCCGCGTGCCGGGGTTCTATCGATCAGGGGGCCGATACGATAGATCAATTAGCGGCGACGTAACAAACCGCGACCGCCACCACTGCAGCCTTGGCCGTCGCAACTGTTATTGCCGCTGCAGCCGCCCGCATATTCGGCGTCCGAGACCGTGCGACTGGGGCCGCTGCACGAACTGCCGTCGGCACAAGCCGAAGCGTCCGAGCATCCACCCGCCCGGCGGGCGGCGGCTACGTCAGCACGTCGATCCAAGCGAGCAGCGCGGCCCGGCAAACACCCGGAGGCGCGAGAGCTACTAAACTGCTTGGGGGACTGAAATTGCGTGGGGGCCTGGAATTGCTTTTGCATCGGCGCCTGGAATTGCGGCTTAGGCGACAATGCAGCCCCGCTCGGCCGTTCGCCGTTGACGCTGTATTGCGATAAGTCGGCAACATCCACGGCCGCGACCTCCAGGTCGCTCGTACTGGCCCGCGCTTGGTCGGGGAGCACGTCGTAGTCGCTGAGCACGTTCGGCAATGAGGTCGGCGCTGCGGTCGCAAAGACGAAATAGTCTTCCACGGCAGAAGCGGGCGTCGCCACGCAGAGGGTGCACAGCATCATCAGGGCAAACAAGAGCACGGACAGTTTTCGAAACGTCTTCATGACTTCACTCCTTTGTGCGGCGACTGGATGATCGCCAAATGGGTTCCAAACCGGAAATCAGCCTAGCAAGCCTTTTCGGACTTGCCTATAGCAATCAGATCACCAAATAGTTGGGGAGATCACGCCCAGGGAAACCGTTAGTATTTGAGAACGCCACGGCACCGCCCTGTGCTATCATCCCGCGGGCATCGGACTCGACGATCCAGAACGAACCCTCGGGCTGATGATTGGCCAGTGGGCCGCGGTTGAAGCGAGCCCACGAGTTCATGACGAGGAACAACATCCCGTTGTACTTTTTGCGCGTCTCCGGCGTGTCGTCGACAGCGATCCACGACATGGCATGGTTCCACGGCCGCGATCGTTTCGAGACGCCGTCTTCGTTGCGGGTGTCAGTGAAGCCGTAGTTCGAGCCGACGTTGATGCCGTAACCGTTGGCCAGCGCGTCGCGAGCTTGCTCCGTCGATTTGATCGCCGTGCAGGTGCGGACCTGGTGCAGCTTGCCTTCCACGCAGACGTTGGCCGGCGTGCCGCGACCACCCCAGCGGGCGCCGATGCTGCTGTCGTATTTTGTGAGGTCGATGCCGAGCGACGGATACGGCTTGCGGAGCAAGATGCCGCCAGCCGTCGTCATGAACTGGGCCAGCCGCTGGACGTTGGCTCCCTGCCCCGAATGCCCCCGATAACCATAGATCGGCTCGGAGGCAATGATGCCCTGGGAAGGCTCCGGGATATCCGGAAAACCCTCGACCACGCCGGTGTCGGGATCAGGGATGCCAAGATCCACCTCGACACCCAGCGTAACCTGACAGGCGTTGGCTGTACCGCGAGAAGCGCAGTCGCCCGTCGTTTGAGCCGGCCCGGGGAAGCATGTCGGTGCTAACTTGAGCAGCGACATGAAGGGCAGTGAGAGCTTGCCAGCTCCGCTGTCTTCGAGCCCGAACTCGACCGCCGCGTCGCCGAAGTTCTTCCACTGCATCGAGTCGGCGAGCTTCTCCGCCTCTTCGGGCGAATGGAAAGCTCCCGCGAAGCCATTGACGTACATGTCAATGACTTTATCCGGCGACAGCTCGACCGCCTCGTCCGGCCAGGGAATCAACGAAACCGGCATCATGCCTCTCCTATGGTGCTACCGACTGCGACTGGCGGTCTTTGGCCGCCGCGATCGCCTTGTCGAGCATGTCCTCGACACGAACATCCTGACTGTCTCCCACGCCGGCGACTTCCTCGCGGGCCCAGCCATCCTTCACCTTCCGCAGCACGATGACGCGGGGGATCATCTGGTCGCTGCGATTGGGCATTAGCCGGTTGCGTGCCGCAGCCTGGCGATCGTAATCGATGACGGTGTAATTGACGTCGTCCAAGCGACCAGCGGCCCGCAGCCGCTCCATCTTAGCGCGACGCTCCGGGCAATACCGGCACCACGTGGCCGAGACGAAGGCGACCAGCGGCTTACCGCTCGCCTCACTTTCCTTGATGGCCGTTTCGTAATCACGAATCGGCGAAGCGGAGAGCAGGACGGTCGCTACAAGTGCGGTAAACACAGCGTGACTCCCTTCACAAAATTCGATCTATCGCCACCGCGGCTTTAGATCACGGAATAATCGGCGGTGCGGGCATCTTCGATAACCGCCACGCGGTCTTCTTCGGACATACCGCCAAAGACCTTGGCGCAGGAAGTCGTCACGATTTCGTGACGATCCCGCCACCGGAAGTTTGGATTGCTGCGGAGCTGCCGCGAGGCCTCCGCGCGGAATTGGACACGTTGCCGGAAGGTCGGATTGGCCGCTGTCTTGGCCAGGTCCCGACTCTTCTGCGGACAGTTCTGCGTGATCGTCGTGATGATCGTGCCGATCGCGGTGATCAGCGACATGATGTCGAGGCCAACCAGCGGGCCGGCCGGGCTGGCGACGGTCGCACCGACGGTGTCGGGTGAGCCGGAACAGCACTGGGCCACATCATCGGCCGAGGCTCCAGAGACATCCGTGGCGACCGATTGGCAAAACTCTTGCAAGGTCTTCATGACTTTTCCCTTATTTGGATGCGAGACGTAAGCCAGACGCAAATTCGAGATAGGCCGCACGATGTTCATCCATCGTAGACAGCTGGCCCTGGCGAGCCAGGTCTGTGGCCTTGGCGGCGAAGGCGTTGATTACCGGCAACCACAGATCGCGGTTTGCGCCGGCGACATCAGCATTCTTGCCACGGAGTTGATCGTTGGCCTCCCGTACCGAGGTCACAGCACCGGCGGCGATCGCTGCCGCTACGGCCTCGAAGTTTTCGGCCAACCGTGGCCCTTGCCCAACCCGCTGCGGCAATGGCACGCCCTGGGCCGCGTCGTAAGCGATCTGGGCGAAGCCGTATTTACCGGCCGGAATGACCGGTGGCGTGGGTACCGGCGGGGGCTGCGGCGCGGGTACCGGCGGGGGCTGCGGCGCGGGTGACGGCGTGGGGATAATCGGCGGCGATGGTTGTCCGTCGCCAACGATTAAATGGTGCTCTGCCATCGCCACGTCAACGCCGCCGCCTTGCGCCTGCCCGCCGACGACGAGCATGAACACATATTCGCCAGCCGTGCCGCTGGCGAAGACAGCGCGCTTACCGCTCTCGATAGGCAGGAATGTTTTACTGCTGCCCAGGAGGACCCAGCGGAACGCCGTGCCGGCGGACCCGCTACCGTCCAAGATCACCAAATCACCCAGTGCCGCTTTGGGCGGTGCCGTAATAATCGCCGTCACTTGTGCGGCGACGATAGATGGAAGTGCGAAGAGAAAAAGAGCAACCAGCAAAATGTGACGACGCATGACGCAAGACGCTTCCTAAATGAGGGCCGGCGGATCATCCGGCGGAGCCGGAGCCTGAGTGTCCGTTAAGAACTTGAGCAGGGCGTTCCCTGCGGTAGAGATCATTACGAACATTGCCGCGGTGATAGCACCGTGGCTTTGCAGGTCAGGCAGGACGACGGTAAGCCCGTACGTGATGACGGCGCCAAAAGCAGCCACCCCTGCGCCTTTGAGAACTTTGAGCCAATCGCTCCCGGCAATCGATCCTGCGGGGGAGCCGGTCATATTCGGCGTGGCCATCGAAACCTCCCTGTTTGATAACAGCCTCACTGCTGCTGGGCGAAATTATGACCCGCCCGGCCCGATGGTGCAAGCTGATTAACGTGAAATCGCCTGGTAGAGCGGCGGACGGTGCCGCCGGGCGTCGTAACCGGTCAAAATACCGGCCTCGACAAAGCTCTGCCGCACCCGGGCCGTGCGATTCTGGCCGTTGGTACTAATGGTCTTAGGATCGATCGGGTGGAACGAGAAAATCGCGTCATCCCCCCTCACGCGGCCCCACCAGCCACGCTGCCGGTCGAAGGTCCGGGCCGTCATATTCGTATGCTGATGGCACTGCATACAGGACGCGTCATCCACGCTGAATGCATAGCCGCGATAGTTCTCGGGCACGATGTGAAAGCCGGCGCCTTCCTCCACGGTAGGAGCGTGCACGGCTCCGCCATCGTAGCCTTCCCGCCAGATCGCAGCGATTGCACTCTTCCACGGCGTCGTTAGCAGCAGGTCCGAGACGAGCTTGTCGTCCTTGACCGGCGGCAACGCATCGATATGGACCGTCGCCCGAAATGCTTGGACACCAGTGTGCCGCGGACTCGTTAACGACGTGTCGGCGATGGTCGCCGACGGGTAATCCTTGTTGACGACTTCGAGATGCCGCACGAGCTTCACCAGGTCGGGTGCTTGCTCCCAATCCGGCCGCAAGCGTTTGATACGGTTGGCGAGCCCCGTCGCGTCGGGGAACGGCCGCAGAGCGTTCATCGTCCACGAGTCTTGCTCGCGAGTCCGCAGCCGCAGCTCGAAGGGATAAATCAGCTTGTCGGGGCCGACCATACACATCAGCTCGCCGAAGACCGTACCGCGCGGATACATCCACCGCCACGTGCTGCGACCTTGGCCCGGAGCGCCGTCGCCAATGTCCACACCCGGTGGTCTCTGCCGGAAGTAAATCATCGGCAGGTAGCGATCGTCTTGCTTGGGAAACTTGACGAAGCGGAAGACTTCCAGGTTCTTGACCTTGTCGGCGCCGCCAGCATGGCTCCAAGGGAACTCGCGATTGGCATTACCGACGCGGTCCGGCTGTTGCTGTCGATCGGAGATATTGTGGTACGGCGTATGGAAGGCATTCTCGAACTGATAGGCCTGCGGCATCTCGATCTCGCTGTACCAGATCAGATCGTCGGCCGAGAGAATCGCCTCGACGTCTTTATCGAGAACCGGCGGCATCATGGCCAGAATTTCTTGCTCTTCGGACTCGGGGATCAATCGCACCGGCGGTGCAGCAACCGCCGAGCCCACCAACAACAAAAACGTCACCAAGCAACGCATGACCAACCTCCATGCTTTAACGTGATATCCGCCGACTGGCGCAGGCCAGTAAACAGGCTTCCTGAATTCGCGTAATCGTTTCTTCCTGGTTAAACCCCGGTACGCCCGCGCTGGTGTTGTCCAGAATCGCGACAGCGAACGCGAAACCCGCGTCGCGAATTTTCTTCTCGCCGGGATCGTCCCGCACGAGCGGCCGCGCGAACCACTTCTCCAAATCCGCTTGGAAGATGGTCATCGGCACGCCCTACCTTACTGACAGGCCCCATGATTTGGCAACCCTAGACGCCCAGCACCGAGCTAGCTACGCCGCGAATCAAACCCGACCAGAGCCCTGCATTTTGGAGTTGTTCTTGCGCAGCGGGCGTGAGCCCGCCGAGCACACCGAGCACGCCCCCTGCCAAGCGAGCTGTTACGAGATCGACGCCGGCCGCCGCTAGACCACTGATGAAGTGCTGAGGAGAAAGAAGCGACGGATTCCCGTATTGAGCGCCGATACCGGCCACGAGCCCCGCCGTAGCTGCGCCCAGCGGCGGTGGCGTGTGCAGTGATTGTGAGTTGTCGCCCCACGGATCTTTGGTGCCGTAGGGGTTGTTGCGAGCGCTGATGCCTTTGCTGACGTCGTTCCAGATCGCTTGATTGAACGCGTCCATCGGCACCGACCGCAGGTTGTAATCGGCAGGGCCGAGCGAGGCGGCGAAACCGGCAGCCGCTTTCAAAAAGAACTCCGGAGCCAGCGGGCAACCCTCCAGCTCCGCGTCGAGCGTGTCCCAGTCGATCGCCTCGCCACCTTTGTAGTGTCCACCCCGTAATAGATTGCTCTGGAACTGAGTATGGGGATTGAGCGGTACGTTGTTCGTCGGCGTGATCGCCGTTCGCCAACCTAAAGGCTTGCCGGCCTGGTTGGAATTCAGCGAATTCACCGAGCCCTCCCACAGCCCCGGTAAAGTGCCTAGCCCCAGGCCGAGCAAGCCAAGTACCTTTCGCAAGCGGCCACGCTCCACGTAGCGCCGCGGTAACAGTTGTTCGGCGATCGCCCCGCCGGCATAACCGGCTCCGCCGGCCAAGAGGCCGCCGACGATCGCATTGGTCATTGGGCTCGGCCCGCCGGTGAGCGCGCCGGCCATCTGGAACGGCTTGTTGAGATATTCGAGCGCGGCGGCTTTCTTGACGCGAATCCAATCAGGGTCGCGATGTGGACCATACTCGGCCTCTGTCCGCACGGCACTGACGCCGTTGACGGCTTTGAGCGCGTTGTGCCAGCGCTGATGGGTGGACTGCGGCTCGCTGTCGCTGAGCACGGCCCACAGCTCTTTCGTCTTCGGGTTCCAAAAGACGTGCCCATAGTCGGGCATCTCTTTGGGCAGATGCTTGAGCAGCCGGCTGACTACCTTCTTGACGTCGGCCGCTTCTTTGTACCGTTCGCGGACGAGATCGGGCACCTGTTGCCAGTCGGCGAGCTTTACGCCGTCTTCAACCGGTTCAGCCAGGCCCAGCTCTCGATCGGACGCGGCGGCGGGCCCGAAGAGAAGGGACCATAGAGCCAGGCGGCGATCGCGTCCTGGTGTCGCTTGTTGGCTAAGCGTAGTTGCTTCTGAGCCCATCGCCGCGTGTAACCTCGTGTGTCGCGGGCAGCCCGCCGTCGGTCGCGAGGACCGACAGCATACTTTTTCCGGCGGGCACGAACGCGGGCGGAACTAAACCGCCCGCTGCGTAGCATAGTCCAGTAACCAGACATTGTCACGATTACTTGGGTTTACGGTTCTCGGAACGTATGTATTCCGTCAGCTCGTGCTGTAAGAACCGATGCAGCTTCGGGTTTTCCTGGGCCACGCGACGCATGCAGGCCCTGATCCCGTCATCACCCATTTTTTCGCGATGGCCCATGTAGTACTCGGCCATCTGCTTTGCTCGATCTTCCAACTCCGAATCACTCTCCGGCTTGTAGTCGCTCATAAACTCCGGTTCCTGTAGTGGTTTCTGTTGCTTGCGAAGCAAGTGGCGTATCGCGACCAACCAATCGACAACTTGGGCGAGGACACACAGCGCCATCCCGGCTACTATTGCGGCCACGATGCCCCAGACGATCGCGTTGACGACGAAATCGAATGCTTTAAGCATGCAGCAATCTATCCAGAGGGTGGGAGACGAGTGGTGGTTCGCCTGCTAGTTGCCTCTGCAACCTGAGAAGTGACCGATTTGGGTCCGCGGCGTCCTGCAAGCTGTCCCAGTTCTCGGCTTCTGTGATCGCCCGATCGCCACGAGCCCTGACCTTGCCCAGGTGCATTAGCAGGTTCTGCAATGCACCTTGGGATGAATCATAGCTGACTGGCGTTTGCTGAACAGCGTCCAGGTAGTAACTGCCAGTCGCGGCCGCGGCTTTGGGTGATCCGATCTCCTTGAGCAGATTGAGGAACTGGTTATTCAGCTCCTGTTTCTTCCGGGCCCGGTGCTCCAGGTACAGGTCGACACCCGGGCTGCTTTTTTCGGTGTTGGGCTTGGTTTGAATGATGTACCGCCACAGCCGCGATAGCACGCCTGGCGGCAGCGTCGACAAGAACCGTTGCACCCGCACCTTCCGCTGCTCGGGCGGTAGATCGGTGTGCGAATCGAAGCGGATGCCGCGGCCGATCGCCTGATCGAGGCGGGCTTCGTTCCAGTGCGGGTCGAGGAGCTGCAGCGCGTTGGTATGCTTGAGGGAGATGCCCTCGGCGCCGGCCGGAGCGATGAGGAGTGCCCGGATACGATTAGCGTTGTAGTCGGCGACGGCCCGCTTGCGCTCGGCATCATTCATGCCGCCATGAAAGATGGCATAGGGGATTTTCTTAGCAGCCAACGCCGCTGCGTACGGCTGCAGGCCCGCTTCGAGGAAATTTGAGAACGCGACGATCTTGGCGTTGGGATTGCTGCCGAGCGTCTCTTCAGCGAGCTGCATCGCCCGCTGGAGCTTGGGTGATTGTTGGAAGGCTTTGTACGGGTCGCGACGGCCGCGCATAAAGGGCAGCGTTGACAAGGAAACCTGACGAGGGCCGGCCAGGAACGAGGATAGATTACCGATCTCCTGCTTGGAGAGCGGGAACTCGTGCTGCAGCTTCCAGCGGAGCACCCACGGCAACTGATTCCAGAAAGCCTGGTAGAGTTTCGTCTGCTCGCCCGACATGGGCGTCTCATAACGCTCCTCGACTTGCTCGACGTCGGGCTTCGCCGGCGCGTGGTAATCGACGTGGCCGGCGAGCAGCTTTTTGAGCTGGTCTTGGTTTCTAAGTACCGGCACCTTCGCCGGCTGCACGCCGCGGAAGCGGGCCATCAGACTAGGCCGCACGGTCTTCTGACCGACGTAGGTTTGCTCAAACGTCTTGGAGTCCTGCGGCTTGCCCGTGAGCATCTCGGCCAGCGGGGCGAAGTCGCCTGGCCCGTTCACGATCGGAGTGCCGGAGAGCATGAGCAGATTGGGCGTCTGCCGCGCAACTTCTTTAGCGTGCTGTGTCTGTAGCGAGTTCTCATTCCGCAGTCGCTGGGCTTCGTCGAAGATCGCGGTGCCGAAGTGTTGCTGGGGGACGCCCTTGGCGAGGGCGGAATAGCTCTCGACCTCGGATGGCGTTTGTTGATCGGTCCAGCGGGCTTGCTCGTTCTTGAAGTTCGGCCGCAGCGCCGCGGGCACAGTCGCCAGGTAGGGCTCGCCAGCCGATTCCGCGGCCGCGATAGACGACAGCGTCTTGCCTGAGCCGAGGGAGTGGTAGAGGAGCTTACGGACGCGTTGGTGTTTGATCTCGTCCGAGACGCGTTGCTGTTGCGGCTGGAGGTGTACCGACGGCAGCAGACCTGCCCCCTTCTCGCCAATCGCCTGCTGTAACCACTGCTGACCGGCCGGCGTCGCCAATAAGTCATCCATTGACTTCCCGCCGAAATACCCGTGCTGCTTAGCTTGATCCGTCATCCAGTTGATGTCGTGTTCTTTTCCACTCGGAAAAGTCACCTGATGCTGCGTAGGCTGCCCGGTAACCTGTCTCGCCGTCTCGTTCGCGAATACCAAATCACCGAGACTAGGCCCAACCTCTACCCCGGCCCCGCCGCCAGGTACGCGATCCTGTCGCACATGCTCCAACTCGTGATTAAGTATGCCGTGTGCAGGCATGCCGTACAAAGACTGCTCAAAACTACCGGGGGCTAATTGCACACCGACACCAGCGGCCTGACTAACATTGCCTGATTGCACCGGCGGTAATTGTGTTGGCCATCGCTGATTGAACAATTGCTGCCCGACGTTAGTTGCCTGCTCGCTGGTCGGGTCGTAACCGCTACGGCGTAACGACTGCCCCAAACCAGCGCGGGCGGCATCGCCATGTACGTGGTGCAAAAAATCCAGCCCGGCGTCCGAATGCATCAAGGGACCAACTTTCCCGTGGCCGATTGTGCTTTGGTAGGGGAAGCCAGGACCTATCTGTCCATGCTGTTGCACTGTCTGTGCAACTGCCGGATGGAGCCCGGCAGACTCTGCCGCCAGCTTCTCCGGCGGATACTCTTTGCCGCAATGGTTGCACGTCTGATCGTCGGGGTTGTACTCTAAACGCGCTTGACAATACGGGCACAGTTCACCCTTTGGCGCCGCGATCGCTTCCTCCCCCGTCTTGATCGTCTCGCCAGTCTCCGCCTCCGCATCACAACAGGGGAAAGCATCTTCGGCGAGCTGCGGAGGTCCCGCTGTCGCCAGTCGACCGCGAAACATCTCCTCCGGGTAGTGAATGAACGAAGCCGCTTTGGACTTGTCATTCTCCCGGAGGACCTGCGACTTTCTTATAGCGATCGTGATGTGGAAGCGATGTTTGTTTTCGCGCGGTCGTGACGATAACCCATAGCTTCTCCGCAGTTGTTCTAGTTGAGGGCTGTGAACTTCGATGTACCAGACCTTCGCGACGTCGCTCCAGCCGTGCGGCTTCACCGATCGTACCGGACCTAGCGTGTAGGCGAAGTCATGCCCCCGCTCGCTGATCGCGCCGGCCCCGCCGGGGATCGTCTCGACCTCCTCGGGTCGCATGACCGAGATATGCGCGTTGTAGATGCCCTTGCTGTTAAGCGGCAGCTCGATGCCGGTCTCCCCGAGGGCATCGAAAGCCCCGCGGCCGAGATGATTCGGCACCGTCAGCAAAATCCAGCCGGCACTCGATTTGTAGAGCTGTCCCTTCAGACCGTAGGACAGTTCGGCCGTGGCCGCAATCTTCTCGACCGATGGTCGTCGCAGTAACGCCTGATAGATCGCGCCGACCGTTACACCAACGTCGTAATAGTAGATATCGTTCATGGTGGCAGCAGCTCAACGTCGTCCAAGGGACCAGCGATCTCGTCGTCGTCAGCCAGCTTGACGAGTTCTTCGATCTCGCGAGTGTTGACGCCGGCCTTGGTTAGCAGCAAGCGCACCTCAATCTTGAACAATTTGAACTTCCCGTGCATAGAGCGAAGTTCATCTCGCAGCGAAAACACCTGGCGGCGTGTGCTGTCGAGTTGATCGATGAGGCGCTTGAGGAAATAGGCCAGCACACCCATCAGAGTTGCGACCACGGTGCCCAGTGCACCCAAGCCCCACAAGGCAATTGTGAGCCAGTCGCTGCTCTGCATCGTTACATCCCTCCTTGGAGTAATCCGTGGTATCGTCTCCACGCAGCAGCTTCGTCAAACTCTGGCACCGGAGCGCCGCCGTAAGCCCCCGGAGATCCCCTTTCCCCCGGGTACCGGACATGGATGACTTGCGCCACCCACACCCACCGCGACGACATTAAGGCACTTTCGTCGCTCCGTCCTCGCTCGTCAGACGGCGTTTACCAAACGAGCTTTCCTACGCCAGGAGCTACCCTCATAGTAGGCCCCGGCGGTCTTCACCAGCCCGTGCCAGGGCGGCCAAGACAGCGCTCCGATGCCAGGCCCATGAATTTATCAGTCCCCCGAAGTGGCGGCAATGTGGTTTTTGAGACTATGGCTTCGGGAGCTTGTCGAGATTACGATTGCGCGTATGGGCGAACATTAAAACACCGGAGTATTGGCCGCCATGGCAACACCTGAATTGCCGCTAGAAGACCGCGTCGCGATCCTGGAGAAACGTCTTACCAATTGCCGCTACCAGCTCTGGGGCTTGATAGCCTATCTCTGCTGGCTGGCCTTCTATGCCGGGCTCACCGGCCGTTAGCGCGTCCAGTCATAAAGCTGCCGCTGCCACGGCTCCGCGTGCTGTAAAGCCTGCTCGCGAGTAAGCGCTCTGCCCCAGTTGGTCATCCGCGCTATTGGCCCGCTCCGTTGCGTATCTAGCTCGCTATCGACGCCGTGCTGGATAAGCGGCCTGAGCGCAGGCTCTTGTACGAGAGCCTGCATTTGCTCTGGTTTGATTTGTCCAGCGGCAAATGCTTTAAGAATCGCGGCTTGATCGCCTTTATCGAGTGCGTGCGGATCATCCCCGCCGCCGATATGCGGTGTCAGCCAGCTATGATTCGCCATGACGCCTTGCATAGCGCTCGGCTCCACCTTGGGAGCCTCCGACAGTGTCGCTGCTGGTTGCCCACCAGCTTGCTGCGGACCAGCTTTGCCTTGCAACATTCCGTTTAACCAGTTACCGATTCCGCCAACAGCACCATGTACGGCTTGCTGGGCCCCTTGGCCAAACGCACCGCCGCGGGCTGCCATACCAGCCGCAGTGCCAAGACCTACCAGCCCCATCAGCCAATCGCCGATCCCGCCTTCTTTGCCGAATAGACCATGCAGCAATCCGTACGTCCCGAGCCCCAGGCCGAGCCAGAGCGGTGCTTGCTGTTGCCACGGCATTGCGGAGACGTGCTGCCACGCATCCTGCAATGTTGCCCCCATGGCTTTGATGTGCGGCTCGTTTAATAAATTCTGTGCGGCGCCGGCCGTCATACTGGGCGGCGCTTGCTGCGTTTTATTCGCCTCAGCCAGAGTATTTTTGATTTCGGGATTTTGAGCCGCGGCCTCCTGTATCTTCTGCCCCGTCTCAGCTACGTGCTGCTTAGCTTGCTCGGGCGTAGTGATCGGCTGCCCGTTGCCGTCGACCGCTGGCGGCATTTCGCCCATGCCCATATCCATGTGCTGATTACCGCCGAGTGAATCATGAATACCTTGTCCGATAGCTTGAGCGCCTCCGATGAGAGCAACTTGACCAGCCAGCCCGCCGGCAGTACGTGCTGCAGCACCGCCGGCCGCACCGAGTGCTGATGTTGCCGGCAGCGTCGCCAGCGGGGTCGCTGCAATGCCGCCAGCGGCCAGGCCGGCAGCGCCACCGACAGCGCCGCTGACACGGGCACCGGTTCGCAACGCTGCGTCGCCCGGTGCGTCGGTGGGGTCCTGGCTCCAATCGTGATTTGGATTGAACGCCTGGTCGGCGTAATGGCCGTACAAGCTGGGACCATTCATTGGCTTATCGGGCAGACTGGGTGAGCCCACCAACTTGCCGCCCTGCGGAGAACCAGGCGGGGGCACATTTGCGCGCGCCTTAGCCAGCTCGTCGCCAGCTAGATTCGGCTGCGGTGCTTTGGCAATCATCGGGTTCGGCGACTGTGGCGGCTGTCTTTGATCAAACAACGTACCGGCCGCGTCGAAGGCTGCTTTAATCGACGGATCGACGCGGCAGGCAGCCGCAATCTTGGTAATGATTTGTCGATCGTTGAGCTTGGCTTCCCCGCAGCGTCGCAGAAAGCCGGCCACGAGCGGATGCTCCAACGCAAAGACGCGGACGTCCTCCGCCGACTTCATCACGAATGGCATCGACGCTAACGTCTTCTCCCGCTGCTTGGCCTGCCGACGCTTGTTGAGCAAATAAGCGAGACCGGCGAGACCCATCCCGCCACCGAGCAACGCTCCCCAGTTCTTGCCGGCGAACTGAGCGATCTGTCCAGGATCGCCAACACCGCCGACCAGCTTCTGCAAACTCTCCGGCAGTTCGATCTTCGGGAGGCCCGGGCCTGGGATTGGGCCGGTCTCGCCGGATGTCGTATCCGGCGTCCCCTTGGGCAGGCCGCTACCTTCACCAACACCTTCTTGTGGCGCCGCGACAGGGTTACCTGCAGCTAAAGCACCGCCAAACATAGCAAGCCCACTACCGCCGACAGCGCCAGCACCTACAACACCGGGCGTCGCCGGATGGGCAGCTACTGCCTTGGCGCGATCCCAGAAACCAGGGCCGGTCGAGCGGGACTTGCTGAGATCGATTTTCGGGAAGAGCCGGGCGTAGACCTTGGGATCGATCGGCGGCACGCCGGGCTTGGACAGACCGCGCGTCAACGTCATCAAGCCATTGGCCTTCTTCGTCAGCGGGTGATCCGTCACCCGCGGGCCGCCATGCCCGAAATGTTCAAGATGCGTATCCAGCGCACGCGACGTGTAATACGGAGTCAGACTATCCCACCCAGTTTGCCCCGAGAGCAGTGGGATCGTGGGGATGTACGAGCCGCCCGGCCGTTCGCCGATCGCGTACGGCCGAGTGTTCATCGGACCCAGCAGCGAGAACGCTTGGGACATGCTGCTACCCCTCCCTGGAGAGCAATTTCAAAAATCTTTTTAGAGCCGCCTGCTGGACACTTCCGCAAATGGTGCGCGTAGCGCCTGCTTAACAAGTAAGCACCGGAGCAGCGCTACGCGCTTTGCCCAATCTTTGCGCAGCACTCAGGGCGTCGGAGCCGGCGGATCAGGAACCTGGTCCTCGCGCACGAACTTCACGCCGAGGCCTGTGGCCGAGACGGGCGGGAACGTGTCGAGCAACTGGAACGTGATCTCGGTCGGATCGGCCGGATTGCCGCCGTCGTCGATGTCGACGAGCGAGGCCTTCACGAACGCGTCCTGCGGACCGCCGAGGTCGTTGCCGTCGCTGTCCTTGGTGAATTCCACCGTGGACGCGTCGCCAGTGACCTTCGTAAGCAATGCTTCCTCCGACGTACCAGGATTGAGCGTGAGCGTCAGCTCGCGCGTCTTGACATCCGGGTCGGGGGCGTCGGCCGACAGAGAGAAAATGATCTTGTCCACCTCGATCTCCTTTAACAAATGAAACTGCAGGTTACGAGCACTGTGTGGCGGAATAGCCCGCCGCATGACATCACGGATATCGGTGAGCAGCTCGGTCTGTTTAACAGACTCCGCTGCGATAGTTTCTAGGGCGGTAAGGACCCGAACGTCAAAGACAATCTTGATAGACATCGGTTGACCAATCCCTAGCCTCGCCGCGAGCCGAGCGACAGACTCCCAGATCGACATATCGTATCAACCTGTCGAAAGCATCGGCAAGCCTAAACGCGACGTACGTTAATGGCCCGGTCGCCGCGACCTTGTGGGTCGGGCTCCGTGTCGAACTCCACACGTTGGCCCCGCTCCAACTCCTCGAAGGAAGCGTTCTGCAAGGCGCGGCAGTGGAAGAAATAGTCTTTATCCCCACGAGCTGCCCCATCTTTGGTGATAAAGCCGAATCCCTTTTCGGCGAGGTTTTTGATCGTACCTAACATTGCTACTCCAACAGTCCATCAGTGACTTGAAGACTCCTGGCGGATTAAGATTCCGCGTGGCCATTTTTGTAACAGAAAAACAGCAGTTCGTCACGATCTACCCCGTATTTCCCGGCAATCTGCCACGGCAGATCATGCCCGTACTGCGTCGGCTCCACCGTAAAACCGGCCATCCGCAGCGCCGGGGCAAGGTCCAATTCACCGTAAATTCGCACGTGGTTGTACTGGCCGTAGGCTCGCGTCCGCTGCTCGGCGGTCCTCGCATTGGGATCGACGTAGGTATGCTCACCCCGGCGTAGCGGCACCTGAATAATGCCCCAACCGCCCGGAGCCAGCACGCGGTACAGCTCGCGCATCGCCGCCGCGTCGTCGGGGATGTGCTCCAGCACATGGGAGCAATGGAACACCTGAAACGTCTCGCTGGGTAGGTCCAGCCTGGTCAGGTTAAGTTTCCGCATCGCTTTCACGGAGCCCGGATTAAGATCGCCGCTGAGGTAGTCGATGCCGGGGACGTTTGGCAGCCGGCCGCGGAAGCAAGCCTCGGGGGCGAAGTGCAACATCCGCTTGGGCTGACCGTCGAACAGCGTTGTCTGCTCTCGCCAGTACAACCAGACGAGCCGGTGCCGCTCCAGTGAGCCGCAGGTCGGACACTGAGCACGCTCGCGGCCACGAAAGTTCTTAAAGCCGCTTTTGAAGTCGCAGATCGGACAATGATTAGCTGCCACGGAGTTTTGCCAATTCTTCCTGAGCCCTGGCGAGGGCGTCGTGGAAATCCATTCGTTCGACCGGTAGATCGGGGCGAGCCCGCAACACCCGGTTTCTAAGTACCAGACCTTTGTTCTCGCCGCGGAGCTTGGTCACCTCAGCCTTGAGGTCGCTGCGGGACATGAATTCGACGTCCAGATTGTCGCTCATACAGCTACCGGTTTGAGCTTCCGCTCCTCGGTCAAGAATAATTCACCGGTGTCGCGATCGCGGAGACCCAACAAACCTTGGTGCCGGCGATTCTCGCGGATCATGTTACGGCGCGACGTCAGCAAGAGCTGAAAGTCGGCAGGGTTGACGACCATTTCACGCGGAGCAGTCTGTGTGGGCATCAGGCAGGTCTCCGGAGGTGGGCGTAAGATAGCATGTCGCCGAACGTCACGTCGAGGCGACGTGGAAACGGGCCTCGATCTCGCGCACTTCGGCCTCGTCGCGGGCTCCGATAACTTCGGGAATGTCATCCACCCAAACATCGACCTGATACCCGCAGGCGACTGCGAAAGTGCGCTTCGGTCGATGGCTGGTGCACAAAATATCTTCCACGGAATGCAACGCCCCGGCACGCGCCAGCGCATCGCGAATCAGCTCGTAATTGTCCTCCCGTGCCGTACGACAAGTCACGACGATGGCCCGGTGGTCGCTGAGGACTAACGCTTTCAGAAAAGCGCCCCAGAGGGGCGGGTCCAGCATGAACGTCCGATCGAAGTCGATCGCTAACAGCATAGAAACTCCCTAGCAAACAGCGCGTCGGTGACACTATAACAAGCGACATGGACATTGTCGCTCACCCCGAACTACCGACCCGTGTCGATTTTGGTAGTTTCCTGCGGACACGGGACCTCACCGGCACAGCGGTCGAGGTTGGCACCCATCGCGGCGAGTACGCCGCGCTGTTTCTTAATGCCTGGCCCGGCGAGCTGATCTGCGTGGACCCCTGGCGAAAGCTGCCCAGCTATCACGACATGGTAGCTTACGGCGATCGCGATGCAGACTATCAGGCAGCCGTCGATACGCTAGCGCCTTTCGCCAACCGTGTGCGACTCTGGCGAATGCTCTCGACCGAGGCAGCCGCCCAGATCGAGCCCGCCGCGCTGGATTTCGTACATATCGACGGTAATCACATCCGCCGCTTCGTCGAAGAAGATATGCAAAGCTGGTGGACCAGGGTTCGACCTGGCGGCGTAATGTCGGGCCATGATCTCAACGAATGGGAGTGGGCCGACGAAGTCCGCCCGGCCGTTATCGCTTTCGCTGAACAACATCAGCTCACGCCGTACAAGACATCGGCGGAAGAGATCGAGAGCTGGTTCTTCATCAAACCAAAATGACCAATCAAAACCGTCGTGTCGTCAACACGATCCGACGGGCCGCGACGCCCGGCCCGGTACAACGAAAGTCCATCCGCAACCGTACCCAGGCAACAGCCCGTAAACTATTGAAGCGACGTGTGCTCCGCCGACGTCGCGGAGCGACGGCGCCGGTGGTGCGGCTCGATCCGCCGGAATACATTCCGCAGGAGGGCGGCTTACACATGCTGGGGCTACACAGCTTCGCCCAGCACATGACCGACGAAGGCTGGCAGATGCAAGAAGGCTTAGCATTGGCCGGCTATCGCCTATGGGGACCTGGCTATCCGGACGATCAACGCGACGTGCCGACAATCCTCAACCTCGCCGCCCCGGTGCGGACGCTCATCGTGCAAGACAAGCGCGAGTGGGACCCGGGCTCCAGCACCTGCCTGAACAAAGACGCCGGCTTTCAGAACTACCACCACCTGTCGCATCGCCCGGACATTTTCAAGCTCACGATCTGCAAAGACGCCCACCAGGAGCCGCACTACCATCGCGACGCCGCCGAGCAGATGGGCTATCACGGCTGGATTGCTTACTACCACCCGGACATTGTCTGTGCGCTAGCGCCGTACATCCGCCGCGAGCACCTCATCCGCACCTGGCACTCGGTCGATCCGGCGAAGATCCCGCCTTACGGCGCCAACCCCCGCGACCGCACGTGCCTGCTCTCGGGCAACGCGGCCCGCGATTATTACCCGCTCCGCAATCGACTGTACGCTAACGCCCAGTACCTGCCGGTGGAAACGCGGTCGTTCCCGGGCTATGCCGCCAACGGCCCCGACACCGACAACTACCTGTTCGCGCTGACGCACTACAAGGTTGCGATCTGCACCGCTTCGCGGCTGGGCTATGCCCTCCGCAAGCTAATCGAGGCCACGGCCTGCGGCTGCCGCGTCATCACGAACCTGCCGGAGATCGACGTTTTGCCGGAGATCGAGGGCAATTTGATCCGGATATCGAGCGACATCCCGCTGCACGCCCTCTCCAAGCTGATCCGCCATACGGCCGACACTTACGAGAAGGACAAACAAGAGGACTTCGCGAAGAGGGCCCAGGCGTTCTATGATTACCGGCGTCGCGGCCGCGAGTTGGCGGCCGAGATCGAACGACTCCGGCTCAATTATGGAAAGGATGCCAATGCTGCCCCTACCCCCCACGATGAAGTCCCCGAGGGATCGCCGCCCGACAGTGTGGCGCCAGGGAGTCCTACAAATCTGGGTGACGCGGAGCTGCGATAAGGCTTGCTTCGGCTGCACGCAGGCCTCGAACCTCGGCGGCAAGCCGGGCCGAATCACGGTCGAACAATTTGAAGTCGCCTGCCAGAGCTTGCAGGACTATTTCGGCGTCGTGGGTGTGTTCGGCGGCAACCCCGCGTTGCACCCGCAGTTCGAGCAGCTCTGCAAGATCATGCAGCGGTATATCCCGTTCGAGCGACGGGGGCTGTGGTGCAACAAGCTCTTTGGCAACGGCGCGATCGCGCGGGAGACGTTCAACCCGCACGTCTCCAACATCAACGTCCACCTCGACCAGGAGGCGTTGGAAGAGTTCCGCCGCGACTGGCCCGAAGCCCGGCCCGTCGGCGTCACCGACGATTCGCGGCACGCTTCGCCGTACTACGCCATGCAGGACATGGAGGTCTTGCCCGGCGGTGTCCCCAACACCGAGGAGAATCGCTGGAAGCTGATCGGCGAGTGTGACGTCAACCAATACTGGTCGGCGATGATCGGCGTCTTCCGCGGCGAGCTGCGGGGCTACTTCTGCGAGATCGCCGGCGCGATGGCGATGCTGCACCAGGAGGAGCCCGATTATCCGGACACGGGCCTGGCGGTTACGCCGGGCTGGTGGAATCAGCCGATGGCGGCCTTCGAGCAGCAAGCGCGCTTTCACTGCCACGCCTGCGGCGTGCCCTTGAAGGGCCGCGGCGAGCTGGCGATCGGCGGCGAGAAGGAGCAGTGCAGCAAGACCCACGAAAGCATCTACAAGCCCAAGAGCAAGGGCCGGCTGCTGGAGATCGTAACGCACCCCAGTCAGATCGGGCACGTCAACCGGGTCACCGAGTACATCCAGAACAGCAAGAAGTAGCTACTTGAGATAGCACAGTGCGATCGGTTTCAACTCCGCTGCATCGATATCAAATTCGCGTCCGCCGGCGTCATAGACCCGCCGAACGCGACCGAACTGCGCGGAGTGTCGGTCCATAACGATCCGATCAGCCATCCAGTACGCCTGGATACCGCTGCCAACCCACTTGTCGGCAACACGCACACGCTCCTTGGTTTGATTCGCCGTCGCCGCCCGGGAGAACGTGTAGTAGTACATGATGTGATCGATGTGTCGCTCAGTCTTCGCGACGCCGGCGGCAATCAGCGGCTTGTACCAGAACTGATCGTCGCCGTAGCCCAGCCAGTCCGGGAACCGCATCATCGTGGCCAGCTCGCGACGCCAGGCGCAGATGTGGTTAGCGGTCATCCGGATATCCGTACCCCACTGGGGGCCGTCCTGCTCGTGCAGCCCGAACTTTTGCTCGACGAACTTGCCGTCCCGGCTCATCCGCAGGCGGAAGGTAATCACGTCTGGCTTATGCTCGATCTCTGCCAGCATCCGCTGCACGTAATCGTCCGCCACCAGGTCGTCATCGTCGATGAAGGCGACGTAGTCGCCGGTGGCCTTGAACAGCAGCTCGTTCCGCTTGGCCCCGGACTGTCGCTCGCCGTTGTCGCAACATTGCAAAAGTTCGACGTCGTCCGTAAGCTGGGGTCGCAAACAAGCCAGCAGATTGGCGAGCTTCTCGGCTCGTGACTGCAACGTAATCACCAGGATGGAGAGCTTGGGCATGAAAGGAATCACTGTCTGTGTGGAATATGACGACCTCCTCGCTATAACCCTGCCCCTGAATGCCCGGCATCTAAGCGAGATCGTCGTCGTCACCGCTCCGCACGATCAACGTACGAAGGAGCTGGTCCAAACTGTACCCAACGCCCGCTGCTTTGTCACCGATGCTTTCTACCGCCAGGGGGCGAAGTTCAACAAAGGCGCCGCGATGGAGGAGGGCCTGACCTTCCTCGGCCGCACGGGCTGGATCATCATCCACGACGCCGACACGCTCTTCCCCGACGTCATGCCGCTAAACGACATCCAGATCGGCAATCTGTATACGCCGCATCGCCGGATGCTCACCGACCCGTCGCAATGGACGCCCGACTTCGACTGGACGACATGCTATCGCACCAATGAGGGCGAGTTCCCTGGCTACTTCCAACTCTTTCATGCCGCCGATCCGGTGCTGGTCGAACGGCCGTGGTACGACGTGAAATGGATTCATGCCGGCGGCTGTGACAGCATCTTCCAAGACCGTTGGCCGATCGAACGCAAGATTCGCCCCAACTTCGAAGTCCTGCACCTCGGTGAGGACGGCAAGAACTGGTTCGGCCGGGCCACCAAGCGTCTCGACGGCATCGCAATCCCGGAAGCCGAGACCAGGGCCGCCCGTATCAAATCAATGTTCCACAATCGCCGTCGCCAGAAGCATCGCTATCGGGGAGAGAAATTACCGTGAGTCAACCGCTCGTCACCGCCCTCATGGTTACCGCCGGCACGCCGCAGCGGAGGAAGCTGGCGCAGATGTCGTTGCAATGCTTTGCCGAGCAGACGCATTACGAAAAGCGGATGATCATCTTCAACCACGGGGAGCGGATCAACTTCCACCACCCGCTGGTGAGCGAGCACATCGTCCAGCGGCCGCCCACGCTAGGGCAGCTCCGCAACGAGATCATGCAGTTCCTCAACCCGGGCGACTGGGCAATCGCCTGGGACGATGACGACTGGCACGACCCCAATCGCATCCGCTACCAGCTCACCAACGCCCAGATGCAAGGCAAGCGGGCCACGGCCCTGACGTCGTACATCAACATCGACGTCAACACCGGCAACTGCTTTGTGCGGAGCTGCAAATGTTTCCGCTGCGGAGCATGCTGCGGGACGATCCTCTGGCAGCATGGGTCGGAGCGTTACCCATCGCGCGACACGGGCGAGGATAGCGACTTCGCCATGGCGTTCAAGAACCAAGGAGAGTTCGTGCCGTGCGAGAGCCCGCCCACGCTCTACATTCGTCTTTGCCACGGCGAGAACACTTCCGGCACGGCCAAGATCATGGAGGTGCGGAAACAACGCCGGCGAGCCACCAAGGCCGAGCTGGGCTTCGTCCGCCGCACGCTGACGCCCTACGTGGACAAGGGACTATTCTCGCTGGCTACCATTCTAAGCTCTCACTGAGCATGTCCAGAATCTGCTGGACGGTGATATCGCCGGCCCGGATGAGATCGAGGTCCACGCCGAACTCGATGGCGATTTCATGCTCGATGTCTTCAATGTCGAGCGTATCCAGCCCCAGCTCGCGGAGGAGCCGCGTCTGGGGCCGGATGCTATGCGGATCGGCCCCCGAGATTTGAGCCAAAATATCCACGAGGCGTTTCAGATGCTTCGGCACCGCAGCCTCCCTGCTGGTATGAGAAAGCATCAGTCGGCCCGGCCGACTTACTTCGACGTCACAACGCAGGCTTTGCTTTGATGACGGGCTTGCCGCTTCGCCCTGTGGTTGCGGTGCAACCGGACAGGGGCCGACACAACGGCGCCGACGCCGCGAGCCAGCTTGCCCAGCAAGCAGCAGGCTTCGCTGGTGGCCGGCATCGCAAATAATGATGCAACGACCACAGCGAAGGTGATGAGATACTTACGCATAGAACACAGACTCCTTTGTTGAAGGCTCGCGGCCGGCGACGTTAGCCGGCCATCAGTGATTCGACAAATTGTGCCGCCGCCGAGAGTTTTGTGCTACCACCCTCTTGCCGAATGTGCTTGGCGGCATTGTTGCGAGGGCCGCGACCGGACTCGTTCAATTCCAGATGCCTCCCGGACTGGCGAATCCAGCCGCGGCTTTTCGCAATGGCCACGGCTTTGCCTTTGTCCATCTTGCCCTTACGCATCATCCGAGCCAACAGTGGATCTTCCGCGTCAGCCTTCTTTTTGTTCATTCGTCGCCGTTTGAGCGACTTGGCCATGCTGCTACAGCAGCTCGCGGCCGCCTTCTCGGGCTCGTTGGGCAGGGGCAACTTGATCCGCTGCTTGAATCGCTCGCGGGTCACGGTACGACCCTTGGGCTGATTGATCTTGGGTACGGTCGAGCCGGGCTGCCCGTAGAGGTTGGCGTCTTTCTCGCCGAACATCTCGCCGATGAAGTCCGCGGCGCCTTTCATGGTCATCTCCGTTTTGCCGGGGCCAGGCGGAGCTTGTTGGTTGGCGAACTGCTCCTCGCTCTGCCACCACGCCTTTTGCGGCTGACCTGGCTGCGTAGGTGCTGGCCGCACGTCGGGAACGTCGCCCATCATCTCGGCGGCACCGGCGTCGGTATTGTCGCGGCCAATGTGGCCGTAGAGCTGGTTCTGGGCGTTGAGCGCGTCGATTCGCCCCTGCAGATGTTGTCGCAGATGTTGGCTCTGTGGGTTCTTGAACATCAGGTCTTGCAGACGGGCGACCTCGGCTTGATTCTTGTCCATCATCCGCTGCGTGCCGGGCGACATGCCGCCACCTGGCGATCGCTGGGCACTGACCGGTGATGTCGGCGGCTCCGCACTTGCGGCGGCGGCCGACGGCGGCTCCGCACTTGCGGCGGCGGCCGACGGCGGCTTGGGCGCTTGCGGTGGTTCCTCACCACCCTGGAACAAGTCGGCACCAGAGCCAGCTTGAAACGCGTAGGGATTGTTCGGGTCGTGCATTGGCCCGCCTTCACCAGAGCCGTCGGCTCCTTCGGGTGATCCGGGCGGACCGCCGGCGATACCTTCTTCCGGCTGCTGCTCTGCCGGATTATCCGCCGGATTATCTGGTCCTGGCGACTTGTAAGCCTTCCCGGTCAGAAAATTCGCGGCGAACTCATGCGGATCAACGGCCCGCAGTGCATCACCAGGCGGCTCTGGCGGTTGTGGCGGCTGCTGCGGCTCGATTCCAGACGAACTAAACAAGTCTCGCATGCCGCGAGGCAGTTCTCCCGGACGATTCAAGCCAGGTGCACCCGGCTGACCGTAGAGATACTTATTGCGACCCACCATTCGCTCGGCATCCGTCGTCGCCGGGGAGAGCTGTTCGCTTTTAGCTGGCCCATTGCCAGGACCAAACATGCGGCCTATGAAACCGCCGATGCCTCCGCCCGGCTGACCCGCCACCGCATTCGTTGGCTTCGCATTCGTCGACTGATAATTACTCCAGTCAGCACCGGGGCTCGGCTCTGGCTCCGCGACAGTCGGCGGCGCTTGCAACATCCCGCGACTGGGCTGCGCAAAATGATCGGCCGGCGGCATATCTCGCGGCGACCCCCCTGGCATCAACGGCTGATACGGCCGTGATTGCTCCAGCTCAGGCATATCGCCCTGCTCGGCCAGAAAATTCTGCTCGCCGAACGGCAATCCTGGGTAAAGACCCTTGCCAGGATATTGATCCGACGTAGGCATACCCGGGTGCGCCTGCGGACCTAACGGGCGGCCGTCGTACGAGACCTGCCGCGGCGGATTAAACCGAAATGATTGACGCGGCGAGGGCGGCAAATGCCCGCTACCTTGCTGCTCGAAGAAAGCCGCATCAGCCATACTGGCTCCGCCGTACGGATTGCCAGACGGCTCCGGCGGTGCTGGCTCTTGCCCCATTGGCGGCTTCGGAGCCATGCCATTCACGCCAGGCCGACCGCCCTGAGCGATCTGCATATTCTTATTGGCCTGCGACGTCTGCATTCCGCCGTCAGCACCACCCCCCGGCGGTTTGAGCTGGCTATTCATCGCCGGGGCCATACCACCCACTGGCTGCGAACCCGTGCCGGCACCACCGCCCTGCCGACCGCCATTGATCGCTGCCATCTTGGGACGGAACGGGCCACGTGTCGCTGGTGCTTTGCCGCCGAGCTTAGGGCCGGGCGGTCCGGTTTGCGGCTTGGGCTGTGGTTTGACCGCTAGCATGGCGGCCTTGAGACGCTTGCGGCTGATCATCGCCATCGAGGCCACTCCCTTGGCTGAACATCTGGTGGGGTAGCGAGTGATTGTCTGGCAGCGGCGGGTGCCCGTCAACGGCAACCGCCTTGTGCTGTTGCCGCTGTCGCCACAGCCTGATCACGTCATAATTCGCCGCAGCCGCTTTTGAATCGGTTTTAGCCGGCGGTTTGGGCGGCTCATCCTGGTCGGGCCTGGGTAGCGGCGGCATTGGCTTATTATCCGATCGCGTCTTGGCTTCCTCAGCTCGCGCCATGTCGTCGGGATCGGCAGTCACCGTGGCCAAGAGCTTGGCCGTCACGGCATTGGTATCGGTGGCTGTCTTGTCGGCGCTGGCCGCCGTGTTCGCCGCCACGGTGGCCTTCTTCGCGGCCGTGTCGGCGCTCGCCGCTGCGGCGTTCGCTTTGTCCTCCACGACGGCCACGTTCTTGTTAATCTCGGTCTTGGCAGTGTCGATCGCCGAGTGCTGCGACCACGTCGTCAGCAGGGAGAGAATCGCTGGCCAGACAGCGGCGATGAACCACTTAATCAAATCCGAATGCCGCTGATCGCGCTTGTCGGCGAACTCCAGTTCGAGCTTCCGGATCTCATAGGCTCCTGGCTCAGGGACAACGGAGACGACAGCCGGCTTGGTCGTTGCAGCGTCAGGCTGCTCGGCAGAATCGACGGACTCTCCGTCTGACGGAACTAATTTCACATCCATGGGCTCCCTCCCGGTTTACGCGACAGGCCCGATTGTGTCGCGATCGCTGTTGACTCGTCAATCGCAAACCGGCACGCTGATTGCATCTTTAGCCCACTCGAAAGGAGTCGCCATGTCCAAGCTCATCGCCAGCCTACTAGTCGTTCTCGCTCTGTCGGCTCCCGCCCACGCCCAGATTGGCGTGCGTGCCGGCTTTTTCGGCCCATCCGTCTCGATCGGTCGACGACCGTACTATGGTCCGCCGCCGGCTTACAACTACTACAACTACGGCTATTACGGCCGTCGCTATTACGCTCCGCCACCGCCGGCCGTCTACGGCAGTTATTACTACGGGCCTGGCTACTACGGCAGCGGTTATTACTCGGCACCAGGCGTTCGCGTCATCGTGCCGTAGCTGTTCTACGCAGCGACAACTTCGCTTCTTTCAACAGGGAGGTGACCCGTGGTGGCCATCGTTCTACTCGTATTGTTTGTGATGACGATGTTCCTATGGCTGCTCTCGCTCCTGGGAGCTGTGCCCAACGCTCCGGCGTATTCGCCGTGGCTCGGCTGGTTCGCTTGCCTGTGGCTGGGGCTGGCGCTGTGGCTCGTCCACTTCGGCGTCGCCGCTATTCACTAACGCGACGACGCCGTCGACTCGATCGTCTCTTACTTCACGATCTGGATGACCCAGAAGTCGTCGGCGAGATCAAGGTCGGTCAAATAATCATAGGGAATATAAAAATAACCACCATCTCCCCAACTGGTACCCCAAGAATTTCGCACGATGAAGCAACCGATGCTGTCGTCATAGCCGACGCACAGCACGGCGTGACCGCCCAATTCCTCCTCGCCCGGCTGCGGCATCGGCACGCGACCCGTGCGGGCGACTTCATCGCCCTCGAACGGGGCATAGACCGCGAAGCCGAACACGAACGGCAGCCCGCCGGCTAAACAGCCTTTGAGCTGAGCCAGCGACGTGCTGGTCAAGCGTTGATACTTGACGGCCGTGTGCAACAACGCAGTCTGATAAGCCTTGGTTGGCGGCTTCGTCGCGAACTTGCGGATGTTGTAGGGCCATAGCGTCTCGGGCGGAGCGCCGAGCTTGGCCACGCTCTTGATACCGTCGCGAATCGAGGCGCCGGCGTCTTGGCCGACGGTCCGCTCCATGACCCGCTCGTTGTAGTAGATGAACAACCGCGAGGGCACGTAGTCAGGCTTCAACCGTTGCTTCCGCCGATCAAACTGCAGGGCTCCGGCGATCGCGTTGCCGGTGCAGGAGCCGAGCTGGCTTTGATCGTAGAGCGGCGAATCGCCGGGCCGCAGGTCGATCTTGCGCGGGAGGGCTTTCAAATCCACATACCGCTCAGCCGCGAAGCGGTAGTCACGCTTGTCGGGCAAATCGGGAATCCAGCCGTATCGACCTTTGCCGGGCGGATTGGGCTTCTCCGCCGGCGGCCGATGGAGCCTGGGATGCTTCGACCGTTTTACTGCCATAACACTACTCCTTAGTGAATGCGGTAGCGCTTGATGTGCGTTACGATCCGCACCTCTTCGCGACGACCATACTTGCAGAGGTAAGTAACGTGATCTCGATAGAACACCAGGCGGCCGGCGGGGAAGTCGTTGTGAGGCTCATACCGCGTGATATGCCGATAGCGTTTGTAGAACTCGCAGTTCGTGACATTTCCCGATGCCACAAACACCACCGACGGAACTAGCAGAGCCGCCGTCGCTGTATGCGTACCAGGCGAGAACGATGCCGTGGCGGCATAGACGACGTGGGCAGTAAAGTCTGCCGATGTCGCCGTGTGCGTACCAGGCGAAAATGAGGTAGCTGCCGCAAATGTAATGTTATGGGTCGAGAGATTGGCTGTGCCGATACTCACGCTGGCGGCAAAAACCATATCGGCCGCAAATGAAATCCCGGACAATGTACGATCCGCCGTCGCCGTGTGGGTGCCGGGCGCAAACGTGGTCAAAGCAGCACCGCTGATATTGCGGACAGTTAAACCCGCTGTCGCGGTGGCCGTCGGTGTAGTGCCTGCCGCGGTGGCAGCGAATGCGATACCGGTGACAGTCAGATCAGCGTTGGCCGTGTGTGTACCAGGCGAGAAAGTGGCCGAGGCGACGCCGCCGATATTGTGCACTGTAAAATCACCGGTACAGTACAAAAAGGAAGACGCAGCAGCCGCGAGGTTAATACCAGTAACGGACGGAGCAGCGTTGGCCGTATGCGTGCCGGGCGAGAAGGCCGCACTGGCTACGCCGCTGATGTTATGCACCACGAGATCACTCGTGGCTGTCTTCGCACCAGCACCGAAGGTAGCGCTGGCGGTAAACGCCACGCCGTCTACTATAAAATCGGCGACAGTCACATCGTGACTGACGATCGTAAAACTGTCGGTGTCGACAAAAATCCCGGTAACGGCGTCCGTGAAGCGCAGAACAAATGGACCAGCGCCGGTAATCACCAGATCATTGAAGTCAGCCAACGAACCATTCGCGCCGCTGCCGTAAGCCTTGGTCGTCGTACCAGCAGTAAACGAACCGGCGCCGGATAAAATCGCCACAGAGATCAGGTTGCCGGCTGCTGCTGTATCCGCGGATGTGTCCGCAGCGCCGTCAATGTCTTTGATCTGAACCGTGATCGTAGCGATCGGTAAGCCACTGTCAGTAGTCGACGGCTGCACTGTCACAACCAGCGTGCCATATTCAAACGCCACCTCAACAAAACCACTGGCGCCATTACCGCCACGCCCGCTCGTAGCGCCAGCGCCACCGCCGCCATACTGAGACCCATCGCTACCATTACCGCCTACATCACCATCGCCGCCATTGCCGCCGCGTGTAGCCGCGCCGGCACCGCCAAAACCGTCAGAGCTGGGGGAAAAATCATGACCGTCGCCGCCGTCACCAGTGTCGCCGGCGCCACCTCCGCCGCCAGCACCCGATACTTCGCCACCCGTTCCGCCCAATCCGCCGGTACCGCCATTGAAACCGGCCCCGGACGTAGCGGTCCAAGAACCGCCCACACGCGCTGAGCCATCAGCCCCGCCGTCTGCCTGCGCTAAATCATCGCCAACATTGATATAGGTATCGCCGCCGCTGGACACGGGCTGCGAGATGTCGGGATCTTCCCCTAACCCACCAGCGCCGAGAACACCTGAATAAGAAGGGTCGCTCAGGCCGGTAAATTCTGCCTCGACATACCCGCCGCCGCCACCGCCGTTACCAGAATTACTCCCATCACCCGCCAGGCCGCCACCGCCGCCGCCGGTGCCTTTGAACGTGAACTTAGTCACGCCGGGCTTGCGATCCCAGGTAATGCTGCCCGCAGTATCGTACAGATCAGACGGCATCCCTGCCCCGCTGGCGATCAGGCCGCCGGAACGCCGAAGTCACGCTCCCGCAGCCGCAGTAAGTAATTTTGTTCCTCTTGGAGGGCCGGCGCTTCGTCTGGTGCTCGCTGGCCCACCTTGATCTCACACAACCTCTCACTCAGGAAATTCAACCGATCGTCGACGTTCTGTCGGGTGTAGGAACTGCTGGCGGTGGCCTTGATTTCGACGTTTTCGAGAAGGGCGGCCAGGCCGGTTTGCGAAACCTGCTTAATGGTCTGCTGAGGTACGATGTTGTGGACGTTGATAGGGTCGTTCTGGAGAAACGCCCGGCGTTTTTCTTTACTCATATAGCCACCTCGGTTATTGCGTCGGCACAGTCAGGGTCATGGCCGAGCACGCTACAGTACCACCCGCCACGATGCTTTTGTTGTCGAAAGTCATATCGGGCGAGTCGCCGGAGTTACCGGCGGTCCCTTGAAAAATGACTGTACCGCCCGCAGTCACAACTCGAAAATACCCCGCGTCAGCCGACGCATCGGCATTGGTATCCGAAGTGATCGAATTGGCCGTCGCGGTACCAGATGAATTCGCGCTGCCGAAGGCCGTCGCCGAGAACGTCAGCGTCGCGAGCAATGTACCAGTAGCGCCGGTAGCCGGCGTAGCCGGCGGCGAGCCGCTATAAATCTTCAACAGCCCGGGTCCGCCCGGATCGACCAAATCGACGATCGCATCGCACGCCGCCTGCATGGCGCTGACGCCCAGCTTGAAATTGCTCGACACCGCTCACCTCCCTGTGGTGCTGCGTTAAGACGGATTGGATGCTGCGCGGATCGCGGCGTCGATTTCGGCCGGCGATTGAGTCTTCAGAGCTTTGATGACGTCATGCCGACGGCTGATCTCGTCGTCGACAGGCCGCCGTTGGTCCTGCAGCTCGCGGATCGCGGTCGAGAGCCGCGTGCTTTCCGTTTCCAGCTCAGCCAGCGGCACTTGTGACAGATCGGCGGCCATGGTCCCTCCCTGGGCAAAGACTCCCTCAGTAACGATCCACAATACGCGATTGGTCGCTCAGCGTCCAGGCGAACCTAACTGGGCTCGGGCATCGGCATAAACAGGCCGTTGCGAAGCATATACCCCAGCGGGGCTTGCACTTCCGGCGAGGCCGCGCAGCCGTAGGATCTTCGCAGGCAAAACAGCACGTTGGCGAACCGCTGCAGCACGCCGTCATCCTGGTCGTCGTCCGCAATATTCTGGCACCAGGCGTCCTGGGCGATGAGCTGCGGGAAGGGCGGGATGCCCACGAACACCGGATTATGTTTCATGCCCCGCATCATCTCCGGCGTCCATTTACCGGCCACGTAGCCGCAGTCGCCGGGCACGATCGCCGCATTGGGCAATGGCAGCTCGCCGAAGTAGGGCTCGTAGCTGTCGTAGTTGCCGATCGCCGGCCAGTCGTTCTCGTTATAGAACTCGCGGAACGCCGCGCGGAGCAGGTTCGTGAAGCCGACCCAGAACGCATACGGCCCGACGTCGATCATGACGCCCGTCAGCACGGCCTCGACCCACTGCTCGTCCGAGACCTTCCGCTCGTTGGGGCCGACGCCAACCATGGTCGGCACGCAGACGAAGCCGCGTTGCTCGGCCCGGGTCCAGCGGGACGACTCGCGATCAGGCCGCGGCGGGTAAGTCCACCACTGCTCCGAGGCTTCCGGCTGCTTCTTGCGACGACGTGGCATCCTTGCCTCCCGACCGCGTTAAACGTCAGCCGTCGGATGCTTTCCGGTCCGGCTCTCGCTATCTTCCCAGCCCCGCATCCCCATCGGTATCGCTGTTGGTTCGAGATCGCGCTGACTGGGCTCCTCCAGACTACGTCGCTGCCCCACCGCCGGCCAGGCGACGACTTCCGCCAGCTCCGGCATGACTTCCAAAAGCTGCGCGATAAGGTTTTGTACGTTGGTGCGTTGCGATTCGCTCAGCTCCTGCGATTCGATCGTCCGGGCGGTCCGCATGACACGCACCATCACCGATCGTTTCTGCACCGGGCTCTCGACGGGTTGATCGTCGAGCAGACACAGGTCCTCCAGCGGCACGTCCAGGGCTCGCTGCCAGAGATAGACCTCACTCAGGCGGAGATCGGCGTGCGGGTCTTCGAGCTGTCGCACGGTGCGGATATCGGTGCCCAGCCGCCGCGCGGCGGTGCGGAGCGACCAGCCCTGATTACGGCGGGCTTCCTGCACGCGATTAAGCTGCTGCGGTACTGGTACTGGCAGCGCTGACATTGCATCCTCCCTGATGCTGATCACTATTAGCACGTCGCGAGGGCGGACGCCAGAGTAGATTATTTTCCGCAACTAAGATCGATCGCGCGTGTCCGTTCCACCGGCGGCGAAGGCAACGGCGGTAGTCGTTTACGCGGCTTATGCATAGCCGCTTCGTCGAATAGAGTTTGCATAATACCCATAATCTTCTTAGCGCCGCGAGTCACCTTGCCAAAGTACAGGTCGCGGAAGCGTATCGTGCCGTCTGGCAGATTCATGGCAGGATCGTCGGGATCGTACACGCTGATCTTCAGCAGAATGTCGTGCCTGCCGTTATGCAGCGCCGTGACAGATGGACGAATAATTACTTCCGGACAGAACTGCAACTCATGCACCAGTTTGTTATACAGCTCAATGAATCCGCGATCATCGACGAGACTCGCGGTGTTGTAGAGTTCGTAAGCGGCGTGAGTGCGGCGTCGCCAGCTAGCATACCAGTCGCGATCAGACATGCTATGCCTACGGTTTCTAAGTACCAAGTTCCTGGCGGGCAACATTTAACAGCCGGGAGCGTACCCAGCCGGAGAGATCGAGCCCCGCTTTGATCGCAGCCGCGTTGAAGCGTTTCATATCCGCAGCACGCATCCGCACCTGCATCAGCTTGTTACGCTTTTCGGGCTCTTGCTTCGTCGGACGTCCTGTTTTGGCCATGTGGCCAGTGTACTGACACAAATATGCACCCGTCAACCGGCCGCCGGCTTCTTCCACGGCCGGTTTCTAGCCGGGTGACGTACGATCACGATCCGCCGCCGCAACGTCGTCGTAAGGCCACTTGCCTTCCGCACCGTAACGGTGGCTACACCGATCGAGATCACGCGATACTCGCCCTTGGCTTGTCGCGTGCCGAACTTCGTAAGGGTATCCCCCACCTTTACATCGTCCGGGGCATAAATTGGTTGACTGGCATCGTCATCCATGCTTACCACAGCCCGGTGGCTGCGAGAGCTTCCCGCAGGCCGCCGCCTACGAAGTGGGTCTGGTTATGCTCCGCTTCAGCCAACAGCCGCACGAGCACACGGCCGTCAATCCGCATATACTCGTCCGTGTTGATGTTCTGGCAGAGCCCGTCCTCAAGAACTTGCCGACGTTCCGCTTTCTTGCGGCCGTGCAACACCATCCGCGGGGCTCGCCGCATGATGAACACATTGTTGGGCGGTGGGTCCGCCGTCACGAAGAACCGCCCCACTGGCACATCCTTGGCTGGTAGGTCCATCGACGATCTCCCGTAAGCCGTCTACGAATTGCCGGTATAGCGACCCGCAGTAACCGCTGGCGAACTCCATTAGCCAGATCGTCTCCAACGGTGTCAACGGCGGATTGAGCTGCTTGACTAGCGGCAGCACCGTATTGGCGAGGTGGGACGCTCGCATTTCGGGAATGTCGTAGCGCTGATCGAATAACCAGATGAAGAAACCGTCGCGACGGAACCGGCCGGCGTTGTACGTAGGGATATTCATGGTGCTTCGTCCGGATCGATGTTGTGCCAGGCCTTCCGTGTCTCCTCGGGCACCGAGTCCCGCCACAGAGCCAGCACATCTTTCACGTTGAGGTAAGGGTTGCCCGACTGATTGCCGGCCTGACCGCCCTGGGTCGGCTTGAGCGGCACCCAAAGCATGTCGATCGCCTGGCTGCCATTGAGGTAGTAGCCGCCGCGAATCTGGCCCTGCTGATCGAGGTCGAGAGCATAAGAGAACACCATCTTGCGATTAAAGTTCGCGGGGCCTTTGTCGATTTCGCGCGGAATGTTGAGCGTGTAGGTGACGGTCGTGGCGACCACGGTCGGATTGCCGGGTGAGATCGTGGAGGAATAGCGGTGGATGGGGAAGTTCACGACCATCTCGCCGAGAGCCGCCTCCATGGCGATCGGATGCGCGCCACGGCCCAGCCAGTTGGCCAGAGCCAGGTGCAACATCGCCGGATTGATCGCCGGATCGACGCCACCGAGGAACGTCGAGTCCGAGTACATATACAGCTCCGCCAAGAGCCCCTTAATGTCCGCCGGCGTGAACGTAACGCCATTGCGGGTCACGCTGTGCTGCGGCTCGGCATGCCTGATCGCGGCCGCTGTCCAGCCGTTGCAGTGCCCGTACCAGCCCGGCACGCGGCGCTCCGCCGCCTTGGGGAAGAGCAACGGCGGCCGCTTGGTCTTGCCGTAGCGATGGAGCTTGACGTCGTTGATCTCGTAATTGGTCGCCAGGGCGCCGCGATTGAAGGCTCGGTCGTACTTGGACAGGGCCAGGTAAGTGCCGCCCGCCCGATCGGGATAATCGTGGCCGCTATACGGGATGCGGAAGTCGGGAACGTGGCCCTCCGCCGGCAGATCGGCGAGCTTCATCAACAATGGCTCGCCCCAGAGCTGCTGGAATTGCTCCTGCACGTGCTTCAGCTCGTCCTGCCGAATGGCGCCCCGCTGAGCGTAAGCTGGAGTTACGAATAGACACAGCAGCAAGAACCAACGCATGTCACCGTCCTTTGCGAGAGCATTGTTGTTGTCGCCACAACTCGTAGAAAATCCGATGGTTGTGTTCGTTGGTCCGGCCAATGATGGCAAAGGACTCAACGAGGATCAGGCTGTCATCTGTGACGACGTCCGTCGCCGCAACAGCCGTGCCGACCTGGATAATGATCGGGTCTTGGACGCGGGGCAACGCCCCATTGACCGGGAATACGGCCGAGAAGCGCGTGTTGCTGGCGACGTTGCCGTAAACCTCTACCAGCGCCTTCCAGCGACCAAGGGGCAACACGGCCTCCTTGATCTCGATTGTTACGTAGCCGCGTGGCCCGTGCTCGCCGGTGGTGAGATTGGTCACCACGAAACCACCCGTCACGATGTTGAGTTCGTCATCCAAGAGCCGGAAGCGAATCAACGTCCGCGTGGCGTAGTACCGCGAGAACGGGATAACGATAGGCACTAGGGTGTAGTGGCGATAGCTGGTGCAGGGAGCTTAATGATCTCGTTCCACTCTTTCGTCGGCCCCTTGATAAACCGACGGCCGGTGTCTTTCCACTCGCCATCGATCTGGCCGAACATACGACCCTGCTCGTCGATCTTGTACGGGTAAGAGCCATCCGGCTTGGGTTGTGCAGAACCGATTGGTGCGGCGACCGGCGGCTTGATCTTATTACGCGCTGCTCTGGCAGCCGCGTAAATCGTTTCAGCCGGCGCGGCGCCCTCAATGCGGGCTTCCTCATGCACTTGCATGTCAGCGCCGACCGTCTCGATCACGGTCGTGGGGGCGACTTTGATCTTGGACACGCCAGCCATTCCGCCGTAGGCGTCGAGATAGATCACGCTCCAACCCTGTTGCTCCATCGCCCGCCCGATCGCCACCGCGGAGCCGCTGGATTTGGAGTTCGGCAATCGATAGATCATGATCTGCACCTTGGGTTCCGGGGCTTTCAGAACCACGTGCGGATATTTGATCTCTTCTCCCTGGGCTCTCCCGCAGACCCATGCCAGCGTGATGGTCGCCACGATCAGTGCGATCGCCGCCAAGGCCAGGTGCCACTTCGGCTGTGGTTGATAGCTGTGTCCGCATTCTCCTGAACGGCATGCCATAGCAAAGACTCCTTACGGCCGCAGGACTGTGTACACATCCAATGTCACACACGGCACCTCGCCGGTGAGCGTGTACCAGCCTAAATCGCCATAGCCGGCGGTACCGCGGACCGAGAGGTAATATAAACCGCCGTCAAGCGTCCGCGAAAGGGTCTCGCCGGCCGCGGCTTTCTGCAGCACATCGCCCTTGCTGTCACGCAGCTCGACCAGCGGGTCCAGATTTCCGCCGCGGTGTAGGCCTTCCACCTTGATGGAGAGCTGGCCGCCGGCCATGCTAGCGAACTTGAACGTGTCCACGTCCTTGTGCGTGCCGATGATCCCGTTGACCTCGATTCCGCCGGTGCCCACGATCGCCGTGGCCCGCTCGATCGTATCGCCGTGGTCGTCATCCACCAGGCCCAGCGTGTCCGCCAGGACCGCGATCGCGTCCTGGTCTTTATTCTCGTCGTTGATCGCGCGGTTCCAGCGGGTCCGCAGCGAATAGTACGAGGCGCCCATGATGGGCGCCGCGGCTTTGGTCCCGCTGTCGTACGTGCGGCCATTGGCCGGCGTGTGGGCGAGCCCGAATAAGTGTCCCGCCTCATGACTGGCGGCTTCCGCCATCGCCTTGGCCCACCAACCCTCGCCACGCTTGGCGTGGACCGCCAGGTGATCCATGAATACCCAGCCGACCGACGGCCACTTCTTGAGCTTGAACGCTTTCTCATAGGCCACGCCGCCGCTCTGGTAGGCATGCCAATAGTTGTTGCGGTCGCGATAGCCATACCAGCTCTTGCCGTTGCCGCCGATCACGATGCGGGCGACGTCGTCTTGCTCCGCCGGCGGCTCGATCGTCGTGACGTTGAGCTGAAAAGGGGCGTAGTCCTCGGAGACGCGGGCCCAGATGTCAATGATCGCCGATCGCTCCTGTGTGCTGAGCGTCTTGGGGTCGTCGTCCATCGTGAACGCCGTGGCATTGGCGTCCTGGTACTGCCCCCACTTGTCCATCTTGTGCCCGTCGAAATCCAGGTAGAGCGTATTCTTCGCGTCGGGGCGACTGGCGAGCGTGGGGATGCCGTCCAGAGCGACGGCGGAAGAGGCAAGTATCGCGATAGCGAGCAGGACTCCATTCCGCATGGCTGCGGCCCTCCGTGGCAAGTGAATCGTTCACAGCCCGGATTATGGCCAGCCGCCGGAAAACAGGTCAACGCGAAATCAGCGAGTCACAGATGCTATCACCCAGCCAGGGCCGTATAACCGCGTCCACAGCCTGCCACCCGGGAGCCTGTGTTGTGATGGCATCAAACGGGTCGCCGATCTGCAAGCACACCATCTGCCGGTACGTGAACGAGCCGTAATGCCGTCCGTCCCACGGATGCTTGTCGAGTTGGAACGGCCGCCTATCGTCGGCGGTGCGCGGCGCTGTGTCGATCCAGACCATCACGCGGGACAGCTCGATCCTACGATCGGTGACGTAGAGCTGGTACGAAAACAGCCGGCCTTCGTAGCCGGCGGATTTGTTGCCGAAGTTGTCGGTGTGGTAGAGCGGCTGGACGTCAATCTGTCCGCACCGCCATAACCACATGCACATGGTCATCAACAGCGGGAGCGTGATGACTAACGACCGCAGACTGAAGCGGGGCCTTAGCATAAGACTTTCCTTGTCGCCGGCGATTGCTCTCCGCAAACGCAATTACGATCCCGACGTTAAGCACCATACTGACGATCAACATCACGCCCAGCCAGTAGACCTGGTTCTCCAGGTCACGCTTGTCGTCCAGCAAGCTGTACACAGCGCCGGACCATTTGTTGTCCCGTTCGATCTGGTGCAGCGACCAGCCGTGGTTGATGGCGTCCGGCGGCAACGGTGTGGGGAAGGGCAACTCGTAGGCCAGGGCGGCGCTACCGATCAGAAGCCAGCCAATTACGCTCATCCGCGACATGAGATTTAGCCCTCCGACTAAATTTAGTCGATCGACTAAACGAGTCTAATTCTTGATCATACCGCGGCGCCGTGGCGACCGACGGTTCATGCCCTGCTCGGCCCGGATACGGGCGTGGTGGCGGAGCTTGGGCGATAGTTGTTCAAACAGGGACAGGGCCATCTCGATCTCGCCGGCGCTGAGATTGTCGATCAGCGAGTGATTGTGGTCGCTGACGCCGTTGAGAAAGTCCTTCAGGTGATCGAGGGCTTTGACGAACTTACGATCGTACTTCGGCTTGCCGGGGACAGCGCGGGCCATGTTTAATCCTTCTCCAAAAACTTACCGGGAATGGGGACCCACCGCATGTTCGTAGATTTGCTACCCACGATGCGACCGAGCTGAACGCGATAACGCGGACCGCGAATATACTTGGCGGTCGGCAAAGCGTTGAATACCGCGACTGACGGCATGTGGTAGGGCCGTTTCGCCGGCCGTACAAAAAGCACGGCTAGAAAAGCAGCCAGGAACGATCGTCGTAATATCTTAGCCGGACCGACCATTGGTGTCCTTGGGCTCCTCGTGCTGCACGTGCAGGAACCACAGCCTGGTCTCCCGCTTGCCGTCAACGTATAGCACGGGGCTCGCCGTGTTGTCGCCGTTGCTGACGAAGCGGAACGTGCAGCGGTTTGCCATATCCTCCGGCAGGACGTTCTTGCCGTCAATCAGGAGCTTGAGAGTCGGAAGGTGGGCCATCCTGCTGCTCGGAATTGGGTATTCTGCCGGGGACCGGGTCGCCGCCGTAGTAGCCGATCGTCTGATAGGCGAAGAACGATAACATAAATTGCGGCTCCGGCTCCGGGAGCGGGCCGCCGTTGATTTCTTCCGCGATCTCTCGCACCGTAGCCATTGGAGTCATTGTAGCTTGATTAAGTTCGCCAGCACCACGCCGACGATGATCCCGCAGATCAGCCCAAATAGCATGCCGATAATTGAGCCCTGTTGAAAGCCGGCCTGGCGGGCTTGCTCTCGTTCTCGCTGGCCGGCCTCCTCAGCCGCTTTGCTAACTGCGACCAGCACTTTGGCATCTTCCTCAGCAAAAATCTGCTGCATCACCTCGTCGCCCAGCGTTGCCATCTTAACACTGCCTCAAGATTCCATCGGTCAGCATCCCGTGCCAATCGTCTGTTTGTATACTGCCGCCACCCGCCCCGCAAGTCTTGCCGTTCTTATCGACCGTGATAATGCCCGTCGTCGGATCGCCGCGCCGCACCCAGCACTTGTGCTCATCGTCGTCGGGCAGGTCACAGTTGTTGCAGCGTGAATCCACATGCCAACAATGGGCTTTGCCCGTCTTGGGGCTCGGGACCATCACCACCAGCGAATGGTTATCCGGGCCACGATCGCGATTACTGCCGTCGTGTAGCATCCAGTCAGCAAAGTACATAGCGCCAGCAGGTAGATGACGTAGACCGAATTCTTCTCCCGTGTCTCGTCGCACATAGACCTGCTCCTGGAAAATCTGGCGATTGTCGTCCGGCTGGAACTTGTAGCCGCAGATGCACTCCGTCGGCCACCGCGGATCGTCGTCCTTGAACTCCTCCGGCCGGCGATCGAGCACGCGGCGGCCGTGCAGCTCGGTATAGATCGCCGGCGCGTCGCCAATCAGCTTCATGGCGTCGTGATAGCCCATTGGCCCGGGGCACTTGGCTTTGTCGCTGCCGACATAGCGTCGCAGGTAGAGTTCGACTTCGCCCGTTGGCTCGACGAAGAAACATTTGATCGGCTCCATCCGTCCGCCCTCCGTGGTGGAAAATCCGTTTCTAAGTACCAGAATATACGGCGGAGCGTGGCACGCCTGAATAGCAATCAGAAGTGCGGCTTCAACAGATGCACCTCTTGCGAGCGCCGCCAGTGACTATTTCCCTGCAGCCGCCGATGCACCCACATTCCGCCGACTTCGCAGTCGTGATCGATGACGATCGCCAGATCGTCGCCCGGCAGAATCTGCACGGCCTGGAAGTAGCACTCACTCATTGCTTCCTTGCGCGAGTCCAACAACGTCGTGCTGGATGTAATCACTGACAGTACGTTGCTGGGGAACTTCACGTCGCGGCATGTTATCTCTCGCGCCCCGACAATGTGGATCGGCTGCGCATGAGCGACGAGCGGTTGCATGACGTCGCTGCCGCAGTGGAGGACGACGTAGGCCGGCCAGCGATTCGCGAAGGGTACGATGATCATTCGTCCGGGTCCCAGTCCATAGCTGCGAACATGTCTTCCCGCCAGGCTCCCAACCCGATTGTCCTGACGCCCGGGTTTTGCAGCAACTCCCGCCGCGTCTGGTCGTCCAGTTCGTCTCGACCCCACCGCAATATCTCGAACGACGTGCGTGTGAAATAGTGGGCGGAGTTAAAAGGGACGACGATCATCCAGCAGCTCCTGGAACTCCTTGAGCGACAGCCAGCGGCCGCTGACAGATACAGGCGGCGGAGCTTGGGGCCGCCCTACGCCATAACGATCCCAGTCTGGCTTGAGCGCCTCCAGCCCGGGATCGCCTGGCAGGATGGGGCCGAAGTATTTGGTTGCGAAGGAGATGGCGATCATGGTCGTGGCCGCGTTCGCGGGATATCAGGCGGCTGACAGCCCTGCGCGATGTGATAGCTAATAATAAAATCGCGATCGATCTCGTACAGCATGTCCGCAACCCAGTCAGGCACGGGCTCCGGGGGCTGATAGTCTGCGCTGAAGGGGATGGCGATCATTCGTATTCGTCCGTCCGGCGGTAGGCCATGAACGTGAGCTGGATGCAGTCGAGCAAGACCGTGCCCGTCTCGAAGCCATTGGGATGGTGGATCGCAGCGTCCAACGCCAGCCACGATCTGGCCGGATTATGCCGCCGCATGTGGACGTCGGACAAGTCCGGCATGTCCACGACCAGCTTGTCGCCGCCGTAGTCGTCGTGCAGCCGGCGGGCGAAGGGGATTTCGATCATGGGAACCGGTGCGCGTTAGTCGTGCAGGTCATCCACCAATATCTGTACCCGTAAAACTCCAGCACATTCACCACGGCCGTCGACGCCTGCGTCTCCGGATTGAGCCAGAATTTCTCCAGCACGCCCAGCCGCAGCTTCCCGCAAGAAAACCAAAATACCGTATCACCCGGCATACACTCCGGCCGCAACCGTCGGTAGGTACGGAAAGGGATTTCGATCACCGCGGCTGCCTCTGCTCGATCTGGGCGTCGGTGAATGCCTTGCAATCCGCAGCGGTCTGCTTATCGAACCGCGCGATGATGCGGGCCTTCTCCAGCCCGAGCTGCCGACCCCACTCCTCGACGGTCAAGGCGTGCTGCTGCCGATGATTGAGATCGAAGATATGCTGGTCGATCGACGTCTCCAGGGCCTCCGCCCGCTCTTTCCAGTTGCAGATCGTCTTGCCTTGCCACTCCCAGCGGAGCTGCCCCAGCGTCTTATGGCCCGCCAGGGCCTTCTTGGCCAGCTCCTCGGGCGTCGGGCTCCGGATATAGTCCTGCACCCACATCCGGTGCTCGTCGACCCGCTGGATCGTCTCCAGGGCCTCCCGCAGCCGCTCGATCTCGACCGACTGCTGGTTGATTAGGGCGACGATCGCCTCGGCCGTCGGCTTGTCGGTCCACAGAACGCCGGCGCCGCACCAGCCAGTGGGCGTCCAGAACTCCCAATAGGGCGGCTCGCTCTGCCGGCCGATGACCCAGCCGTCGGGATGAGCTGAGGGGACGAGTTCAGCTAGGACCATCGTGTTGCTCCAGATTAAGTGGCGGCTCCCATTTACCCGTGTACCCGGTGTAATACCAGTGGCACGTCAAACACTCCCAGAAATCGCCGGAGCTGTCGCGTTCGTGGCCTGAGTCGTGGCCGCGTTGCTGGGTGTCGGCCTGGCAATGGCCGCACCAGCGTTCTTCAGTTTCCATCGCACAACTCCGCCGGGATGGGCAGCTCGTGCTTGCGAAAGAACGCTAACAACACAGCCTTCTCGATCAACCGATTGCCGTTGTCGAGCCGCACATGTGGCAGCATGCCCGTCACGCACCATTTGTGGACGGTGGCCGGAGAAACGAATGACCAGCGGGCGACTTGGCCGGTGGTGAACGTAGTCGGTTTGGATTCAGTCGTGATCATTGCTTGGGCGCCAATGGTCGAGCCCGCTTGTTTGAGCAGGGATTCTAGTTCAGTGGTCATTCGCCTGGTTTCTCCGCTTTGATGTGACGGTAGGTCCGATGAGGACTGCCATGTTATGCCCGCACTGCTACTTCGCGTTCGCGATCCAGATCAAAAATAATCGCTGTCCCGTTGTCCCACTCCATCAACAGCCCGACTCGCCGGGAGCCGCCTAGCGTCGACCACGACACGATTGTCATAGGTTTGGAATCACGCGACAGCGGTATTGGCCGGGTGATCCACATCGACGATAGGAACGGGACTTCGATCATTGCGACTTATCCTGAGCAACCAGCCGCTCCACCAACGAACGTAAGTCATCTGCCAAGTGCGGCATATGCTTGAGCACGTCCAGCTCGTGGGCCAGTCGCAATGCTGCCACGCGACAGGCTTTAATCCAGGTCGGATCGTCGCCCTGCCCGTCGAGCCGCAGTACGAAGTACACGGCGTTGGGGTCGTACTCGCCGTCCATTTTCGTGACGCGGTAGCGTTGGTGCAGGCCATTGGGGTTTTCTGCCGGCGGGGGGATACGTGCTTCAAGCATTTAACGACTCCGCATACGCTTCGGGTCGAACTCGCCTTGCAGGGGTGAGAACGACTTCACCTGGTTCATCGGGATTCGCCCAGCCACCTTCAGCTCGATCCAGCGCCGGTTCTTGGGACGGTCGATGAAGCGGTCGACTAAGACCTGGCCGGTGTGCAACGTCACGGCAACTCGTTTGCCGCGGAAGGTTGCAGTGTGCTTGGACATCCGAATGCCCTTGTCATGACAGAATTATGACAACTAGACGATGCCTTGGGAAGCATCCGCAGCTTCGCAATCCGTCAAGCTCCGCTGATCGACGTCCCGATCGTACTCGGACCACTGCTTGTGGCAGTGCCCGCACGACCAGCGGCGATACCATTTACCGCGGACGGCGATCCGCGGCAGCTCGTGCTTGCTGCGGTGATCGCAGGCTGCCTGTCGCTCAGCAGCACTTACCATCCCAATGCCTTTCCAGTCACAACGTGACTTCAACATGCTACAATAGCCGCCACGAGGTGAACAGTCTATGGAGCAATGGTTGCCAGCACCGGGATTTGCCGGCATCTACGAAGTCTCTGACAAAGGTCGCGTACGGTCTGTTGATCGCATCGACCCTGCTGGCAGACGACAACAAGGGAAGATACGCAAGCTACAAGTCGCCAAACGGGGCGGCTATCTGGTCGTCAACCTGCGTAAAGATGGCAAGACGTTCTCTAAGAAGGTCCATCACCTGGTGGCCGTTGCGTTTAACGGGCCGCCGCCGTTGCCGCTGCATCCCGGACGTGGGCCGATTGCTGGATTCTGCGAGGTAGACCACAAGGACGAGAACAAACGCAACAACAAGCCCGGCAATCTGATCTACACAACGCGGCCTGAGAACATTCGCAAATCATACGGAAGCGGCTCCCGCAACGGCTGCTACGCCGGCGAACGTAATGGCCGGGCTAAACTCACGGCGGCTAAAGTACGCAAGATCAGGGCCGCCTACGCAGCCCCGAAGAAAACGACAATTGTCAAACTGGCCGATCGCTTTCACGTCAGCAAGAGCACGATCGGCTACGTCTTGTCGGGCGAGATTTGGCCCGATGCCTGATCCCAACCTAGCGCTTTAACCGTATTGAGCAGGATCTCGTAAAGCTGGTCGGAGAGCTTGAACCGCTCGCGATTGATTTCCAGCGATCGCAGAATGTTTCCGGTAGCGTGTCGCTCGGTAGCTGCGCGCCAATCGCATAGCATCTCCACCAGGTCGATCAGCGTCATGCCGGCGACGCCCTTTTCGCCATGGAACTCCGGGTGGTGGCGATTGTTGGCATAATGATGCTTCAGGTAGATGTCCATCGCCGGACCGCTCTTCTCCAGCCCATCCTTGTACTCCTGGCTGCCGTAGGTCAACCCTTTGAGCAGCGGCGTAAACTGGTCAAGGGCCTCCTTCTCCGGCGTATCGAGCTTGCTCTGGTCGTGCAGCTTGGCCCGCAGTGCTAGTTGGGAGCCGAAGTGGTACAGCCGCTCGCTGACGTTGCGGATGTGTTCGAGCGTGTCGCTAGTGCTGTCGTAGCTCATTCCAATGACCTCCATGCAAAATCGGTGTCGTGGTCCTCATAACTCAGCGTAATGATACCGGCATCGCCATCGTCGCCGTCAAGAGCCCGCACGGCCGCTGCCTCGGCGTCCGTTAGCCGCCTGGTGTTGAAGATGGCATGGATATCGACGGGCGTGGGCAGTGCGAGCGACCGGGCATAGCTATCTGCCGTCGTATGCATGCCGTGCTGCTGGCACCACAGCCAGGGCGCGACGTCGAGGGTGAAGGGGATTTCGATCATGGATCACCAAAGTAATGGTAACGACATACTTGGCTCAGCAAACTTGGCTTGCTCATCTTTTAAGCAGTTCGATCACGGGATATCCACGTACTGGTAACCATTGTGAATTTCGCCGCCAATCGCTACCCAGGTATATATCAGGACTTTGGTATGCCCGTAACGCCAGGGCTCAACGAAACGCGACAAGATACCGAACCGTAGCTCGATCGGCGTTGGCCAGAAGACGTAGTCGCCTTCGCGGCATTTATTCGAGAGTCGCCGGAAGGTACGAAAGGGGATTTCGATCACGTGTATTTGGCCCACACATCGGGAGCGACCTCTACCACCATGCAACTGCCCAGGATCTGCCGCCGCAGGCCGGCCCAGTCTTGCCGGGGCTCGCCGATCTCCTCACGGGTGCAACCGACCACTTCAGCGATCCACTCGTCGCGGCGTTCTTCGTAGTCGATCGTGGTGAACGTGTCAGCAAACTGCAGCAAGCTGCGGATGCACTCGCCCTCCATCGAGTGGTATTGGAGATCGCCGAAGGGCTTACCGAAGGGGATGGTGATCATCGGGCTTAGTCTCGGGCTCTGGGACGAACGCCTCGCCGTACTTGCGCCGCATGTACTGATCCGTCGCAAGTTCTAAATCGCCGCACTGGACCAGCAGCTTTAGGATTTCGCGCTGATCTTCTTCGGTGATGACGTACGTTTTGCCGTTCTTCCTGGCGATGATTGTCATTGGTCACGCTCATAGCTTTCCTTTCGGTGGTTGCCCAACCTTCTGCCGCAGCAACGCCTGCGCCGCACGCTGGAAGTCGCCGTGCAGGTACGGCATAGTCATTTCGAGCATCTCCTCCAGCTCGTAAATCCGCCGCTCGTACTTGGTCAGCAGACTGTCCCGCCATTCGATCCGCTCGTAGGCCGTGATCACCTCGCGGCCTAGCAGCGTCAGCTCGTAACCATTGGCCTTGCCGTATGTGATCAGGCCACGCCGCACCAGGCTGGCGATCGTACCCTGGAGCCCGCCGTAATCGCACTGCCGCTTGCAGCCGGCGCTGATCTCGCGACGATGCAGCAGGTTGCTCAGGGCTCTGCGGGTAGCTGGTGATAACCGCATCAGGCCTCCACGATCTTCCAATAGCCGCCCGTCGGCCCGCCCTCGCAGAACTCGATCTCGCACTTGTCGCCGGGGTTCTTAGGCGTGCCATGTGCCTGCAACAGCACCTGGGCCTCGTTATTCTCGTCCACCAGGATAATGACCCAGGCGCCGGCGAAACGACCGTTCTCCAGGTGCTTCTTGCTCTCCAGGCGGGCTTTGAGTTTGGTGCCGTAGGGCCAGGTGCGCGTCTGCATTTAGATTTCAGGAGTAGTAGGAATAATAACTGGACGACACCCTGGCATCTCGCCGCGGATGGCATTGAACACAGGCCGCAAGGTCTCAATATCGCGCGGATGGCAGCGGAAGAGCTGTTTCTCGGTAATGCAGACGCTAACCATAGGCTTTGACGAGCAAATCAGTGAAATACAAGCACACGAGGTGCATCACATTATCGACCACGATGATCGACCAGGGGCCGAGGCCGATGTGCAGCTTGACATCAGTTATCGTCTGCCATGGCACATGCCACGTGCTGCCGTATTGCTCCGTCTGCAGATGCGATGCCTTCATGAAATCACCCTGCCCGATCAGCCGCATGTACCAGGGCACGAACGACCAGCGATCGATCAGATAGTGCGGGATGAAGATCACGGGAATCGCCCACAGCGGCCATTGCGTGAACAACATCACGGCCAGCGTATAGAGCGACACGTGCACCAGGCACGGCAGATGGGCCTTCTTCTTGCCCTGCGCCTGCCAATCGTTCTGCAGCAAGTAATCCCCGACCAGATGTCCGATGAGCCAGCTCATGCGCGGTTAGCCTCCCTGCGGTTTTCAGCCTCGATCCGATCTCGAATCTCCATCAGCAGTTTCCAATGCTGTTGGTCCTCACGATACACGTCACGCAGCCGGCACACAACGATGGCGGCCAGCGTGGCGATCACCGGGATCGCGACGTAGTCCGGATACCAAGGGTGCGGCTTCAGCGCCCAGTTGAAGAACACATGCCCGAGCAGAAAGCTGCAGCCGGGCATGATCACTGCGATCCAGAGCCGACGCATAACTGCAGCTCCTCCGGAATAGGATTATTGTGCTGCCGCAGGAACTCCACCAACGCCTGGGGAGTGATCCAGCGATGCCGGCTCGGCCGCAGCTTGATATGCGGCAACAGCCCGCTGTCGCACCATTTGACAACGGTTCGCGGGCACACGTTACACAGTTTCGCGATGTCGCCCGTCGTGAGATGTTTGCTGGCCATCCTGCGCCTACAAAAAAGGGCAGCGGTCGGTAGGGCTCCGACCCAGCCGACCACTGCCTGCCTTGCTGCTGCGTATCGTTAAACCATCGCCTTTGATCACCGGGACGCGCCCACCGAGGCCATTTGGCACTAGGTAGATTTCCGGCGATCGGGGCAACAGCGTCACAATGACGCTGACACGGTTTCGCGTCCGTGTCATGACAGAATTATGACAAGAGAAATCCAACTGTCAATCGGCAGCGACGGTCAATAGATCAAAATCCCGCGGAGCACCGTCTAGCACGATCGCCGCATCGTGGTGCTGGACTTGCCGGTCGAAGTTAAGCTGAGTCGGTAAGCCGGGGAACGTGAGCGAAAAACGCGGGCCGGCAATCCGTAAGATCGCCACCTCGTAATTAGCGATGCAATCCGCCGTCTCGTCGCCGCGGGTGGCCCGCACGTGATCTCGCAGCTTTTGCGTCAGCTTGACCGGGCCTAGTTCTTGCATTTCCATCGGCAGCTCCTACTGGGCCGGAATTGGCGGCACGGCCTGTTGCAACTGGGAACGCAGATATCCACGATCCTGCATCCACTTCGCCACGTCGATGTACTGGTTGTTCTGCCAGACCACCAGGCGAGCCTCGGTACGATCGTAGGTTTGCCCCGGCGTAGAGCTAATAAACGGATCTTCGGCCAGCAAGAACGTGTTGGGCTGGGCCAACAGCGCCCGGAAATCATCGCGGCACTTCTTACCAATGACGATCTCGGCGGCCGTGATCGGCGGGTTGGCGTTTCGCCGGGTATGATCGACCTCGCAGGTGTCGTAGCCGTAACCGCGATAGGACGCCTCGCGAATGTCCGTGCCAAACGGCAGGTGGATGATGCCCTTGACGGTGTCGCCGTCGTGGGGCTGCTCGGTGAGTTCGAGCCATACGAAGCTGATGCCACCAGGCAACGCAGGCTTGATGGGTCCGCCGCGTGGTGTCGCGCCTACGATCGGCGGGAAGCGATCGGAGATTTGATCTTGGGCCGGGTTGGGTTGCTGCGGCTGCTGCTGGAGCTGCGAGGCCTGCTCAACAGCGCCGCTGATCAGCGTCTTCGCCTTCTGGATCAATTGGCCGCGTGGGCGAGCTACCGGCTGCTGCGGCGCGGCCTGCGGGTTCTGCCCGCGAGCGACAGCAACCAGCAAGATGACACCCAAGATCACCGCGAACACGAAGTAGACGGGCACGAGATGGGAGAGCGGCTCGCGCTGCTCCAGATATCTGATTCCCATGGCATGACTTCCTTTTCAAAACGAGATTACAGCACGCCTAAAATTGTCCGCACAGGCGGCTGAGGTGGCGGGCCGTAATCAACCATCACCGCTAAATATGTACAGCGCGGGACGCTGCCCACCCCGGAACTAAATTGAATGTTGGCAAAACAGCCGTCGAGATCGGCGGGCGTCCACGCCGGCGACCCGTCGACCGCAGGACCTGTATCGTTGACTTGCCCTAGGACCACATAGCTGCCGGTGGTGCTGTAATCGCCTGTCGGATCGCAGTTGTGGCCGAGCGCCGTGGACAAAAACATATTAACTGCCGGCGAGCCGCTTCCAGTCTTGAACCCACCCAGCAACTTGCAGGTGTTAATCACCGACGCCGGATCAATACCGGTATCCGTCAACGTGAACGTACCCGTAGAGCCGACTACAGATGCTACCAAGTATGTCGTATCACCATCCGGGGTGGTCTCATCGATTTGCTGATAGTCGCTCCCTGAGCCAGCACCGATACTCCAGTCGTCGGCGATGGTACCGTCGGGGTGTAAAGCAATGACCGCACCAGCGCCGGGGAAACCCGAATTCGAGATCACAACGTCGTCGTAGAAGAAGTCCACCGTTTGCGAATTGGCATTGCCGGCCTTGCCGAGCGTAAATGCCCCGCTCGTTATAACGCTGGGGCCGTCAGATCCGGATATGTCCGTGACTCCGTTGACTCTGACCTCCCAGGGTGCGTGCGCGGTGCTGGATCGCATCATTTCAATACGGTACCAAGTATCCTGACTCAAAACCGCCGAGCCCGTCCCTAGCAAACCGGCAGTCAAATAATTACCCCTGGACCTATACGCAGCCAACGTGCCATCGCTATTCAGCCTCAGCAACAGCGCAGATTGGAACTTCGCGCTACTATCGCCGTCGATCGCGGCGATCATCTCGTTGCCCGCGGCAGGCTTGATGGCGTAGCGAAAATAAAACCGCATGTAGTAAGTCGTTAGAGAATGGACTACAGGTAAGCCAGATGCGTCGAGCCCCCATAGTGTGCCGCTGCCGCCACCGGAGCCGGTCGGATTGCTCCGCAGCGCGTAACCGCCTGTGCGAACCACGCTACTCTGAATAGACGCGGTACCAGTGAGCGATACCAACTCGGTGGCGTCGCCTGTTTCAAAACCGCAGATATTAACCGTGGCCATAGCCTATCTCGACATTGATAAGTCGACCGCCCGCCAACGTCACCGTAACCAAATCTGCCGTGAGCCCGAGCCCGGCGGCAATTGCCTGTTGAATCCTAGCGACTTGCGATTGCGACCGCCACGACGCCAACCCGATCTCAGGGATCTGAACCAACGTCCCGATTTGCTCTGCAGACAAGAAAAACTCACGACCGTCGGACGTCAACGCCCAGTAACCGCCGCCCTCGACTCGCTGTGCGCGGATCATAGTGGCGATCCAAACCGCCGCAACGACGGATCGATGAAATCGATTGCGGCCCGGTTGCTGTCGCGACCAACAAATTCGGCAATCCGCTTAACTGTCGACTCCCTGTCGCGCAGCAGCTCGTGATAGCTTAGTTCGAGTTTGCAGCAGCCGACAATCGCGGCCGCCTCCTCGACTGCATATAGTGCCCTGGCCATGCCGTGGCAGACAATCTCCAGCGGCGTACCGGTGCGGGCCGCCCAACTCTGCACGCTCTCATGAAAGGGCCGACGCACGACAATTACAGCTACCGCCATTGGCCGGCACCACTCCACGACGTTTGGCGATAGCCACGGCACGTACATTCCGGCAAAACCGAAATCCGACCCGGCTTCCACCCGCCGTCGCACTAACCCCCGGATGGGGTCGACGTCGGCATAATCAACAATGCTGCCCAGCCGCGGAAACTCGTCCCCACTGAATAATGTGGCGTGGGCCTCGTGAAAATCAGCATCCTGGTAAAAACCTCTGGCGTTCCATTCTGGATCGTCTGCAATGAATCGCTCGCCCATCATGATGCCAAGCCGGTGCATAACGCCGGCCACGGCGTTCGTGCCGCTGCGCGGAGTACCGAGCACTAAGTAACAAGTCATGGGTTTCTAAGTACCAAACTCAACCACCAAACGCAGTGTGCAGATCGCCGGCAAAGTCGACAAAGGCCGCGTCTTTCGGCGAGAGCGTTTGCTTCTCCCGCGGCTGGAGCTGCTGCATGCGGTGCTGCAGCTCCCGCATCCGCCCGAGCACAGTATACGTCTCGGTCCGCCGCACGCCATCGCTGTTACCCTCGTAGGTCTTGGGTATGCCCATGAGGTCCAACACATTGAGCACGCCGGCCAGGTCGCGTGACTGCGCCTGCTGGAGCTGCATGAGCAGTCGCCACCGCGTCTCGTTCTGGTTGTTGCAGCCCAGCGGATGGTTGCACGGACAGCCGTCCGTCATCCAGGCATTCTCCTGGGTCAGCGGCTTGCCACAGCCGGCACAGTTGGGGTCGACCGTCGGGAAGCCGCCAATGATATCTGCGTCCATAGCGAAATACTCGATTCTGAAGGGCTCACGGGGAGCGTAGATCACCACGTCATACACCTAGTAATCGCCGCATCTTCAGCCAACCGGCAATTTTAGCCGGCTGCATGGCCACGTCCTGCCCAGCGTTGGGATTGCCGAAATCCCCGCTGGCTGAGATCGGGCCTTTGGTCTGGATGGTGTTGTTGATCGCCGCGTGTCCCGGGAGGCCGCCGCCAGGCGGTGCGGAGAGGCCGGGAAGCGGCTGGCGGGCCGGATAAGGCATCATCGAGTTCAGGGCCTGCTGGGCTTGCGCGGGCGAAGCTGCCGGTGCGATGATCGACGCGGCGGTTTTAACGTCCTCATTATTTCGGATATAGGCTGCGTCGTGTGGCACTGCGCCTGGCGCAATGCTAGCGGCTCCAGGAGCCCCTGGCGTCAGCCACCTGCCGGATGGCAATTGGAATGGGCGGAATGCCGGCATCAAATACGCCAGCTCTTGTCCGCACTTAACTCTATACGCAGCAAGGAGTTCAGCCCAATCTGGCGGTATTGGTTGTCCTCGATTCTGTCCTTGGTTGTCTTCAATTCCGGCCTGTTTTGTACCGTAGGACCCCATGCCCGTGAGTATCGATTCCGACGGGAGGGCCTGTGCGTGGGCGTCTGGACGGGAAACTAGGCAGGCTACGAGCTGGGCAATCTTGAAACGCCGTGGTGAGGCTGGAGCGATTCCCGAAAAGGTGCTCTGGGTCGACAAGGGAACGCTGTGGCCAAGGAGCGTGGCGATCGGTGTGGGCGTGTGCATGGGCTCAATGTCCGGAGGAACGTGTAGGCGTGTCAACAGCAACTCTGCTAAAGTGTCCTGCTCACGTTAGAAATTTAGGGGATTATTCTAATGCCCAGGAAACCGGTCGATCCCGTGCTGCAGCTCGCAGCAGCTGGTGAGCTAACTGAGGGTGCGTGGGGTGATGGCGACGAAGTGAGCGGGGAGGGACTGCCTGTTCTGTTCATGGTCTGGAGGCCGGTGCGGATCGGGGAGCTGAAGCGGTGTGGCGACTATGAATGGCAGAGTGGTCTGTGGCGTGAGGTAGGGCAGATGGGTGAGGTTGGGGCGGGCGAGATGGTACGTCGCCCCATGGGTCCAGACGCCTACACCTGGTACGTCGGGAAGCGTGGGGCGAAGAAGACGCCCAACGGGTCGTACGAGGCGCCATTCGAGACGGTGGAGGAGGCGTTGGCTGCGGTACCGAAGGGGAGTGCCGCGGTGCTGGTCGCGACTGGGACGCATGCGGTGATTGGGGCTCGCGATCCCGAGAGTTGGGACTGGAAACGGTACTTAGGAACCGATAATGTGGTGGATAGCGTGGCGCAAGTCGTTGAGGATAAGCCACTTAACGACAATTTCGCCGATCTGGATGCGCGGATAAAAGCGGAAAATATCGTGACGGGCGAAGAGGTCTAAAGGTTTGTGCAGCAAGGAGTTAGCTGCGAAGCACAAAGGAATTTGTCATGGCAGAAAGAGAATTGCGGTCGATCGACATCAGCGGCGGGGCCAATGACGAGCAAACGACCTACAAGGTTGTCACCCTGTGCGTCAACTGTGGCGACCAGGCGGGTGCGGAGATTCCAAAGGGGACGCCAGCCCCCTTTGGTGAGAGCCTAAAGGGTTGCCTGTGCCGGTATTGCGGCTGTGAATCGCTCCAGCGGCGTGATAAGCCGCCCGTGGCCTCTAAGCCAATGCCGCCGAAGCCCACGGGCACGGCAAGTGCTCTGCAGCAGGCGTTCGTTCAGGAGATGCAGCGGCAACAAGAGGCGGCCGATCGAGCCCGCGGCGTGGCTCCCGCAGCTCCTCAACCACTGGGCCTGCCGCCAGGAGCTTCGGCTCCGGCGGCCGGGACCAATAGGACGATGCGAGATCGCCGGTGGACCCGCGACTATACCGGCCTGGTGGACGAGGTCGCCCGGCAGCGAGCCGCGAACGAGTTCTACAACCACCAATTGGGTGAACCGATCGTAGGAACACCGTCCGCGCAGCCCGACTATCCGCTGTCGTTGCCGCCCGGCATCTACCGCAACGAATGGGGCAACTGGGACCACGAGACCGTGCAGCCGATGAGCTTCATCGTTGAGCCCGATCTGGCGAATGTGGCCGAACCTTCACTGGAGGTTGTGGCTCATGTGGCTGCCACCCCGCGCGCGTCGCAGTTGTCGCACGAGCAGATGCAAGCGCTCGCCCAAATCCAGGAGCGTGGCATGATCAGTCGC
>Ga0310813_10000145_pt1 | contig 52829 bp, 43 predicted proteins | sample YN3metagenome_FD_203086 | JGI IMG/M metagenome (GOLD analysis project Ga0310813, IMG submission 203086) | Soil microbial communities from experimental microcosm in Duke University, North Carolina, United States - YN3 | ecosystem: Engineered > Artificial ecosystem > Soil microcosm > Unclassified...
AAAGGCGCGGTCTTGCGCGAGGATACGCCACGTCTGCTGCACGTTGACGGCATCGATGCCGAAGCGCCGCTCGAGCAGAACCTGATTTATATGCGGAACCAGGACGTGCCTGGGGTCATCGGCAAGGTCGGCACCATTCTCGGCAAGCACGGCATCAACATCGCGAACTTCTCGCTCGGCCGCCGCAGCGAAGCTCCCGCAGGCTCGGCACGAGAAGCCATCGCGGTGGTACAGGTGGACGGCAGCGTTCCCGAATCCGTTGTGAGCGAGTTGGGCGGAATTCCGGCAATTCAGCAGGCGAAGTCGATCCGGCTGGAAGCATAGCAATTCGTGTAGCACAGGCGGCCCGCCTGTGGCTGTGTGCGGACATACTCAAGATTTGAAAGGAAGCAATGCGATCGAGCTTGAGATTGGTTACGATAATTTTGGCGATGGCGTCCTTAGCCGTTTCGCAGGAGGTCGAACGCTTCAACATCAGCATCGGCGCAGCCGCAGTTTCGAGCAAGAGCTCTACTTCCTCGAACGGCACGCTGACGCTGAAGCCGACGAACTCGGCTGAAGAGTTCGGCAGTGTCCGCTGGCGCCTGAATCACTGGCATGGGCTGGAACTCAACATTGGTCACATCATGAACTCGCAGGAATACACCGATGCGCCCAACAGTTTCCGCGTTTCGACCGGAATCACAGAGTTCAGCGGTGACTATGTTTTGACCCCCATGCACACCGCTCACTGGGAGCCATTTCTGTTTGCCGGCGCGGGCGCACTTCGCTTCAGCCCGGGCACGACCTTCATTAACGGCCTTCAGGCCTCATTCCCGGTTAAGCAACAAACCGGGCTGGCGTTCCTTTACGGCGCAGGTACTGATTACAATTTCTGGAAGTTCCTTGGCGTCCGGTTGCAATATCGGGGGCTGATCTACAAGGCGCCGAATTTTGGTCAGGCCGGTCTTTCCACCCACGCCAAGGGACATTTGGCCGAGCCGGCCATCGGGCTGGTAATCAAGTTCTAAGGCACCCGTTCCTGAGATTCAGATTTACCTGCTGACTGATCTCCGGCATTTCGAAACGCCTGTCGGGCGAGCGCGAGAAAGCTGACTTCCAATTCCGTAAGTGCCTCCTTGCGGTGAGTCAGTTCAAGGTGGCTGGCAATCTTTGCATCTCGGATGGCCAGACATCGCACCCCTTCATCCGTGATCTTCTGCACGCACGCGTGAGCTATGGTCACGCCTAGACCCGCCCCCACCAGGCGTACGATCGAGAGCCAGTGGGGCGCTTCCTGCATCACGCGTGGCCTGAAGCCTCCCTGCTGGCACAACCGCTCTAGCTTTTCCCATGCGCCCTTGCCGACATCTGGGGAGAAAAGCACAAATGGCTCCGAACGCAAGTCACCGATCTGCAGTGAACGCCTTTTGGCCAGCGGGTGATTTGCAGGTACGACCGCAACGTAAGGCTCCGGTAGCAACAGTTCCGTGTGCAGCCCCTCTTCTTCCATGCCGGCATCCCGAGTGAAGCCGATATCGGTAGTGCCCTCGCGAAGTGACCGCAGAAGTCCGCTGGTATAAAACTCGCGCAATCGCAATTCGACATGCGGAAATTGCCTGCGGTAGTCATTCAGCAACTGCGGGAACACGGTGAGCATGAAAGTAGGCACGTACCCGACGGTGAGTGTGCCGACTTCGCCTCGACCCACACGGCGGGTGCTGTGCATGTCTTCGGTGACTTTCCGCAAGGTCTGCTGGGCGCGCTTCAACAACTCCTCGCCTGCGGCAGTGAGTTTTACGTTGCGGGAAGTGCGGAGAAATAACGGGTGTCCGATGATTTCTTCCAGCTTACGAATCTGCTGCGACAGCGGAGGCTGCGCCATCCGAAGCCGTTGCGCGGCGCGTCCGAAATGCAGCTCTTCCGCTACCGCCACAAAATATCGCAAATGTCGAAGCTCAATTTGATTAATATTCATAAACTATGAATAGATACGAACAATATATTGGACATCTTATGCTGGGCGGCGTTGAATGACAATCAGAGGTGCCAGATGCAGGCGACTTTGCAGATTACCTTCCGCGAATTTCGCGCCGGAGATGCCGCAGCCTTCCGTGCGCTAAATGAGCAGTGGATTGCGAAATACTTTGCCTTCGAAGGAGAAGACCTTCGGGTCCTGAACGATCCCGAGAAGCACATCCTTCAGCCAGGCGGGCGTATCTACTTCGCGTCGCTCGACGGCGAGATTGCCGGTTGCTGCGCCCTGATCGTGAACGGCGAGCGCTCCTACGAGCTGGCGAAGATGGCGGTACGCGAAGACCTTCGCAACCAGGGAATCGGCAAAGCGCTGTTAGTGCGTGTTATTGATGCTGCCCGGTCTCTGCGAGCGCACAAACTGACGCTTGGGACCAATAGCAGGCTGACGAACGCCATTCACTTATATGAATCAATGGGATTTCGGCGCCTGGATCCCACGAAGCTGGAACCCTCTCCCTACAAGCGGGCAGATGTTTTTATGGAGATGCTGCTCTAGAACGGGCGTCAGGACTCGAGGGCGGCTTTTCGCAGCTTGCGCGTTTCCGCCAGCAGCGCCATCGAGTGCATCAGGTTCTGCAAAGTGATAATCCCCACAAGCTGCTGGTTCTCGACCACCGGAAGAATGCTCACATTGCGTGCACTGAGCTTGCGGAACGCGGAAGACAACGATTCACTCTTCGGCGCAACGTCGAAAATCTTGTTCATGACCGACTGCACGTAGCCATTGCCCTCGGTGCGCAGAGCCTGCAGAATCTTCTGCCGCGACACTACCCCGACCATGTCTCCGCTGCGGATCACCGGAAAATCATCCTGCAGGCAATGCACGGCCTTTTCGAGCGCATCTTCCAGAGTGTCGGCAGGAGAGAGCGTCGCGAAATCAGTCAGCATGATGTCTTCAAGGTGGACCGTCTCCAGCACGGAATGAAACACCGCCGAACGGTCTTCCATCTGCGCGGCAATAAAAAGCAGAACACCGATCACAAAGAACCATGTGGTCTGCGGCATGTTCCACCAGCCGGCCAGAATAAAGGCCATCCCGAAGCCGCGGCCGATGCTTATCGCCCTCCGCGTGGCTCGCAAAGGGTCCATAGACAGCCCAAAAATTGCCCGCAGAACGCGCCCGCCGTCCAGCGGATAAGCTGGCAAAAAATGAATAATTCCAAGCCAGAGATTGATCCAGATCAGGCTGTGAGGAAGATTTGCAGGGCTAATGAAGGGATCGCTCCACAGACGCGCTTGCGGCAGTGAAACACCCACGAACATCCCGGCGATGCCCGCCACTGCAAAATGGACCATGGGCCCGGTTGCGGCTATGGCTACAGTTCGCTTCCAGTTCGTCGGCAGCGGAGGCTGGGTTTCATCAAAAATCCGGACTCCACAAAGGGGATACAGCACGATCGCCCGTGGCGCCACGCCAGAGCGGCTTTCGAGCAGAATGTAGGCGAGTTCATGAAGAACGACGGAGCCAAAGATGATCGCGCCCAGCGCGGCCCCGCGCCAGGGATTCGGCAGTGCGTGCCCGGTTTGCGGATTCACGCTCACGAACAGCAGAACGAAGATAAACGACAGATGGAGCCGGATGTCGACTCCAAATATCTTTCCCGCGGGTATGGACCAGCTTCGCATGCGTCTTCTGTAATCTTATACATTCGGCGAGAATTCTTGCAGCGGGCCGAAAGAAATTCGATCAGCATTCCGCCGTAGCATGTGAGCGGCAGGTTTTCTTGCGACCCCGCCTTTCTCTTCGCGCGCTGCGGTTAAAAGCATTGTTGACCGCAGTCATTGTGAAGACATTCGAGGTCGCAGAGTAGGGCACCTTTCCGTTATGCGAGTCATCGCCGGAAAATACCGGAGTCGTCCCTTAAGGTCGTTGCGCGGCATGGATATAAGGCCCACTTCAGACCGCCTGCGCGAAACCTTGTTCAACGTACTGACGGCGGGAAACCCGGAGGCGCTCAGCGGCTCAATTTGGGTTGACCTGTTTGCCGGGACCGGTGCCGTCGGAATCGAGGCCTTGAGCCGTGGCGCGGCCCAAGTCTATTTCGTGGAATCCTCGAAGCCAGCAGCGGAGGTCATTCAGGAAAATTTGCGATCGCTTGGACTCGCCGACGGTTTTGAGATCCTAAGAATGGACAGCGTTCGCGCCATTTCCGATCTTGAACGGCGAAGCACAAGGCCGAACTACATCTTCTTAGATCCGCCCTACGCGATGCGCGAAGCTTATGAGCAGACGATAGGTAGGCTGGCGGAGTCCGCAATCGGCACGACCGCAACCGTGATCGCGGAGCACGAAAAGAGATTCGATCCAGGAGACAAGTTCGGCAGTCTACTCAGATTTCGAAAGCTGTTGCAGGCGGATGCTGGCCTGAGCTTCTATCGCGCGCTCTAAAGCTTTTCATCAGGGGGACGACATAGGGAAAATCTTTTTTCTGGTCTCTTTGTGCCCCCGCTGTCTTTGTGGTGAAAACAAGCTCTACATGAGCAGTTCGCTGCTGCCTCTCACGATGGGGTGCTGCATCTCTTCGAGGTCGTTCTTGACACAGTTCAACCCGTGCACGCATTGTTCGAAGTGATCTGACAGGCACTCGAACAGCGGCGCCACTTTGGTGTATTCGAAACAGTCGAATTTCGAAACGATGTAATAGCTTTCTTTGCCCGCTTTCATCCAGTCAACGAAGCTTTCCAGCCGGTTCTTCCGCAGGCGCAAATGATTGATGCTTTCGGGAAACATGCCGGTGAAGAACAGCGTGTAGTCGCCAATATGTTTGCGCACCTGGCGTTCGCGATCGAACGATGGCGCCGGCCCAAATACCGCATCCGACTCGAGGAGCATCTGGCCGACATCCGAGAGCGGCTTTCCCGCGGCATTCCGCAGCTTGAACAACTGTTCCGCGTCGCAGAACTCAGTCAGCAAATGAGCGACGTAACCAACAACCTCCGGATCGCGAATTCCAATTTCGTGAGCGTAATGCCTTCCCACCAGTTCCACAAAAAGCTTCTGCAGCGGGTGATCGTCGGAAATCATGTAAGCCTCCGAAACACGCGTCAACAGCCGGATTCGCGATGTTTAAACCAACCGTAACCCGAAAACAAGTGACTTCCGTAAGTCGCCCGCTTTCGATTTTCACTTCATTAGAAACCCGTGCGGCTCAGAAGGTTTCTCCTCTCGCGCTATTGGCAGAGTACGGTCGCGGCTGCTAACAGAAGACTTTCCGGTAAATGCTGGACAGCATTGATGAATCTACAGGCGGACAAAACAATCTATTCAGTAGTTGCTGTACGAAAGTGCTCGACGAGGCACGTAAGCCTCCATGCACAGGAGAAACGAAACTGATGCAGCGAATAAATATTTCGAGTGGCACTCCGTGGGAGCCCGTGGTCGGATACTCGCGGGCCGTCAAGATCGGCAATTCGGTTTACGTCTCGGGAACAACTGCGACCGGGCCGGACGGAAAGATCATTGCGGGCGACGTGTACGCGCAGGCAACCCAGACTTTGAAAAACATTCAGTCTGCTCTCGAGAAAAGCGGCGCCACTTTAAAGGATGTGGTCCGCACTCGAATGTATGTGACTAACATCGCCGACTGGGAGAAAGTCGGCCGCGCTCATGGCGAGTTCTTCGGCGATATTCGCCCGGCAACTTCCATGATCGGGATTACAGCACTGGTTGACCCGAAGATGCTGGTGGAGATCGAGGCCGAAGCGATCATCTCGTAAAGCATTGCACCACTCGCTCAGCAGGCGCCCGAAGCCGCATTCAGCACGCCGGAATGGCCGTCCCTCATGCGGATACGGAGTATGCGATAGACATCGAAGCCCAGGATCACCACGCAAGCCACAACCGCAACAGGGAACATCTTCGCCGACCACCAGTTGATTGCGTTCGCGACCTGAGCGGTCTTGGATTCGGGAACATTTGCCACGCTGATGGAAGCCAGAATATTCGCCTTCATCAACCAACAGAACAAGACTGAGCCGGCGCAGTCGGTGACCAGGCGCACGCTGGCTCGCGTCCATGTCCAATAAGGCCTGAACAGGTTGACGCCAGAAGCGAACATGCCGATCACCGTCAGGAGAATGATGCTCCAGAAGAAATATTCCCAGGTTGGAGCCAGAGTGATGCTCATTCCCGAAAAATGGAATATGGTCCGGTACCACATCCCGCCGATCAGCCAACTGCAAAGCACCAGCCCGCCAATAACCTCAGTGATGGAGTTCGCGATCGGGATGCGATTGGGGTCTCGGACAGGCGGCAGCTTCAGCGGGTCCCACTGCTCCATGAATTTTGATTTCGCCTGGTTCCTCTCGAGCACAGCAAATACTGTTGTGATGCTGCCGATCACGAAGAACGCCGTGGGCCAGAATGCCGTCCAGAACGATGCCAGCGTAACCAGAAGGCTCTGTTCGGAATGCGCGGAGCGAGAAATTGCGATCCCGATCCAGGCGATGATCACGGCACCATGTAGAACACCGCAACAATCTTGAGTACGAAAAGGTAAATCGGAAACAGCACAGGCCCAATCAGGTGCCGTTGCGGCAAGTAGTGGCTGGCCACCAGCAGCGGACGCCCGTGGTGCTTCAGTATGGCCGAGACTTCGGCTTCGTTGAGCTTGCGTCCGAGGGCCGATTCCTGCTCCTCAACTTGCGAGCGAATGTCTTCCGCCAGCTCTGAAACGATGTCGTCCTTCTGCTTGGCCGGTAGCCAGAATTTCACGGCCTGCAGATATCGGTTAACCAGGTCCATTTTCAAGACTCCTTAAAGATTTCTTCCAGCGATAGGCCGATACTTTGCCACTCTGCTTGCAGAAGCTTAAGAACTGTTTTCCCGTCGCGGGAGATCTTGTAAAAACGCTTGTTGCGCTTATCTTCCTCGCGCCATTCGCTCACCAGCAGTCCCTGGCTCTCGAGCCGCCGCAACAGCGGGTAGAGCGTGCCTTCATCAATCTCTACACCGCTCTCTGTAAGCGCCTTGCGCAGCGTGTATCCGTACTGCTCGGTGCGAAGCTCCGCCAGCACCGCCAGCACCAGGCACCCGCGGCGCAGCTCCAGCCGTAGGTTTTCAAACAGATTGCCGTTGCTCTCACTACCGGGTGACATATAGTGTACGACGCATACTATGTGGCACACAGTAACAGTTTGTCAAGCGCTATTTGAATCCGCCGGGAAAAAAGAAAAGCCGGCCGCGAATAGGCCGGCTTTCGGTGGAAAGCTGAAATCTTACTTCTTGGGTGCGATCGCGTCCTTCGCGGCTTTGGCGACGCGGAACTTCACAACGGTCTTAGCCTTGATCTGAATCGGTTCGCCGGTCTGCGGGTTGCGTCCCATGCGGGCCTTGCGGTGGGCTTTCACCAGGCGGCCGAGTCCAGGAACCACGAACACACCGTTCTTCTTGGTTTCTTTGATTGCTGTGTCGGCGAGGTGCTCCAGAAATGCCGCTGCGGTCTTGTTGTTCACTTCGGTCTTCTCGGCCAGATGGCGGACGAGTTGGGTCTTGGTCAGTCCTGCTGCCATGAATCCTCCTAGTTTGCAAAATGAGTTTTCCTGCGGGAAGCGAAAGCTATCTTAATACCCGCGCCTGTGGAAAAACAGCAATTTCGCCTGATTTCATGCGGCTTTTTCAATTAGGGAACCAGAAAAGCCAAGAAAGACGCGGTGATTTCGGGTGTAGAGGGACGAGGAGCAGTAGAAATCGGCATCCGGGGTCAGCCTTCACGCGACAGGAACCCGTCATCGGTAGTCGGGCGTTGCGTCTTTCAACTTGGATTCTGGTCCACGGAAAACGCTTTTGGGGTGATTTTGCGAGGCCTTCGCAATGGTCTTCGATTGCTTGGCAATGCTTTCCGACGGTCAATATCGAAATTCGAGTGTCACGACTGCGGAGAGCCACTTACTTCATATTCTGTTGTTTACACTTTCGCTTATGCGACACCCGACAGGTCATGAAAGTTTGGTCTGTGAAGTGCCTTTTTCTCTGGCACTCGGAGCCGCTCTGTATTTGTGATCCTAGTGTGAGAATCATGATGTGGTTTTGTGACTGAGTGACCTGATCCTGAGGTCTTGCTTGCTCTTGCGGTTCGCAGCACCGCGGGAGTTAAACTGCCTTTTGCCTGTCATCCAAAATCCCACCTTGACGGTGCATGCTTGTCCCCCGTATCATTACTTCACCAGTCGGCCTTCGGGCCGACCTTGGATTTCATGCAGAGTGGCTGAGGGACGAGCCCTAAGACGCCACGGCAACCGGACCGGGATCATCTATCGCGGCCGCCAGGTGCCAACTCTCGACCCGGAAAGTACGGGGGACATGAGATTCGGGGTGCGAAGAATTTTATTCCAGCACTTCCTGAGCCTCTTTTCCTATTTCCGGGAAAGAGGCGATTGCATTTTAGGGACTCTGCCGCAATTGGGTAATTTGGTAATTTTGTGATCGGGTAATTTGAAAAGCAAACGCTACGGGGTTTCAAATTACCAAATTTCGCAATTACCAAATTACAAAATTGGTACAGCCGCTCGGATCGAGCGAGCCAATGCGTTACGAACTGCGCTGTCGGGAATGTCACAAGAGCTGGGGCAACGTTCCCAAGAATATTTGCGAAGAGTGCTTCTCTCCCCTCGAAGTCTTCTTCGACTACGACTCGGTTCGCAATTCCAACAACTTCACGCGCGAAAAGATCGCCGCCGGTCCGCCCAGCATTTGGCGATATTCGGCCCTCCTCCCCCTCCCCCCAAACCATGAGCCGACGCTGCCCGTCGGATTCACTCCCCTGATCAGGGCCAAGAGCCTGGCCAAGAAGATCGGCGCGAAAAATGTCTATCTGAAAAATGACGCAGTTTGCACTCCGACATTGAGCTTCAAAGACCGCGTGGTTGCAGTGGCTTTGGCCAACGCTCGCGGATTTGGATATGACACGGTTTCGTGCTCATCGACCGGAAACCTTGCTAATGCGACGGCGGCGCAAGCAGCGCGGCTTGGACTCAAGTGCTGGATATTCATTCCTGCCGATCTCGAGCAGGCAAAGGTCATCGGCACACAGGTTTTTGGAGCGAAGGTGGTGCGCATCTCCGGCAGCTACGACCAGGTGAACCGGCTGTGCTCGCAGATTGCTGACGAGCACAACTGGGGCTTCGTCAACGTGAACCTGCGGCCGTACTACTCGGAAGGCTCGAAGACGTTTGGTTATGAGATCGCCGAACAACTTGGCTGGCGTTTGCCGGATAACGTCGTCTGTCCGATGGCTGGTGGTTCGCTGATTATCAAGATCAAGAAAGCCTTTGATGAGCTGATCAAGCTTGGCCTCGTCGAGCCGAAGCCGGTGAAGTTCTTTGGCGCGCAGGCGACGGGGTGCTCTCCGATCTCGACTGCCGTGAAACTCGGCAACAGCGAAATTGATCCGCAGAAGCCCAACACGATTGCGCGGTCGCTGGCGATCGGAAATCCAGCTGACGGGCACTACGCGATCAAGTGCATCACTGGCAGCAGCGGATGGTCGGAGGATGTTTCGGATCACGAGATTGTGGATTCGATTCAGTTGCTCGCTGAGACCGAAGGCATCTTCACCGAAACCGCCGGCGGCGTGACCCTCGGCTGCACGCGCAAGCTCATTAAGAGCGACCGCATTCTGCCTGAGGAAACCACCGTGGTGTGCATCACCGGAAATGGCCTGAAGACGACCGATGCGCTCACCGGACAGTACGAGGCTGACGAGCCGATTCCAGCCAAGCTGGCGGAATTTGAGAAGTTGCTCGACGCTGGAGTTCAGCTGCCGATTGCCGTCGGTGCGTAAAACTGTGGCTAGCGGTTAGTGTCCAGTCATCGAAGGCGGTTACCGACCACTGTCCTCGAACCGAGATTCCCTCAAGCCGGCATCGCTGGCTTTTTCTTTGTGGGAATGTTCATCCGTCACAGACAACCTACCCGCATCTCTGGAAAACTTCTGCACATGAACACTGAGAGCCTGGTTTCGGCGCTGGGGGAGTTTCTGAACGGCGGCAGCAGCGCAGTAGTAATTGAAGACAACAGCCAACTCTTCGATCTCGCTCAGGCGAAATACTCCGTTTCTGGCGAAAGCGATCGGTGCCTGCTGCATCTTTGGTCTTCCGAAAGAAATGTCGTGAGGCGTGTACTGGAAGTTGAGAGCCGCGGGGATACGCTTCGGGTGACAGTCCAGCGGATTGGGCATGCGAAGCCGAGCAAGTTAGAGATTTGCCGCCAGCGCGACCGGAGAACGGCTACCGCGAAGAAGCAAGCGCGGCTCGTTTATCGGCACATTCTGGAACGAGCCCTGCGGCGTAAATTTCCCGATCTCGGTCTGGTGCAACTGAGCACATCGGTGGATTTGGAGAAGTCTTTCGGGCCAATCTATGCACGCGGGTTGCTGAGGCGCGGGCAGTCGGCATTCGCGGTGCTCGGGGTCAACCGCGAGGAGTTGCAGAGTTCGATCGATGCGGCTTTGACATTCGGCATTTTGTGGCTGGATGTCTGCCGGCAATCGGGTGCTGGAAAGTTCCACGTTGAAGGCCTGAAGCTGTTTGTGCCGGCTGGCTGCTCTGTTCTGGTTCGGGAGCGGATGGCGCATCTGAATCCGCATGCGGCGAAGTGGCAGCTCTATGAATTCGAGCAGCGCGAAGAGGACGTTAAAGAGATTGAAGTTGCGGATCGCGGGAACGTTTCGACCCGGTTAATGCGATACGTTGACGACGACGAGGTGCGCGCCCGGTTCTCAGCACCGATCGCGCTGATTCAAACGTTGATGCCGGAAGCAGAAGTTGCGCCGCTAGCGTCTGCGGAGATTGCGTTTCGTAGGCATGGGCTGGAATTTGCGCGAGCACGGGTCACGGCACAGCCCGGCAGCTTTCGCAGCGAGCCGGAGATAGTATTTGGGATCGGGGCAGAAGAAAGAATTCTCGACGGCAATAATTTCGCTCAGCTTGAGCGATTGATCCGGAGCATTGGGGAGGCCCGGCATCCTGAAGGGCCGCGCGATAACCGCTTCTGGCGGCTGCATTCGGAGCGTTGGTTGGAGTCGTTGGTGGTGAAAGATGTTTGCGCGCTCGACTGTACTCTCGATCCGCACTGGCGGTATTCGCAGGTGCCCGCGTTTTCGGCGGCGGACCGCGCCATGATTGATGTGCTTTCGGCCACCAGAGCGGGGCGTCTGGCAGTGGTCGAATTGAAAGCTGATGAGGATATTCATCTGCCTCTGCAAGGAATCGATTACTGGGCGCGGGTTGCGTGGCATCATGAGCGAGGCGAGTTCCAGAAGTTCGGCTACTTTTCTGGGCGGGAACTCTCGCCCGAGTTGCCGCTGCTGATGATGGTCGCTCCGGCGCTGCGCGTTCATCCTGCAACCGATACGCTGTTGCGATATGTCGCGCCGGAGATCGAGTGGACCTTGCTGGGGATCGACGAGCGTTGGCGCGAAAAATTGCGGGTGGTTTTCAGGAAGAGGCCGGAAAAGCTGCAACTGAGAACGGCTGTGTAGTTCCTTCGCCAACCTTCATGTCCTTTGTGGTCAAGCTCTATTGACCACGAAGGACACTAAGTCGCACGAAGGAAACCCTACTGTTTCCAGATTCCAAGAAGCCTTTTCACATCGATCAATTGCCCGAGATGATGCGCATTGTGATCGGCGATCAGCATGGCCTCACGCAGGACGGTCTGGCCTTCCCCCCAGGGAAGTTTCGCGAACAAGTCAGTCCTGGGATTGCTGACCAGGTTCTTCATCGTCTGCAGGTCGTCATGAAATGCCTGAATACTTTTCTCCCATTCGACCGCATTCGCCGGAGCTGGATTTTTTGGCCAATAGTCGGCGGGCCACTTCATTTCCTTGTACTTAGGGTTGCGGCTGAACTCGAGGATGTCCCATTGGGAAATGCGCATGTGTTCGAGCAGCATCCAGGAGGAATGCGGCAGGCCGTTTGGAATCTCGCCGCGAAACTTCGCTGGAAAGTCTTTGACAACCTGATCGAAGGCAGCGTGCGCATGTCCGCCGTCCAGCAGTTCAAGTAAGTGCTTGCGTAAGGATTGATCTGTGTTCATAAGTTTCGAAGCTCTAGGATGGTGCAGAAGTAATGTTGGTCGCAGAAAATGTGGGGGCTTCGGGTTTTTCCTCGCCACGGTACACGCGTCCAATCCCACGAACGATCCGCCTTAAGGGCCACGACACTTGATCGTCAGCAAAAAAGATTTCGCCCGCCCGGTGAGAACGGTAGTACCAGCGCTTGAGGATCGCGAGGTGCTCGGTACGCTCTATGCCCGAGGATGCAGAGATCGATGGGAACTCCGAAAGCGCTTTCTCGACGCGGGACTCCATTGATTCAGACTGCGCTCGAAGCTCAACGCCGAACGCGAAAGGGCCTTGCAAGTTTCCCGAGGAGAAGCGGAAGAGCGACACGCAGTCAGGCTCGGCGCTCCGCTGCACCACGATGGCCTGCAATCGATCGAGCCGGCAGATAATTTCGGGCAGTTGTGCGAGAACCGGCTTCAGCTTTTCGAGCTTGGCGTGGAGGGCGGCGGCTTCTTCGAAGTTAAGCGCCACCGAGGCCCGCTCGCGCTGATCGGTCAGTTCGCGGTTCAGCGATTCGCCTGCGGTATCGAAGAACAACTGCACCCGCGAAACTTCGTCACGATATTCGTCATCTGTGCAGCCTTTGAAGCAGGGGGCGAGGCACATTTTCATCTCGGAATAAATGCAACCGGGAAAGGACGGATCGGGGTGAAGATCGTCAACGCAGCGGCGCATCTTGAAGAAGTCGAGAGCGTCGCTCGCGAACTTTTCGGCGGTGGTCCGAGACTGAAAAGGTCCGTAGAAAAGATTGGAGCTGCGCATTGACAGCCGTGTAGTGACCGACGCGCGCGGAAACTCGTTTTCCAGGTGCAATTTCACGAGCGGAGCAGGACGCAGGCGCAGCCGATTGCTGTAAGTCTTGGGGAAAGTTCCACGCAGTATCCGGTAAAGAAGAAACTGCGATTCGAATTCGGAGCCGGTGAGCGTGTATTCGAGCGTGCTTACTCGATCGCGCAGGTTCAGACGCTTGCTGTTCTCAGCCAGCCTGCCAAGCAACCTCTGCAGCCGACGGCGCAGATTGGCGGTCTTGCTGACGTATGGCTCGCCATCGCCACGAAGAAGAAATACCGCCGGCGACGCAGGGAGTTCGCCGAACCAGACATCAGTGGCATCAGCCGGAAAAGGCAGAGTGTGCGCGAGCACGCAGATATTTTAATGGGGCGAGCCGTCTAAAGCTGTTCTGATCTTGCGGTAAGTTTCACCCAGTGCCTCCGGCAATACTCGACTTTCTCCCGCTACCGTCATGAAATTCGTGTCACCCACCCAGCGCGGCAGGACGTGCATGTGAATATGCCCGGCCACCCCAGCACCGGCAGCGCGGCCGATGTTCATGCCGATATTGATTCCGTCAGGGTAATAGACCTGGCGCAGGATGCCTTCCATCTTCTGAGAAAGCAACATCATTTCCGCGGCGGCGGGCCGCGGCAGCTTTTGCAGTTGGTCAAGGTGCGCGAACGGAACGACCATCACGTGGCCGGAAGTGTAGGGGAAGCTGTTCAAGATGATGAAGCAGTGCTCGGCGCGATGGACAATCAGGGCCTTCTCATCAGGAAGCTTGGGCAGTTCGCAGAAAATACATCGGTCCGACGGCGTGCTTTTGGCCGCAGTAGTTATGTAGGCATAACGCCAGGGAGTCCACAGATAGTCCATGGGATCGGATCATCGGGCGATCGGGTCATCCGTTGATCTGACTCGACTGACCGCCGTGACAGCGATTGTATCAGCGTGTTAATCGGGCCAAGATCACTTTGCGGTTGCCGCTTTGGCGTTAATGCGCTCGAAGACTTCTTCAGCACGACGCAGCGCCTCGTTCACGTTGGCGCATATGTTTTCACGCCCGACGACTTCTTCGAACTCCGCCTGATGCATCAATTCCGCCGGCTGCTCGCGCGCGCCGCAGAGGATCAGAGTGCGGCCCGAGGCATGAAGCTGCTTTGCGATTTCCTCGAGAGAGTAAAGGCCGGTGGCGTCAATCGCAGTCATGTTTCGCAGGCGGATGATGACGACCGGCGGAAGCTCGTGCATGTTTTCCGTGATTACCGAGATCTTATCGGTCGCACCAAAAAGAAAAGGCCCATGGATGCGGAATATGGTCGCGTAGTAGGGAATGTCTTTGTCCTGCAGGATGTGAATGCGGCCGTCTTCGATGTATTCGTCAGTGACTTGCGAAACCGTCGTGGTATTGGCGACGCGAGTGATGAATAGCAGCGCGGCGAGAATCATTCCTGCTTCTACTGCGACCGTGAGATCGGCGAACACCGTCAGCCCGAACGTGACCAGCCAGACGCTGATGTCGGTCTTCGTCAGTTTGAGCAGTTGCGGAATCTCACGCCACTCACCCATGTTGTAGGCCACGATCATCAGGATTCCGGCCAGAGCCGCCATCGGGATGTAGCTTGCGAGCGGTGCCGCGAACAGCAGCACGCACAGAAGCGTCACAGCGTGAATCATGCCCGCGATGGGAGATTGTGCGCCAGAACGAATGTTGGTGGCGGTGCGCGCAATGGCCCCTGTGGCGGGCAAGCCGCCGACCATCGGGGAGACAATGTTCGCAACGCCCTGTCCAATGAGTTCTACGTTGGGATTGTGCCGGTCGTTGCTCATGCGGTCCGACACGACGGCAGACATCAACGACTCAATCGCCCCGAGCATGGCGACGGTGAATGCTGGGCCAAGCAGGCTGTGAACCAATGCCGCATGCCAGTGTGGAACGACCAGGTGCGGCAGGCCGCTGGGAATTCCGCCGAAGCGTGTTCCGATGGTCTCTACCGGCAGCCTGAGAAAATAAGTTGCAAGCGTCGCCCCCAGCATTGCCACGATAGGTCCGGGTATGCGGCTTGAAAAAGCCCGGCATGCGAGCATCACGGCGACAGTGCACAGCGCGAGCAATGTTGCGCGCCAGGACCAGGTGGGAGCCGATGCGGCAAGCGCCTTCATGCGAAGCCAGAATTCGCCGGGTACTTTTGCAAGCTGCAGCCCGAAGAAGTCCTTAATCTGAGTGCTGGCGATAAGTACGGCGATGCCGTTGGTGAATCCAATCACTACCGGACGCGGGATAAACTTCACCGCTGATCCCATTCTGGTCGCGCCGAGCACGAGGAGCAACACGCCCGCCATCATGGTGCACATGAAGAGACCGTCGACCCCGTGTGCCGCAATGATCCCGGCAACCACAACCACGAATGCGCCAGTCGGTCCACCAATTTGGGTACTCGATCCGCCGAGCGCGGAAATCAGGAAGCCCGTGACCATGGCGCAGTAGATTCCTGCCTGCGGAGTGAGGCCGGAGGCAATCGAAAACGCCATGGCAAGTGGCAGGGCCACAAGCCCAACTGTGACTCCAGCAATGACGTCTTTAGAAAATTTGGTGAGGTTGTAGTCACGAAGGCAGAGAATCGACTTCGGAAGCCAGCGGTCATCGACAGAATGAGAAAGATCCAGCCCCATACTTATTGCAATTATGACAGGTCGCGCGGTGGGATTCGGGTTACTGAAGTGGCATCTGCTTCACTCAAGTCGTTCACCACAGAGACACAGAGGCACAGGGAACAAAAAATAGAATTACAGTTTGCTAATCCTTTTTCGTTTTCCAACTACAGGGAATCTGGTTTTCGTGGGTCCCTGTGTCCCTGTGTGAAATAACGTAAATCCGCGCGTCCCGCGAAATCCGCGCGGCGAACTCTATGGGCAATGCCTTCCATAGATTTTTTCAATTAGACGGGATGCACACCATTTGGCACATTAGAAAGGTAATCGCTGCCTTGAAGCTTCGCTGATTATGATCTTCTGCCCAGTTGCATCCGCTTTCTGGCCCTGTCGTCCTGAAACGAACTAAGGCGTTACACACGTATTCATATTTTTTGGGATAGCGCGTTGTATCGCGCGGGAGGATTGCTATGGACAACGAACAAGACAGAAAGGCCACGCTGCGTACCGTTGCCGAACACCTCGGGCTTACGCCGGGAACAATTTCTGCAGTGCTCAACAACACCCGCGCCGCACAACGGATTCCTCAGACGACCAAGGAGCGCATCTTCGCTGCCGCGAGAGAGCTCAACTATCAACCGAATCCCCTGGCGCGTGCCTTGCGGACGGGCAAGGCTGTGGTAAGGGCCGAGGCGCACGATTTTAGCGCCACGCGGGGAGCGCTGGTCATCATGGATGCAGATCACTTCGTGCTCGCGATGAATGCGTTGCAGCAAGCCGGGTTGCGAGTCCCGGACGACGTTTCGGTGGTGGAGTTCGACCAGAGTTCTGCACCCGTGATGTAGCCAAGTGCATAGAGTTCGCGCCTTCTTTGCGATCTTGGCGGACTTTCTTGGCGAGCTTTGCGGTTACAAGCTTTTGACCGCAAAATGCGCTAAGGAATCGCAAAGCACGCGAAGAAAATCTGGGAAATGAGCATGTTCACTCGTAACGCAGCGCTTCTACGGGATCGAGCTTAGAGGCGCGCAGGGCCGGGACCAATCCGCTGATCACGCCGACGAACAAAAGCACGCAGCTTGAAATTATCAACGTCATGGAAGAGATGTGGAGATGAATATCGGCTTTGCCGGATTCGTCTTCGAACAGCGGCCCCATGAGAGGTAGCGTGCCAACCGCGGCGGCGACCGCGTAGGAAACCAGCACTCCAATTGCGCCACCAAGCAGCATGATCAGAAGGGTCTCGGCGAGAAATTGCAGCTTGATGTGAATCTTCTTTGCGCCCAAGGCACGGCGCAGGCCGATCTCACGGATTCTCTCGTCCACGGAAACCAACATGATGTTCATGACGCCGACGCCGCCGATTCCCAGCGTTAGGGCGCCTACGAAGGTAAGAAGAACTTCCAGGCCGATGGTGATGGCGTCGATCACCGGGCGAAATTCGTCCCGGCCGAACATCTGAAACGCTTTGGGGTCGGTGGGAGAGAATTGCTGGCGCGTGGCGACTGCTGCAAGCACCTGCGCCATCGCGCGCTTTTCAAATTGCGGTGCGATGGGCTGAAAAACCAGAACGGCCGCGCGGCGGGTATTCCAGAGATCGCCGGCGGTTGAATAAGGAATCCAGACGGATTGATCGTCGCTGGTGAAATAGTTGCTTAACTGAATCTTGCGTTCCATCACGCCGATCACTTCGAACCGCACTCCGCCGATGGTGACGAACTCACCGATCGCGGGACGGCCGCTGAACAGTTGTTCGCGAATGCGCCCGCCCAGGAAGCACACGCGGCGGCGGTCCAGTTCATCTTCGGAGTTGAGCCAGCGGCCTTCGGAGGGGATCTCGTTGCGCATCTCGCCGTACTCCGGACAGACACCGCGGATTGCGGCGGTGCCGGAGACCATGCGGTCCTGATAGGAGATGCCGATGAAGTTGACGGTTTCACGGCAGGCATATTTCACCAGCGTTGCAGTCTGCTTGACCATATCGAGGTCGGCCTGCTCGATGAGAACTTTCTTGCCGGCACGCTGGCCGCCAGGCTGTTCGCTGGTTTGTCCGGGCCAGGCGATGACCACGCTTTTGCCAAACGCATCGAACCCGCCGACCAGCACGTTGCGAAAGCTGCTGCCGTACGCGATGAGCAGCGTCACCGTCGCAATTCCCCACACAATGCCGAGCATGGTGAGGAAGCTGCGCGTGTAGTTGCGCCTGAGAGCGATCCAGGCTTCGCGAATGAGTTCAGTTAACATAATTGCTGGTGGCTAGTGGTTAGTGGCTAGTAGTGAATTGAGGTTTGTCTAACCACTAGTCACTAGCCACTATCAACTCGGTTCATCCTCCTGCTTCAAATCTCAGCGCCTCAATCGGATCAATGCTGGCAGCGCGGCGCGCGGGATACATGGCTGAGAGTACGGCGATGATCCCGAGTATTGCGGCTGCTAGCAGCCCGGATTTCCAGGTTGCGATCAGGCCGGCAAAAAATGCCGGCATGGGCAGCAGATTCACCAGAGCGCAGATTCCATAGGCAACGCCGAGGCCCACACCTCCGCTGACCAGCGCGATGATCAATGCCTCGACGAAGAATTGCCGCAGAATGGAACGGGCCGGGGCGCCGATAGCTTTTCTGACGCCGATTTCGCGCGTGCGCTCGCGGACGGCGACCATCATCACGTTCATTACGCCGATGCCGCCGAGAAACAGGGTTACGAAGCCGACAGCGCCGAGGAAATATTTCATTCCGTCGGTCATGCGGGTGAAGGCCTGGGCTTCCTGCACCGTGTCCCAGATGGGGCAAGCTTCTTTGTCGGTCGGATCGTAGCGATGCATTTTCGCCAGGGCGGCGCGCAGTTCACGCTTGCAATCTTCGTGCTGGCGAACCGACTTGGGCGTCACCAGCATTTGATCGAAGGTGCGCGAGGTGCCCGGCGGCTTGTCGGGGAAATCGCGGCGCTGGGCAGAAAATGGAACGAAGACTTTGTTGACGTCCCAGCCGTCATAACTTGAATCCTGCTTCTTCTTGGCCATGACCCCGATCACGAGATACGGCGTCTCGTTCAGATAAATGTTTTCGCCGATCGGGTTGCGGCCTTCGGGAAAGAGCTGCTTGGCGGCATCGGTTCCGAGAAACGCCACGCGGCGGCCTTCGCGCTCGTCGTCCCAGTTGTAGAAACGCCCGGACCCTACGTTGAGCGAGCGGATTTCGCCGAACTCGGGATAAGAACCGGTTACGAGAAATGAAGCATTGTTGTAGTTGCTGTGGGTTCGCACGTCGCCTTGCTCGAGCTCAGGGATCGCGTATTCGCAATCAGGGCATTCAGATTGCACGGCCTGAACATCGGGATCTTCCCAATGGACGGCGCGTCCGGCGCGGGCCCCGCCCGCCTGCAGGCTGGTGCGACCGTGGAAGACGATCATGATGTCCTTGCCGAGGGTCTTTGCCTGTTCTTCCTGTCCTTTGCGCAGGCCCTCGCCAGCAGCGACCATCAGGACGATTGAGACAATTCCCCAGGCGATGCCGAACATGGTCAGAAACGTGCGCAGCTTGTGCGACCACAGGGTGCGAAAGACGTCGCGAATGAGATCGCTCAGGACCATGGATGCGGAGCTGGCACAGACTGCGTGACACGGACATTTCTGCCCGCTTCGTCGGACGCAACGTCCGACACATACGGCAACCACACAAGTTGGACGCAATGCCTAGCAGAAAGTAAGCCGCGCTGAGGCACGCAGGATGGTACGGATCGGGCAGCAGTTTTGTTCATTAAGGGTGTGTGGCTGGAACTATGATCTAAGGCTCGGTGTCCGAACACACAATGAAGATCTTGACCACCATACGAAAATGGTCGATTTCCTACCTTCTCAGCCGAGTGGGTTGGGTCCTCGCTGGTTTACACACCGTCTGGTTTTTCGCCGTCCTCCACGCAATGGGTCCACCGTCGCGCCGAGCAGCCGCTTTTTGGGATAGTCTTGAAGGCGCCGACTTCACAATCTTTGCCGGACGCTTTTTCCATTTTCAATACCAGCCTTTGGTCGTGAAGGCTCTGTTCACCGCAGATTTGCCAGCACTCTTGGTTGGCGGCTTGGCCTCTCTGGTTCTGTCACCTTTAACACGCCTGTTCCATCTGGGGACCTATGAGGGATCGTATATCGGCGCTGCTGCCTTCCTATTTACTGCCACCTTGCAGTGGCTTGCAATTGGTCGGTGGATACAAATCCGTTGGCAGCACTGGAGACCCTCTAAGATGCCTGAGTGAGACTTGCCGGGATCGGCTTCGGCCTTAACCACGCACCCAATTCTCGCAACGCCAGCTCACACTGCATCCTATGCCTCAGCTGCCGATCGCGGACTTTCTTTTCCAGTGGCGGCAGCAGATCAAACGTGATGTTCGCCGGCTGAAACTTTTTCGGGTCGGCGTTGGTTACGTAATGCAGAAGCGATCCCAGAGCCGTCGAGCGAGGTGGGACGACTGGTGCTCCGCCAGAGACGAGCGCACACGCGTTAATCCCCGCCAGCATGCCCGTCGCGATCGATTCAACGTAACCTTCCACTCCGCAAATCTGTCCAGCAAATAAAACGCGGGGATGCGCTTTCATCTGAAGTGTAGGCGTCAGCAACGCAGGAGAATTGATATACGTATTGCGGTGAATCTGGCCGAAACGCAGAAAACGTGCACTCTCTAGCCCCGGAATCAGTCGCAACACGCGCGCCTGCTCGCCGAACTTCAAATGATTCTGGAATCCAACGAGGTTATAGGAATCTGCCCGGACATTTTCCTGGCGAAGTTGCACGACTGCATATGGGGGCTTGCCCGTGCGCGGGTCTCTGAGGCCGACCGGCTTCATCGGACCAAAACGCAGCGTGTCGCGTCCGCGACGGGCAATTTCCTCGATTGGCAGGCAGCTTTCGAAGTAATTCAGTTTCTCCCAATCCTTGGCTTCGACCGATTCAGCCGAAACCAATGCGTCGTAGAGGCGGTCGTACTCATCTTTCGACATCGGGCAGTTGATGTAGTCGGCGGAGCCCTTGTCGTACCGCGCGGCCAGGTACACCTTGGACATATCGATCGAGTCGGCTTCGACGATGGGGCTGATGGAGTCGTAGAAGTACAGAGCGTGGTCGTGTGGGTCGGACACTCCTGTCCGACCCTCCGCCTGCACAGTCTCTCCCGGCTGTCGGGACTCGGCCAGTTCCAACTCGGACAAGAGTGTCCGAGCCACATGGTCCGTGCTCAACCTGGCAATCTCGTTTGCTAACGAATCAGAAGTCAGGGGGCCCGTCGCAATGATCGTGAGTTCATTTTCGTTGACGCTGCTGACTTCTTCTCGGCGAACTTCGATTAGGGGATGGCGGGAGAGCGCTTCAGTCACCCGAGCCGAGAATTGTGTACGATCAACCGCCAGCGCATGCCCAGCCGGTACAGCGCACTCCCGCGCGATCTGCAACAGCAGCGATCCCGTCCGTCGCATTTCTTCCTTCAGCAGCCACGGAGCGGTGTTTTCGCTCTCGGATTTCAGTGAGTTCGAGCAGACCAGCTCAGCAAATTCTTCAGTCTGATGCGCCGGCGTGTTGCGAACCGGACGCATTTCATACAACTCGACCGGCACTCCGCGGTGGGCAATTTGCCATGCCGCTTCTGAGCCTGCCAGGCCTGCGCCAATGATTTTGAGGGGAGTCATTTGAGCGAAGTTCGCGCGGACTACTTGAAGTGTCCCGCAGCTTCAACCGCTTTCGGCCCGGAAGTCTTCACCTTTCGAGCCTTCGGCATGCCATACTTCGGCTTGATCTCATGGCAGCCGTCGTCGCAGTACACACCGCCTTCAGCAGTCTCGGGCGCGGGCATGGGAGAGTTCACGGCAATCTCGCGTTCGCTCTCGAGGTAGGCGTCGACTTCGGCGATCAACTTTGCATGCTCCTGGACGGACAGCCACTTCTTGACGTTCACCAGATAATTTTCAAATCGCGCAATCGGATCGCGCCGTCGCCAGTATTCGAACATCGGCTTCGGAACGTAATCGGCGGCATCGTGAATGGCATGGCCTTTCATGCGCATCATCTTGGCCTCGATCAACGTTGTGCCTTCACCGCGGTGCGCCCGTTCTACTGCCTCGCGGGCGGCGTCATAAACCTGACAGGGATCGGTGCCGTCGATAATCACCCCCGGAATGCCGTAGCCGATGGCGCGTTCGGCGAGGTCTTTCACGCGATACTGCATTTCCGATGGCGTCGAGTACGCCCACAGATTGCTCTCCACTAACAACACTAGCCCGAGATTCTGGACCGCGGCGAAGTTGATGCCCTCGTAGGTAACGCCGGTGGACTGGCCGCCATCGCCGATGTAGGTCATCACAGCAATGTTTTTGCCTTGCAGTCGCGCGCCCAGGGCAACGCCGGCCATCACCGGAATCAGATCGCCGAGCATCGAGATTGGCGAGACCACGTTACGTTTGTAGATATCTCCAAAATGCGAAGTGCCGTCGCGGCCTTTGGTCGGCGAACCGGCTTTCGCCATGTATTGCATCATCATGTCGCGAGGCTCGAAGCCGCGCACGAGCAGCGATCCTTGATTGCGGATCATGGGCGCGACCCAGTCGTCTTTGCCGAGGGCATAGGCCGACGCGCAGGAGCACGATTCCTGTCCAAGACCGAAATAAACTCCGCCTACAACCTTGCCCTGCTTATAGAGATTCTCGAGGGCCTGCTCCATTTTGCGATTGAGCACCATCCAGCGGTAGATCTCGATGCACTCCTGCTTGCTGAGATATTTCGAATCGCGGATTGGCGGCGCGGGCGCGCTCAGGTCTCCGGAAATTTCGTACGAGCACTCTTCGCCCTTACGAACCTGGCGGACAGTGAAACCCGGGTTCTCGAGCCGGAAGTCCGGGACCGAATAGGTACGTTCCTGAGGAAGGGAGGCTGCACGGCGGCTTCCGTTCTGAAAACCATTGGTCTTACCGCGCGCGACTGGTGACTTCTTCTTTTTCATGGCGGAGATATTAATCCTATACCTGACTAGAGAGGTTCCGAAAGCGCACCTAGACAAGCGTTTTCGAATCGGAGTTCGTGGAACTCGTAAAGGCAAAATCGAAGTCGGCGGGGCACGGCTGTCATGCCCAAGTTGCTTCGTCATCCCTATGCAGTTTTCGCATCTCCTCGGGCACTTTCATCGGAACTCCGAGATTGTGCCCGAGTAACGCGTCGAGGCGTTCCAGCCAGAGCATCTGACTTTCGAAGACGACGCCGAAATTTCTGGAGAGAGCATGGGCTACATCCTGCATGGGCAGCGCGCGGCCAAGTTCCTTTTGCATGGATGTGACCGGCTTCGAAGTGATGCCACAGGGAATGATCAGGTTGAAGAAGCTAAGGTCAGTATTTACGTTCAAGGCGATGCCGTGCGATGTGACTCCGCGAGAGATGTGGATGCCGAGGGCGGCGATCTTGGCCTCGGGAACTGTCGAGCCTCGCTCGACCGAACGGGGGAGGGCGCCCGTTCCCACGCGTGCATTGCCACCCGCGTGTGCATCGCCATCCACGGATTCCGGACCACCGGTCCAAACGCCCGTCAGTCCAGGTATTCTCTTCGAGGGAATTCCGAAATCAGCACAGGTTCGGATCAGCACCGCTTCCAGGCGGCGAACGAACTCCACAGCGCCCAGCGTTCTTCTGTTTTCACTGCCTGACGGAAGACCGCGCAAATCAAAAATCGGATAGGCAACCAGCTGACCAGGACCGTGAAAAGTTACATCGCCGCCGCGGTCGCAGTCGAAGACCTCGACCCGGCGCTCCGCAAGAAATTCCGGAGACGCGACGATGTTTGCCGCCTTCGCATTGCGGCCCAGCGTAATGACGGGAGTGTGTTCGAGCAGAAGCAGAACGTCGCCGATTCGCGGCTCCTTGCGCAGCGCAACCAGCTGCTCCTGCAGCCGGAGGCCGGTAGAGTAATCGATGGTGCCGAGTTGGAGAACGGAGATCAAATTCTTTGCCGCGGATCAACGCGGATGCCGCGGATCGTTGTGGAACCCCAAACTTCAAAGTCGCGAATCCGCGTTCATTCGCGAAATCCGCAGCTTAGAAGCTCACATATTTATCGCCAGCCCGTACACGCTATTCGACGCATCCAGCATGGCTTCCGCCAATGTCGGATGCGCGTGGATCGTCCACATCAGGTCTTCAACGGTGGCTTCAAGCTCCATCGCAGTTACGGCTTCTGCGATCAATTCTGTCGCCTGCGGGCCGATGATGTGAACGCCGAGAATCTCGCCGTATTTTGAGTCGGAAACAATTTTGATGAAGCCGTCGTGCTCTCCGACGATCGATGCGCGAGAATTTGCTGTGAATGGGAACTTGCCGACCTTGACGTTGTAACCTTTCTCGCGAGCTTTGGCTTCGGTCAATCCCACGCTCCCGATCTCGGGGTGACAATAGGTCACGTTAGGAATTTTCAGCGGGTCGATCGGCTTATCTTCTTTCTTAGCGATTTTTGCGACGGCGACGATTCCTTCCATCGCGCCAACGTGTGCCAGTTGCGGCGTGCCCAGCACGATGTCGCCGATCGCACAGACCCCCGGCTCGCCCGTCTCCATCCATTCGTTTGTTTTTACGAACCCACGATCGGTTTGAACCTTGGTCTTTTCGAGTCCGACGCCATCGGTGAAGGGCTTGCGGCCGATCGCAATCAAGATCTTCTCGGCTTCGAGCTTCTGCTGCTTGCCGTCAACGGTGAAGGTGACCGCAACTCCCGCCTTGGTTTTCTCGACTTTTTCCACTTTCGCATTTACGTGAGCGTTGATGCCACGCTTACGATACACACGCGCCAATTCTTTGGAGACTTCCTCATCCTCGAGCGGAACCATGCGCGGCAGCATTTCGAGGATGGTTACTTCGGTATCGAAAGAGCGAAAAATGGAAGCAAACTCAACCCCGACAGCTCCCGACCCCACAACGATCAGAGATTTCGGCACGGTCCCAATTTTGAGAATCTCGATATTGGTGAGAACGCGGTCATCGGGCTGAAGGCCGGGGATCATGCGGGCTTCAGAACCCATGGCGAGAATCACATTCCGGGTTTTCAGTTGTGTAGTCTTGCCGCCGTCTTTGATTTCAAGGTTGTGCAGTCCACCCTGTGCCGGGCCGGTGAGTTTGCCGAACCCCTTGACCACGTCAACCTTGTTCTTACGCATGAGAAACTGCAGGCCCTTGGTGTGCTTGTCCACGACTTTGGTCTTGCGATCAAGTATTGCCGCCCAATTCAATTTTCTCGAAGCCACGCCCTCAATCCCATACTCGCTGGCGTCTTTCAGATGGTCCCAAAGCTCCGCGTTGAACAGCAGCGCCTTGGTTGGAATGCAGCCCACATGCAAACAGGTGCCGCCAAGGTAGGGGTCTTTCTCGATCAAGGCGGTCTTCAATCCGTACTGGCCGGCGCGGATCGCGGCTGTGTATCCGGCCGGGCCGCTGCCAATTATCGCGACATCATACGTAATTTCAGGCAAATTCGTGCTCCTCTGCTATGTATGGATGAGCCAGGGCAAACGAATGATTCTAGCAGGGCGAGGCGAAAGCTGGGGTCGCTCCCAGGATGCTGGAATCGGCGGAACGGTTCCATTTTCGGCAGCGGATCGCGTTACCTTCGTAAGCTAAAATGCAACTCCAACGGCTCCCACCAACTTTATTCTTGCTAGCATCCCCGAATGTTCAACTCGAGGGGAGGGTCCGGGCCTTCGTCCGTGCTGCGGGTACTTGTGTTGGCTGCACTCGCTTGCGCCACGGCATTCTGCGCCGAACCCGCCAAGGAATCCACATCGAACCCGCCAAAAGTCATGGCGGTCCTTCAACTCACGCATGACGGAGTCAGCAAAACCAGCCTGATCGCCGGCGATGACGACTTGTTCGTGACCGAGTCGCCCGCCAGCGGCCGTGTTGTCTCCAAGCTCTCGCTGCGCAATGCAGAGCAGGTCGTCGTGCCTGCTGGCTTTGCCGACGCGCAGGTCATGGACATTTCGGCGGACCACGCAAAGCTTCTGGTCTCGCACCAAGGGACAGCAGGAGAAGGCGAATTGTGGGCGGTGCCCATCAAGTCAGGCACGCCGCAGCGGTTGGGTGACAGTACCGGCCACTACGCAACCTGGTCCCGGGACAACAAACATCTGGCGTTTGTGAAAGGCTCTGCCATCTTCGTCGCGAACGGCGACGGAAACGACGCGCGCGAGGTCTACACAGCCAATGGATCGGTCTTCGCCCTGCATTTTTCGCCGGACGGGAAGCGCCTCCGTTTCAGCGTCGGCACCACGGTGCAGAACACGACTGAGATCTGGGAAGTTCGGGTAAACGGCCAGCACGCCCATGCATTGCTTGATGGCTGGCAGCGCGCGTCCTCCGCATGCTGCGGGAATTGGACGGCCAACGGCGCTTACTACATTTTTCAGGTGACACAAACCAGTCCATCCAATTTGACGACGTTATGGGCGGTTGCGGACCACGAGCAATCTGGGAAAGCCGCACCTTTCCAGTTGACGAGCGGTCCGATGTCGTTTGGAAATGCACTGCCTTCGAAAGAGGAGAAGAAGGTCTGGGCGCTTGGAGTTCAACCGACGGCTGAACTTGTACGGTACGTTCCTGGGGAAAAAGCTTTGGCTCCGGTACTCTCGGGAGTTTCAGCCACAGACCTCGACTACTCGGCCGACGGCAAGTGGGTCGCGTACGTATCAGTGCCAGATGGCGCGTTGTGGCGATCAAAAGCCGATGGCACAGAGAAGCTGCAGCTTACATCTGCTCCGGAGCGCGCAGCGCTACCCCGCTGGTCTCCAAGTGGAGACCGGATCGCCTATGTTTCAATCCAGCTGGAGAAACCTTCGCAAATCGTGCTGGTGTCGCCCGCCGGCGGTGACGCACAGGCGATCGTTCCGGAAGATCGTGGACAGATTGACGCCAACTGGTCAGCGGACGGAAGCCGGATCATGTTCGGTTACTACGTGCGCGATCCTCACGGTTTAAACATTGCAATCGTGGATCTGAACTCGCACAAAGTTGAGGTTCTGCCGGGGTCCGAGCAGCTGTTCAGTCCGCGTTGGTCTCCGAACGGAAGATATGTTGCCGCGCTTTCACCAGACTTCACCAAAGTGATGCTGTTCGATTACAAGACGGGAAAATGGTCCATGTGGCTGGGCGAACCGGCAGGAGCGGTGAGTTATCCGGCGTGGTCTGCGGACAGCAAATATCTTTACTTCGATGACCTGGTCAGCGAAGAAGAATTAATCCGCCGCATCAAGGTTGGGGACAGCAAAGCCGAGCGAGTATTCAAGCTGGAAGGAATTGATCGTTATCCGGGCCCGTTCGGCCTGTGGAGCAGCCGCCTGGCGGATGGCTCGTACATGTTCGTGCGTGACCGTAGCACGCAGGAAGTTTATCAATTGACACTGGAGCTGCCGTAGAAGGCGCAAAACAAATGACGAACCGAACCATTCTCAAGCCTGGGCTTTCTCGGGCAATCAGCCTCACGCTTCTTGCCGCCATAGTGACCATGTGGGTTTTACCCAACCGCGTGCTCTCCCAAAATGCGCCCGAACGAAAGGTTGTGAATCGGGTCGAGCCCGAATACCCCGACACTCTGAAGCGGCTTTACATCGGCGGAGTGGTGCGCGTGGAGATTGTGGTCGGCAGTAACGGCAACGTACAGACCACGGAACTACTCGGCGGGAACCCCATCCTGGGCCAGTCAGCGATGAAGGCGCTCAAGCAGTGGAGATATGAGGCCGGGACGAAGGAAAAGATGATTGTGCAGATGGAGTTCGATCCGCACCGGTAGGTCCAACTCGCCGCAACACAACCGTACTCGAAAGTCCACGATCTACTTTACGCCCCCTCCACCACGTGCAGCCGCATGAAATTCGTAGAGCCGCTGGACATTTGCGTGCCCGCAACTACTCCTAACACCTGTCCCGGCTTGATTCGGCCACTGCGCAGCAGTTCCTGCTCGGCAGTCGCTAGCATCTCTTCGGAATGCAGGGCGTGATCGCGGCGGATTGGGTGGACTCCCCACAGCAGGTTCATGCGATTGCACACGGCGGGCACATGGCTGAACGCATAGATACGCGACTTGGGGCGGTATTTCGAAAGCATGCGCGCGGTGTTGCCCGTCTCGGTGAAGACCGCAATCGCGGTCATATCCAGGTCGTCGGCGGAATGCGCGATGGATTCGCAGATGGTTTCTGAAATCGAGAGCGGGCGGTTCTCGCGGCGGCGGCGCGGCTGGGTGAACTCGGCGATGTTATTTTCTGCCTCGACCACGATTTTGGCCATCATGCTGACCGCTTCCAGCGGATACTTGCCGCTGGCAGTTTCGCCCGAAAGCATGACGGCGTCCGTGCCGTCGAAGACGGCGTTGGCCACGTCACTGGCCTCGGCCCTTGTTGGGCGCGGGTTTTCGATCATGGACTCCAGCATCTGCGTGGCGATGATGACCGGCTTACGCCATTCCGCGGCGCGCTGGATCACATGTTTCTGGATCACCGGAACTTTCTCCGGCGGCATTTCCACACCCAGGTCGCCGCGCGCGACCATCACGCCGTCGGCGGCTTCCAGAATGGCCTCAAGTTGATCGAGCGCCTGCGGTTTCTCGAGCTTCGCAAAAACCGGAATATCAGAATTGCGCGCAGCGATGATTCCCCGGGCGGTGCGTACGTCGGACGCGGAGCGAACAAAGGACAGCGCAACCAGGTCAACTCCGTGCTTCACGCCGAATTCAAGGTCTTTCCGGTCTTTTTCCGTCAACGCAGGAATCGACAGCGCCGCGCCCGGCAGGTTGATGCCCTGGTGCTCCGCCAACGTGCCGCCGGTGACGATGACACACTCGATCTCCTGGCCACGTACGGCTCGCACTTCCAGTTCGATTCGCCCATCGGAGAGCAAAATGCGCGAACCGGGGCCGACCTCCTGTGGAAGCCCGCTGAAAGTGGTTGAAAGCAGTTCGGCAGTACCTTCTACGTCGCGCGTGGTAATCGTGACAGGTTCGCCCGCCTTTAACTTGACCGGATGATGACCTTTCAACCTCCCGGTGCGGATCTTCGGTCCCTGCAGGTCCTGCAAAATGCAAATCGTCTTCCCCGTTTCCGAAGCGATCTGGCGCAGAATCTGAATCAACCGCGCATGTTCCTCATGCGATCCATGGGAGAAGTTCAACCGGGCAACGTCCATGCCAGACTGCAACAGGCCGCGAATGCCGGCTTCGGTGTTGCAGGATGGACCGAGGGTACAGACGATTTTGGCGCGGCGCGAAACCTGGGGAGAACAATTTGCAGCAGAGGGTAAGGGAGGTTCAGTCATGAGCTTAGATATTGTAATGGGTCAGAACTGAGGGAAAACGACACCCTGCAGCACGGCTGGCCTTCTTCGCGGGGAGCGGCAGCAGGAAATCAACGCCGAACGCTACCAGATCTCAGCTCTCTCCCCAGGAGTGATCTGGGAAACAATATGGCATTGAATTCCGCGCCGATCAGGATTACCAGCGAGACCAGATACATCCACACCAGCAGCGCAATGGCCACACCCAGAGAGCCATAGATCACGCTGTAATCGGCATAGTGCTGCAGGTAGAAGCCGAACAGTATGGTGGTGAAGAACCAGAGCACAGTAGCCAGTGACGCGCCGGGGAGCACGCTGTGCCAGGGCTGGGTGCGGGGAACAGCATTGTGATAGATCAGCGCGATCACAGCCACGCTGGTGGAAATTGCGATGAGCCAACGGATCATCATCCACATGAGATAAACGTACGGACTGAATTCGTGTCCGATGTGGAACAGGATTCGGGTCTCGATGCGATTGCCGAATGCGACCAGAATAGTGGCGGAGGTCAAAGGAATGCCGGCCAGCACGACCAGCGATAAGGCGATCAGGCGCTCTTTGACCAAGCCCCAGATTTTTGGCAACTCGTAACAGCGGCGAAAGCCTTCCATCCACGAGATCATGACGCCCGACGCCAGCCAAAGCGCGAGGAGAGAGGTGCTGAACAGCAGGCCGACGGAGCGACCGGTACTTCCCCGCAGGTAGGCCTGCGCGGCGGAAGTGCCCGCGGGCATGATCTTGGCGAGAGCATCGGAGATCTCGCGCAGGAATGGTTGGGTGTTCCGGCGAGCAGCAAGAACCGAACCCAGGACCAGCAAAGTAGGAAAGAAAGTCAGAATTGACGAGTACGCAGAGGCCTTGGCAATGGCGAAAGCGTCGTGCGAAAACGCCCGCCAGACCGCTATTCCCAACAATTTGAAGAAGCGCAGCACCAACGGAGTCAGAGTAGAGTCGGCAGGCGCCTCAAGCAAGTGAAGACTCGGCGGGGGTTCCTGAAGGTGCACTCGATGAGGGTCAGCGTTCATTTAGTCAGTGCGGAAGCTTTTCTCTGTGGCGTTGCTCTGTGTACCTCAGTGTCCTCTGTGGTCGCGTTTCAAATCCCAACCACAGAGGACACAGAGTTTCACAGAGAAAAAAACACAGAGGCAAACAAAAAGGGCAGCTCGAAAGCCGCCCTTTTGAATGCAATTACTCCGCTGTGAGCTCCTCGGTCTCGCCTTCGGTGCGCATGAGTTCGAGCGCGCGCTCGGCCTCTTCGTACGCCTGCGAGACTTCCTCCTGCACCTTGGCGGCAGCCTCTTCCATCTCTGGAGAGAGGCGGACGTTGCGGTAGTACTCCATACCGGTGCCGGCAGGAATGAGGCGGCCGACGATGACGTTCTCTTTGAGTCCGCGCAGGTGGTCAACCGCTCCCTGAATGGAGGCTTCAGTGAGCACTCGCGTGGTCTCCTGGAATGACGCCGCTGAGATGAACGAGTCAGTCGAGAGCGACGCCTTGGTGATTCCGAGGAGCAGCGGACGGCCTGTCGCAGGCTTGCCGCCTTCACGGATCACACGCTCGTTCTCTTCGCGAAAGCGGAACTTATCCACCTGCTGCTCGAGAAGGAACGTGGTGTCGCCTACGTCTTCGACCTTCACCCAGCGCATCATCTGGCGAACGATCACCTCGATGTGCTTGTCCGAGATGTTGACGCCCTGCAGGCGATAAACTTCCTGGATTTCGTTCACCAGGTAGGCCTGCAGTTCCTTCTCGCCGAGCACGGCCAGAATGTCGTGCGGGTTGAGCGGGCCATCCATGAGCGGTTCGCCCGCCTTCACGCGCTCGCCTTCCTGCACGTTGACGTGAACGCCGCGCGGAACGGAGTATTCCTTCTCCGTGCCGTTATCGGCCTGTACGTAAAGTTTGCGCTGGCCTTTCGAGACCTCTCCGAACTTGACGGTGCCATCGATTTCGCTGATGACCGCAGTCTCGTGCGGCTTGCGGGCCTCGAACAACTCGACCACGCGCGGCAGACCACCCGTGATGTCCTTGGTCTTGGTGGTTTCGCGCGGGATCTTCGCCAGCACGTCACCGGGGTAAACGGTGTCGCCTTCCTGCACCATGAGGTGGGACCGCGACGGCATCAGGTAGCGCTTGCTGCTTTTTGCGCTCTTGATGACGATCGCCGGCTGGCGCTTTTCATCCGGCGAATCGCCGACCACGTGACGCGACAGTCCGGTGACTTCGTCCACTTCCTCGTGCAGCGTGACCCCTTCCTGCAGGTCTTTAAACTGCGCGGTGCCGCCGATTTCCGTAAGGATCGCGAAAGTGTACGGGTCCCACTCGACCAGTACCTGGCCAAGCGTGACCGGATCGCCTTCGTTTACCTTTACGCGCGCACCATACACAACCGAGTAGCGCTCGCGCTCACGGTTCTTGTCGTCAACCACAGCGATCGAGCCTTGCCGGTTCATTACGACCAGGTCGCCGGCCTTCGACTTCACCGTCTGCAATCCGATGAACCGGACTGTGCCGGCAGTGCGGGCATCCAGCCGGGACTGTTCGGAGACTCGCGATGCCGTACCACCGATGTGGAAGGTACGCATGGTGAGCTGCGTTCCCGGCTCGCCGATGGACTGAGCAGCGATGACGCCGGTAGCTTCGCCGAGTTCGACGAGACGCCCGGAAGCCAGGTTGCGGCCGTAGCACATTACGCACACGCCGCGCTTCGACTCGCAGGTGAGCACGGAGCGGATCTTCACCCGCTCAATGCCGGCCGACTGAATCGAACCAGCCAGGTCTTCGGTGATCTCGTTATTGATATCGACAATCACGTTGCCGTCGTAGTCCTTGATCTTCTCGAGCGACACGCGGCCTACTATCCGGTCGCGCAGCGGTTCGATAATTTCACCTGCTTCAACGATTCCGGCGACGTAGATTCCATCCACCGTGCCGCAATCGTATTCGCTGATGATCACGTCCTGAGCAACGTCAACCAGTCGGCGAGTCAGGTAACCCGAGTCGGCGGTCTTCAGTGCCGTATCGGCCAATCCTTTACGCGCGCCGTGCGTCGAGATGAAGTACTGCAACACCGTCAGTCCCTCGCGGAAGTTGGCAGTAATCGGCGTCTCGATAATTTCGCCCGACGGCTTCGCCATCAGGCCGCGCATTCCGGACAGCTGGCGAATCTGCTGTTTCGATCCGCGGGCGCCCGAGTCGGCCATGACGTAAATCGGGTTGATGTTGCCTTCTTTGTCGCGCTGCTGCATTTGGCCGAACATCTCATCGGCGACCTTTTCCGTAATCGCCGACCAGATTTCGATGACCTTGTTGTAGCGCTCGCCGTTGGTGATAGCGCCGTCCAGATACTGCTGTTGGACCGCGACCACTTGCTTCTCAGCTTCCTTTACCAGCGTCTTCTTGTTATCGGGAATGACCATGTCGTCAATTCCGATGGACAGTCCGGCGCGAGTGGCGTAGCGGAAGCCGAGTTCCTTGACCTCGTCGAGCATTTTCACGGTCATTTCAAGACCGTACTTCAAGTAGCAGAAGGTGACCAGCTGGCCGATGCCCTTCTTCTTAAGCAGGCCGTTGACATAGGGCATGCCTTCGGGAAGGTGATCGTTCAGGATCGCGCGGCCGACAGTGGTGTTGAGGAACGCGCGATCGTAATTGACCGCATCGGTGTGCACAATGTCCTGATCGTCATATGCGGTGGTCAGGTCGATTACGTCTCCGCTGTAGCGCAGGCGAATCGGGGTGAGGGTTTCGACCTCGCCCGCGTGCAGCGCGAGCAGAACTTCGTCGATATTGGCAAACGCGCGGCCTTCGCCCTTCGCGCCCGGCTTGCCTTTCGTCAGGTAGTAGAGACCAAGCACCATGTCCTGCGTAGGAACGGTGATCGGCTGGCCTGAAGCAGGCGACAGAATGTTGTGCGAAGACAACATCAGCACGCTGGCTTCGACCTGGGCTTCCGGAGACAGGGGAATGTGGACCGCCATCTGGTCGCCGTCGAAGTCCGCGTTGAACGCCGTGCAAACCAGCGGGTGGATCTTGATGGCCTTGCCTTCGACCAGCACCGGCTCGAATGCCTGGATGCCAAGGCGGTGAAGGGTTGGGGCGCGGTTCAAGAGCACCGGGTGATCTTTAATGACCTCTTCCAGGATGTCCCAAACGATCGATTCCTGCGCCTCGACCATCTCTTTCGCCTGCTTGATGGTCGTGCAGTGGCCAGTCTGCTCGAGCCGGTGATAGATAAATGGCTTAAACAGTTCGAGCGCCATCTTCTTCGGCAAACCGCATTGATGGAGTTTCAACTCGGGGCCGACCACGATGACCGAACGTCCGGAGTAGTCCACGCGTTTGCCGAGCAGGTTCTGGCGGAAGCGCCCCTGCTTGCCTTTCAGCGTGTCAGAGAGCGACTTCAGCGGACGGTTGTTCGCGCCGCGCAGAATGCGTCCGCGGCGGCCGTTATCGAACAGCGCGTCCACGGCTTCCTGCAGCATTCGCTTTTCGTTGCGCACGATGACCTCGGGCGCGTGCAGGTCCATCAGCTTCTTCAAACGGTTGTTGCGGTTGATGACACGGCGATAGAGGTCGTTGAGATCGGATGTCGCGAAACGCCCGCCGTCGAGTGGAACCAGGGGGCGCAGCTCCGGCGGAATGACCGGAATCACGTCGAGGATCATCCAGTTCGGCTTGTTGCCGCTCTTGCGGAAGGCCTCGACGACTTTCAAGCGCTTGGCGTACTTGAGCCTTTTCTGCAGCGAAGTCTCGTGGCGCATCTTTTCGCGCAATTCGCCGGAGAGAGACTCTACTTCTACCCGCTTCAGCAGGTCTTTAATTGCTTCAGCGCCCATGGCCGCACGGAAACCCGCGGGACGGTACTGCTGATCGAGTTCGCGATATTTGGCTTCGTCTTTGATGACCTCGCGCTCTTTGACCGGAGCATCGCCGGGCTCGACCACGACGTAGGCTTCGAAGTAGAGAATGGCTTCGAGATCGCGCAGGGAAATATCGAGCAGGTGCCCGATGCGGCTCGGCAGTCCCTTGAAGAACCACACGTGCGAGCAAGGCGATGCCAGTTCGATATGCCCCAGGCGTTCGCGGCGGACTTTCGAGAGCGTGACTTCCACGCCGCACTTGTCGCAGATCACGCCGCGGTGCTTCATGCGCTTGTATTTGCCGCAGAGGCACTCCCAATCCGTGACCGGACCGAAGATGCGGGCGCAGAACAGGCCATCGCGCTCCGGCTTGAAGGTGCGGTAGTTGATGGTTTCGGGCTTCGTCACCTCGCCATGCGACCAGCTGCGGATCTTCTCGGGAGAGGCCAGGCTGATGCGGATGGCGTCAAAATCGGCGACGGGATTTGCCAGATCAAATGGGCTCGAACGGAACAAGGTTTCCTCCACTTCCCGCGGCTGTGCGCTGCCGCCAGCGGCTCCGGAAAGCAGTGACTAGTGGCTAGTGATTAGTTGCCAGTAGTCACCAATCGTGGGCTGACATCTTGGGAGCAAGAAGCTATCAGCCGTTTTCCTTCGAAATCTTGGGTGGCAGAGTGGCTAGCCACTAATCACTAGCCACTAATCCGCATCCATCAACACGCCACGCGGAGTCTTCGCGCCGGCGTACTCTCCACCAGGCGCTGCGCTGACCACCGGCTTTCTTTCGCCGGCTTTGATCAGCTCGACATCCAGGCAGAGCGATTGCAATTCGCGAATCAGAACGTTGAACGACTCGGGCACGCCCGGCTCCATGGCAGCCTCGCCCTTGACGATGGCCTCGTAAATCTTGGTGCGGCCATACACGTCGTCGGACTTGGCGGTCAGGAGTTCCTGAAGAATGAACGCCGCACCGTAGGCTTCGAGCGCCCAGACTTCCATTTCTCCGAAGCGCTGTCCGCCGAACTGGGCTTTGCCACCCAGCGGCTGCTGGGTGATGAGCGAGTACGGCCCAATGGAGCGCGCGTGGATCTTGTCGTCCACCAGGTGCGACAGCTTCAGCATGTAGATATAACCGACCGTGACCGGCTGCTCGAAGCGCTCGCCGGTCATGCCATCGTGCAGCCAGGTCTTCCCGGCCTCCGGCAGGCCTGAGCTCTTTAGCAGCGCTTTAATTTCGTGTTCGCGAGATCCGTCGAACACCGGTGAACCGGTGAACACGCCGCGTGTGAGCGTTTCAGCGACGGCGTTTAGCTCGTCGTCGGGGACCTCAGAAATCTCCTGCTCAAGCGTGGTGCCCTTGAACAGAGTTTTCAGCTCGCGGCGAATAGCATCCTCGCGCGTGTTCTCTTTGAGCATCTCGGTGATCTTTTTGCCGAGCTCGTGGCCTGCCCATCCGAGGTGGGTCTCGAGAATCTGGCCCACGTTCATACGGGAAGGAACACCGAGCGGGTTGAGCACGATTTCAACCGGCGTACCGTCTTCGAGGTACGGCATATCTTCATCCGGCAGAATTCGCGCGATGACGCCCTTGTTGCCGTGACGGCCGGCCATCTTGTCGCCAACGCTCAGCTTGCGCTTCATGGCGATGTAGACCTTGACCAGCTTGATCACGCCCGGCGGCAGTTCGTCGCCCTTGGTGAGCTTGTCTTTGCGTTCGTTGACGATCTTCTTGAGCACGTCAATCTGACGCGAGGTCATTTCCTCGATCTCGTCGATCTGCTCGTTCACTCGAGGGTCTTTGTCTGCGTACTTGATACGCTTCAGGTTCCGCGTGGAGATGCGCTCGATGGTCTCGCGATCGAGAATCGCACCCTTGGTCAGCAGGCGTTTGTTGGTGCGCTCGTCGTGCAGGTCGGCCTGGACTTCCTTGCCGCCGAGAATATTCTCCAGACGCTTCAAACGCTCGTCGGTGAGAATTCGAATCTCGTCAGACAAGTTCTTTTCGAGCTTGGCAACCTGGGTGGCTTCGATGGACTTAGCCCGCTCGTCTTTTTCCTGACCCTTGCGGGAAAAGATTTTCACGTCGACGATCACGCCTTCGATACCCGGCGGGCAGTAGAGTGACGCATCGCGAACGTCTCCAGCTTTTTCACCAAAGATCGCCCGCAGCAGCTTCTCTTCCGGAGTGAGCTGGGTTTCGCCCTTAGGCGTGACCTTGCCCACGAGGATGTCGCCCTGCTTCACGCTGGCGCCGATGCGAATCACGCCGGCTTCGTCCAGATTGCGCAGCATGGCTTCGCTGACGTTCGGAATGTCGCGCGTGACTTCTTCCGGCCCGAGCTTGGTATCGCGCGACTCGATCTCGAACTCCTCGATGTGGACTGAGGTGTAGTAGTCCTCTTTTACGAGTTTTTCGGAAACCAGAATCGCGTCTTCGAAGTTGTACCCGCGCCATGGCATGAAGGCCACAAGCACGTTTCGCCCAAGTGCCAGCTCGCCGTGATCGGTGCAAGGCCCGTCGGCGATGACCTGGCCCTTCGTGACCTTCTGGCCTTTCTGCACAACCGGCTTCTGGTTGATACAGGTGTTCTGGTTCGAGCGTTTGAACTTGGTCAGCTGGTAAATGTCGCTGCCGACTTCGCGCGACAGCTGTCCGGGATGATGCTCGCCCTCGACGCGTACGATGATGCGCTCGGAATCGACCGAATCGATCACGCCGTTGCGTCGCGCGAGGACCACTGCGCCGGAATCGCGGGCAGTAACGCCTTCCATTCCGGTTCCGACAATCGGCGCTTCTGCGCGAAGCAGCGGCACCGACTGGCGCTGCATGTTCGCGCCCATCAGCGCACGGTTTGCGTCATCGTGCTCGAGGAACGGCACGAGCGATGCGGCAACCGAGACCAGTTGCTTGGGGCTGACGTCGACGTAGTCAACTTCGTCTTTGCTGACGAGCACGAAGTTACCTGCCTTGCGGGCATTAACCAGGTCACCAACGATGCGGCCCTTGTCATCAAGCTCGACGTTCGCCTGCGCGATAACGTGGCGGTCTTCTTCCCAAGCCGAGAGATAGAAGGAAAACGGTTCGAGCTCCGCGGGCCGCTTGCGGCGGTCCTTGATCTCGCCATTGTTTTTTTCGGCTTCGTGTTTTTCGAGGTGATCTCCGGCCTTGTAATCGCTGTCGCCGGCGTTGACCACGCTGACGTAGTCGAGCACGCGGCCGTTCTTCACCCGCCGATACGGCGATTCTATGAAGCCGTAGTCGTTAATGCGGGCGTAGCAGCTTAGCGACGAGATCAGTCCGATGTTCGGACCTTCCGGCGTTTCAATCGGGCAGATGCGGCCGTAGTGAGTCGGGTGAACGTCGCGGACTTCGAATCCGGCGCGCTCACGCGACAGGCCGCCTGGCCCGAGGGCCGAGAGACGCCGCTTGTGCGTAATTTCTGACAGCGGGTTCGTCTGGTCCATGAACTGCGAGAGCTGGGATGACCCGAAGAACTCGCGAATCGCTGCCATCACCGGCTTGGCGTTAACCAGGTCGTGCGGCATGGCCGTGGACATTTCCTGGTACACGGACATCTTCTCTTTGATCGCCCGCTCCATACGGACCAGGCCGATGCGGAACTGGTTTTCGAGCAGTTCGCCCACTGCGCGCACGCGGCGATTGCCAAGGTGATCGATGTCATCCACCAGGCCGATGTTCTTGCGCAGCTTCAGCAGGTATCTGATGGTGGCGTAGAAATCGTCGGGATCAAGCGTTCGCTTATCGAGCGTGCTTGCGTCGGCATTCTCGAACAGCTTGATGTTGAATTTCAGGCGGCCTACGCGCGAGAAGTCATATTTCCGCGGATCGAAAAACATCCCGTGGAAAAGGGCGGTTGCGGTATCGAGCGTCGGTGGATCACCAGGACGCAGCTTGCGATAAATTTCGATCAGCGCCTCTTGCGGGGTGTTGATCGAATCACGCTTCAGCGTCTGGCTGATGACCGTGCCCACGTCGTCGCGCTCAGGGAAGAAGAGGTTCATCTCAATTACGCCCGAGTCGAGGATCTTGGCGACCTTGTCAGCCGTGAGTTCGGTGTTGGCCTCCAGCATCACTTCGCCGGAAGTCGTGTCCACGATATCGCCGGCAGCCCAAGCGCCTTCGAGATCGCTGACATCCACTTCGATTTCGCTGATCTTCGCCTTCTGAATTTCCTTGAGGACTGCGGCATTCAGCTTGCGGCCGGAATGCGCGATCTCCTCGCCCGATTTCGACTTGATGCTGTGCGCCAGCTTCATGCCGAGCAGGTTGGTGGCTTTGTCGCTGGCCGGGTCGAGCGTCCAGTAGAGCTTCTTGTCGCGGACCACGAGGCGATCAGCCGTGTAAAAGGTCTTGAGGATGTCTTCGCCGGAGCGCAGGCCAAGCGCGCGCAGGAAAATGGTGCCGAGAAATTTCCGCTTGCGGTCGATGCGGACGTAAAGCACGTTCTTCTGGTCATACTCAAACTCAACCCACGACCCGCGGTAAGGAATGATTTTGCCGAGGAAGTAAGTGCGGTTGTTCGCTGTCTCGAAGAACACGCCCGGGGAGCGGTGCAACTGGCTGACGATCACACGCTCGGTGCCGTTCACAATAAAGGTGCCGTTTTGCGTCATCAGCGGAACGTCGCCGAAGAACACTTCCTGTTCCTTAATGTCGCGGATGGAGCGGTTCCCGGTTTCAGCGTCCTTGTCGTAAATCGTAAGACGCATCGTGACCTTGAGAGGCGCAGAGTAGGTCATGCCGCGCTCTTCGCACTCAGCCACGTCGTACTTCAGCTGAAGACCGACCGGGTCGCCGCATTTGTTGCAGAAATCAGGCGTATTGGCGTTGTAGGTGCCGCACTTGTGGCAGAGCACGTCGCCGGGATGAAACGGGTCGGTGATGACGGTCGAGCCGCAATTCTTACAAGTGGTACGCAGGTGATGCAGGCCTTTCAAGTGGCCGCACTTGCACTCCCAGTTACCGATGGCGTAATCCACAAACTCGAGTTGTGATACGTTGCGGAAATCGGTGATGGGGAATACCGATTGAAATACGGACTGCAGGCCGCCGTCCTCGCGTTCGCTGGGCAGGCGGTCCATTTGTAGAAAGCGCTCATAGGAACGCTTCTGAACCTCAATCAGGTTGGGGATCTGAATGGTTGCTGGAATCTTGGAAAAATCGAAACGATGACGGAAACCGTTCTTCTTAGACATTCGGCGTGACTCCCTAATCTTTTGCGCAGCCGAGAGGCTGCATTAAACAGCGGAATAACGTGGGCGGGAAAACACAGTTAGCACAGAGCCTTTGGCACTTGGCCGACCGAGCTTAAGGCTAAATGCCAAGTGCTAAATGCTTGCGAAGCGCGCAGACACAACAGCGCACCCGTAAGGACAGCATGTCCCTCAGGCGCCGCACAGAGCGCATGGCCAATTAAGTTGTGTCGTTTCCGCGCCAGTATGCCTTTGTCCCGTCCCGCCGCCCGCAGGACAGTTTGCTAAATCCGTTTTGCGCAGCCTCCGCCCGCTCCCCGCACTAACTGCGTGGAGGACTGCTCACCTGGATGAAGTGGGAAGCGGTGCTGATAGTGACAATGATAGCACTAGCTCCCGAATTTTGCCAAGTAGTGGTCGAAAAATTGCTACGGGTGGCCGATCCTGCAGCAACTAAAGCACTTATCTCTCGGCATTTGGCACTTAGCGGTCTTGGCTAGGGGCCAAGTGCTAAGTGCCAAATGCTCTCGAGTGACGAAAATACCTATTTCACTTCCACTGTCGCACCGGCGTCCGCGAACTTCTTTTTGATGGTCTCGGCTTCTTCCTTCGAGACGCCTTCTTTCACCGCCTTCGGCGCGCCGTCCACCAGGTCCTTGGCTTCCTTCAAGCCGAGGCTGGTGACTTCGCGGACAGCCTTAATGACGTTGATCTTATTGGCGCCAACTTCTTTCAGGATGACCGTGAACTCGGTCTTCTCTTCAGCCGGAGCCGCGGCCGCGCCTGCGCCCGCACCGCCGCCGGCAACCATCACCGGGGCTGCGGCCGCCGCCGACACGCCAAGTTTCTCTTCGAGACGCTTCACCAGCTGCGCCGCATCGAGCAGCGACAGCCCTACGATCTGATCTTCCAATGCTTGCAAGTCCGCCATTTTAGTTCTCCAATGAAATTGAAATTTCGTAACTTCCGTACAGACGTTGCTTGCAACGTCTCTTTCTGCGCTATCCCGAAGCCGAGGTTCCAGTGCGCGTGAGCTGTTCTTCCACGCCAGACAACGCGGCGGACCCAGCCCTTCGCAACCCTCGACTCAGATAACCAAAATCCGTTCTTCGCGGTCTGTGCGCGACCTTTGCGAACTTTGCGGTTAAAAGCTTTTGGCCGCAAAGCGCACTAAGTATTCGCAAAGATCGCAAAGAAAACCTTCATGCGCCCGCTGGCGCGTCGTTAGCAAACTTTTGCTTCTCGACGCCCTGGTTGATCACAACAGCCAGGTCCTTCCCGCCAGCGTTCATGACCGTGACAAGACGCTGTGCCGGTGCGTTAATGAGGAAGAGCAGCTTCGAGTAAATCTCTTCCTTCGAAGGCATGGTCGCGAGCGCGTCAATCTCTTTGATCGAGATCACGCGGCCTTCGACAACGCCTGCCTTGAAGGTAAACTCCGGATTGTCTTTGGCGTATTTGGAGAGCGCCTTGGCCAGCGAAACCGGATCGCCCTCGGTGTACGCGATTGAAGTCACGCCGGAAAGATCCTTCAGTGCGCCTTCGACCTTCGTGCCCTTCGCCGCTCGCTCAACAAGCGTGTTCTTTACGACGGCATATTTCGCACCCGAGGTTCGCAGTAGCTTGCGAAGTTCATAATCCTGCGCGACTGTCAGCTTCGTGTAAGTCGTTACAATGACCGTTGAAACGGACTGAAGGTCTTTGCTCAGTTTTTCAACTTGTTCAGTCTTCTTTGCTCGTGTAACCGCCATAATGTGAAACCTTCCTAATTCCGGATGGAACTCTCCAATTTGGTAATCGGGTAATTTTGTAAAATGGCAATTTTTGGAACCGCAAGGGTTTGAAATTACCAAATTGCCCGATTACACAATTACAAAATGGCCCTATGCCTTCGCTGCTGTCTCGATCGGCGTGGTGTCCAGGGCAATTCCCGGGCCCATGGTCGAACTGATGTAGCACCCCTTGATGTACTTGCCTTTCGCCACCGAAGGCTTTGCCTTGATCACGCTAGTGATCAGCGTGGTCGCGTTCTCGATCAGCTTGTCCGGGGTAAACGAAATCTTTCCGACGGGAACGTGCACCAGCGCAGTCTTGTCGGTGCGGAACTCGACTTTGCCGGCTTTCACTTCCTGCACGGCGCGCGCAACGTCCATGGTGACCGTGCCTGTCTTGGGATTCGGCATTAGCCCCTTGGGGCCGAGCACTTTCCCGAGGCGCCCGACCGATTTCATCATGTCCGGCGTAGCGATCAACGCGTCAAAGTCGGTCCAGTTTTCTTTGGTGATTTTCTCGACCATATCTTCGCCGCCGACGAAATCCGCGCCGGCCTGCTGCGCTTCGCGAACCTTATCGCCGGAGGTGATCACCAGAACTTTCTTCGATTTGCCCAGCCCGTGCGGAAGAACGACCGTGCCGCGGACCATTTGATCGGCGTGCTTCGGATCAACTCCAAGTCGCATCGTGACTTCGACGGTTTCGTCGAATTTTGCGTACTTTACTTTTTGTAAGAGAGGAACGGCATCGGCCAACACATACGGACGAGCCTCAACCGCTTTCCTTGCCTTATCGATATTTTTCCCTGACTTTTTCATTTTCTCTCCGTCTCCCACCGCTGAACGCTGTTCCGATCAGCCGTGGTCAGTGACATTTGTAATTCTGTAATCGCGTAATTGGGTAATTTCAGCCTCGCGCCGTGGTTTTCAATTACCAAATTACAAAATTGCCCAATTACCAAATCGTACCCAGCAAGCCCGTTTTCAGCTAACCGACAACCTCAATTCCCATGGACCTCGCCGTCCCGCGCACACTCTTGATCGCCGCATCAATGGAGGCCGCATTCAAATCGGGCATCTTCTGCTTTGCAATGTCCTCGACCTGCTTCAGCGAAACCTTGCCGACTTTGTCTTTATTCGGCGCGCCGGATCCCTTTGCGATCCCGGCGCCGCGCTTGAGCAGAATCGAAGCCGGAGGCGTCTTGGTGATGAACGTAAACGAGCGGTCGTTATAGACCGTGATCACCGCCGGAATGATCAGCCCTTCCAGTTCCTTCTGGCTGGTGCGCGCGTTGAACTGCTTGCAGAATTCCATGATGTTGATCTGCGCTTGTCCCAGCGCCGGACCAACCGGAGGCGCCGGAGTGGCTTTGCCCGCCGCAATCTGCAACTTCACTGAACCGGTAACTTTTTTCGCCATAATCCTTCCCTTATCTCAACTCACGTGGGGATGGGTACCCTCACCCTTCCGTCCGGCCCATCCTTTTGGGTCGGCGACTACGAAGCCTGCTTTTCCACCTGCTTAAATTCGAGTTCGACCGGAGTCGAACGTCCGAAGATCGTGACCATCACTTTCAGCGTCTCGCGATCGTCGTTCACATCGTCCACAATGCCGGTGAACGTAGCAAACGGGCCTTCGGTGATGCGCACGGTTTCGTTCTTCTCAAACTTGACCTTGAGTTTCGGCTTGTCCTTAGACTCGCCGGCTTTGTACACGATGTGCTGAACTTCTTCTTCCGAGAGTGGTGTCGGTTGCTGTCCGGTGCCGACGAAGCCAGTCACGCGCGGCGTGGATTTCACCACGTGCCAGACGTGGTCGTCCATGTCCATTTCGACCAGCACGTAGCCGGGATAGAACATGCGCTCGACGGTATATTTCTTGCCGCCGCGAACTTCGGTGACGGATTCGGTCGGAATCAGCACGCGGCCGATCTTCTCTTCGAGACCGAACGCGCGTACCCGCGATTCCAGCGATTCTTTTACTTTGCGCTCGAATCCCGAATAGGAATGGATGATGTACCACTTCATATTGGGATTGCGCGGTTTCTCTGCGACCGCAGCCGCAGTTTCCGATTGCGGCGCGCCTGCGTCGGTTGTGGTTTCGTTCTTGGTTTCGTCCTGCATAATTATTCCAAATCTAGTGTTTCGACAAATACTGGATGAGATCGGTCACGCCGCGGCCGAGGGTGTTGTCCACCACCCAGAAATAAAACGCAAAAATAAAGACCGCAATGATCACAACCGTCGTGGTCGCCTGCACCTCTTTACGCGAGGGCGATGTGACCTTGCGCATCTCGGTGCGCACGTCATTGTAAAAAGCCTTAACGCGCTCGGGCCAGGACTTGATGCGTCCTGCAAAACTCGAATCGTCCGCGGATGCAATCGAATTTGCCATCTTCTTTGTTCCTACCGCCATCCCAGCACCTGTCTTCCCTCAGAAACTCCAGCCTCAAAACTCCCAGCCTCAAAAACTCTGGCAGGGGCGGAGGGATTCGAACCCCCAAGTCCGGTTTTGGAGACCGGCAGTTTAACCGTTGAGCTTACGCCCCTGTACCCATTGAGTAATTTTGTAATCGGGTAATCCAGTAATTTGAAAATCGGGCCGCAACAAGTGTGTTTCAAATTACAAAATTACCCAATTACTCAATTACCAAATTATTTCACTTCCTTATGCGGCGTATGCTTCCGGCACCGGCGGCAGAACTTTTTCAACTCAATCCGGTCCGGCGTCGTTTTGCGGTTCTTCGTTGTCGAATAGTTCCGCTCTTTGCAATCACCGCACTGCATTGTAATGATCTCTCGGGGCATAAAAATACAGCTCCTAGCTGTTAGCTCCTAGCTCTTAGCTAGAATCCAACCAAAAAATCTAAACTCCTGTCGTTCCTAACCGCTTAAGCGGCCAGCAACTTACTTCACAACACGCCGCCTTTGGGCTTCGACTTGATCTCTTCCCTTGCCCAACTCAGGATCGATGTCCAGGGTGTCCATACGAACACAGCCAACAACACCACACCGACAATCGCCAAAGTGCCCATTTGCTCTTGCCAACGACCACCCTTACTGAATAATCTCCGAGATCGCGCCTGATCCCACCGTGTGTCCGCCTTCGCGGATGGCGAAACGCAAGCCCTTCTCCATCGCCACTGGCGTAATCAACTCAATCACCAGTTCCACGTTGTCCCCAGGCATCACCATCTCGGTGCCCGATGGAAGTTCGGCAACTCCCGTCACGTCCGTCGTACGCAGATAGAACTGCGGACGATATCCCTTGAAGAACGGCGTGTGCCGCCCGCCTTCTTCTTTCGTCAGGATGTACACCGACGCCTTGAACTTCGTATGCGGCGTGATCGATCCGCCCTTGGCCAGCACCATGCCGCGCTCCACATCGTCTTTGCCGATGCCGCGCAACAGTAACCCGGCGTTGTCACCCGCCTGGCCTTCGTCGAGCTGCTTTTTGAACATCTCGACGCCGGTCACCACCGTCTTGCGGGTCTCGCGGAAGCCTACGATTTCTACTTCCTCGCCGACTTTCACCTTGCCGCGCTCGATTCGTCCGGTCACAACCGTGCCGCGGCCCGAGATCGAAAAGATATCTTCGATCGGCATCAGGAACGGCTTGTCGAGTTCACGAGCCGGTTGCGGGACCGACTTGTCTACCGCTTCCATCAATTCGTCAATCTGCTTTTCCCACTTGGCTTCGCCGTTCAGCGCGCCCAGAGCCGACAGGCGAATCACCGGCGCATCGTCGCCCGGAAACTCATAGCCCTTCAGCAGTTCGCGCACTTCGAGTTCCACCAAGTCGAGCAGTTCGGGATCATCGACCGCGTCGCACTTGTTGAGAGCTACCACGATGTAAGGCACGCCCACCTGGCGAGCCAGCAGAACGTGCTCGCGCGTCTGCGGCATGGGACCATCGGTCGCCGCCACAACCAGGATCGCGCCATCCATCTGCGCTGCGCCGGTGATCATGTTCTTGATGTAGTCGGCGTGGCCCGGGCAATCCACGTGCGCGTAGTGGCGATTGGCCGTCTCGTACTCGACGTGCGCCGTCGCGATGGTGATACCGCGCGCCTTCTCTTCCGGGGCGTTGTCGATCGAATCAAACGACCGGAACTGGATCTTGGGGTTGTGCTTCGACAGAACCTTGGTGATGGCCGCCGTCAGCGTGGTCTTGCCATGATCGATGTGACCGATGGTGCCCACGTTGCAGTGCGGCTTTGTCCGTTCAAATTTCTCTTTCGCCATTTCGTTTCCTCAGGGGCTAAAGCCCCGGATTTAATCTCGCCTGTTCGGCACGGCTTAAGCCATGCCCTGATACAAACCTATTTCCCGCCCTGCGCCTTGCCGATAATTTCGTCTGCTACCGAGCGCGGCACTTCTTCGTAGCGCGCGAAGTGCATTGAATATTCGGCGCGGCCCTGGGTGCTTGAGCGCATGTGTGTCGCATAACCAAACATTTCAGCCAGCGGAACGATTGCCTTGATCACCTGTGAGCCTGCGCGGTGCTCCATGCCTTCAATGCGTCCGCGGCGCGAACTCAGATCGCCCATGATGGTGCCGGCAAAATCTTCCGGCGTCACTACTTCAACTGCCATCACCGGCTCAAGTAAAACCGGCGATGCTTTGCGCGCAGCCTCTTTGAAGGCCATCGAACCGGCAATTTTGAACGCCATTTCGTTCGAATCAACGTCGTGATAGCTGCCGTCGTAAAGCGTGACTTTCACATCCACGACCGGATAGCCAGCGAGGACGCCGCCTTCGAGCGCTTCCTGAATACCTTGATCGATCGGCTTGATAAATTCCTTCGGCACCGAACCGCCCACAATTTCATTGACGAACTCGTAGCCCAAACCTGCCGACTGAGGATCCAGCTTGATCTTGGCATGGCCGTACTGGCCGCGCCCGCCGGTCTGACGAATGTATTTGCCTTCGGCTTCAGAATGTTTGCGGATGGTCTCGCGATATGCCACCTGCGGCTTGCCGACATTAGCCTCGACTTTGTACTCGCGCATCATGCGGTCCACGATGATTTCGAGGTGCAGCTCGCCCATGCCGCTGATGATGGTTTGTCCGCTATCGGGATCGGTGTGAACTTTGAAGGTGGGATCTTCCTGGGCCAGCTTCGCGAGCGCCATGCCCATCTTTTCCTGGTCGGCTTTGGTTTTCGGCTCGACCGCGACCGAAATCACCGGGACCGCGAATTCGATCGATTCAAGCGTGACTGGATGTTTGGTATCGCAAATTGTGTCGCCGGTCGAAACGTTCTTCAGCCCGACGACGGCACAGATATCGCCCGCCAGAATTTCCTGAATGTCTTCGCGCTTGTTGGCGTGCATCTTCAGCAGGCGGCCAATGCGCTCGTTACGCTGGGTGCGCGAATTCAGGACGGATTCGCCGGACTTCAACTGTCCCGAGTAAACGCGAATGAACGTGAGCTGCCCGACGAACGGATCAGCCATGATCTTGAAGGCCAGAGCCGAAAACGGCTCGTCATCAGAAGCTTTGCGAGTAATGGATTTGCCGGAATCGGGATCGGTGCCGTGAGTTTCCGGGACGTCGAGCGGAGAAGGCAGGTAATCAACCACCGCGTCAAGCAGAGGCTGAATGCCTTTGTTCTTAAACGCCGTGCCCACAACTACCGGGAATACTTTCAGGGCGATGGTCGATTTGCGCAGCGACGCGCGAATCTCGCTGGCTGTGATCTCCTCGCCTTCGAGGAACTTGTGCAGCATGTCGTCGTCATTCTCAGCGACGGTTTCAACCAGCGCGGCGTGGAAGGCTTCGGCTTTCTTTTTCAGCTCGGCGGGAATCTCTTCAGTGATGTACTCGGCGCCCAGGGTTTCGTCGTTCCAGAGGATCGCTTTCATGGCGAGCAGGTCGACCACGCCCTTGAACTTGTCTTCTTGTCCGATAGGGATTTGAATCGCGACGGGCTTGGCATTGAGGCGCTTGCGGAGGGTATCGACGGCGTGCTCGAAATCAGCGCCCATCTTGTCGATCTTGTTAATAAAGCAAATTCGCGGGACGCCGTACTTATCGGCCTGACGCCAGACTTTTTCCGACTGCGGCTGAACGCCGTGCACGGCGTCAAATACCGCGACTGCGCCATCGAGGACGCGAAGCGAGCGTTCGACTTCGGCAGTGAAATCGACGTGGCCGGGGGTGTCAATGATGTTGATGCGAATGTCGCGCCAGGTGCAGGTGGTGGCGGCGGAGGTAATGGTGATGCCGCGTTCCTGCTCCTGCTCCATCCAGTCCATGATGGCGGTGCCTTCGTGCACTTCGCCCAGGCGGTGGGTGCGTCCGGTGTAATAAAGGATGCGCTCGGTGGTGGTGGTCTTGCCGGCATCGATGTGGGCCATGATGCCGATGTTCCTGCAGCGCTCTAATGGGACGGTTCTGGACACAGCTTTTTTCCGTTCGTCCTTGCGGACTTCCTGTTCGCCGATATTTGCCGGGGTAGTACTCAAAATTTCACCTGACTCGATTTGGTAATTGTGTAATCGGGTAATTTGGTAATTTCAAAACCCAACTGCCCGCAATTACTCAGTTACCAAATTTCCTAATTACTCAATCTTGCTCACCACCGATAATGCGCGAAGGCCTTGTTCGCTTCCGCCATGCGGTGTACATCTTCTTTCTTCTTGATTGCCGCGCCTTTGCCGTTTGCTGCGTCGAGCAATTCGTTCGACAACTTGTCGATCATTCCCTTTTCGCCACGTCCGCGCGAATAAGACACCAGCCAGCGGATCGCAAGCGAGGTGCGGCGGTCGGGATTGACCTCGACCGGCACCTGATAGTTCGCGCCACCAACGCGCCGGGTCTTGACTTCGAGGAGCGGCTTAGCGTTCTCGACTGCCTTCTTGAAGAGCTTCAGTGGTTCGTCTCCCCCCCTCTGCTGTAGCCGGGTCAGCGCCTCATAGAAGATGCCCTCAGCAGTGCTCTTCTTTCCCTGCCACATCATCGAGTTGACGAACTTCGTGACCAGATCGGATCCGTAAACCGGGTCCGGCTCGACCGTGCGCTTTGCGATATGTCCTTTGCGTGGCATAAACCAGCTTTTAGCTCCTAGCTCTTAGCTTCTAGCTTGAACTCGCTGCCCTGCCGGCTTTCCCGACGACCGACAGCCGAAGACCGACGACTATTTTGGCCTCTTCGCTCCATACTTCGATCTTCCCTGCTTGCGGTTGGCGACGCCTACTGCGTCGAGCGTTCCGCGAATCACGTGATACCGCACTCCTGGCAGGTCCTTCACGCGGCCGCCGCGGATCAGCACGATCGAGTGCTCCTGCAGGTTGTGGCCGACGCCGGGAATGTAGGTCGTCACTTCAATTCCGTTAGTCAAGCGAACGCGAGCGACCTTCCGGAGTGCCGAATTCGGCTTCTTCGGGGTCTGGGTGTAAACGCGGGTGCAAACACCACGTTTTTGCGGGCACGACTGCAGCGCCGGACTCGCCGTCTTGTACCGGGGATGCTTTCTTCCCGCCCGAACCAGTTGATTAAAAGTAGGCACTCGTGCCGCTCCTCAGGAATCGTCTGCGCGCGCAAACGCGCACGACTTCCGCGCTCTAGACTGTATTTCCCGGAAAACGTCCAGGATTCAGGCTGGATGACTTGCGCCATCCATACTTCCGGCGGTCAAAGCTACCGGAAATTTGTTTTTCCCGATGACAGGTCTGCCGACGGTGGCTTCAGGCCTCAGTAATTAAAGGAGAAGCTCCGTTTCGCCAGCTTCGCCCCACATAGTCCCTCGAAGGGATCGTTCGCAGGACGTTTCAGCGAGGGGTCTTCAGCTCCAAAGGCGGAAGACTTGTTTCTAAAGCTTAACTGCCCATTCCACTGCCTCAGCGCAAAACCAACCGGGGCAATACAGGCAAGCCAGGATTAACTCGCGGAACTGTATAAATATAACAATCGAAAAAGCAGATCGTCAACCTCAATTGCGGGCGCATCGAACAATGCAGTGTCCGGTGGCCGTTCCAGTTACCGGCGCTCAGTTGGGAGTTTCGGTAGAAAACACCTGAAACAGCGCTGGATCTGGACTCAGGTCTGACCTTGTGGTTGCTGAAAAAAAAATCAGCCTCTACACTGGTGGTTTTCCGGAAGTGCGTTTTTCATATTCACTTGGAAGGGTTCATGGGTAGGTTCGTTTCCCTGGCAGGGCTGTCCTGCATCGTGCTCTGCGTCATTCTCCTGGCTTCCTGCGGGCAATCCAGCCCGACCAATGTCAGCACCGGCAATGCGGTGCCGACCAGCGTGTCGCTCGCCGCGTCGTCGGCGGTCGGATCCAACCTCTCGCTTGAGGTGGGGAGGACGGCGGCGCTCAGTGCGACTGCGCGGGGCGCGAGAAACAATGTCATTAATGAGACGTTTTCTTTTTTGTCGAGCGACCCCACGGTTGTGACCATCGCCAACAACGGCTTGATTTGCGCTGGGACCTGGGATTCGCTGTCCCTGCCCCAGATCTGCACGCCGGGAAGGGTGGGAACTGCGCAGGTAACGGCTACCGCCCAGGGAGTCAGCAGCCCTCCGCTAACCGTCTACGCTCACCAGAGAATTACCAGCATTACGGTGAACAAGGTGGCGGGACAACCGGCGACACTCTCTAACACCTGTTTGTCGAAAGCCGGGCCTGCCGGGCCTGAGAGCTGGATTTATCAAGCTACGGCGATGAGCGGGTCGACCGATATCACGTCAGGCGTGGGACCGTTTTCGTGGGGAGAGATCAATCCTGGAGTTTTAGCGATCGTGAATTTCAGTTCGCCGCCGGTCCCCTCACCACTGAATCAGGAGATCGTAACGGCAAACACCCCAGGGGAGGAGCCGATTTTTGCGTCCGCCAGCGGATTCAACGGCCAACCCTCGCTGGTGCAGACCTGCCCGGTGCAGCAGATCTCGATTGCGGCGGCCAATAACTCCAGCACCTCAATTTCGGTGAATACAGGAACCAGCACTACTCTGAACGCCACGGTGATAGACGAAGCGGGACAGACCTTAACCGGGGTGCCGCTGACCTGGAGTTCATCGAATCAAATTTCGGTTGCATCCGGGGCTGGCGTGACCAGCACCGTTTTCGGAAGCACATTCACGGCGACGGGGGCTGGCGTAGGGGCGACCGATGTAACGGCCTCCTGCACACCGCCAAGCTGCAATGGCGGCATCAAGCCGTCGTTGCCGATCTATGCAAGAACGCCGATAACTTTTACGGTCACCAGCAGCATCGCACCTGCGAGTCCCACCGCGTATGTGACGACAACCGCGTGCGCGAACCCCACCGCAAACCCGACGAACGCAGCATGCACGCCTACGGTGATCCCTTTAACAAAGAGTTCAGCGGGAACCACCTTTGCCACAGGCCCGCCCATTCCGCTGCCGGCTTCGCCTAACTCGTTTGTGTTCGATCCGAAGGGGACGAGCGCCTATCTCGGAGTGCAGTCGTCGCATTTCGGGCAGAGCGGCGCCATGGTGTTTACCGGATCGGCGGCGACGCAGTTCACCAACGCATTCGGGACGGTGTTGGCGATCTCGCCGGACACATCGACAGTAATTTTCTCTGATGCCGTTAACTTGCCGAACCAGGTGTTCGTTTGCACGAACTGCAGCACGACTGGGCGCACGGTCACGCCGCTGGCAATTTCGGGTGCGACCGCGGCGGCGTTCTCACCCGACAACCTGAAGGCATACATTGCGGCGGGAAGCAGCCTTTACATTTTTTCCAAGGTAGATGCACTGCGTAAGGTCGGATTGCCGGGCGCAGGAAGCGATGTGGCGTTCCTGGGGGATGGCACGTATGGATACATTGCCGTGGCAGGTGCGGCCGGAGCCGATTCTCTGCCGGTCTGTTTCGATCCAGCCGCTGGGCCGGCACTGGGCAGCGTGACGATTCCCGGCGCGACCGTGCTCAGATCGCTGCCGGAAGATACGATTCTGGCGCTGGCGCCTCCGGATGTGAAAACAGTGACGGCTTCGATATCAGGAAACCCAGCGCCGGGTGAAAACGGCTGCCCGGCGCCGCGCGGAGTGCTCACGCTCAGCAACTCGACGCCGTTGAGCTTCGATCTTGGCCTAGGCGCTTTCGTGCCCACCCACCTGATCATTTCATCCGACGCCTCAACCGGCTATCTGCTGGCGCAGAGCCCCTCCCCGAACTCGGCACCGCTGCCGTTCGTCACTGTATTTAGCATTCGAGGACAGACGACGTCACAGGTTTCGCTGGCCGGAAACGCGACTCCGCTGAGCGCTTCATTGAGTCCGGCGGGAAATCTGCTTTTTGTGGGAGCGAATGACGGCGCAGTGCACGTGATTGATACAACGCTGCTGCAGGACATCCAGCAGATCACTTTCCCGTTCACGTCGGCGCCGCTGTGCGTTGGCCCGGGGACACCGGCAACTCCCGTGGCGAAGACCGTCGTGGGAATTTCGGGAGTTTCACAGAACGGCTCCAATTGGGATTACGCCTACGCCGTGAACTCCGGTCCACAGCTCGCAGTGGGAGAAACAATCGTGGTGACGGGAATGGCGGACGGTGGAAACGACGGCACGTTTACCATCCTGGCGGTTGGCGGCGGGAAGTTTACGGTGGCCAACACCTCAGGGGTGACGACCAGTTCGGTGCAAAACGGCAGTGGGACGGTGCCCATCACGTGTAATCCGGATTTGGTGGCAGTGAGGCCGTAGGGCTCTTGGCTCTGAGCTACTGACTGACGCCCGTTTTTTCGATTTCTTTTCCTATGCTGTCGAGGACGCCGTTGATGAACTGCACGGATTCGGGGGCGGAGAATTTTCGGGCAACCTCGATGGCCTCGTTGATTACGACGGCGCGAGGGGTTTTGGGAAAGCCCAGGAATTCTGCTACGGCGGCGCGCAGGAGATTTCGATCTACCGCAGCCATGCGGTCTATGCGCCAGTTCTCGGCGTGATTTTCGATCAGCTTGTCGATTTCCGCAGCCCGGTCCTGAGCCACGCGAAAGAGGTCTTCGGTGAATCCTTTGACCTCTGGGTCCACTTCACCGCGTCCTGTCCAGAAAGTTTTGCGGACCTCTTCGACCGGCTGTTTGCCGAGATCAGCCTGGAAGAGCATCTGCAATGCAAGTTCGCGGGATTTGCGGCGCGTGCCCATTCGGTTATTGGTTACTGGTTGTTGGTTGTTGGTTGTTGGCTAAAAACTCAGTTTTTCGACTAACGATGCTAACGGCAGCTACAGTTTACCGGACGCGGTGAGCGAATAAGGGAATTGATCCGACAAATCAACCCGTAAAGGTGAGTTTTTTCTCGCCGCCAGACTAGACGAGCAGCGGAACACCGTCGCTACTGGTCTCAACGCGATTGCGTCCGTTGTGCTTGGCCTGATACATGGCGCCGTCGGCAACTTCGACCAGGAACTCAGGATCGCTTTCCTGAGTGCCGAGAGTAGCGCCGAGGCTGATGGTAACGGTGATACTCTCGTTGCCGAGGTCGACCGCTTCGTCGCTGACGGCGACACGGATGCGTTCAGCCAGCTTTTCTGTCACTTCCAGGTCGCACCCCGGGGCAATAATCAGAAATTCTTCTCCGCCGTAGCGTCCAATCACGTCATAAGGACGCAGCGTGGCCGAGATTCGCTGCACAACTGCGACCAGTGCGGCATCGCCGGCGCCGTGGCCGTAATGGTCATTGATCTTCTTGAAGTGGTCTACATCCGCGACGATCACGCCGAGAGTCTGGTTTTCGCGCCGGCAGCGCGAGAGCTCGCGGCGGAGAACGTCGCGAATGGCGCGGCGGTTCAGCACGCCGGTCAATGAATCGTGCTCAGCGTGGAAGCGTAACGATTCCTGGGCCTGCAGGAGTTCTGATTTGCCCTTTTGCATTGCCGCCAGCATGGCGTTCACGGCGCCCGCGAGTGCGCCCAACTCGTCATTGCTGCCGGAATCCAATCGCAAAGATAGATCGCCGCTGGCGGTTACCTGCTTGACACGGCGATTTAGCTTTTGCAGGCGAGCAAGCAGGTTCTCTTCCAGCACAAGCAGCAGCACGCCGCAATGAACGACTCCGGCCAGCATGAGCAGAAGCAACAGGTAACCCATGACCTTGTTGGCCTCGGAAGGCAGATCGTCGGGAATTCGAGCGACCAGCAGACGTCGGGAAATGCCAAACATGTCTTTGAGGGG
>Ga0310813_10000146_pt1 | contig 52589 bp, 56 predicted proteins | sample YN3metagenome_FD_203086 | JGI IMG/M metagenome (GOLD analysis project Ga0310813, IMG submission 203086) | Soil microbial communities from experimental microcosm in Duke University, North Carolina, United States - YN3 | ecosystem: Engineered > Artificial ecosystem > Soil microcosm > Unclassified...
CACTAGCTACATCACAAGGATCATCACTTCCCACTGGCAGCATATCAGCTATCAACGTCAACATTTTGGAAACAATCGGACATTTTGCGTGGGTATTTTTTGGCGGCATTGCAGTAGGAGTAGGCCTTGGAGCAGGTTCACAGTATTTACACAGGTTGATAGAAGAACCATTTTCTGAAACTGCATTGTCTGTAGCGACATTGTTTGGCTCTGTTGTGATTTCAAATGCACTTGGTTTTTCAGGTCTAGTAGCAGCAGCTGCAGCAGGATTATGGTTTGGTGTGATAATGAGAAAACCCAACATCATAGGCGAAAAAGTAAGAGCATATGCATCAAACTTTTGGGAGATGATTGCATTCTTTGCAAATTCCGTGGCATTTTTGTACTTGGGATTAAACATGGACATGACAAGGATAGGACAGAATTTACCCCTAATTGGACTTGCAATTGTTGCAGTGTTGGCTGCAAGAGCAGTATCGACATATCCAATACTTGCAGTGACACACCGCTTTACAAAAGAAAAGACACCTGGAGCATGGAGGCATGTTGTTATGATTGGAGGTATGAGAGGAGCACTGTCAGTTGCACTTGTTGCAACCCTTCCTGAAAGCGATATGAAGGAGATACTAAAGACTATCACATTCGGAGTGGTCTTGTCTTCTTTGATAATCCAGTATCCAGTTCTTTCAAGATACATCAAAAAGACATTTCCTGAGGCAATGCAAGAACCAAAGAATATCTAAATCCCTTGCCAGAGATTTATGGATTTCTCATGGTTTATCAAAAAACATTAAACAAGACATGCAAAGTATCCAGCATATCAAAGATGAGTGAAAAAAATCAGGTTGAAAAAACTGTTCTAGAAGGAATAAGCTATGCCAAGCTTGAAAAACACAAGGATGCCATATCATTTTTTGACAAGGCATTAAAACAAGATTCTACAAACGTGGATGCATTATACAACAAGGGTATGTCTCTTTTGAAGTTAAAGAAAACCAAGGATGCCATGGCATGCTTTGAGAAGATAATTGAATATTCTCCAAATCATGTTGATGCACTGAACAATCTAGGAAATCATTTTGCAGAGATACAACAATTTGAAAAAGCTGCTACATATTATGACAGGGCACTGTCAAATGATCATACATATGTTCCGGCATTATACAATAAAGGAATTGCATCAATTCAACTTGAAAAATACGATGATGCGCTTGATTGTCTAAACAAAGTACTTGACAAAGAACCTGATAACCTGCAGGCAACATATTACAAAGGACTTGTACTAGGCAAGCAGAAAAAACACGAAGAGTCATTGTCATATTTTGATAAAATTTTGGAAAAAGAACCTGATAACAATGAGGCAATATTTTACAAGGCTACAGAATTGTCAGAGCTTGGAAGACATGAGGAAGCAATAGTCATATTTGATAAAATATTAAAAGAGTTTCCAAAGAATGGCACAATAATTTATGCAAAAGCAAGAAGCAAGGCCCAACTTGGACAAAACGATGATGCGCTCATTCTTCTAGCACAGGCAATATCACATTATGGTAGAACAATAAAGAATTGGGCAGTCAAAGACTCTTCATTCGATAAGATAAAAGGGGATCCCAGATTCAAAACAATAGTGAAATAAAATGTCAGAAGATATGATAAAAACAATCAGAGGTTTGTTAACAGCAGGCAAGGGAAATCCAAAACGACTGCGAGATATAATAGAGATTGTAAAAACTGGTGAACCTATTGTAATGTCAGATTATAGATACATCCAGGATTTGCTAGAAGCTCCCAATGGTAGTGACATAGAGCAGGCCCAGACCACCCCCCAACCCAAGAAAGATGCATCACTCGAGCTGCTCAGGGTAAGACTTGCAGAGGGACAGATATCAATAGAGGAGTTTCGAGTGCTCAAACAAGCCTTGACAGAAGAAGAATGAATCATTCTTAAATCTTAAATTCAAAAAGACCCGCACAATCACAGGATTGAAACTACAACGTGTCTACAAGTATCAAGTACAGACTGTACAAACTTGTACTATATGCTTAAAGAGACAAGTTGAGCTTTCAGATAGTGATTAAAATTGTCAAAGTTTGCCCCATTACCACCAGCGCCAGTTATCATGACATGTTTTGGCCATTGTGGCATTGGTCTTGGCGCTGAAACATACAGAAGATTATTGATTGATGTCGGGGCAGACCCTCTAAAGCCAACATTGAAGGGAGAAAAAGATGAATCGCGTATACTCAAAAGATATGGAAGTACCATCTTACGATTTCCAAATGCTTATGGTGGCAGTGAGATTCCACTCATTCCAAGAGCTCTCTTAATTGATCTTGACCCAAGAGCTGCCAATTTAATATTACAATCATATCCAGACTTGTTTGCATTAAGAGACAAGCATGTAATTTCAGGTGCAGGAGGTGCTGCAAGAAACTGGGCAGAAGGCCGTACAAGATTCATCAAAGAAGTTAGTACAAAGTATGACATGCAAAAACAACTTGCAAGTCTATCTCCGGAACCAGTAAGAGGATTTACAGTTCCATTTGCGATGGGAGGCGGTACTGGTGCTTCATTTGCAAGTGCCTTTATGCAATATATCAAAAAGGATACAAAAGAGCATGCAACAATTGCATCATTTGGATTATTACCAGAATTTGGATGGGACCCAGTAATTCTAGAGGCATCAGCCATCAACATAGTGATGAACCTAGAACACCAGATAAAATACAGCGACTGTTCGATTCTATTTTCTAACAAGCGATTAAGAGAACTTGCACAGAGACATGAAAAGAAACTAGACAAAATGTCTTCAATCATAGATGACCTTCCAAAAGAACATGAAGTAGGCTGGAAGGATTACCGTGGAATGAATCTGATTGCAGCAAATGCAATGTCCATGTTTACGGCATCTTTTGCAAGAGAGACAGAATGGGACATGTCAAACTATAGAACATGGCTTGCAACAAAGAGACCAAGATTTGCAATTCCGTGGGTAATTCCGATTGTTCCAGAAGAGAGACAATGGAGCTCAGACTTGATGACAAGTACCAAACACAATACCATGGAGGGAATCGTAGAGCACATCAACAAGAAAGAAGATGGAGTATTGTTTGATATTGATGAAGCTGATATCAGGGATAAGGGAGGTCCAAAAGATTCCTGTTGTGCACTTGTCAAAGTGAAAGGAGACTTTGAAGCAAAAGAAAGAGACATTCTAAAGAACATGATAAAGGACAGATTCCACATTGAAGAATCAAGAATGATATTCATCAAGATTCCAATATTAGAGACAGAACAAGCGAATGTTACAATACTCGTCAATACAAAGGCAATCGGACCGAAAATATTGGAGATTGCAAGTGAAGCAGAAGCTTCGTGGGATGCATTCAAAGACGAATATGGCAAGTGGGGATTGTCCACTGAAGAATTCAAGGCAAGCCTTATGGACGTAGTCCATGAGTTTAGCTAGAAATGTCTGACTTTGCCTTTCTAGAGCAGGTTGCAAGTCGCATTAGAGAAAATAGAACCCAGCTAAAAGACACTGAAGATGAGCTTGCAACAGTAAATTTTAGAATCCATGAAATTCCACTCAAGAGTCCAACCGAGTCCACGTTTGCAAAAATGATAGGACAGGATTACTATGATGCCTCAGCAGATTTGGAAAAGGCAAGAGAGAAGCTTATCGCACAAAAAGAAGATCTTAGTACAAAGGTAAGAGAAGACATTGCATCATTCATAACAGAATTTACTTCCCCCGAACTTGTCATACCACTAGAGCCAAACCCAAAGATTGCAGATGGAAACACAGTATTTCACTATAAAAATAACACCACATTTAACAACATACTTGCAATACTAAGCGAACTTTTAGGACTCTCCCCACCAATACTTGTCAAGGATGTAATGTTTTCAGCGTCAGAGATAACAATCAAGGTTGCAGACGAATACGAAGCCAAACAAAAATTCCTAAGCAGCATAAGCGAAGTCCAAAAGACATTATCAATTAAAAGAAAGTAACCCATCCCAAGACTCATGGCATTCTTGGGGGTTTACGTATAAGATATAACGAGGTAAAAACAGCCAAGATTTTGTGAACAAGAACACCAAAAAACTTCTTGCATTATCATTTATGGCAATTTTCATTGTTTCTACCGTCAGTGTAGCATTTCTAGGAGGCGGACGAGTCACACCTCCTGCTGATAAAACTTCAGATACAACAATTACTGGGACACCTGCAGATAATTACAAGGACAAAGATAGACCGACATTTTGTGGAACAAATCAGACCGAGTCAACCAAGTACATAACAGAATTCAAAATACCTACAATCTGTACTCAACCACTTGCAATTATGGTAGACCAGTCAGGTAGTGTTTGGTTTACAGAATCAAACACCGGAAATCTGGGCAAGTTTGACTTGTCTTCAAAATCATTCCAGGAATTTACTAATCAACAGTGGCAAAAGGGAGAAAAATCCATGATGTGGGGTCTTGCCAACTCTCAAGACGGAAATATTTGGATAACAGACTCGCAACATAATTTAATTTGGAAATTCAATCCGTCAGACACGAGCTATCAAAGATTTGCTTTCCCCAAGAGCAATACGCAAGATGGTTCTTTCCCTCAGATGCTCCTAATAGATGGCAAGAGCGCATACATCAATGACTTTACTGGAAGAAAGATTGGAGTGTTTAGTGTAGACCAGACAGGTCAAGACCTTGGTGTGTCAAGCATTCCATCTCCTGGAGATCACAACTTTACAAGCGCCATGGTTACAGATACTTCAGGAAAATTATGGTATACAGTTTGGAAGTATCAACAGGGAGGAGATCTTGTAAGCTATGACAAAAAGACAGGCAACTATACACAGTACTTCCTACCTCAAGATATTCAGGCACCAAATGGAATAACAATTGATTCTTCAGGAAAATTATGGATAATGGATACTGCAAGTAGTTACTTTTTCGATTTTGATCCTGCAAGTAATAAATTCACAAAACACATCACATCCCCACCGCCTGTGTCCTCATATGGTAATGCGTCAGGACTTATCAAGACACCAATATCAAGACCATATTGGGCTCACTTTGATGATAATGGAAGACTGTGGTTTAATGAACAAGTTGCAAACAGTCTAGGTGCATATGATCCATCTACACAATCACTTGTAGAATATCTTGTGCCATCCAAAAATCCCAACTGGTCAGACTGTGGAACCTTATCAGACTGTGGAGTAGCACAAGTGTTGGACTTTACCGTTGACCACAACAAGGTCTGGTTTACAGAATGGGTTGAAAACAACATAGGTGTTTTAGATTCTAGCGTTCCATTACCAATCAATGTAACAACAGATCCTTCAATTGTCATACACCATGGACAAAATGCTACAGTTTCACTAAACATTAGCCCACAAGAGACTCTAGACTCCCCAGTATCCATAATCACATCAAATACCGCAGGACCACAAACAGTTTCAATTACACCACAACAGACCATGGTTACAGTTGACAAACCACAGACTGTCAAGTTAACAATATCCGCAGATAACTTTGCCATGCCAGGAACTTATCAGGTCTTGCTTAGCGCAAGATACCACGATATTACAGTATCAAAATATGTCAATATCACACTAGAGTAAGAAGTGGTCCCTAGCCTAGACAAACTGATTGGAATTTTCATCTATTGTACCAAGACAGAAGGTACAGGAGGTAAGATCAAGTCATCGCCAGAACAGTTTTTTGTCTCAGAGATATTACGTGGCAAGTCACTTGACAAGATCTCATCTTCTGGAAGCTATACAGTATACAAATTAAAAAAACACGGAATTGACACAAATCATGCATTATCTGACATTTTTACAAAATATGGTCTAAGACTCAAGGCGTTAGGTCTCAAGGATGCAAATGCTACTACAGAACAGTACGTATGTGATATGACAACAGGCAGGTCTACTGATACCCTAGTTACAAACAGGTATACACTTGAAAAGATTGGTCTTGTTCAAAAACCCCTGACAAAAAAAGACATGATTGGAAACCATTTCAAGATCAAAGTGGAAGATGCAGATTTTTCCAAAGTTTCCCAGTTTACAGATCATGACAAGATTCTGAATTTTTTCGGATACCAGCGATTTGGAAGCAGACGACCAGTGTCACACTTGATAGGAAAGGCCATTTTACAGAAAAATTTTGATTACGCAGTAGAGACTCTACTTTCTTTTACTTCAGAATACGACTTGCCACACAATAACAAGATACGAGATATGCTCAAGGACAAGACAAATTATGCCAAGGTCTTTGACCAAGTTCCTCCCCAGATGGACATTGAAAAAATAATATTAAACGAAATGATAGACCATGGAGACGCACTAAGGGCATTGCGTGCCATACCAATACAGTTGCGAAGATTTTTTGTAGAAGCTTTTCAGTCGTTTGTATACAATCAAACAATATCTAGAGCATTTGAATTTGGAGAAGACATGATGCAGCCACAGCAAGGGGATGTTTGTTTTGACAAGGACGACACATTAGGTAGATATCAAAATGACCCCAAGCAAAGACTGGCAATTCCTCTTGTAGGCTATTCGTATTCAAAAAAGAATCGATTTGACAGTTTCATATCTCAAATACTTGTAGAACAGCAGATAACACCAAAGGAGTTTTTTGTAAAAGAGCTGCAGGAGGCAAGTGAAGAGGGAGGATTCCGACAGGCTACAATATCATGTAATGACTTTGCAATCAAGGAACCATATGTAGAATTTACACTCTCAAGGGGGTCCTATGCCACCATACTATTACGGGAGATAATCAAGCCATCAGACCCAGTTGCTGTAGGATTTTGATTAGTACCGAACATGAGAAATATCAGGTACAAATAGTATAACAATTCAGAATCACATTACAAACTACGATTCTTACTGACAAATCACACCTAAGTCTTATTAGTTATAGACTTGCATTTTCATAATTGAAAAATACACTGTTACTATTGATAGGACTTGGTGCCATACCATTATGTAATGCAGTGTGGGCAACTACAGATCTAAGTACACTTGGAAGTCCATATGTCACAATATCTCCAAACGCAGGACCTCCTGGAACCCAGATAACACTTACCATATCACATATTCCAGACATTTCAAAAACAAATTATCCATATCCTGATCTTTACATCTATTTACCATTTTCACAACCCTTTGGTACAACTCTAACAAGTCATTGCGGAGGACAGGATTGTTTTCCAATCTATACACATGATGATGCGCTAAACCATGACTTTGCAGACAGAGTCATTACATTTTCTTTGCCTAGCACAAACAACTCAAAACCCATCTTTCTAAATGGGTTTGAGAATTCTGTATGTGATGTAACAGAAAATGGCAAGGTAATGGAGAGGTTTTCTACATTGTGCAATACAAAAGATGAACCGCAAGGGGTGTATCAGATCAAACTTGCATGGATGCTTGAAAGTGACTCGGAACAAGTCTATACCACAAAGATAATCCCTTTCCTAGTAACACCTGGGCCATCTCCATTTGAAAGTCCTACTGCTGACAACGGCAATGCCATTTTAAAGGAATATCAAAATGGTACAATAAGCCAAGCCCAATTTTATACAGAGCTCAAGTCACGCGGTTGGACTGATGAGCAGGTGAGACAAGCTCTTGCAGTAATAGGAAAACTGCCACACCAAATGGGCGTATCAGGACCAGACTCCAAGTTATCAATATACCAGATAAATTCTACAAACAATACAAATTCCATACAGAAAAATGTCACAGTCTCAGTGATTCCACAACCAGAGATCAAACAAAATACCAATGTCACAAATATCAAAGAAGAAGGTAATACTCCAGTCCCAGTTCAACAAAACTCTACAATTCAATCTACACAAGACAATTCCATGCCTGTACCTACTCAAAGTAATTCCATTTGGAATAACATCATAATCGTATTATCAATCGTAGCTGCTGCAATAATGGCAGGTGTAATCATATTCGTAAAAACGTACAGGAGTACAGGAAATGCTAGATAAATTATGTAGAAAATTTGCTAACAGATAAAGAGACAATAAATAATCAAGAACTCAAATCAATATTGTGTTTGACAATATATTTTCCAAGGTTATCAAGGCACCAGAGTTTCCGTCAGATTTTGACTGGATAAATACAAAAGAACCACTTTCACTTGAAAAGCTCAAAGGTCATGTTATAGTTCTAGATTTTTGGACGTATTGTTGCATCAACTGCATGCATACATTACCAGTACTTGCAGAGCTTGAAGAAAAATACAAAGACGTGCCAGTGGTATTCATAGGAGTACATTCTGCAAAGTTCTTCAACGAACAAGATAGGAAAAATATCGAGCAGGCAGTAGCAAGATACGAGATATCACACCCAGTGCTCGTAGACAAGAAAATGACTGTCTGGAATAGGTTTGGGGTAACTGGCTGGCCTACCATTGCAATAATTGATCCAAATGGGACGCTGGTATACAGACAGTCAGGAGAGGGTCAAAAAGAGATGGTAGAAGACACAATAGATGTACTTTTGGAGAAACACGAAAAGTCACATACGTTAGCAAGAGAACCAATCAAGATTGTAAAGACCATCCAGAAAAATAACACAACTTTGTCTTTTCCAGGTAAGATATCGATATTCAACGATAAGATTGCAATATCAGACTCTAATCATAACAGAGTCATTGTTACTGATCTTTCAGGCAAAATATTACATGTAATCGGCAGCGGTAAGACAGGTCTACAAGACGGTAAATTTCCAGATGCGACATTTTTTAGACCTCAGGGAGTTTCATGGAAAGGTGATCTAATCTTTGTCGCAGATACAGAAAATCATGCACTACGAAAGATAGATCTGCAGAGCAAACAAGTTACTACAATCGTTGGCACAGGCAAACAAGGCCCATGGAGATCACTTGGCGGTAAAGGAAAAGAAACTGCGATTTCATCACCATGGGATGTAGCAGTAAAAGATAATCTAGTATTCATTGCAATGGCAGGCAATCACCAAATATGGACATATGATACCAACACAGATTTTGCAAAACCATTTGCCGGAAATGGTCAAGAAGATATCATAGACGGTACCAAAACGCAAGCACAACTTGCACAACCAAGTGGAGTTTTTGTTTATGATGATGTAGTATATTTTGTAGACAGTGAAACATCATCGGTTCGAGAGATAGATCTCAAGACAGATTATGTTAGAACCATTGTAGGTCATGGACTGTTTGCATTTGGACACAAGGACGGCAAGTCAAATGAATCACTGTTTCAACATCCATTAGGATTATGCGTTACTGGAAACAAAATATTTGTTGCAGACACATACAATTCTGCAATTCGAGTGATTGATCTGAATAATGATTCAGTTACGACATTAATTGGAAAACAAGGCACTAGTACAATGTGTAGACTAGACGACCCTAGCTGTGACACACTAGGACTGTACGAACCAAGTGATGTGGAATCGTACCAGAATAAATTGTATATTGCAGATACCAATAATCACCTCATACGGGTCTATGATCTTAGTACAAATATCCTAAAGACTCTAGATATACGAATTTAGAGATTTATTCAAAAAAGTTTTCAGATACAATATGATGCTTTAGTGCAAATTCCTTTAGCTGAGAAAATTGTATTTTTCCCTTGTGATATTGATCCCAGACAAAATCAAGAACTTCAATACTTGATAGATGTTCTTGATCCATTGCCGGTGTTGCTCCAAGTGTTTCTACACAAAAAGTCTGCAGGTCAGCAAATTGAAAGTTATCAAGCAAGACCCTCATTTGTTCAATGGTGTCATCTTTTGGCTTGGACCTTCCAAACAATCCCATAAGTTGGCATTTTGCTAGACCGCCATTTAATCCCATGGCTCAATTGCAACTATGAAAAATTTCAAGGAAAACTCTTGTTTGTAATCAGGAATGATTCAAGGTTATGGAATAAGGATTTAAGCTTGTGTTACAATTTGATATATCATGGAAAAGGCATACGTTTTGATCGGTTGCGAGCTTGGTGCCGAAAACGAAATTGTTGGAAAACTGAAAAAAATAGACAAGGTAAAGGATGCAAGAGTAGTGTATGGAGACTATGACATCGTAGTAGAAGCTGAAACCGATACCGAATCTCAGATGGACAGTCTGATTACAAAAAAGATTCGCCAACTATCCAAGGTCAGGTCCACTATGACTTTGGGCGTCGTAAGCTGATTCCAAGGCCTGCAGACAAGATCAACACACCAATGACGGCAATCCATTGACCGTTTACAATCCATTTCGGATTTGAATACATGAACGAGGAAGTAGGGCCAACTAAGGAATTTCCTTGAAGATAGAATATAATTCCAAATACAAAGACTACAATCCCAGTAAACATGACTGGAATGCCTACTCTCATGATATAGTATACACACGCCTCAAATAAAAGGCAAAATGAGTTGATAAGAAAGGCAAAATCCTTTTGATTTCCCGCTTTAATTCAAAATTCTACATCATAGCGCAGATTGGACGAGTGGGGAACAGACCTATTGGAGATGAGAAAGAATAGAAGTTCAATAGATATCGCAATATTTGTAGGAGCTGCAATACTTGCACTTGTAGTATACCTTGTATTTGGACCAGACATTGACAAGATGATAAAACAGAGTCCTTTGATCATAGACCTGATGTTTGCACCATCTTTTGGTATTGGTTTTCTATATGGTTTGAAGATGACTGACAGGGTAATGCAACCTTCAGAATCCCGCAGTCCACTAAAACGTGCCTTCTTCAAGGGATTTTTATTTTTGTTTATGATGGGTGCAATCTTTACCTCTGTCTCTTTTGCGTTACACGGTGGCGCACAACCATCACACAAATCAATTTTTACAGATGGGTTGATTCCATGGGCAACAGAATTCATTCAGGCAAATGGCGGACTGACATTCTTGATAGTATCAAGCATAACGATAATGGCTGCAGCAACAAAAAGAATAGTTGGAATGGAAGGAATATTTAGTAAGATATTCACATTTGTTGGAACATACATCTTCTTTTCCATGCTTGCACTTACCTTTACTCATTCAGACCCTACACATTCTCAAGTTTACCTATATGCATTTTATCAGGCAGGTATCGTAGGTGGAATATTTTATCAGATGAACAAGCTTACCACAAGAGCAAACATGTGGGAAGATTACAACAACGGATTTTAGAATCTTCGAATCTTTGATACAAACAAAACCATCGTAACAGACAATATCATTACAAGCGAAGCAACAGTTGAAAATTCTGGAAGATATGTAGTTCCGAATACACTTGTATTCACAGTACCAGTTTGATTGAATTTCAGCATTACAGTAGAACTGTCAGTTCCTGGAATCACAATAGCGGAAATAGGTGTTCCATTCTGAGAGACAGTTAGATTTCCTCCAATCAGATTAGTAGGTATCTCAATTTCAGCAATGTTTCCGTCATGTGTACTGTTACTTGTGAAAACAAGTTCTTTGTTTATCTTGTTAAATGTAACATTGTTCATGTCATAGTTAGATACTGTAATTACATGAAATGTGTAATTTTCTGCATTTACCTTCCAGTCCCATTTTATTCCCATATGAGGACCTGAAGAAACAGTAGGTTCTTGTGCAAATGCCTGTGACGATAAAAATCCCAACAAGATAACAGATGATAATACAATAGAAGATAAGAAAATCTGAGATCTCAATTTTTCAAAGTAGATAGTTTGCCGCGTATCTCTTTGTCTTTTATGATTCGTGGATGTGATACATCTGCAAGTATTACTTCATACCAGAGATACAAACCGTCTTGATGAACATAGTATGAGCCAAGAAGATCCATGTTTGGGAATCGTTCCAACACTCTACGCTCTGCAACTCTCTGCATGCTAAGTGCGGGCTTGATTCTAAGAACACCGAGGTGTTTTGGTCTTCTTCCTGCAACTGGCCTTTTCTTGCGCATGTTACCCTTACCTACACGCATTCTTACTACAACAATACCTTGTTTTGCCTTGTATCCTAGTCTTCTTGCCCTCTGGATTCTGCTTGGTCTATCTACACGTACTAGAGCATTTTGTTTTCTCCATTCTACGGCCTTTGCCCTAAGCTCTGGAGAATTTTCTTTCCACATCTTTATCCAGATTTGGTCCTGTTGACTAGGCATACTCGGCACTACAGATTTACCCTTTATATTCTGTTAGAAAATTTAGGCAGGATTTCGCTTGCAAAATAAATCAAAATATCAAAGAAGCCTATTTATGAAATTAATTTTCCTTAATTTTTATGAGATGGTCAATACAAATTTTGATGATTGCCATGGCAATGGTACTTGTATTTGGTACACAATATGGTTTTGCCGCACCATCTCTTGAGATATCTACAAGCAAGAAGGTTTACGAATATGGTGATTTTCTTTCAATTAATTTTCAGATCTCAGAAGTTACCAACAATACCATAACTATACACATTATTGATAGCTCAAACAAGACAAGTGCCCCAATCAACCTACCAATAAACAAACCAAACAGTACAATCACTTCGCCGTTTCCCTTTTACAAGACAACGTTTGACCCTGGAACCTATCACATTAATGCAGAATACGCAGGCGTCAAGGCCAGTACCTCATTTGATCTGATAGATTCTGGTAAAATTGCAATACCAATAGAATTCAAGTCCCTAGTAAACACACTGCAACAAGGGACCCCCACAGACAATGCATATGCAGGAATAATTCGTGAATTGATAAATAACAACATACTCAACATCCCAAATTATAACAATCAGACAAGTCAAGTACACATTCCACATTGGTTCAAAAATAATTTACGGTGGTGGTCTGAGGATATAATCTCAGACAATGACTTGGGCATGGCAATAGAATATTTGATTCAAAAAGGAATCATGCAAGTCTAGATTATTTTTTAATTTGTTTTTTACTTTTTGATCTAGCAGAGGATGCAATCACAACAATTATCACCAGTGCTATTGACCCAATCAATGGATACTCGACCATTTGTTTTTTACTCAATTCAAGCGACAATCCAGACTTGATATGAAATAATGAGTTGATTTGATTTACGATTTGATCTTGGAAAGACATGATGGAGGATCCCGGTATTTCAGCAGATATAAGAGCAAAAGGAGTTGTAAGGATCAGAAACACTGGCAGGATTTTTAATATGTTCAAACTAGATAACGCCGCGTAGAATCATTATTATTTTTTCGCCTATTACATTTGCGGCAAGTGTCTGTGCCTCTTTTGTCTGAGCGCCTATATGCGGAGTGCATACAATATTTGGAAGTGTTGCAAGTTTGTTCCCGACGGCAGGTTCTTTTTCAAAGACATCTAATGCAGCACCTGCAATCTTTCCTTCTTTGAGTGCATCATACAATGCATCTTCATCAATTATCTCTCCTCTTGATGTGTTTATGATGTATGCTGTTTTTTTCATTGTAGAGATTCTTTTAGAATTTACCAAGTGGTGTGTAGTCTCAGTCAATGGAACATGAAATGAGATGTAATCAGCACTTGAGAGTAAAGTATCAATGTCTGCCTTGATGAGCCCCACATCACGTGCAAAGTCATCAGCAATTGGCATAACATCAAAACCAATAATATTCATGTTCAGTCCTCTTGCAAGCTTTGCAAGTCTTTTTCCTATGTTCCCCAATCCAACTATGCCAAGATATTTCCCAGAAAGTTCACTTCCCATTAGTTCTTTTTTGAGCCAATTACCGTTTCGTATTTCTCTGTCAGCTCGTGGGATTTCTCTTGCCAGCGAAAGCATCAATCCTAAAACAAGTTCTGCAACTGCGTTCATTGCACCCTCTACTGCGTTGATTACCCTAATGCCTTTTGCCTTTGCTGCATCGACGTCAATATTATCAAGGCCTACTCCCACACGTGCAATTATCTTGCATTGTGTAGCTCTGTCGATCATCTCTTTTGTAATTTTAGTTCTGCTTCTTACTACAACTATATCAAAATTAGAAATTTTTTCTTTTATCTGATCTGGTGTAATTTCTGGTTCATATGTTATCTTTAATCCGTTTTTTTGCAATATTTCGTTTAGAATAGGTGCAACCTGATCACAGATCAACACAGATTGGTTCATTGACATAAAGGAAGGCCATCAGTGACAGAATATAATCATTGCCCAGATCATGTTGAAAATATTGAAAGATTAGAATTCAGGTGTTTTGTCTTTTAGAAATCATTTTGGCAAGTAATGTATACAATCCAATGAATGCAATTTGGAACATCTCTATTGGTGGTATCATTATTCCTCCAACCACTAGCCCTAGTCCTTTAGGGGCAGCGCCTCTTGGAAATTCTCCTCCTGTCACATTACCTCTTGGAAATTCTCGTGGAGGTACATGGTTTACAGATCCACCTCCAAGTAAATTTTCTGGAATAAGATGTAACCTACTTGTATACCACAAGACAAAGAATACCACGGTTCCTGCAATTCCAATAATTTGCCAAACTTTTCCCCATCGTTTTATGACCGGAACTGCCCAGAAGATTTGCAGTATTCCTCCAACAAGAAAAAGTATTCCTTGCCCCAAATCATGTGATAAGGATCCTGGAGCCATTTGTAGATGCAATATTCCAGCAGCTACCGTAGTGGCAGCAGTTACAAAAGAAAATATCAAAATTTTCTTGTCTTTCCACAAGGTTTGACTCATATTCAACAAACGTTTTGATCTTGGTATTATAATGTATTAGCTAACTTTGTTAGTGAACAAAGTATTTGTATTTTATTTTTCATTTTCAATAAAATACAAACACAACTACACAATATCAAATTCATTTGCGATAATTTTTTTCAATATCATGTTTTAAAATATCACATAATCAAAAGTAGATAAAATAAAAACAAAAAGAGAAAGATTTGGGGGGTTTACCCACTCATTGATTTCGCAATTGCAGCTGCTTGATCATCAGTACATAGACAGTGAACTAGTTCCTTTTGTGGAATGGAGTTCATACCGACTGGTGGTACTGCGTCAGATGGGTTTGGCATATCGCCTGCTTTGTATCCCAAGTTGAATGGGTCGCCTGCGACAAATACTGTGGCCGCACCTGTAAAGATTGCTGCATAGTCATGATTGACTGCTACATATGCGCCTGGGCTGCTAAAGACAGTATCAATGATTGCATCCTGTGAACCACCAATTAACCAAGTCTGTGAGCCTTGAGCTTCGACATGGTTACCTTGTGTTACACGGTCCAACATTCCACCCACAATGTGGAAGAATACTGGCATGTCTCCTTGATTGACTACAAATAGTCTGTAGTGTGTGTCAAGGTCTACAAATAATGGATGTCCTTGATATTGTTTTAGTGCTGGATCATTCCAAGGTTGCACTGGGAAGACATTCTTTGTTGGATCACCCTTGATCAGTTTGTTGATATCTGAGTTTGGTGTGTAACCAAATGCCATTCCGTTTACAACAGTTTGTGTTGTGTTATGAAGGAACATTGCTGTTTGGTCATAGCTGCCATCTGCGGTCAAGTACAATTGGTTGTACTCTAACACAAATTCTTTTGCTGCAGCTTCATAGCGTTGATGTACGACTACGACTTTACCGCTTTGGGTATCAGTCTTGTCTACTATCAATGGTTTGTAACCATCCAATGGATCAACGATTGTTACTCCGTACATACCGGACATTACATGTTGGTCCATTGATGCTAGATTGACTCCTTCACAGTGATACTTGAATGCACCAGGAACCTCAGCTATGAATGCATAGGTTGCAGATTGACCAACCTTAACAGCTCCAAAGTTTGTTGCACTTAGTTGACCTGCGTGCATGTCTATGGAGTGTGGTGTTGATTCAGTTGATGGCACGGTAAGTGTTACTTTGACGATATCGCCTTGTGTAACTCTTACAGTTGGTCCTGGGACTTGACCGTTAAAGGTCAGTGCGTGGTATTTTCCACCGCCCATAATAGGTAAGTCGACGCTTTGAGCGACCAACTGTACATCTACTACATGACGTCCCTGTGCGGCCATACTATCAACTTGATCCGCTGGTATCTGTGCAAATGCACTTGGCATTTGGAACTGGATACCACCCATGTCATTGACTGTCTGTACAGAGTTCTGTGCTGTTGCACTTGGAATACTCTGGCTAGATGCAGTCATCTGAGTCTGTGAATATGTGCTTGCGAACAATAATCCTGCTACTGCCACTACTGCGGCAATAGACATCATACTGTATCGTCTGTTCATCGTTTCGGATGTTTGAGTCTAAATATATTAACTTATTGGGTGTTTTCTTGAGAAATTCGCAGATTCTTGGGATTTTACATTACTCTTAATTTTAAAAATGCGAATGCATATTAGGAAAATTAATTTTAGTTTTGGCGTGAAGTTTAGAACAGATTCAGATTCATTGGGTAAAGTTGAAATTCCAATAGATGCATACTATGGAGCTTTTACGGCAAGAGCAATAAAACAATATCACGTAAGTGGACAGAGATCTCACCCATATCTCATCATGGCATTTGTGATGATCAAGAGATCAGCTGCTGTAGCAAACATGAAAGTAAAAGCACTTGATGCAAAAAGAGGAAATGCCATAGTCAAGGCTTGTGATAAGATTCTTTCAGGAAATCATCTTGATCAGTTTGTAGTAGAGGCAATCAACTCTGGTGCTGGAACAGCATTTAACATGAATACAAATGAAGTAATTGCAAATATCGCACTAGAAATAATTGGAAAGAGCAAAGGAAACTATGAAGACATACACCCAAATGATCATGTAAACATGTCACAATCAAGCAACGATACATTTCCAACTGCAATGCATGTTGCAATTTTATTTGATGTAAATCAAGTTATACCTGCAATTGACGAACTTGTAAAGACGTTAACCAAAAAGGCAAAAGAATTTTCAAGTTATCAAAAAATTGGAAGAACTCATTTGATGGATGCACTTCCAGTAACCCTTGGAAGCGAATTTGCAGCATATGCAACAGCAATAGCAAGAGCACGTGATGCAATCTTTGAATCAAAGAAAGAACTAGAACGTGTTGCACTCGGAGGAACAGCAGTTGGTTCCGGTGCAAACACTCCAAAAGGATACAGAACACTTGCAATATCAGAGCTTGGAAGAATATCAAAACTCCCACTCAAACCAGAACAAGATATGCAATTTGGACTTGAGAGCAGATTTGCAGTTGCCAGAGTTTCATCATCTCTTAGAAATTTGGCATTAGAACTTGGAAGAATATCAAATGACATCAGGTTGATGGCATCTGGACCTGTTGCGGGTCTATCTGAGATTGGAATTCCTGCGGTTCATGCAGGCTCTTCAATCATGCCAGGTAAGGTGAATCCATCTCTTGCAGAATGTATGAACATGATATGCTATGACATAATCGGCAAAGACTCTACTGTAGCACTTGCGGCACAGGCAGGCCAGTTTGAGCTCAATGTGATGCTTCCAGTTATGCTAAAATCTGTTCTTGATTCTATGGATATGCTAAGAAACTTTGTTCCAATATTTTCAAGGAATCTAATTGATGGACTTACTGCAAACAAGACAAAGCTTAGCCAATACATAGAAAATAGTCCAGTCATAGTAACTCTCCTTACTCCAAAGATTGGATATCAGGTCTCTGCAGATTTATTCAAAGAATCCCTCAAGACAGGAAAAACAATCAGGCAACTTGTTATCTCAAAAGGACTGTTGACTGAAAAAGAAGTAAAGGCCTTGCTTGGATAAACAATGGCAAAGATCTGGGTAGAAGCATATGGTTGCTCTGCAAGTTTTGCAGATTCTGAAATGATATCAGGTCTTGTTGTAAATAGTGGTCACACACTTGCAGAAAATGAAAAAGATTCAGATCTTAGTGTAATAGTTACTTGTTCTGTAAAAGACGTTACAGCACATAAGATGGTTCATAGAATAAAAAAATTAAGAGCAAACCCACTTGTTGTTGCAGGTTGTCTTCCCAAGGCAGAACAGGCAATTGTAGAAAAGTTTAGTCCAAAAGCAAGTTTACTTGGACCGAATTCTCTTGGAAAAACTTTGGAGGTTATTACTTCTGCATTAAATGGAGTAAGAAAGATAGAGATTTCAGATACAGATGTCAGCAAGGTAGGACTTCCAAAAGTCAGACTGAATCCAGCAGTTGGAATTATCGAGATAGCAAGTGGGTGTATGAGCGAATGTACATTCTGTCAGACAAAGATAGCAAAAGGAGATCTAGCAAGCTATCGAGTCGGAGACATTGTTAGACAAGTAAGACATGAAATAGAGGACGGTTGTGCAGAGGTCTGGCTTACCTCAACTGACAATGGTTGTTATGGATTGGATATTGGCTCTAGCCTGCCTGAATTGGTCCATAGTGTTTCAGAAGTAGAACACGAGTTCATGATACGTGTAGGAATGATGAATCCCATGTATCTTCCACGAATCCAAGGTAAATTATTGGAGAGTTTTACAAACGACAAAGTCTTCAAATTTCTTCACGTTCCAGTTCAGAGTGGTAGTGATAAGGTCCTAAGAGACATGAAGAGACAGCACACTTCAAAGATATTTCATGATGTAAACTCTGCATTTAGGAAGAGATTTGACAGATTTACCATTGCTACAGACATCATAGTGGGCTTTCCTACAGAGACCGAGGAAGATTTTGCCAAGACGGTAGATCTGATAAAGGAGACAAAGCCAGACGTTGTAAACCTCTCAAGATACAGTGCAAGGTCTGGTACCAAAGCATCTAAGATGCAACAGATCGATGTATCAGAGGTCAAGCGAAGAAGTAAGATAGTCTTTGACATAGCAAAAGAGATCTCACAGCAGCGAAATGAAGAGTGGATAGGTTGGAAGGGTGAGGTCTTGTTCGATGAGGTATCAGATGGCATAACAAAAGGAAGGAACTTTGCATACAAGCAGGTAGTTACAGATAACAAGGTCAAACTGGGACAAAAGGCCATTGTAAAGATCGACGGGGCAGCACCAAATGGTCTGTATGGCAGTATAACGAGCTAAATATTTTAGATCCGATCTTGGATCAAAACTAAGCAACAAAGTTTTTTAATCAATTTTGTAAGCAACAATAAGTCATGGAATTTCAGATGAAAGATCCAGTTTTAATTATAGGTCTAGGAGGAGCAGGATGTAAACTTGCCATCAATATCAAGGAAAAACTAGGCTACGATTGTCTTTTGATAAGCCATGATGCAAGAGATCTAAACCATGACACAGCAAAGATTTTGATTAATACCAGTCCTATCTTGAATCCATCAGCTTACCTCATAAGGGGTGTCTCATTTGGCGCCAGAGGATCAATCGAGGATAAGATTGATGGATATTCAACCATAATGGTTATTGCCAATCTAGCAGGAAAATCAGGTGCTGCACTTGCACCAGTTGTATCACAGATAGGCAAAGAGGCAGGAAAGAACATACTCTCCTTTGGAATCATGCCATTCAAGTTTGAAAAAGACAGGATTTTCTTCTCTGGAGTATCCCTTAAGAGACTAAAGACAAATTCTGATTGCACCGTAATAATAGACAATGATGCATTGCTTGAAAGCAACCCAGATCTTACTCCAGATGCATGTAATGGTATTACAAATTCTGCCTTGTTGCACGTAATATCCACTCTAAAGAATTCATCGTTACCACTTGAAACAAGCATACTTTCAACCAGCAAAGACATTCCAGATGTGGAAACTTCTCTTAGAGATTCCATCAAGATGCTATATGAAGATGCATCATCAACTAGCATCAAGAGCGCATTAATGTACGTAGTAGGCGGAAACAAAGTACCAGTAGGAGTTTTGAATTCAATGGTAAATACAATAAGCGGAATTTTTGGAAATGATAGTACCAGAGTAAGCATGTCAGTGACAGCAGGAGAAACTTCCAAAGTTGTACTACTCACTTCAATAGAGGGCGAGACACGCTTTGACAAGTATGATCCACTTGGATTCATACCAAAAGAGAATGTGCTTGACTGGGACGAACCAGATGCAAGCGTAAAGATTGATCTTAATTTAGATCAGATAGAATAAAGTTCTAACAAAAAAAATAATTTTTCATAACATTACAATACAGCAATTAAAATTTAGAGCCTATTCTTTCTTTGGCTTTTTTTCTGCCTTGGATTCAGTTTTCTTTTCTTCGGATTTTGGTTTTTCTTCAGCCTTTTTTGGTTTCTCTTCTTTCTTTGGCTTTTCTTCGACCTTCTTTTCTTCTACAGCTTTCTTTTCCTCTTTCTTTGGCTTGTCGTCAGATTTCTTGCCTGTCTTCTTTTTGTCATCAGACTTTTTGTCAGATTTCTTGGAAACCTCTTCTGCTTTCTTTTCTTCTTGGTACTTTGAAACAATGACGTTACCATCATCTTTTGTAATCTTTACTCGTATCTTTCTTGGAGGATGTCTGATACCTCTTGCCCAAACCAAATGACTGATCTCTTCTTCAATCTTGACATTTTCAGACTTCATGTGCTTTGTAGCAAATTCTCTTATCATATTGATTGCTCTCTTTGCCCTCTGATTGTTTGGTGACAAGAGTACTTTTCCAAGGTTAATAGTGTAAATTCTTTCTATTGATTCAGTAGACATTTTATCCAACACTCACATCTGTTCTGCGCCACTGTCTTTTCTTAGGATTGGTTCTCACCCTTCGTTTTGTCCTAACAATTATCCAAGCTGGTACAGACGAATTCTGTTTTATCTTCTTCATCAGTCGGTTCTTTCTTGGAGTTGACTTGCGAGCAGCCATAAAAATTTGACATTTTAGCCTCTTTTTAAATGAATCTCAGATACATGAAGACTCTAGGACAATATCTTATCATGTATCTGTTTTAGCATTCTTGCTGATGCTCCCCAGATCAAATGAGTCTCAAACTTGAAAGTATGCATCTCTAGGATCGATCGATGTAACGGATCCTTGTCATCTTCAATTGTTTGTAAAAGTGAAAGCAATGGAATTTTCAGAACCGAAGCAATTTCAGAATTTGTTAAAATTTTCGGTAGTTTATCAAGTATTGTAATAAATGGAGTTATGGTAAAACCAGAGTTCAGGGTTGTAACTGGCTTTAGCTGTCCAATAATCATTGACCGTGAAATATCTATTCCTAATTCCTCTCTTGTCTCTCTGATTGCAGTCTCAAGCAGATCATTATCTTTTTCCTCCCAAGTTCCACCAGGAAATGATATCTCACCTGCATGATGGTTCATTGTTTTTGGCCTCTCAGTCATTAGTACCATGGGCTCATCGCCAAATACAATTATCATGACTGCCGCAATTTTATTTTTAGAGCCACTTGGAGGTTCTGCAGTGATTCCACTTGACAATATCCGTTTTAGATTTGCAGTATCCAATGTTTTGTCATGGTCACGATTCATTATTGTCTTTTATCATTTTGTGATATGTATCATTATAAAGTAAAGTACTCAGCTTCTGGATGATGAACAACAATGGCTGCAGTAGATTGTTCAGGAATTATTTGACCTGCCTCGGTAAGAGTCATACCAGATTTTTGTGGCTCTAATAATTTCCACACAATATGATGTTGTGATACGTCTGGGCAGCTTGGATATCCCCAACTGTATCGCAGTCCTCGTTTATCACCAATTTTGAGATCTTCTCGAATTTTGTGGTTTATCCATTCTGCCATTGCCTCCGCAGTCTCTACTGCAATACCATGTAGATAGTAAGCATCAGTGTATCGGTCTTCTTTATTCCATTTGTCTATCAGATCAGATACTTTAGTTCCCACAGTAACTGCTTGAAATGCAACCACGTCGTCCTTTCCAAAATAATCAGTAAGACAGAGATGTTTTGATTTTGAAGAACGTGGAAAATCAAATAGTAATTTCTCACCAATTGGATGGTCTACTACCAGTTTTCCATCTTGGTTGTGGCATGCAAAGTAACCGTATACTGCCTTTGGTTCAAATAATTTTTCAGTAACTATCTTCTTTTTCCACTCTTGGAATAACACCTCATGTTCTTGTTCTGAATCCTTGGCAGACTGGCCCCTAACTCCCCATGATAAAACAAACAGTGATTTTTTGTTTAGATATTTCCAGACTTCATTGAGATCAATGTCTTTTGGCTCCAGTCGAATTACATTATTCAAATTAGTAGAAACTGGTGGCGTTACTGGGACAATTCCGCTGTGAGCAAACTCTGGTACCTCTGCTTTTTCAAAAATTGGCTCCTTCCATTTTTCAATTTTTTCATGCCACTCTTGGATAAATTGTTGTTTTTCAGATGAGACTAGTTTATCCATCATTTTTAGCCCATCAAACATTGTCTTGCAGTAAAATACACCCGGAGTGTAAATTCCACCTTCCTTTGCAACTCTATTGATGTAATTAGAGTTGATTGCAGCGCCTCCACAAAGAACAGGGATTTTCATGTTGTTCTTTCTTGCATATTCTACAAAGTACTGCATCTGTTTTGATGTGGATACCAATAATGCAGAAAGACCAATTGCATCAGCATTTACTTCCTCGATTTTTTCAATAAATTTTTGCATTGGTACCTGTTTGCCAAGATCGTATACAGTATATCCATTATTTTCAAAGATTGTCTTTACAAGATTTTTTCCAATGTCATGGACATCACCATAAACTGTTCCGAGTACCAACCGTCCCTTGCTTGACCCTTCTTCTTTTAAGAGATATTTTTCAAGTTCTGCAACAGAAGCCTTCATGCATTCTGCAGACTTGAGCACAAACGGTAAGATTAGCTCTCCTGAGCCGAACTTGTCACCCACTTCTTTCATTGCAGGCAAGAGATCCTCGTTTAATGTCACAATAGCAGCCTGATGAGTCATGTCACGTGGAGCATCAATCTCTAGTCTGCCATTTTTTTCCACAAGGCTAAACTTGGTAGTGATTTTGTCTGCAATTGCACTGACCACATCATTTTCTATTCCATCACGTAATCTGTTTACAATTCTAAAGTTTGCTCGTTTTCCAGCAGGCCAAGTTGGGTCTACATCTACCTTCTTTGTAGTCTGGACAGTTCCTTTGGTGTTTTCAAAATATGCAATGTAATCAGCTAGTGCATTGGGATGTTTGTTAAATATTAGATCTTCTGCAATCTTTTTTTCTTTGTCGTCAATCTCTGTATACGGTATGACATCCTTTGGATTGATGATTACAGTATCAAGTCCATATTTTACTGCATGATACAAAAATACTGCATTTAGAATTTTTCTTGCGCGAGGAGAAAGACCAAAACTGACATTGCTCAGTCCAAGTGTTGTAAATGAATGTGGAAATTTTTCTTTGACAAGGCGAATTCCTTCCAAAGTGTTTTTTCCAGCATCCAAAAATTCTGCTTCTCCAGTAGCCAAGGTAAATGTAAGTACATCAAAAATGAAATGCTCTTCAGTCAGACCATATTTTTTTCCAGTCTCAACCAAGAGTTCTGCAGTTTCTAGTTTTTCTCTAGGGGTCTTTGCCATTCCTTTTGGTCCAATACACATTGCAACAGCAGGAACCCCATACTTTACCATCAGAGGCGCAAGCAAGTGAAACCTGCTTCCATCACCTTCAAGATTGATGGAATTTATGATAGGTTTTCCAGGAATTTGTTCTAGCGCAGATGCAATCACTTTGGGTTCGGTTGAATCAATCACTAGAGGTGCATCAATTTCAAGACTCAATAATTTTACAAGTTTTTTCATAAATTCAAGTTCGTCTGAGCGTTCTGTTGTTGCAACACAGACATCAAGACAGTGAGCCCCGTCTTCAACTTGGTCTCTTGCAAGTTTTACCAGTTCCTCAAAGTTGTCATTTAGTACACATTCTTTTGCCTTTTTAGATCCTTGGGCATTTAGCCTCTCTCCAATTATTAGGGGTGCAGGATTTTGTTGTAGGTCAACAGCCTTTAATGCAGAACTTACTCTGGGAGTTTTCAACAGCATCGTTCTCTAGATCTTTTTCTAAATACCTAGCGGTTATTCTCTGTAGCTTTTTCGTCAATTACTTTACGTAGAAATGAGATATGATCAACATTTGTGCCGCAGCACCCCCCAATTATCCTCACATTTGGATACTGGTTTAGAAAATCAGACATTATGTTTGCCATCTCTTTTGGCTCCATTTTGTAGACTGCACTACCACCTCGGTTTTCAGGCATTCCGGCATTTGGTACAACAAGTAACGGTAAGGAATCCTGCTCGTTTAACCATTGTACGCTAGAGATCATTTCAGTAGGACCTGTAGAACAGTTCAGGCCAAATGCATCAATTCCCATTTCAGACACCGTAGTATATGCAGCTTGAACATTTGTACCAAGAAGCATTTTACCATACTTGTCTAGTGTAACATTTGCAATTATTGGAACCCTCTTGCCAGTTTTTTTGAATGCCTTGTGACATGCTTCAATTGCAAGTTTTACTTCCAAAATGTCTTGGCTTGTCTCAATCAATAATGCATCAACACCACCAAGTATGAGACCCTCGGCCTGGATCTCAAATGCTTCTCTGATTTCATCAAGTTTTATCTGTCCAAGAGATGGATCATTTGAGCTTGGAAGAAATCCTGTAGGACCCATAGAACCTATCACATATCGTGGTTTATCCGTAAATTCTTGTGTCACACTGACTGCAAGTTGTGCTATTTTTTTATTATAATCCAGTGTCTGGTCTCCATACCCATACTCTTCTAATTTTAGCTTGTTTGAACCAAATGTGTTGGTTTCAATACAGTCTGCACCTACTTGTAGGTATGAACGATGAATCTTTTTTATCCACTCAGGTCTTGTAAATGAAAGTCCATCATTGAATCCTTCCTTGCCATCTGGAAAATCTTCTGGTTTTGGATTTAGTTTTTGGATCTCAGTTCCCATTGCACCATCAAAGAGTACAATTTTTTGTTTCATCAAAACATCTAATGGAATTTTTTCAGTCAAGTACAACTCATAGATACCATCATCAATTTAATTCTGTTTTGTTTGGATATATCATGAACCCGCTTCAAAGGTTATAATCAAGTAGTCAGGACAGTCAATTATGACTATAATTTATGAGATAAATCCACCAAAGGTTATTCAGGATACTATACTATCTCATGATCAGCTCTCAGACTCTGTTGAAAGACTAAAGGAGAGAGCTGCTAAGATTGGTCAAGCAAGCGACGGAATTCACCTTACAGACTCAGTTCTTGGAATTCCCAGAGTCTCTCCAATTACAGCTGGGTTTTTCATACGAAACTCTAACAACAAAATAAGAATTACTGCAAGCATACGTGTTCGTGACAGAAACATTACATCAATTACTCAGACAGTGTGTGATGCAATTTTATTGAATCTAAACGGAGTTCTTGTTCTCAAGGGCGATACACCCCCATCAGGTCCAAAAGATTCAGGTCTTGTTCCAAGTGACATTGTGAGACAGTTCAATGAGCAAGGTTTTGGAAAAAGAATTGACATGTATCTTTCAATTTCAAACAATCCAGACTTTGAAAAAATACAAAAGAAGATAGATGCCCAGCCAAAAGGGTTTGTTACCCAAGTAGTAAGCTCAATAGACCAAGTTACCAGAATGGTTGACAAGCTAAAACCTCAAGGATTCAGAATAATTCCTTGTGTGTTGTTATCATCTGAAAAAAACAAAAAATCTGCCCAGATGTTAAATCTTGACTGGTCAGAGTATAGTAAAGACATGGTGGGATTTGTAAAACAGATAGACAAGATTGCAGGAAATGTATTGATAAGCTCTCCAAATGACTTTGCAGGTGCATTGGATCTCCTACATAGACTAAAGTAGATTCCATCAGATAGGAATTATCCAGATATGAAAACTAGCATCTAGCTTAAAATTAAAGATGGGCTCACAGTTGAGCGTCATCAGATGCGATTGTTTGTTACATTATCCATATTTGCAACATTAATCGGACTTGGTATTATCACAGCTCATTCTGCATCTGCCAACGTGTGGATTCCAGATAACGAATTTATGGGATTTTACAGTGCAAACGGTACCTATACAGTCATTGGAGCAGTCAAAAACACTGAAGCCAGTGCAATAATTCCAACAATTACAATCAATGTAAAAGACTATGACAAGACAGTATCAGAAAGATACACATTATCAACTGTAGATTCTCAAAAAGATATTCCGTTTAACATCAAGATACTCCAAGTGGAAGGGAAAAATGCCACACTTGAAAAACCTCAAATTAGTTTTGTTGTGACAAATCACAATTCAACAGAAATTGAGATCATCTATGACAAGACATTGAAAAAACATGCAGATGGTCATGAGACTGGTTTTATCACAAACAATGATACATCTACTGCCTATGGAGTGAGGGTTTATGCTGCAATATACGGCAAAGATGGCAAGTTTTTGGATGTTGGAAAGAGCGTTGAGACAATTGAGAAAATGAGTCCAGGAGAAAAGATTGCATTTTCCATGTATCCGGATCCACAACACGCCTCAATGGTAAGTTACTATAGCTGTTTTGTAGTAGGTGATGATCCAACCATGCCAGTATCAGTGACCAAAGATGGTAAACCATACAATTTCGTATATCTCACTTCGGGCTCTGTGGTGGATACCAAATATGATGATGCCACACACAGTATTACAGCAACCGTTAGGTATCCATTTCCAGATTCAGGGTTTGTAAACTTCATGTTTCCAGAAGAATCTGGCTCAGAGAAATTTTCCGTACAATCAAACGGTAAACCAATAGAGTTTGTACAAAGCAAAGATCCTGATGGGTATTGGCACGTAGAATTGTCACTGTCTCCAAGATCCACATCATATCTTACAATTTCTGGATTTGACCATTCTGGTATATCATACCCAGACAATTTCAGAAACTATATTCTAGCAATAATACCAATTGCTGCAGCTGTAATCAGCATAATAATTTGGAAAAAGAGAAAGGACTAGGGTATCACAGGCAAGTTTTGTGCCTGCAATACTTTGTTTAGTATACTCAGATCAAATATGTTCGATAGATCCGGCTGTTTATCTCCCAAGAATCCTAGATCAAATGCATCCTGAGCAGACTTGGAAACAGAGGATTTTACAGGATCATATGTAATATCCATCCTTGTAAAGGCATTAGAGATAACATCATTTGGAATTGTTTGTCCAGTCAGATTTTGTAATTGAATATTGAAATCTTTGATTGATTCATCTTTGTTATTGTTAATCCATACGGTCTCTTTTACATGAGCCTCCAATAATTTTTGTATAACATCAGGATGGCTATTCAAGTAATCAGTTCTTGCAACTATTAACGCGGTGGCAAACTTACCGTTTGGCCACAGGTCTCTCTCATCAAGAAAGATTTTGCCGTTTGCTTTCTTGACAAGTATCGTTCCCCACGGTTCTGGCACCCATGCTCCATCAATGTCTTTTTTTGACATCATTGTAACAATATCCGAAGTCTTTGCAGGAAGAATTGTTATGTTTCCTCCATTTTCCGTAGTCTTGTAACCATTCTTTAGCAGATAAGATCGTAATGCAACATCCTGTGTATTGCCAAGTTGAGGAGAAGCAAACTTCTTGTCTGTAAAATCGTGTACATTTGTTATTCCAGAGTCGTTTCGTATAACAAAGACTGCACCTCCACTTGATACACCTGCTATTATTTTGAGTCCTTGACCATTACTTTTGATATACCCATTGATTGCAGGATTTGGACCTACATATGCAACATCAATTCTATTTGCAAATAATGCTTCTACGGCAGCAGGTCCTGCATTGAATACTTGAGATTCAATCTTTACATTTCCAAGTGCATTTTGAAAGTCACCGTTGCCAACCCCTATCACAGCTTGGGCGTGGTTTATGTTTGGAAAATATCCAAGTCTTAGGACATCATTTTTTGTGGACATAGATGAGGATTGTGTCAAAGGGTGTGACGTAAGACTGAGTACAATTACGATTGCAATTATTACACCAGCAATTCCAAACTTTAGTCCAGATTTTACCAATTATCCCAACCTCTCTCTGATACCATAGAACTCATCGATGATTATCCAATCCCCATTTTTTTCTAATTTTATCTTCTAATTTTTGTAAAACAAATCTGTCCACTAGCAAACCAATTGCAAATATGGTTATCATGCTTGCAATCACTTGACTCATGTCTAGAAATTCACGTCCTACAGACAGAATGTGGCCAAGACCGACAATGGACATCAGGATTTCTGCACCAATTATGGCATGCCATGCAAATGACCATGCCTGTCTTAGACCAATTATAAGAGAAGGTGTAGCTGCCGGAATGGTAACATGTCTAAATAGCGATACCCCCTGTGCTCCCATATTTTTTGCAGCATCAATGTAGATTGTTGGAATATTTCTGATACTACTGTACGTCGATATCATGATTGAAAAAATTGAGCTCATAACAACTACGAACATTATTCCAAACTCATCAAACCCAATCAAGAGTATAGAAAACGGCACCCATGCAATGCTTGGAAATGACAATAACCCTGCAGAAAATGAGTTTAGTGTCTTTCCAAAGCCCTTGAATTTTATCATTGTAAACCCAATCAAGGTTCCAAGAGTAATTGAGACTGCAAAGGCACCTAACAGTCTTGCAAGAGTTATCCCCACACTTTGAGGTAATGACCCGTTCAGTATTATTTTGGCAAATGTCTGTGCAACCATCGCAGGAGAAGGTAGAGAGATTTGCGGCCAAATTCCAAGCATGAATACGATTTGCCATACTCCAATGAATACAGATACCAACAAGGCTGCATTTGCAGCATCATCAATATTGCCTCGAGATTTTTTTAGCGGTATATTTCCAGTCATTGTGCGTCATCCTTCGTTCTTGCAATTACTTCGCTTTTTAGCTCATCAAGAATTTGATGATAATATTTTTGAAGATTCTCATCTTCCGCAAGTCGCGGTCTTCTATAATCAATTAATATCTCCTTTTTAATTTTCGAGGGCCTGTTCTTGAATACTTCTACTTTATTTCCAAGTATTACAGATTCTGATATGTTATGTGTGACAAATATTATTGTCTTTTTTGTCCTCTCCCAAATTAGCTGCAGCTCCACCAAAAGCAGATCTCTTGTCTGAGAATCAAGTGCTGCAAATGGTTCATCCATCAAAAGAATTTCAGGATCCATTGCAAGTGCTCGTGCTATTGCAACCCTTTGTTTCATTCCAGTTGATAATTGATAGATATACGAGTCTGCAAATTTTGTAAGCTGCATCATGTCAAGATATCTCTGAGATATTTCCCTGCGTTCATCTTTTGGAATTCCAGCCATCTTTAGTCCAAACTCGACATTATCAATTACTTTGAGCCATGGAAAGAGCGCACCCTCTTGGAAGACCATCGTCCTATCAGGACCAGGGGTAGAAATTGGATTTCCATTTAACAAAATCTCGCCAGAATCGGGCTTTTCAAGACCTGCCACAATATTCAGAAATGTAGATTTTCCACATCCAGACGGTCCCACGATGCATACGAAATCGCCTTCTTCAACATTAAGGTTAATGCCATCAAGTGCAACTACAGAGTTTCCATTATGATCAAAGTGCTTTACAATGTTTTTGGCCTGTAGTTTTGTCATTAGACAAAATCCCCCTCATCAATTCCAGAGATAGTTGAAACTAATATCGCCATATGAGGCACGGTTTTCATATAACGTCGTTATAATATTTATCTTAAATAGTGATCGAATTTTAGCTTGGACTAACTTGTTTTATCTCACATGACAAAAAACCAATTTTGTCATTTTCCCAAAACAAAAAACTAGATCGATTGTATGATCATAAAAGATAAATGCTAAATTCTGATCACAGAAAACCTCGATGATGAAAGGAAAAGCAGTTCTAGCTTTCTCTGGTGGACTTGATACTTCGGTTGTAATAAAATATCTCCAAGAAAAACACAATCTCGATGTCATAACAGTAACAGTCGATGTTGGCCAAGAAGACAATCTAAAAAAGATCTCAGCCAAGGCAAAAAGCCTTGATGTTTTAAAACATTACAATATTGATGCACGACAAGAGTTTGTAGACAATTTCATTTTCCCAGCAATTAAAGCAAATGCATTATACCAAAAAAAATATTGTCTTGCAACTGCACTTGCACGTCCACTTATTGCACAAAAGGTAGTTGAAATTGCAAGAAAAGAAAACGCGTCAGCACTTGCACATGGATGTACAGGAAAAGGAAATGATCAAGTAAGATTTGATGTAACATATCGTTCAGGCTCTAATCTTCCAATCATTGCACCAATACGTGATCTCAATCTTACACGGGACGTTGAATTAAAATATGCAAAAAAGCACAATATACCAATTGATAATACTGCAAAAAAATTCAGTATTGATCAAAACTTGTGGGGAAGGGCAATCGAAGGAGGAGATATGGAAGATGCATTCTCAGAGCCTCCAGATGACGCGTTCATATGGGTCAAGACAAAAGACTTGCCAGAAAAACCACAGTATATTGAGATAAAATTTGAAAATGGAATACCTGTTGCAGCTGATAGAAAACACATGAAATCAATAGAGTTGATCAAATACATCAACAAAAAGGCAGGTGCAAACGGAGTTGGAATAGTAGACCATATTGAAGACAGAGTGGTAGGCATAAAATCAAGAGAAGTGTATGAGACACCAGGTGCAACATGCATCATAGAAGCACATACTGATCTTGAGAAAATGGTTTTGACAAAACATGAATTAAAGTTCAAGGCGATGGTTGATGCAGAATGGTCATGGCTTGCATATTCCGGGTTATGGCAAGATCCACTAAAATCAGATTTAGATATGTTTATCAATACTACTCAGAAGAGGGTTAGCGGAACTGTCAAGCTCAAAATGTTCAAAGGAAGTCTCAGAGTTGTTGGAAGAAAATCGGAATATTCATTGTATAGCCACGATCTGGCAACATATGGAGCCGGTTCTACTTTTGACCAAACTCTTGGAAAAGGATTCGTTGAGCTATGGGGGCTTCAATCAACAGAAGCTAATAAATTACTAAAAAAGAGGTGAATGATCAAAGAATGAATTGCCCAGAATGTGATGCAACAATAAAAATTCCAGACGATGCAAGTGTTGGAGAGATAGTCTCATGTCCTGATTGTGGGGCAGATTTTGAGATTGCTTCCAAGAATGGCGGCGTATGCGAATTAAAGCATGCTGAGAAAGTTGGCGAAGATTGGGGAGAGTAAATGCCCAAAGTTCGAATCGTGTTCGATAGAGTAAGATTAGAAGAGAAGATGCTCGAGCAAAAAGCAATCGAGCTTGGACACGATACGAAGATGATTGACGCCAAGACTACCCAATTTACCACTGAAAGTAAAAAAAACGATTATGATTTTGGAGATGTCGTTTTAGAAAGATGTGTCAGTTACTTTCGTGGTCTTCATTTTACAGCAGCCCTTGAATTTTTAGATATTCCAGTGATCAATAGTACCGAGGTTGCAAACAATTGTGGAAATAAAATGTTGACTTCGTTATTGTTGAAAAAACATAATGTACCTACTCCAAAAACATACTTTACGTTTTCATCAGAAGCTGCAGTGGAAACACTGGAAAAAGACGGTTATCCCCTTGTGATAAAGCCAATCATAGGAAGTTGGGGAAGAGGGGTAGTGCCTCTAAGAGACAGAGAAACAGCAGACGCAATAATTGAGGTAAGAGAGCTAAACGATGGGCCATTGGACAGAATTTACTACCTACAAGAGGTAGTATCACGTCCTCCAAGAGACATACGAGCCATATCTGTAGGAGACCAGCTTATCGCTGCAATGTACAGAACATCAACTGGCGGCGGTTTTAAGACCAACATTGCTCTTGGAGCAGAGCCGATTGCATGCGACATTACAAAGGAGTTAGAAGACATTTGCATGAAGGCATCCAAGGCAGTAGGAGGTGGAATCTTGGGAATTGATGTAATGGAAGACGAAAAACGCGGATTTGTGGTACATGAAGTAAATAACACGGTTGAATTCAAGGGATTGTCAAAAGTTTCCAAGAAAAACATCCCAAAAGAAATGATCGACTACGCAATAGGTTACGCCAAGCGATAAATTCCAAAAGTTGAAAAAAATTTTAGAGTTTAAATTATACTATATTATGGTAGGAGAGTATCAATGAAAGTTGGTGTAGTCGGTGCATCTGGATACGTCGGCGGAGAAATTCTCAGATTACTGGTTAGTCACCCACATGCAGAAATTTCCATGGTAACCTCCAGGCAATATGTTGGAGAATACATTTCCAGAATCCAGCCAAGCTTGAAGGGATTTACAGACATGACATTTTCAGAGCTTGATTATGATAAATTAACAGACAAGTGCGATTTGGTATTTACCGCAGTACCACATGGAACTGCAGTAGATATTGTAAAAGCACTCTATGATAGAGGAATGAAAGTAATTGATCTTAGTGCAGATTATAGACTGCACAATCCTGCAGACTATGACAAGTGGTATGGCTGGCAACATCCTCATCCAGAGTTGCTAGAAAAATCAGTCTTTGGAGTTCCAGAACTTCATAGAGAAGAGATAAAGAAATCACAAATAGTATCATGCCCGGGATGCATGGCAGTAACATCAATTCTTGGACTATACCCGTTGATCAAAAAGAAGATTATTGATACAGAACACATTATAGTTGACTCAAAGATTGGCTCTTCTGGTGCAGGTGCAGGAACTGTTTCCGGTACACATCACGCAATGAGGTCAGGTGTAATTAGACCATACAAGCCAGCAAAGCACAGACATACAGGTGAGATAGAACAAGAATTGAGCCAAGCAGCTGGAAGTAAGATAAAAGTATCAATGAGTCCACATGCGGTAGACATCGTAAGAGGCATTCTTTGTACAAACCATGTATTTCTCAATCAACCAGTTAGTGAAATGGATTTGTGGAAGATGTATCGTGAACAATACCAAAATGAAAAATTCATCAGACTAATACGCGACAAGAAAGGATTTTACAAATTCCCAGATCCAAAGTTTGTGGTAGGTTCTAACTTTTGTGATGTAGGATTTGACATCGACGAAGATAACAACAGACTTGTAGTTCTTTCAGCATCAGACAACCTCATGAAGGGTGCAGCAGGCTCTGCCATCCAGAACATGAATGTCATGGCAGGATTCAACGAAATGGAAGGAATTGCATATTCCCCATTAACTCCTGTGTAAAAAGATGATTACAATAAAGATAGGAGGAAGTGTGGTAGATGGTCTTCACCCTAGTACCATATCAGACATAAAAAAGATTTCAGAGAAAGAGAAACTCATTTTGGTACATGGTGGAGGAAAAGAGGTAACAAAAATTTCTGAAGCCTTAGGAAAGGAACAAAAATTTATCGTATCCCCAGGAGGAGTCAAGAGTAGATTTACAGACAAGGAGACTGCCGAGATATTCACAATGGTCATGTCAGGAAAGATAAACAAAATGATAGTAGGCATGCTGCAAAAACATGGAATCAATGCAGTAGGTCTTTCAGGAGTAGATGGTAAGATAATACAAGCAGAACGAAAAAAGAAGCTAATTGTAATGAATGAAAAGGGTCGCAAGATGGTAATAGATGGAGGATATACAGGAAAGATAAAAGATGTCAACACAGGATTGATTCGTTCTATTTTAGATCAAGGATATGTTCCAGTAATATCCCCTATTGCAATAAGCGAAGAGTGTGATTTTCTCAATGTTGATGGAGACAGAGCTGCTGCATATGTAGCAGGTAAGATGCAATCTGATAAAATATTGTTTCTCACAAACGTTGATGGTTTACTCATGGAAGAAAAACTAGTCAAGAAATTGTCTCTTGCAGAAGCTAAAGAGATCTTGCCAAAGATTGGATTTGGTATGGAAAAGAAGATACTTGCCGCAACAGAAGCATTAGAGATGGGTGTCAAGGAAGCACTTGTTGCAAATGGCAAAAAGGAAAACCCAATATCTGCGGCAATTGCACATGATAACTGTACGGTGATATCAAAATGACAGAAGATCAATTCATGGGAAATATCTACCAGAGATTTCCTGTAACAATAGAACGTGGGCTTGGAGCTCGTGTATGGGATGCAAGCGGAAAAGAGTACATTGACTGTATGGGAGGATATGGTGTTGCATTAGTTGGTCATTGTAATCCTAGAGTAGTAAAGGCAATCAAAGATCAACTTGACAAAATCATAACAGTACACAGTTCATTATACAACAAGACAAGGGAAACATTTCTTGAAAAACTGATAAAGATTGCACCAAAGAGCCTAAGCCAGGTTTACCTAAACAACAGTGGAACAGAAGCTGTAGAAGCTGCAATCAAGTTTGCACGTAAGTTTACAGGGAAGAAGAAAATGGTTGCAATGAATGGATCATATCACGGCAAATCACTTGGTGCGTTATCAGTTACATTCAACCAGAAATATCGCAAGGCCTTTGAGCCACTTGTAGATACTGTAGGATTCTCATCGTTTGGAGACATAGAGGCATTACGAAATACAGTTGATTCTGATACAGCAATGATAATCATGGAGCCAATTCAAGGAGAAAGTGGAATTAATGTTGCACCAGATGGATTTTTGCAACAGGTCAGAAAGTTATGTGATGAAAAAGGAATTGTTCTAGTATTTGATGAGATCCAGGCAGGCCTTGGAAGGACTGGAAAGATGTGGGCAAGTCAACATTGGGATACAGTGCCTGACATAATGTGTCTTGCAAAAGGAATTGCAGGAGGTGTACCAATGGGTGCAACTCTAGTGAGACCAGATATTTTGGCATCAATTAGCAAGGGAGAACAATCATCAACATTTGGAGGCAATCCGTTGTCATGTGCAGCAGGAATTGGAGCAATTGATGCACTTACAGAGGACAAGCTGGTTGAGAATGCAGAGAAAAATGGAAAATTGTTCAGAGAAGGACTAGAAAGATTAAAAGAAAAACACAAGATAATTCGAGAGGTAAGAGGCAAGGGTTTGATGATAGGAGTAGAGATGAAGTTTGAAGTAAAAGACATACTGTTTGACGGTATTGCAAATAATCTATTACTGCTTTATTCTGGCAAGAACATATTACGATTGCTACCGCCACTTGTAATATCAGAATCAGACATAAACAAAGCTTTAGAAACTCTGGATTTAATACTGACAAAGGAGGAACAGAGAAGAAATGTCTAGAGATAAAACAGACGATACAATAATCGAGATGCTAAAAAAAGACTCTAGACAGTCTTTTGTAGAAATTGGTGAAAAACTTGGACTGTCAGAATCAGCAGTAAGAAGAAGAGTAAAGAACCTCACAGATGGAGGTATAATCAAGAAATTTACAATAGAAACAGGAGATGCAAATTCTACCAGCGCGATAATTTTGATTTCAGTTGATTCATCTACTGATACATCAAAAGTGTCTGCAAAACTTTCCAAGCTACGCGGAGTACATACCGTATTTGAAATAACAGGTCAATATGACATTGCTACAATAATCAAGGCACCAACAATTACAGACATCAATGTATGCATAGATGAACTGCGCAAGGTTCCAGGCGTATTTGATACCAATACCGTAATAATATTGCGCACAGTGACATAAAACGAATTTCGTTATACAGTTCTGAAAATCGCCGATAATCGGTTCAAAAACAACAAAACTAGACGATTTCTGTACGAATATGTTTATATTTGTAAAACCCAGATAAAATTTGAGAAATGGACGACGCAAACTATTACGCATATCAATACAACGAGATGGGCGTAAAACCAAAGAAGATTAGAATACTTGATAGTACACTAAGAGAGGGAGAACAACACCCAGGTGTTACTTTTTCAAACAAGCAAAGAATCCAGATTGCATGGATGCTTGATTATTTCGGAGTTGATCAAATTGAGATATCACCTGTAGTATCACCTGATCACAAGGAAGCAACAAAAACAATCATCAAGCAAGGACTAAAGGCAGACATTGTTGCGCATGTTCGTGCATTAAAAGAAGATGTCGATGTTGCAATTGATTGTGATGCTACATGGATGGCAACCTATCTGGGAATCTCCGAGATTCACATGAAGGACAAGTTAAGAATTACAAGAGAAGAAGCATTACGAAGATCAGTTGAGACCGTAGAATATGCCAAATCACATGGGCTCAAGATGCGATTCACAGTAGAAGACGGCAGTAGAGCAGACCCAGAGTTTCTAATGCAGGTATGCAAAGCAATTTCGGAGGCAGGTGTGGACAGAATCAGCTTGCCTGATACCGTTGGCATCATGAGACCAAACGGAATGTATAATTTTGTAAAATCAGTTCGTGAAGAAATAAAAACTCCACTTGATGTACACTGTCACAACGATATCGGTCTTGCACTTGCAAATGCATTGGCAGGATGCGATGGTGGTGCGGACCAGATTCACACAACAATTGATGGAATTGGAGAGAGGACCGGAATACCCGCACTTGCAGAAACAGCAGTTGCCCTCACCTACCTTTACAAATCTCCAAATAACTTTAGACTAGACATGCTCATGGATCTCTCAAGATTAATTGAACAATATACCACAATTGTTCCCTATGATTCAAAGCCAATTGTAGGCCCTACTGCTTACAAGCACAAGGCTGGAACTCATTTGGCTGCAATTTTACGAAACCCAGCTGCATACGAACCAATAGAGCCAAAGGTAGTAGGAAATAGGAGAAGAATTGTCTTTGGAGAACTTGCTGGAAAGAACGGCGCAGCATATTTGATGTCCCTATTAGGCCTTGAACAAAATGAAGATCATGCAAAGGCCGTAGCAGCTGGCTTGAAGAACCTAAGGATGGGAGACTTGCTTGAGATACCACTTGATGATAGACTCGAACGAAAGATAGTTAATTCCGAACAAGGTATGGAATTAATAGAGAAGAAAAAACAAGGAAAATAATATGAAATGTCTAGAATGTGATGCAAACATTAACCCTCCAAAGGACTCGATGGAAGGAGAGATAGTAACCTGTCCTGATTGCGGTGCAAGTTTTGAGCTTGTCAAGGGATCCTCCGGCTTTGAGTTAAAACCAGCACAATCTGTTGGTGAGGACTGGGGCCAGTGAGCTCCGGTTTATCGATTCTCTACGATACCATCAGGTGGGAAGAAAAAGCGCTCTTTGATGCCGCCAAGGAAAAAGGCATCGATGCAAAGATGGTAGACTGTAAGAATCTATCCATTAATTTAGATAAAAGCAAGGAGGATTATGGAACTGTCATACAAAGATGTGTCAGTTATTATCGTAGTCTTCACTCTACTGCCGCACTAGAAGGAAAAGGAGTAAACATAATCAATTCTTTGAATACAAGCATCTTTGCAGGAAACAAATTATTTACTCACATGCTTTTGTTAAAAAAAGGAATACCTACACCATTTAGTGCAGTTTCATTTTCACAAGAATCAGCACTAGAGTTTCTTGACAAAAACGGATACCCTATGGTGATAAAGCCAACTGTCGGTAGTTGGGGAAGAATGATTGCCATGTTAAAGGACAAGGAGGCTGCAGAGGCAATAATAGAAAGTAGAGAGAGTATGTACCCAATTTACCAGGTGTATTACCTAGAAGAATTTGTCAACAGACCTCCACGTGACATCAGGGCAATTGTAATAGGAGACAAGGTTGTTGCTGCAATTTATCGATATTCTGGAGACGACCAATGGAAGACAAACATGGCACTTGGCGGTAGGGCAGAGGAACTCAAAGTCACAAAAGAATTAGAAGACATTTGCATCAAGGCAAAAGAAGCAGTTCAAGGACAGATAGTTGGAGTAGATCTAATGGAAAGTAAGGAAAATGGCCTTGTTGTTCACGAGGTCAACAATACAACGGAATACAAAAATACTGTCAGAGTTACAGGCGTAAACATACCAGCAATGATGATTGATTACGCAATGAATCAAGGAAAGTAAGAATTGGATTCGTCAGTAACTAGTACACCAAGATATTCAGTAAAAGTTCTAGAGAAGGCTCTAAGGCTCTATACACCTTCCCTATCAGAAAAACCACTTGCAGAGTTTCTAGCCGACAAATGTGACGATTTTGGATTTGAAGATATCAAAATAGACGATGTAGGAAATCTCATCGCTACAAAGGGATCTGGATATCCAAGAATAATGCTATGTGGTCACATGGATACAGTTCCAGGAAAGATAAAGGTAAGAAACGAGAACGGGTTCATTTATGGAAGGGGCGCATCTGATGCCAAGGCACCTTTAATCTCAATGCTTCTTGCAGCAGCGTCAATACAGAGCAACAACAACGGCACCATAACATTTGCAGCAGTAGTAGATGAAGAAGGAAATGCAACTGGAATCAAGAGTCTTGTAAAACAAAAGCCAGAGATAGATTATGCGGTGTTTGGAGAGCCAAGTGGAATTAAAAATATTACAATTGCATACAAGGGAAGAATTGCAATAAACTTGAGAGTTAACGTAGGTGACAGTGCTCATGCTAGTGCACCATGGCTTGCAAAGAATGCAATTGAGGAATCATACGTATTTACAAACGCATTAAAAAAATCCCTAGAGCAAAATCAAGAAGGTCTGGCAAAAAGCATGATGCTCACATCATCTTTAACTGAGATCAAAGGAGGTACAAGTCACAATGTCACACCACTAGAGTGTGATGCAATAATGGATATCAGAATCCCAGTAAACATGAATTGTAAAATGGTTGGAGAAAGAATCGCAACTACAGTTCAAGAGATTGCAAAAAAACAAGGTGTCAATGCATTTTATTCAGTAATAGATGAAACAGAACCATTTGAGGCTCCACATAGTTCTCCACTTGTGAGAGCACTCACCTTAGGCATAATGGATGTAGAAAAAGCAAGACCACAATTGATTCGAAAGACAGGAACTGGAGACATGAACATAATAGGAAACTCGTTGAATATTCCAGTGGTAACATATGGTCCAGGAGATCCACATGCATCACATACAATTGATGAAAGAGTTTCAACAGATGAATTCCTAAGAAGTATTGAAGTCTTTAAGAGAATGTTGTCTCACCTTAGAAGACTGCACGAGTTCAAAAATCCATCAAAATCCTAAAACGAAGCTCAAAATATAGAGCCGGTGGAGTTTTTTTACAATGTTATGGTTTGTAGGTCTTGGCATTGCAGGACTTGATGGAATAAGCGCAAACGCAATTCAGGTTTTAAAAAAAGCAGATATGACATATTTTGAGGTTTTTACTAGTCCAATAGGAAAATCAGAACTAGCAAAGATAAAGAAACTAGTCAAGGGAAAACTTACTGTTGCCCCCAGATGGATGGTGGAGGACGGTAAGGCAATTCTACTCCTTGCCAAAAAGAAAAATGTCGTACTGTTGGCTTATGGAGACCCCTACGTAGCAACAACTCATGTGGAATTACGTACAAGGGCAGAACAAGACAAGATCAAAACAAAGACAGTTCATGGCGCATCGGCAATTACGTCTTTGATTGGAGAGTGTGGTCTACACCATTACAAGATTGGAAGACCAGTTACAATCATGAGAGAGAGTCCATCACTGAATACTGTATACTATACAATTTATGAAAACATGGTAAAGGGAAGTCATAGTTTACTCATACTAGAATTTGATAATAGTTCCAACTTCTTTTTAGATCCAAAAGATGCTCTAGTCAGTTTGCTTGAAACCGAAAAAGGCCAGAAACGAAATGTGATTGACCAGTCCACATTTGCAATAGTGGCATCAAGAATTGGTGCCAAAAACCAAAAAATAATCTCAGGAAAGATATCAACGCTTATCAAAACAGACTTTGGTAAGCCACCACATACTATCATCATTCCAGGAAGATTGCATTTTACTGAGCATGATGCAATCAAAATATTTTCCCAATGTCTTGACGAGCCATTTGACAACTCATCAAAGATTCAAAAAATATCAGATCAGATGCTTTCAAAATACATTCCAAAAGCAAGAAAGGCATTAGAAGAAGTTGTAAAGATGTTCAAAGATGATCCTAGCTTAAATTCTGTAATAGAAAATGCCCAATTGTACATAGATGACGCTGAAAAGTTCCAAAAGGATGGACAGGAAGAACTTGCAGTACTTAGTATCGGATACGCAGAAGGTCTGATGGATGCATTACGCCTATCAAAAGGAGTCGATCCTTGGGCACAGAGTTTATAGATAAATCAAATTGTAATAGTTTCGCTCTAGTGATAATATTTGGATGCGTTTGATAAAGAGATAATCACGGCCTTTTTTGTGGCAACACTTTCGGGTGACACACCGATGGACATTATTCGAAAAAAGCTTACCCTAAGCCCAGAATATGTACAAGAGAGAATAGAAGATCTTGCAAAAAATGGGTTTATTGAAAGTAACAAAAAAACCCTCACCGACCTTGGAAGGAATTCTATACGAGTTGTACTTGCAGGAGGAGTTTTTGACATAATCCACCCAGGACATATTCACACTCTCAGAGCAGCAAAGGCTCTTGGCAATGTTCTAGTTGTAGTGATTGCAACAGACAAGACTGCACAGAAGATGAAGAGTCGAATTCCACTTCATAACATGGAGCTTCGCAAAGACTTGGTTAGATCACTTTCAATGGTAGACTATGCCGTAGTTGGATACGAGGGGGACATATTCAAGTCAGTTGAACTCATCAAGCCAAATATCATTGCATTAGGATATGATCAAGTTCATCAAGAGAAGTTCATAATAGATGGATGTAAAAAAATTGGAATTGACGTATCAATTGCAAGGCTTCAGTCCCCAATACCAGACATCAAGAGCTCAAAAATAGAAAACGATTACGGCAAGTCGATTTATGGGATCTAGTCCCGCACAGGTTTTACGCTTATTGGAACTCGTATTGTAACTTTCGAGCCAGTTGAAAGTTTTGTTGCCTTTTTGATGTTCTCTTCTGAGATCAGCTCAATTATAGAATCATCGTGATGAGTTCGCTCAAGTAGTATAAGTGCGGCACTTATGCCAGTTATTTTTGCAGGATAGCACTTTACCCAACCATATGTTCTCTTACCATCAGAGAAACCATCAACCAATATTGTGGTATATGCATCAAGAGAACGTTTAGCCTCAATTGACTCCTTGTCTTTTAGTTTGACATTGAGTGTTCCAGGAAATGGGACATAGCCAAGTTTTGTCTTGAATTGTTTTGTGTATCCCTTCATTGACATGTAATATGCTCCTTCACCCATACCAGAGATTATTGTTCCACGAAATTCCAAATGAGTAGGGACTGATTCAAGGCTGGATTTTAGTACAGATGATATCTTGATCATTTCACAGTGGCCTTTTGTGGTTATTCTTACAGAGACCTTTTGTCCACTTCGTAGTCTTTCCACATATCCATTTGCCTCAAGTTCCATCAGATGCTTTGATGCAGCCTGCTGTGACTTGTTGATGCTTTTTCCAAGAGATGATGTGGTTATTGGGACAAAGTTATAGCGTGCACCTTTTGTAAAAAGTTCTGCAAGTGTGAGAATATGTTGAATCTTTAATTCTGACATTAATTTTATGCTACACCGAGCTCTGTAAATGTTTTGAGTGTCAATCCATCAGTGGATTTTAGATTAGCCATTCTGTGTCCAATCAAATACCCAATTCCAGCTTGTTTTGCAGAGTCAACTAGTCGTTGTGTTATAATTCCATCTAGTATCAGATATCGTATTCCAGATCCTGGTGCAAGCTTACCTACAACCTCGCTTACTGGCACCTTGAAGAGTTGATTGGTACCATCATCAAGAGCTATTGCTTCCAATGATTCGTTTAGTTGTGGGTAAACCTTCTTTACAACAATAGCAATTGGCTCATCCTTTACATCTTTGAGCATTGGTTTTGCAGTCTCCTTTTTCATGTCTTCTGCAGTATCTTTTAGAATGTCTGCAATCTGTATAGGAGTAAGTTCTTCAACCTCTACACCTTCTGGTGCTCGATGTACCACATCTACGTTAACAAGTGATTTTAGTTCTTTTAATATGAACCCACCTGCTCTGTCTCCATCAAGGAATGCAACTACTTTGGCTTTAGAATCACAAAGTGACTTGATTGATTCATCAATTCTTGCACCTTCGATTGCAAGTGCATTATCAAAACCAGCTCGTAATAGATTTATCACATCTGCTCTTCCTTCTACAAGAATTATCCAAGGTGAATCAAACACACCAGAACCGCATGCAAGTTTTTCTTTTCCAAATGATGCAAGCTTACCGGCAGAACCAACATCAGATACATCCTTGAGCATCTCTTCGCCTTCGCTGATTGTTTTTGTAGACCACTTTTGCACAATATCCTTTGCTCTATCTACAATCTCTTTTTTCTTGGCAGTGCGTACATCATCAATTGCATCTAGTTTGAATGCAGCCTGGAAAGGACCCACCTTGTCAATGCTTTCGATAGCAGCTGCAATTAATGCAGCAGTGTTGATATCAGTACTCATAGGAATCAGCGCATCGCCCTTTGTTTGAGTAGACGAGGCCGTGGTATTGACTTCTATTCGTCCTACCTTCGACACCTTCTGGAGTTCATTCAGGTTCATTTCTGGGCCAAGCAGACCTTCTGTCTGGCCAAAAATTGCGCCTATGATATCGGCTTTTTCAACGAGTCCATCGACGTCGAAGCTGAGCTTAACGTGATACTTGACAATTCCCTTATACGACAAATCATTATCCTCTTAATTTTTGATCAATTATTTTTCATAACAGTTCGATATAAGTGCTTATTCCTAGTTCCTTACCTTAACCTTCAAAAGCATACGCAGACAGATCTTCTACGTTTTTTATCTTGCCTTTTGTGATAATAGTAAGTTGTTTTCTATATGATAGGTCTACAGTCATCCTATGCTGTAGCTGAGAGATTATTCTCTTTGTGAGATATCGACCCTTCCTATCGGAGTCCAGTAAGAGTACGAGATTTTTGTATCTAGGCATACTATCGGCAAATTTTATGAGACCTTTGAAGCTGTGAAATTGACATATCTTTCCAATAAAACCCAATTTTTTGAGAGACTCTTCGTCACGCTTTCCTTCTACGACAATTATGCTGTGATGTTCAGAGTTGAGTAATTTGATAAAGTCTTTTATTTTGTAGATCTCATCTGATTCAAAATTCACAAACTTATTTACAAGCTAGACTATTAAGCAATTTTTAGATTTCATGTCAGAAGTTCTAGTAATCCAGAATACAAAGATAGAAGGGATTGGCACATTAGGAGATCTACTCAAAGCAGATGGATTTAGCATAAAGACTGTCCTTGCAAAGAGTGAAAAAATTCCAGAGACCAAACATGATGCAGTAATAATTCTTGGTGCACCTGAAAGTGCAAATGACGATCTTACATATCTAAAACAAGAGATGGCGATTATTCGTAATTCTGTAAAAAAAGAGATCCCAGTTTTGGGCATCTGTCTTGGATCACAGCTTATTGCCAAGGCATTTGGAGCCAGAGTATACAAAGGACCTAGAAAAGAGATAGGATTCTATGAAGATGTGGAGTTTGACAATACCGGCCAGTCCAAACTCTTCAATGGAATAAAGAATCCATCCCTTGTCTTTCATTGGCACGGAGACACGTTTGATCTACCAAGAGATGCAACAAGACTTGCGCACTCGAAGGATTATCAAAACCAGGCAATAAAAATAGGCAGTGCGGTTGGAATACAATTTCATTTAGAGATAGATGAACCAACCATAAGGCTGTGGCTAGAGAAATCAAGTGAAGAGATTGCCAGCGTGCCATACATACAGCCAGACGTAATCAAGAAACAGATACCACAAAAAATTGGTACAATTAAAGACACCTTAGAGATATTTTATAAAAACTTCAAGTCAGAGTTTAATTTTTGAAGCTCATCAGGTTCATCATGTGTTTTAACATTTGTCACATTAGACCAAAGTCCAAACTAGAAATGAGATCAAGGGACACCATTTGACAAAAGTTTAATATAAAACACTTAGACCTTCGGATCACGTTATGATGCACAAAAAAACACAGATCTCATCATTGCGATCTGCAAATAAAGAGGAGAAATCCTTTTGAATCCAGTAACAAAGATTTTTGAAGAAACATTTGCAACGGATCATAAGGTAATTACCGAAGATCTATCCAAAGCAGTATTGAAAAAGTATGGAATCAAAGTTCCAGGTTATGCACTTGTAACAAATGCAAAAGATGCTACCAAGGCTGCAAAAAAATTAGGTTATCCATTAGTTATGAAGGTAGTTTCACCACAGATACTTCACAAAAGTGATGTGGGCGGAGTAAAGGTAGGATTACAAAATGAAAAAGAAGTAAAGAAAGCATTTCTTGAAATGTATCCAAGACTCTCAAAGAAAAAAGGAGTTCATGTAAAAGGAATTTTACTTGAAAAGATGGTTCCACAAGGAGTCGAACTTATCATAGGACTTCAAAATGACCCACAGTTCGGTCCAGTAATAATGGTAGGACTTGGAGGAGTACTAACAGAGATATTCAAAGATGTGGCATTTAGAATGCTACCAATCACAGTAGACGATGCAAAGTCAATGCTTACAGAATTGAAGGGTGCAAAGATCCTTCAAGGATACAGAGGCAGTAAGCCAATTGATTTGAACATGCTTGCAAAAACAATTGTTCAAATTGGTAAGGTAGGAGTAGACAATGCAAACTACTTCGACAGTATTGACTTTAATCCAATCGTAGTTTATCCAAAGTCATACTATGTAGTTGATGCAAAGATAATCTTAAGAAAAGAGACCAAGAAAGATGCAATTTCAACAGCAAAACCAAATATCGAATTCATGGAGACATTCTTTACACCACAATCAGTCGCATTGGTTGGTGCATCTGCAACTCCTGGCAAAGTAGGAAATTCGGTTCTTGACAGCATTGCAAAACATGACTACAAAGGCAAAGTATACCCAATTAATCCAAAAGCAGAGGAAATTTTAGGATTGAAATGTTATCCATCAATTGAAGCAATTCCAGAGAAAGTTGACTTGGTTGTTGTATGTGTTGATCTATCAGTTACACCACCAGTTCTTGAATCATGTGCAAAGAAAGGAATCCACAATGTTGTAATTGTATCAGGAGGAGGAAAAGAACTAGGAGGAGAGAGAGCAGACTTTGAGTCTCAAATAAAGAGCCTCTCAGAACAACACAAGATTAGAATAATTGGTCCAAATTGCATTGGTATGTTTAACGCAGCCAATAGACTAGATTGTGCATTCCAAGGCCAAGAGAGAATGGTCCGCGCAAAACTTGGACCAGTAGCATTGTTATCACAAAGTGGTACAATGGGAATTAGTTTCCTTGAGACTGCAGATTCATTTGGACTATCAAAGATGGTCAGCTACGGCAACAGATCAGATGTAGATGAGGCAGACATGATCTGGTACTTGGCAAACGATCCTCAAACCAAAGTAATTGCACTATATGTAGAAGGTTTTGGAGATGGTAGAAAATTCATCGAGACTTCAAAACGTGTCATGAAAGAAATGCACAAGCCAATAGTAATCTGGAAGAGTGGAAGAACTGCACTTGGAGCAAAGCAAGCAGCATCACACACAGGTTCACTTGGAGGCTCTAATGCAATAATCCAGGGAGCATTCAAACAAGCTGGAATAGTTTCAGTGGAGAGTTATCAAGAACTTGCTTCAGTTACAAAAGCATTAGCATGGCAACCAGCAGCAAAGGGCCCAAGAGTGGCTCTTGTCAGCAATGGTGCAGGACCAATGATTGGTGCAATAGACCAATTTGAAAAATATGGATTAGAACTTGGCAAAGTAACAGAAGCAACACTCAAGGAAATGAAAGAACATTATCCTCCCACATATGTAATAGGAAATGGAAATCCAGCAGATGTCACAGGCGGAGCAAATGCTGATGACTATAGGTACTCCATCCAAAAATTTATGGACGATCCAAACATCGACATTGTCATGCCATGGTTTGTCTTCCAAGACGATCCACTTGAAGAGACAATAATTGATTATTTGGGAGAGTTCTCAAAACAAGGCAAAAAGCCATTGCTTGTTGGTGGAAATGGTGGTCCATACACAGCCAAAGTTTCTGGATTAATTGAGAAACACAATGTTCCAGTGTATGACGACATCCGAAATTGGGTTGCAGCGGCGTCTGCCCTACACCAATGGGGAAAGCACAAACCCAATAAGGTTTAATTTCCTCATCATTTGGAGTTTTGACATGTCTCTAGTTAATGTCTCAAAATCAGAAGGAATTTGCACAATCAAGATAAACAGACCTGACAAGCTCAATGCAATGAACATGGATGTTGCGAATGACATTATCGAAGTATTCAAAGAAATTGAAGGAGATGATACAGTGAAGGTTGTAATTATCACAGGAGAAGGAGACAAGGCATTTTCTGCGGGTGCAGACATTGCGTACATGTCAACAATCACACCTATAGAATCAGAGACATATGCAAAACTCGGTCATCTTTTGACTTATACGGTAGAAAATTGTAGCAAGCCAACAATTGCAGCAATCAATGGGTTTGCACTTGGAGGAGGATGTGAACTTGCACTTGCATGCGACATCCGAGTAGCTGCAGACACTGCAAGAATGGGACAACCAGAAGTAACAATAGGAGTATGTCCAGGATGGGGGGGAACTCAGAGATTACAAAGAACTATTGGAATATCTCAGGCAAAAGATCTGATCTTTACAGGAAGAATTGTCAAGTCAGATGAGGCAAAAGAAATGGGCTTGGTAAACAAAGTAGTTGAACTTGCAAAATTAATGGAAGAGACTAACAATATTGCAAAGATGATTGCTCAGAATTCTGCAATGGCAGTAAGAATGTCAAAGATTGCAATAAACAAGGGAAGAAATTCAGATATCGACACAGGTCTTGCATTAGAACTGTACACATGGGGCTTGTGCTTTACTCATCCAGATAGAGCAGAGCGAATGACTGCTTTTGTAAACAAGTCAAAAAAGTAAGCTCCACCTAATCTTTAATTCCTATTATGTCAGGTATGAAAAGATTATTATAATTTAAAGCACGAATTAGTTCATGAGTAATACACAGACCACAAAATTGGTCACAATTACACCAAAAGCTGCAGAAAAAGTAATTGCTTTCATGGCAGAAGAAGCCGAAAAGCCACAATTTCTGCGCGTCTACGTACAAGGCGGAGGATGTTCAGGATTATCCTATGGAATGGGATTTGAAAAGACATCTGAAGAAGACGATCTTGTAATCGAAGAAAATGGTGTCAAGATGGTAATTGACAGTTACAGTGTCGACTATCTCAAGGGTGCAAATATTGACTACATCGAGAGCCTAATGGGTGCTGGATTCAAAATTAACAATCCAAATGTAACCAAATCTTGCTCTTGTGGAAGTTCATTTAGTACATCCTAAACTCGAATTTCTTTAATTTTTATTCTCTAACAACCAGTGTAAACTAGGATTACAGACCATAAATTATTCACCATATAATACATATTATTTATAAAAACTATAGAACATGCTTATCAATTGTACCGGATATTATCAATTGAAAAGAGTTGACAGTATTCAAAAATGGGGAAAGGGTACGCATAACAGGAGTTAATGAATCCAATAAAGTGTACAAGATCAAAAAGATTAGAATTACTAAAAAAGGTGGAATTCTATATTTGTTAAAATCTCTTGAAAAAAATTCCGTCTTGCGAATGTACCATGAAGATAAAAGACTGTGTTTAGAGAGAATTAGATAAGTTCTAGATGACCATCAGGGTCATGGTAGTCAAGACATGCGGAATTTTTCGTACTTCTTTTGTAATTATTTTTTCAAGCATCAGAGAATCTGACGCATCTATTTTTACTATTATATCATAAAGACCCAAGGTCCCTGTGACCTCTGATACACCCTTAATTTCCATTAGTCTTCTAATTATTGGATTTTCTTTTCCAGTTTCACAATGTATTGCCACAAAAGCCTTGCTCATAGAACATTATCACGATATCAAGTATTAGGTATTTCTATGGCCAGAGGCCGCGTGCTTCAAATGCTTCCAGCACTCGGCCAACTGCAAGTACCATACTTGCTTTTCTCATGTCGACACTGTGTTTCTTCGAAAGTGCATATGTATCATTGAAACCACGTACAATGTGGTGTTCCATCTTACTTGCAACTTCATCAAATGTCCAGTAATATCTTTGCAAGTTTTGCACCCATTCCAAGTATGATATGCACACACCACCAGAATTTGCCAATATGTCTGGAATGACCATTATTTTCTTTTTGAATAAAACGTCGTCTGCTTCTGGAGTAGTAGGACCGTTTGCGGCTTCTGCAATTATTTTACATTTAATGTTTCTTGCGACCTGTGGAGTTATCTGGTTCTCAAGTGCCGCAGGTATCAAAACATCACATGGAGTAGTAAGAAGCTCTTCTGTTGAGACCTTTTTGCTTCCAGGATAGCCAACAACACTGCCATGTTTAGTCTTGTATTCAAGAACTTTCTTTGAGTCAAGTCCTTTTAGATTAATTATAGAACCTTTAGAATCACTTACTCCGATAATCTTTGCACCCATTTTTTCAACATATTCTGCTGCAAATGTTCCAGCATTTCCATAGCCCTGGATTACAACTTTGGCGCCCTTTAGCTTGAGTCCAATCTTCTTTGCACCTTCTCTTACACAATAAGCAACACCTAGACCAGTAGCTACATTTCTTGCAAGAGAGCCACCAGTTGGAATTGGTTTTCCTGTAATAACACCAGGCTCTGCTTGTCCGTGCATCATACTATAAACATCCATTATCTGAGCCATTTCTTTTCCAGTCGTATACACATCAGGTGCTGGGATGTCTTTTCCTGGTCCAATGATTTCAGATATTGCATATGCATATCTTCGTGTGAGTCTCTCTTTTTCTCCAGCTGAGAGTCTTTTTGGATCACAGATGATTCCTCCCTTACCGCCTCCAAATGGAACATCAACAATGGCACATTTCCAAGTCATCCACATTGAGAGTGCTTTTACTTCCTCGATTGAAACATCTGGATGATATCTTATTCCTCCTTTGTGAGGACCTCTAAAGTCATTATGTTGTGATCTATATCCTGTGAATACCTTGATTCTACCATCATCCATCTTTACGGGCAGTGAAACTGTTAGAATTTTTTTTGGACTTGCAAGCATTTCATGAATACCTGCATCGATTTTCAAAATTTTTGCGGCATCTGCAAGTTGCTTGAGAGCATTTTGCCAAGGATCGATTTTAGTCAATCTTAACCGATATGTCTCACGGTATATTGTATTTAAATTTGTTGAGATCGTTGCTTATTGTTTTGTAGTATCTTGATCGGGTTTTGCAGAACCCCCAAGTTTAGAATTTACCAGATTACGCAGATCATCGTCAGTCTTACCTTCAGTGTTGACACCCAAGGACTTGGCAAGTGTTTCAAGTTTTTGTCGTTCAGACATGACAGGTCCTGAAATGTCAAGGTTAAACTCACCTTTGGCTTTTTTTAGTTCATCTTGAACCATATTTTTTGTTTTATCGTATTGTGCCATAACCCTAGCAAGTTTTTTTGTTGCATCAGGCAATCTTTTTGTTCCAAGAAGCAATACCAACGCTACCAAGATAATCATTATCCAGTCATTTCCTATAATGTTAAGTGCAAAATCAGACATGAAGTAATTTGGCTTGTTTCTAAAATTAAAGCTTTAGACCAACATGACTTGTTGTCTCTTGAGAAATACAAATCCCAAGACAAACAGCCCAACTACAGATAAAATAAGATAAGGAGTCGAGCTTCCAAAAGAATTGGCAATTACACCAATAATCAGAGGCCCAAAGGCCCAACCCATGCCATAGGTTGCCTCATACGCACCAATCAATGCGCCAACATTTTCTTTTGTCTTTCGTATTATGATCTCAAATGTGAGCGGGAAATAGACACTAAATCCAAATCCGAGTATGAGAACTGCCACACTGAATTCCAGTACAGAGTGAGAGTAGTACAACATTAGCATTCCAGCAGATATTGATATTATAACAAGCAGTATACTTGTGAGAAACTTTTTCATGAGAAAGCTAGATGTCAACAAGGAAACAAGTCTAGAGATCCCAAATACAAAAAAGAGTAATTCAATGTTTGACTCTGAGATAGACCGTTCATTCATGAATGCTGGAAGTATTGCCAAGAACACTCCAAAGCTTACACTACAAAACAAGAGAATTGCAATTACTGTAGGAAATTTTATCAAATGTTTTGCAGATGTAATGGATATGATTCCATTATGAGTTACATCCTTATCCTTTGACAGCATTAATGATGAGACAAGTGAAGTTGCTATTGCAAATGCGGCAATCTGGAATATCATACCATATGAAATATCAAAGTGTTCAAGCAAAAATGAACCAACAAGCGGTCCAATCATAATACCAGCAACAAAGAAAGCCATGAACCTGGAAATTGCTTTGACGCGATTCTGTGGGCTGGTAGATTTTGATATAATTGATTCACATGGAGGCCAAAAAAATGAATGTGCGACACCAACCAGAGTTCTAAATATGATAATTTGTGGCACAGAATCTGCTACAGATAACAAGTAAATTGACACAGAGTCAAGAACTAGTCCAAGAGAAAGGAGTATGCCTTTGTTGAATCGGTCAAGTAACAGCCCAACAAAGAGTGGAATGAACATGTAGGGAATAAAATTTGCAAACCCAATCACTCCAAGATCAGAGTATGAGGCACCCAGATTTTTTGCAAACAGTGGAACTATCGGATTGTGTATTCCATACGAAAATCCAACAATTAGGGCAATGATGTAGACAAGAATTACTTTATTCATTTTACTTGTATGCTGCAACCATGATTGCGCCCCCAAGCATGCCTTTTTCAAATTCTACTCTTGAGAACCTTTCAAGAAGAAGTGCTTCTAGCTTTTTGTTTTGAGGCCATAGTTTGTACGTGCCATAAAGAGCGGCAAACTTTAGACCAAGCCTTCCACCACCAATTACTGCCAATATAGGAAGTATAGCCCGGAGGTAAAATGACACTCCTGCTCTAATTACAGGATTATCAGGTTTGCCCAGATCAACTATGACAAATCTTCCATCCTTTTTTAGTACTCGATGTATCTCAGATATTGCAATTCTGAGATTGATTGCGTCTCTTAGTGAATAGCCGGTAAGTACTGCATCAAATTTTTCATCGCGAAATGGAATATGTTCAAAGACTCCGCATGTTAATACGGGCGTTGTATAAAATAATCTGCTAGTATTTTTGAGCATTGGTCTTAACGGATCATACAATGTGATGTTGACATTATCATCACAGATCCTAGAAGCTGTCTTTGACATGTTACCAAAACCAGAACCAGCATCAAGTATATGATCTCCAGGATGAACCCTTCCCCTAATTCCTCTTTGACGAAACTCAGAATCCCTTCCAAACGAGATCATCGAGTTTACTTTGTCATACACCGGGATTATTTTTTCTAAAACATCGAGGACTTCACCCCAATAACTTCCAAGGCCCACATCAGTCTAGAAATAATACGATATTATATGTCATCATGGTTTTTGAGCATGTTTTTTACTCCAAGTTTTACTTGTGATCAACACTATAACCAAAAATTAAATCATCCAGAATTATTCCATGAACTAGTGCATTATTGTCCCAAGTGTAAATCCAAGATAGAGGTGCAACGCACGTTTAATCAAAAAATACACTTTAGCTGTCCCAAGTGCAAAATTGAGGATATCATAGACTCCACAAAGAATATCGATGAGGCATTTTTGGAATTTTTGATAAAATTTGACAATGATGAGATACCAACCAAGAATCAACAAGAATCAACCCTAGAAAAAGAAGGCATGCTACAGACAGAAGATGAGATAAACAAGATGATAGACGGTGCAAAGATTGCAGACATTACAAGATCAGTTCTTTTCTCAAAGAGGCATTATGTCTCACACTTTAAGGTAATAGAAGAGCCGGATCCCGAGATGGGCTCTACCGTATCAGATTCAGGCCTTGACCAGCGAATAGTTGATGCTCTAGAATCAAGAGGCATAAAGAGATTCTACAAGTTTCAAGAAGAATCCATCCACCACATTGTTTCTGGTGACAATGTAGTGATCATTGCACCGACTGCATCTGGAAAAACAGAATCATTTGTTGTACCAATCATTGAAAGAATAGGCAATTCAAAAAAGCCAGTTCCCACAATACAAGCAATTTTTGTCTATCCAACCAAATCTCTTTCTCGAGACCAATATCCAAAGATAAAAGAAATTGTAGACAAGATGAATATCCAATGTGCAGTATTTGATGGAGATACAAAACAAGTCGAGCGTGCAGAAATTCTTGCAAATCCTCCCCAAGTAATCATAACTAACTTTGATGTTCTGCATTATCATTTATGGCACAGGACTAGATTTGCATCTCTTCTTAATACAACTAGATTTCTTGCAGTAGATGAAGCTCACGTATATTCTGGAATTTTTGGTTCTAATGTTCATTATATCATAAAAAGATTAAAACGAATTGCACCCAAGTTACAGATGATTGCGGCATCTGCAACATTAGATAACGCATTATCATTTTGTCAGATGCTATTTGGAGTAAACATGATTCAGATCTCAGGATCTGGCAAAAAGGGCAAGACAGAATTTTCAATGTTATTTCCCTCTTT
>Ga0310813_10000147_pt1 | contig 52477 bp, 46 predicted proteins | sample YN3metagenome_FD_203086 | JGI IMG/M metagenome (GOLD analysis project Ga0310813, IMG submission 203086) | Soil microbial communities from experimental microcosm in Duke University, North Carolina, United States - YN3 | ecosystem: Engineered > Artificial ecosystem > Soil microcosm > Unclassified...
CACGACGTCATTGCCCGATTGCGCGGCGAATGCAACCAGTCGACCGCAATCTTCTCCGGGCGTTAAAGAGCGGCGGCGCGACCGGTAACGCGAGTCCGGTTCGTAACAAAGCAGGGTATTGCGTTTATCGATTAGGAACCCTTAGTTGAAAGAATAATGACGGCTGGTGCTGAAATAGTACTGTCCAGATTCAGTATCGAAGTTCACCGATTATCCGTATTGCAGTATCGAATAACCAAATGAAATTAGCTGGTTTGTTCAATCCGACTGACAAACTTAGGAGGCCGAAGACGTGGCTGAAAAAACGAAGAAAATAGTATGTGCTTTGGTATTCGGAGGCGTGGGTGGAGTAGTCCATGCGCAAAGCAGCGTTACGCTTTACGGATTGATCGATGCGGGCATTACGTATGTGAACCACACCGCCGCGGCGAACGGTCACAGCCACAGCCTGTTCAAGTTCGATGACGGCGTCGATGGCGGCGACCGCTTTGGCCTGAAAGGCAGCGAAGATCTGGGCGGCGGCTACAAGGCAGTCTTTACGCTGGAGAACGGTTTTGGTCTCAACGGCACGCTTAGTCAGGGTGGTGCGCTATTTGGACGTCAGGCGTTCGTCGGCGTGAACAAGAGCGGCATCGGTACCTTTACGCTCGGCCGGCAGTATCCGTTCGCGCATGACTATCTGAACCGCTATGCGACTGGCGGCCTGACTGCTGGCGACGGCTACTTCTATCACATCAACACGCTCGATCTGCTGAGCTCGGTGCGAATCAACAACTCGGTGAAGTTCGACAGCGTGCGCGTCGCTGGCTTCAAGTTTGGTGCGATGTATGGTTTCTCGAATCAGGCCGGCGAGTTCGGCGGCTTCCAGGGCGTCGGCGGCAGTAACGGTTCGTCGCGCGCCTATAGTTTCGGGGTCGACTACAACCACGGTCCGTTCAGCATGGCATTCGCGTACACGGACATCACGTATCCGCTGCAGATGGGGCCCGCACTGAAACTGACGCTTGCCAACATTCCTGCCCAGGGTGAACGTGATCTGCGTTCGCTAGGCGTCGGTGCGAAATACCAGTACGGACCGGCACTCGGCTATGCGCTCTGGACCAACACGCGGCTCGAGAATCTCGATCACAGCGTGTCGACGCTCAACATCTATGAGGGCGGTGTGGTTTACAACGTCACGCCGGCGTTGGCCGGCACGATGGGCTATACGCATTCGCAGCTTACCGGCGCAGCGAACGGCACGTGGAACCAGGTCAACGGTTCGGTCGAATATCTGCTGAGCAAGCGCACCACGCTTTATACGCTGGTTGCGTATCAGAAGGCTGCGGGTTCGAATGACGGTGTGCCGGTGCAGGCAATGATCGGCAAGGCGCCGACTTTTATCGGCAATTCGGGCAGCGACGCGCAAAGCCAATTGGCGGTCCGGATCGGCATGCAGCACCGGTTCTGACCGGCGTCAATCGCACGGGGCATACGGCCCCGCATGGTGATCGGGAGCATGCCAACGGCTCCCCGTCGCGATGCTTGCGGATCACGGCGCCCCGCGCCCACTCGCGCACTGACTGGCGAAAACCCCGGCCCCGATCGAAGACGACGCTTCGGCGGCACGACGCGCGTGCGCGGCGGCCGTCTATTGCAGATTCACTTTAACGGACCCATGCAGATGCGTACCGTCGCGCGGCGCCGACACGCAACCAAAGAGTGACAGGCGCGCGCTTCGTTACTTCGCCGCAGCCGTTTCCAGTGCGCCGACGCTGCATCAGTTTCACTGACCTCGGCGAAATCACGCTCAACAAGATTATTGACAATATTTCTGAACATCCGCCAAACTGCGCCGTCAGACGATAGGCACGGTCACCCGGCGTAAGCGGTTCTCTGCCGGCGCAAGGGCGAAGCAACGCCTCGCCCGCGAAGACGTTCCAACCGGAACGAAGGAGACGAGCGGATGAGTCAGGATCACGGCAGCGGTTCCACTGCGTGCAAGGCCATTGCAGCCGGTCGAAGCGCAGCGCAGCGGCGCCTTTGCGCCACCGCGGAGGGCCGATGAGCACCGCGGTTCCCGAAGGCGACACGGGCCTCGCCGCGTTCTACCGGCAGATGACGCCGCCCGAGCGGCGCGCATTCTGGACGTGCTTTCTCGGCTGGGGTCTCGACTCGCTCGACTTCATGATTTACCCGCTGGTAATCGGCACGATTACCGCGTTGTGGCAAGTCGATGCGGGCATCGCCGGCTTTGCGGTCACGGTCACGCTGCTGACGTCCGCGGTTGGCGGCTGGCTGTCCGGCTATCTGGCGGACCGCATCGGCCGCGTGCGCACGCTGCAGCTGACCGTCGCATGGTTCTGTTTCTTCAGTCTGGTCTGCGCATTCGTGCAGAACTTCGATCAGTTGATCGCAGCGCGCGCGTTACTCGGTTTTGGCTTTGGCGGTGAGTGGGCCGCCGGCGCGGTGCTGATCGGCGAGACCATTCGGCCCGCGTATCGTGGCCGCGCGGTCGGCTCGGTGCAGTCGGCGTGGGGCGTCGGCTGGGGCGCGGCCGCATTGCTGCAAGCGGTGATGTTCTCGCTGCTGCCGCCGCATATCGCATGGCGGGCGATGTTCGCCGCAGGCGCGTTGCGCGCCGTCACGTGCACGAGCCGCGCATTGCCGAACGGGCGCGCGGCGCCGCTGAACACAGCGAATCCGAGCCATCGCTGCTCGATATCTTTCGCGGCGCGAGCCTGCGCACCACCGTAATCGGTTCGCTGTTCATGATGGGCTGCCAGGGCGGCTACTACGCGATCTCGACGTGGGTGCCGACCTTTCTGAAGAGCGAACGCCATCTGAGTGTGGTCAATTCGACCGGCTATCTCGGCTTTCTGATCGCCGGCAGCATCACCGGCTATCTGGCCGGCGCCTGGATTTCCGATCGCTTCGGCCGCAAGACGCTGTTCGTGTCGTTCTCGGTGGTCGCGATCGTTGCGGTACTCGTTTATACGCAGCTTGCGCTCAGCAACAGCGCGGTGCTGTGGCTCGGATTTCCGCTCGGCCTGTTTTCGAGTGGCTATCTGTCCGGCGTCGGTCCATTCCTGACGGAACTGTACCCGACGCGGTTGCGCGGCTCGGGACAAGGCTTCTGCTACAACTTCGGGCGCGGCATGGGTGCACTGTTTCCGACGCTGGTGGGGCTGTTTTCGAAGCACTTCGGTCTGGCCAATGCGATTGCGATGTTCGCGGTGTTCGCCTATGCGCTGCTGTTGCTGAGCGTCGCGATGTTGCCCGAAACGCGCGGAGCCGAACTGGAAAATCTGTGAGTGTTGCGCGGCGCGGGCAGGCACGTGCCTGGGACGTGCTTCGGAACTGACGGAATAAACGCGACTGTCAGGTGTTGGGAAGGTATCGGTATCCGTGCATACCTATCTGACAGGCCGTCATTCATGAAACTTGCTGATCTCGCGACCCCGTCGTTTTTCGAAAATCCCTACCCGACCTATCGAACACTGCGTGCCGAAGGCCCGCTGGTGAGCGTAGGTCCGAATGCGCTGATGTCCGGGCACTACGACATCGTCGACACGCTGCTGCACGATCGCCGGATGGGCAAGGACTATATGGCAAGCGTCCGTGTGCGCTACGGCGAGGCGGGCACCAGAATGCCGTTGTTTCAGGGTTTCAGCCGGATGTTCCTGCTGGTCAATCCGCCGATGCATACGCGTCTGCGCAGCCTGATGATGAAAGTCTTCAACGCGCGCCAGATCGAAGGCATGCGCGACATCGCGCGCAGCACCGCGCAGCGCCTCGTCGATGCGTTCGAAAGCCGCGGCGGCGCCGATCTGACGGCTGAATTCGCCTTTCCGTTGCCGGTCGAGATCATCTGCCGCATGCTTGACGTGCCTGTCGAGGATGCAAACCGCGTGGGCGGCGCAGCGAGCCAGGCCGTGAAGGTGTTCGAGCCGGCGCCGATGAGCCCCGAGGAACTGCAAAAGTGCAGCGACGCATACGCATTGCTCGAGCAGTACTTCGGCGAAGTGGTCGAAGCACGCCGCGCACACCCCGGCAGTGACCTTGTTTCAATGCTGATCACCGTCGAAGAAAACGGCGAAACGCTTTCCCACGAAGAAATCGTCTCGAACGTGATCCTGCTGTTCCTCGCCGGCCATGAAACGACGTCGAACATGATCGGCAATATGCTGATCGCGCTGCATCGCAATCCGCAGCAGCTCGAACTGCTAAAGCGCGACCCCGCGCGGATCCCGGGTGCTGTGCTGGAATGCCTGCGCTACGACGGTTCCGTGCAGGTGGCGGTGCGTTCGCCGCTGGAGGATATCGAAGTGGCCGGCATGCAGATTCCACAGGGTGCGGTGCTATTTCTGGCGCTCGGCTCGGCCAACCGCGATCCGGCGAAATTCACGGAGCCGGACCGCCTCGACATCGATCGCGACGAAGGGCGCGTGCAGACCTTCGGTGCCGGCATTCACCATTGCCTCGGCTACCGGCTCGCGCTGATCGAACTGGAAACCGCGCTCGGCGTATTGCTGGAACGCTTGCCGCAGCTTCGGCTGACTGGGCTCGACAATCTGAGCTGGAACCAGCGCGGCAATCTGCGCGGAGTCGATGCGCTGAGCGCCGCGTGGTAAGCGGACAAGTCTGTCTCGTCAATTCCGCTTCTTCACCGCATTGCGCACGTACGCAACGAAGCGCTGCGTGACGGGATCGTCCCGGTCGGCACGCCACGCGATGCCGACCTGCCACTGCGCCGCATCGCCGCCGAGATTCAACACGCGCGCATCGCGCAGCAGGTATTGCGCATGCGATGGTAGAAACGCCGCGCCGACGCCCGCCGCCACCGACGCCAGCACCGACTGGATATCGTCGGTTTGCTGGATCACGTTGGGCACGAAGCCGCGTGTGCCGCACCATTGATCGATTTGCGCGGCGAGCCCCGGCCCGCGGCTGCGCGCGAGCGCGATAAAGCCGGGATCGTTCAGTTCCCGCAGATTCGCCGGCAGACGCTTCCAGCGCGCATGCTGCGGCACCGCGAGCGCCAGCGCTTCATTGACCACCGCGAACGAGGACAGCCCTGTATCGGCCGGCAAACGCACAAAGCCGACGTCGAGCTTGCCCGACAGCAGCGAACGGGTCTGCTCCGCCGACGACAGATCGTTCAACATCACGCCGACCTCAGGATGCAGCCGCCGGAACGCCGCGATCAATGGCGGCGCGAAAGTCAGCGTCGACAGCCCAAGGCCGACCCGCAAAAAGCCGCGTGCGCCGCTGCTCGCCTCGCGGGCGCGCGCGAGTACCGCGTCGGCATCGCGCACGAGGCTTTGCGCATCCGCGAGAAACGCCGCACCGAACGACGTCAGTTCCGCGCCGTGGCGGCCGCGTTCGAACAGCCGCGCGCCGACGCTTTCCTCGAGCGCGACGATCTGCTTGCTGAGCGCCGGCTGACTCAGCGCCAACGCGTCGGCGGCGCGGCCGAAATGGCGCAATTCGGCGACAGTCAAAAAAGCGCGAAGCAGGCGGATTTCCATTCCATTCCAATCGGTGATCGAACGGCTCGAACAATTCATTTTACTGATCGATCGTAGCGCAGTCCAATGGGGCTTGATTTGCCGATCTGGTAGAGCCTTATGTCCTCGTTGCCCATTGCGACGCTCGGCGTTGCCGCGTTTCCTTTTATCCCACGCTACCGCGATGCGCCGCACAACGTCGCGCGGATCGTCGCCGCGCTCGAGCAGGCGTCGCGGCACGGTATCCGGCTCGCGGTCTTTCCGGAGGCAAGCATCAGCGGTGCGGGCCCGGGCACGCAGCAGCGCCGCGCGCAACTCGACGCGCTCGCCGAGCCGTTCGATGGGCCTTCGGTTGCGACGGTAGCGCAGGCGGCGGAGCGCACCGGTGTGGCGGCCGGTATCGGTTGGCTCGAGCGCGGCGCGGACGGCCGGCTTTTCAACAGCTACGCGGTGTGCATGCCGGACGGCCGGCGCGTGCGGCACCGGCAGCTCGGGCCTGCCGGACGCCGCATTGCGGGCGGTACTGACTTCACCATGTTCGATACGGGTTGGGGCGTTCAAGCCGGCATTCTGGTCGGCACTGACAATCATGCGAGCGAGAATGTGCGGATGACGGCGCTGCTCGGCGCGAATCTGTTGATCGCACCGTATCGCGCGGCCCACTCGACGCCTGCGGGCCGCGATGCGTCCGCCTGCGAACTGCTGAGCCGCGCGTGGCCCGGGCGCGCGCTCGACAATGGCACGTTCGTGGTGTTCAGTGCCGGTGTCGATGATCAGGTCGCCGGCTCGCAGGCGTGCGGTGCAGCGTCGATCGTCGATCCATGCGGCCGTGTGCTGGCCGAGACCGGCTTATCCCCCGGCGCGAGCGAAGCGTTCGTGCGCGCCAACCTCGACCTCGCGCTGGCGCGCGAAAACGTCGGGCAGCATTGGCGTGCTGCGCGGCGGCCAGCGTTATATCGCGGCCTTGCGGAGGATACCGCTGTGCAAGCGAGTACCGCACCTGAACGGCGCCCAGTGACGTCGCGCGGTTCGATCGCGCTGAGCGTTGCGATCGTGCGCCGCACGCCGCCGACGTGAGCGATCTTAAGCAGGCTTGAACTACGTGTTGCTGCGGTACCTCCGCATGCAAGCGCGAAATGCCGGTCTGCAACTTCGACAGCAGCCTGCGCGTGACAACGTCACGACTTGCGGCCTGCGCCGGCCAACGCATTCAACTGATCGAGCGCCGTGTCCGGCAATTCGAGCCGCGCCGCGGCGATATTCTCGCGCAGGTGCACAAGCGACGAAGTCCCCGGAATCAGCAGCATATTCGGCGAACGATAAAGCAGCCACGCAAGCGCGACCTGTTTCGGCGTAGCGCCGAGGGCGGCGGCGAGGTTCGACAGCGTATCGGACTGGAACGGCGTAAAGCCGCCGAGCGGAAAGAACGGCACATACGCAATGCGTTGCGCCGCGAGTTCGTCGATCAGCGCATCGTCGTCGCGCTGCACGACGTTGTACAGATTCTGCACGCAGACGATTGGCGCAATGCTGCGCGCCTCGCTGACCTGCGCCGCCGTCACGTTGCTCAGGCCGATATGGCGCACGAGGCCTTGTTGCTGCAGTTTCGCGAGCGCCACGACCTGCTTTTCGATCGAACCTTCTGCAGGCGTATGCCCAGTGCCGTAAATCCGCAGGTTGACGATGTCGAGCACGTCGACGCCAAGATTGCGCAGATTGTCATGCACGCCCCGTTCGAGGTCGCGCGGCTCGAGCGCAGGCTGCCACGACGCATCGTCGCCGCGAACCGCGCCGAGCTTGGTGACGATCGTCAGATTCTGCGGATACGGTGCGAGTGCCTCGCGGATCAGCTGGTTGGTCACGTGCGGCCCGTAGAAATCGCTGGTGTCGATATGATCGACGCCTGCCTCAACCGCTGCGCGGAGGACCGCGACGGCCGCCGGCGGATCCTTCGGCAGGCCGAATACATTCGGACCGGCAAGCTGCATGGCACCGTAGCCCATGCGGTTTACGCGGCGGCCGGCCAGTTCGTACGTGCTAGCAGGTTTGATGTTCGGCATTGCGTTCTCCTCGACAAGATTGAACGCCAGTATGGTCCGCCACGCTTTGTTAGATAATCCCACCCAGTTTGTACAGGCTGTTCAAAAAGGTGAACAATGGCGATGGAAATGAACGACCTTGCCGCGTTCGTCGCGGTGGCGCGCGCGGGCGGCTTTCGCGATGCCGCGCGCATCGGCGGTGTGTCCCCGGCTAGCCTCAGTACGGCAGTGCGGCGCCTCGAGGCGAAGCTCGGCATGCGTCTGATGAACCGCACCACGCGCAGCGTCGCGCCGACCGAGGCCGGCCAGCGTCTGCTGGAACGGCTGACGCCACTCTTTTCAGAAATGGAGGCCGCGCTGGATGTGCTGAACGTGTATCGCGACAAGCCGACCGGTACGCTGAGGCTGAACGTGCCGGCCGGCATCGGGCGTATCGTGCTGCCGCCGATCCTTGCACAGTTTCTGCGCGACTATCCACAGATTCGCGTCGAAGTCATCGTGGAAGATAGCTTCGTCGATCTGCTGGCAGCCGGATGCGATGCGGGTATCCGCTACGACGAGCGCCTCGCGCAAGACATGATCGCGGTGCCGATCGGCCCGCGTGTGCAGCGTTTTGCGACTGCGGCGGCGCCCGACTATCTGCAGGCGCGCGGCAGGCCGCGTCATCCGCGCGATCTGTTGAAGCATGCGTGCCTGCGCGGGCAATTTGCCGGCGGCGCGACGCCGACCTGGGATTTCGAGCGCAACGGCGAGGTGATTCGCGTCGATCCGCCGGGTCCGTTGCTGGTGCGGCCCGGCGCCGCGATCGATCTGGCGATCAGCACCGCGGTGGCCGGGCTCGGCGTGATCCATCTGTACGAAGACGCGCTGCGTCCGCATCTGGATAGCGGTGCGCTCGAGCCGATCCTGAAGCCGTGGTGGCAGCGTTTTTCCGGACCTTTTCTATACTATCCGGGGCGCCGCCACGTACCGGCGCCGCTGCGCGCCTTCATCGATTTTCTGAAGGCCAACGAGGCGCCGCCCAAGTGACGGCACCCGCACCGTCGTTCAGCTCGCGACGACGTTCACAGCGACCGTGTTCGCGGCCACCGTCACGACCTGCGTGCTGGCGATGGCATTGGCGGCGGCCGGCACCTGACCGCCGACGATCGGACCGACCTTCTTGAAGGTGGCGCTCAACTGGTCGCTGGTCAGCGACACGACCGTGTAGCCTTGCGCATCGGTATCCGTATAGGCAAGCCACGGATTGTTCGATTTCAGCAGGTCGTCCGGCGACGCAAACGAACCTGCCGCAAACAGCGGATTCAACCAGGGCTGCGTCGCGGTGTTGGCATTCAGGACCGCCTCGTAATCGTGCAGCAGCGATTCGCTCGAAATGCCGGCCGTCGCCAGATCGATCATCACCGGCTGCGGTGTCGCGGCGTCGAAATCGTCCATCACGGTGCCGGCGACAAACGCGTTGACGTTGCCGCTCAATGCAACCACGTTAGCGATCGCGCCGCTCGCGAGAAACTGCATCAGGTTCTTGCGCTCGGCGTTGTAGCCGTCCCACTGATCCGCGCTCAGCAGCAGCATCGTCAACGCGGAATAAGGCGGCAGCATCTGGTTCAGCCCGGCCACTGTGGAGGCGATGTCCGAAGCGGAGAAGCCTGCCTGCTTGCCGAAGTTCGCCAGCCGCGTAAAGGGCGCGGGTACCAGGTTCTGCGCGACCGCATCGGACAGATCGCCTTGCACGAAGCTGCGCAAGGTCGTCTCGAACGGCGGCAGCGCGGCGGATGTGCTAACCACCGCCTGTGTCAGCGCATCGACCACCGCATTGAAGCCGTCCACCTGCATGCGCAGCAGCGGCACTTCATTGCCCCACAGTTTCCACACGGTTTTCGCGCCACTCATCTGCTGTTGCCACCACTGCCGCTGCATATCGCCGAGCATCGATACCGGCGTCAACGCATTGCCGGCCGTCGCGAGGCGCGCCTGCTCGGCATTGTCCACCGCACTCTTCGCGACCACGTAGCGGCTGCCGATCGCGCTGTCCGTCGTTTGCGCGACTTCATGATCGGCGCGATACAGGCGCTCGTCCGTCATCACGAGCGTAGCCAGATTGCCGAACGAAAATGAGCGATAAATCTGGATGTTCTGGAACGACGGATCGCTTGCCGACAGCGACACGTCGGCCGGCATGAATTCGAACCACGCCTGGTTCGCATTGCGCCGGCGCGCGGTTTGCGGCGTGGTGTCGCCGGCGACGTAGGTTGCGTGGTCCTGCCATGCGTCGTTGGAAAACTCATGATCGCCCCACGTCGCGATCATCGGCCATTTTGCGTGCACACGCTGCAGCCGTGGGTCGGAACGATAGGTCTTGTACAGCATCCGGTAATCGTCGACCGAGTTTGCGTAGATCGATCCGTCTGCCAGCTTTGCGCCTTGCGGCAGCAGGAAGCTGCCGTGCTGCGGATCGCGTGCCGGTGTGATCACCGTGGGCCGATTGATCTGCTCGTACACGTAGTTGCCCACGTGCACGACGAAATCGAGATCTTCGCTTTGCATCGCATCGAACGCGGCCCAGTGATTGACGCTCCAGTCCTGGCAGCAGATCACCGCGAAGCGCAGTTGCGCGAGCGCCTGGCCCGCAGCCGGCGTGGTCCACGTGCGGCCGGCCGTGCTGATGGCCGAGCCGGCAATAAAGCGGTAGTAGTAGACCGTGCCGGCATTCAGATTGGTCACCTTATGGCGCAGCGTGTAGTCCCATTGCGCTTCGGCGTTGACATTCGTGTCAAGAACCAGCGACTTGAAATCCGCGTCGAGTGCCACCTGCACCGTGACGTTGACCGGCGCTTCGCCGTCGCCACCGTCGACGCGCGTCCACAGCACGACGCTATCCGGCTGCGGGTCGCCCGACGCAACGCCCAGCGAAAAGCCTCGCGCTGCGGCACTGACGGCAGAGGTGCCGCTCGTCGCACCCGTGCTGCTGTTGTCTCCGCCACACGCGCTGAGCACGCTCGCACTCGCGACCGAGACGGTCATCAGGCTGCTCCACTTGAGGAAATGGCGGCGATCCATGTTCGGCGATTCCAGACTAAATAAGGGGATGGAAAATTGCCGGCGCGCGCACGCAAACGGCATTGAGTCAGGTGCGGAATTACTGCATTTTCAGGTGTCATTTGCATGACAGTCGCGATTGAACGAATAATCGATTGGTTCAGAAAAGGCATTCGGTATTTAGAAATCGATAATGATGGAATTTCTTTGCTGAAAAGGTTCGCACCTGATTCGCCAAGCCATAAATCCACCGTCACGCATTTGAAATTCATTGTCACTAAGATGGCCGCCTCATTGGCCTGAGCAAGGTCGATCCGCAGGAAATGCATTAAAAAAATCTGCCCGCGTGCTTGATGGAACCGTACATGTCAAAACCGATGATCATTCGCTTGCTGAATTCGCAAGTGCAAAGCCGCGCAATATGCGTATGCGCGCCATACAGCCTCAACGGAGCGGTGCAATGAATTCGCTGAAGAGCTATGCGCTTTGCGCGGCTGTGCTAGTGGGGCTTGCCGCGTGCGGTAGTTCGGATCATGGCGGCACGTCGGCCTTGACCGGCAGCGGCAGCGGCGCGAGCGCCAGCACGGGCTTGAGCCTGTCGCAAACCGACAAGCAGTTCGTGATCAGCGATGGCACGACGAGCCTGACGCTCGACCGCAACGACTGGCATGCGCGCTGGAGCATGGCGGGCACCACGCTATTCGAGGACGCTGCGGCCGCCGCCGGTGCGCAAACCCAGCTGACCAACCCCGATTACGCCCGATTCAACAATCTGCTGAATGGCATCAATCAGGCCTATCCTGGCTTGCCGCAAGTCACCTATCAGCCGCTCGCTTATCTGAACGGTGCGCAGTGGCACTATGCGACCGGCGTCGGCGCGGTGCAGGTCGCGGGCAATGTGGCAACCGCGTCGCTGACGACCGACGACGGTCTGGGCGCAACGCTGACCTTCACATATGCCGCCGACGGCTCGGTGAAGCTGCACTACGTGCCGGCCGCGGCCAACGTCACGGCGGTTTCGACCGCATGGGCAAGCCCGGACGGCCAGGCATGGTTCGGCGGCGGTCAGCGTTTTTCGTCGACGAATTTGCGCGGCACGGCGCTGCCGCTGTGGATCAGCCATGGTCCGGATTCGAACCGGCAGACGTCGACCAACGAGATCGCCGCATCGTTTTTCTGGTCGCCTTCGGGTTCGGGCGCCGCGATCGACTCCGATGCGCGCGGCGAAATCGTGTTCGCGAAGAGCGACGAACGGACCGACGCAGTGCGCGCGACCATCGAGAACAACGCACTCGATATCGTCTACTACCGCGGCACGCCGGCGCAGATACTGTCGGCATACACGGCGCGCGTCGGCCGGCCGCAATGGACGCCGCCCAGCTGGATGTGGCGTCCGATGGTCTGGCAGGACGGCGATACCAGCACCGATTCGGTCAACCAGCTGGTCGACGGCATGCAAAGCCGCAATATTCCGCTGGGTGCGGTGTGGCTCGACAATCCGTGGGATGCGGGGCAGGGCAGCTTCAACTTCGACCCGACCCGCTTCGCCGATCCGGACGGGATGATCCAGCAGCTGCATGCAAAGAACATACGGCTGATGGTGTGGCTGTCGTCGTACTACAACGGCACGTTCGCAACCGATGCGCAGGCGAAGGGCTGGACCATCACCGGCACGCGGCCCGACAACAACGACGCCACATACTATCCGCCGCGCGGTCTCGACATTCACGTCGACTTCACCAATCCGGACGCCTACGCAGCATGGCGCGACGGTTTGCGCGGGTTGATCCGGCGCGGTGTGGACGGCGTGAAAGTGGATCGCGGCGAAGAAGATCTGTCGGACACGTCGGTATGGCACAACGGCTTGCCGAACCGGCTCAATCACAACGCGTACATCGACGCATACCATCACGCGATTTTCGATGCGTTCAATGCGGAGCGCCCGAACGGGGACTTCGTGATTCTCGCGCGCGGCGGCTGGAACGGCTCGATGCGCTGGGCAGGACATTGGGAGGCGGACAACCAGAGCGAGCCCGGCGACGACGGCTTGACGCAGGCCTTGCGCGGCCTCGAATCGCAGGCGATGAGCGGGTTTTCGTTTACCGGCGGCGACATCGGCGGCTACGCGGGCGGCCGTCAGAATACCGGCGCGGCAGGCGAGAGCAATCCGCTGCTGACACCGACCGAAGGCACCTATATCCGCTGGACCGAACTGGGCGCACTGTCGCCGGTGATGCAGACGCCGGTGGCGCCGTGGTGGGTCAGCGAGAATGCGGTGGCCGTGTACCGGCGTTATGCGACGCTGCACGACCGGCTCGTGCCGTATATTGCCGCAGCAGCGCAGCAGAACATCAACGACGGCACGCCGATCGTGCGGCCGCTGCCGTTCGCGTATCCGAACGACGCGTCGGCCGTCGCAGCCGACGACGAGTATCTGTTCGGACCGGATCTGCTGGTTGCGCCCGCAACTTCCGTGCTGACCACGCTCGGTATCGGCACGCGGCAGGTCTACCTGCCGGCGGGCACGTGGCACGACTTCTGGACCGGACAAACCCTGGCCGGCCCGCAGACGCTCACTATCGTGCCGGATATGGACAAGATTCCGCTATACGTGCGCGATGGTGCGACCTTGCCGGCGGGTGTATCGGCGGCGGAACTGCCTTGACGGCGATTGACCGGCCAAGGCTCGCGGTTTAACGGCACGGGCGGCAAGCGCGCCCGTTATCGACAGTGCGTCATGCATGCACGCCGGTGTACTGGCTGACGATGTCGATGTTGCTCAAATGCTCGCGCGGAATCTCGTCGCCGAGCTGTCCGCGCCGGATCACGAGCACGCGCTGCGACACAGCGGCAATGAAGTCGAGATTCTGTTCGACCAGTACGATCGTCAGCCCTTGTTTGTCGCGCAGCGCGGCGAGCGTTTCAGCGATTTCCTCGATGATCGACGGCTGAATGCCCTCGGTCGGTTCATCGAGCAGCAGCAAGACCGGGTCGCCCGCCAGCGCGCGAGCCAGCGCGAGCAACTGCTGCTCGCCGCCCGACAACGAGCCGCCGGGCCGCTCGAGCAGCGGCTTGAGCCGCGGAAAATCGTCGAGCAGCGCGCCCAATGCTTCGTCTGGCTTGCGGCCGGTCTTCACGAGTCCGAGCCGCAGGTTATCGTAGGCGCTCAACGCCGGAAAAATTTCGCGTCCTTGCGGCACGTAGGCGATGCCGCGGCGGGCTCGCGCATGCGGTGCCGCGCGCGTGATGTCTTCGCCCTTGAAGCGGATCGAGCCGGCAGTCGCCGGCAACGCACCGATCAGCGTGCGCAGCAACGTGGTTTTCCCCATGCCGTTGTGACCGAGAATGCCGAGCGACTCACCGCTGCCGAGCGCGAGCGAGATGTCGTACAGCACTGGAATCGAACCGTAGCCCGCGCACAGGCCGTTGACTTCGAGCATCGCGATCCCCTGCATCAATGCGGCTTCTTGCCGAGATAGATCTGCTGCACCAGCGGATCGCTCATGATGCGCTCGGGCGTGCCCTCGCGAATCACGGCGCCCTGATGCAGCACTGTAACGGTCTTGGCGATCTTGCGAATAAAGCTCATATCGTGCTCGACCACCACCAGCGCATGGCGCCGGTTGATTTCCAGAATCAGCTCGGCGGTGCGCGCCACTTCGGCATCGCTCATGCCCGCAGCGGGTTCGTCGAGCAGAATCAGCGGCGGGTCCGCGGCGATCACCACGGCCAGTTCGACCCATTGCCGCTGGCCGTGCGCAAGCAGGCCGACCAGCGCATCGCGGTACGCGATCATGCCGACCCGTTCGAGCACTTCGCGCGTGACGCGCTCGCTTTGCGTCGAAGTATTGGTGCGGCGCGCTGCGAGCCACACGTTTTCCCATACCGACAGGCCGTTAAACAGGCTCGGCACCTGCGTCTTGATACCGATCCCCAGGCGGGCCGGCTCATGCGGCTGCATGCCGGCGATGTCTTTGCCGCGGAACAGGATCTGCCCCGACGTAGGCCGCACCTGTCCCGTCAGCAATTTGAAGAATGTGCTTTTGCCCGCGCCGTTCGGTCCGATGACGCAGCGCAATTCGGCCTCGGCGAGTGTGAAATTGACGTCGCGTGTGGCATGTACGCCGCCGAAGCGCACGTTCAGATCGCGGGTTTCCAGCAGGGGCGTCAGCTGCTGCGTCGTCATCAGGCGGTCTCCTCGTGCGAAGCATTTGGTGCGGAGTGGCTGGCCTCGTGATCGGCGGCCGGCGCAGCGCTGCGTGTGCGTGGCACAGCCGCTTGAGTCGATACAGCCGCGACATCGCGCCGACCGCCGCGCAGAGCCTTTAACATTCGCACACCAAGTTGCCCGGCGCTCGGCACGATGCCCTTGGGCACCATCAGCACGAACACGACGAGAATCGCACCCAGCACGAGGTTCGAATTGATCGCCTGCTGCGTGCCGATTTGCGTGGTCAGCCATTGAATCGCCACACACCCGACGATCGGGCCGACCAGCGTGCCGAGCCCGCCGACGATCACCCAGATAATGATCTGCGCGGACTGCGCGAGGCCGAATATGGTCGGGCTGGTAAACGCGCCCCAGTTCGCAAACAGGCAGCCGGCCAGACCGGCGATGGCCGCGGCAAGCACGAACGCGAACAGCTTGTGCGCGCGCGAGTCGTAACCCAGCAGCGCGACACGTTGTTCGTTTTCCTTGCACGCGACGATCACGCGGCCGAGCTTTACGGCGAGCAACGCGCGCAACAGCAGATAAACGGCGAGCAGCGCGCCCACCGAAAGCTCGAACATGCCGCGCGGCCCGATCACGTCGTCGACGTTGCCGGGCATATTGAGCGGAGCGATATTCGGAATGCCGTTGAAGCCGCCGAGCGGCGCCTTGCCGATCGTCCATTCCGGACCGGCCGTCGAGTTGACGACGTTGAACAGAATCAGCGTGACAGTCAGCGTAATCACGCCCATGTACACGTCCGATAGCCGCCCGTAGAAGATCAGGTAGCCGAGCACCGCGGCAAACGCGGCAGGCAGCACGATGGACAGTAGCAGCGGCACCGTGCTGTCGCCGAGGTTGGTCACGGCGATCGCATACGTATAGGCGCCGAGTCCGAAAAACGCCGATTGACCGAAGCACAGAATTCCGCCAAAGCCCCAGACGAAACCGAGACTCACGGCAAGCAGCGCCATCACGGCATAGACGGTGGCCTGCACCAGCGCGAAATCGTCCAGCGCGAACGGCAGCGCGACCAGCAGTACCACGCCGACGGCAAGCGTCAGCGCCGCGCTTTTCCACGAATGCGCGAAGCGTTCCAGCGCGCCCGGCACGGGTATCGACGCGTGTCGATCGGGAAGCGGCGTGCTCATAGTGCCCCTTTGAAGAAGCGGCCGGTAATGCCCTGCGGCAGTAGCCGCAGCATCACGATCGCACCGGCGAGCAGCGCGACCTCGCCGAATACCGGTGTCATCGCGAAGGTCGCGAGCTGGCTGATCGCACCGAACAGCGCCGACGAACTGATCAGCCCGGCGACGATCGCAGGGCCGCCGCCGATCACGGTGATGAATGCCTTGGCGACGAACGCGCCGCCCATGGTGGGCACGACGCCGGTCATCGGCGCGAGCAGCGCGCCGGCAAGACCCGAAAGCGCGGCGCCCAGCGCGAAGGTGGCGGAGTAAACGAGGCTCGGGTTGATGCCGAGCGCGTTGGCCATCTGCGGATTCTGCATCGTGCCGCGCGCGATCAGGCCGAGCGACGTATGCAGCAGCACCCAGCGCAGCGCGATGGCCAGCACGATCGCGACCGCGATGATCACCAGCGTATAGCTGCTGACCGAATAGGCGCCGACCGAAAAATTGCCGAGCGGCGCCGAGATGCCGGCGGTCGTATTGCCCATGATCGACGTAACGATGCCGATCAGCAGCAGCGAAAGCCCCCATGTGGCGAGCATCGTATCGATCATGCGCCCATACAGACGGCGGATGAATACACGCTCCAGCAGCACGCCGATCGCCGCCACCGAGACGGGCGCGACGATCAGCATCGCGACCCACAGGTTCACGCCGATCCTGACCGACTCGATCGCCGCATAAGCGCCGAGCATCATGAATTCGCCATGCGCGAGGTTGATCACTTTCATCATGCCGAATACCACGGCAAGCCCCGCCGAAACCACCACGAGGCTGGCGATCGCATACAGCACCTGAATCAGCACAATGACGGCAAGATCCATCCGGGACTCCTTGTCACGTTGATTGCATGCGCAACGACTGCGCTACAGCTTGATCACGTACTGCTGGTTGTCGCGCGGATTCTTGATCAGGTTGCACACCGCGCTGGTGTCGCTCGGCGGCTGCGCCTGGAAGGTCTGCACGATGTTCAGCTTGTGGTTGCGCACCTCCGCGATACTGACGTTGAGCACGCAGTGATGCGTGGCGGCATCCACGGCGACCTTGCCGCTCGGCGCGTCGATGCTGATGCCCGATTCGAGCGCTTCGATCACTTTCATCCGGTCGAGCGTGCCGGCTTTCTTGACCGCGGTGGCCCACAGGTAGAAGCCCTGATAGGTGCCCATCCCCAGTTCGGTGATGTTCGGGTAGTCGGCGCCAAAGCGCTTGTGAAAGCGGTCCTTGAAGGCCTTGTTGGTGGGGTTGTCGAGATTCTCGAAGTAGTTGTACGACACCAGGAAGCCGTCGCATTCGTCCGGCGACAGCACGATCTGTTCGTTGCCGCCGGCAAAGGTGGTGGACGCGAGCGGGATTTTCTTGTGCAGCCCGGCCGCGGCCCATTGCCGGTAGAACGACATATGCGAGCCGCCCACCAGCGCCGACACCAGCATGTCGGGCTTGGCCGCTTCGATCTTCGAGATCGTCGAGCCGAAGTTGGTCACGTCTAGCGGGAAAAAGTCGATCGATGCGATCGAACCACCGTTTTCCTGCACGAACTTTTTCACCCACTGCGATGTGATTTGCCCGTAGTTATAGTCCGCGGCCACCACGTACACCTTTTTGCCCCACTTCTTCATCGCATAGGGAATCAGCTTCGCGACCGTTTGCCCCGGCGTGACGCCGGTGCAGAACGTATCGCGGTCGCACACGCCGCCTTCGTACTGCGTGTTGTAGAAGTACAGCGTACGGTAGCGGTCGAGCACCGGGCGCATCACTTCGCGCGACGCCGACGTGATGCCGCCGTGCACCACTGCCACCTTGTCTTTCAACGCCGCCTGCTGCGCAAACTGCGTATACAACTGCATGCTCGATTGCGGATCGTAATTCAGCAGCTTCAGCTTTTTGCCCAGCAGGCCGCCTTGCGCGTTCCATTCCTCGACGGCGAGCGTCATGCAGTCGGTCATCGGTTTGCCGTAGATGTCGAGACCGCCCGACATGTCGATGATGCTGCCGACCAGAATCTCGTCAGCCGCCACCGCGGCGAACGGCAGCGTGCCGGCTGCACCGGCGGCAAGTGTGACAGCAGACGACTTGATGAACGAACGACGATCCATAGAAAGGTTCCGGGTGTGGACACAACGTTTGAGTGAGCGGCGCGCGAGATAGAAAACCGGAACGGCGCGTCGCGCAGCACGCGCCGTTCGTGCTTCTAGAGCGTGGTCCAGTCGACCGACTGCTCGAATGCGTAGGCGGCCCGGTAGATGGTCGCTTCATGCCAATGCTTGCCGACCAGCATCATGCCGACTGGCAGGCCGTCGACGTTGCCGCATGGCACGCTCATCGCCGGATGGCCGGTAATGTTGAATGGACAGGTATTGGGCAGCAGTTCGAAGGCGCGGCCGATTACTTCTTCCAGCGGCGCGCCGGGTTTCGGCAGCGGCGTTGCGGTCAGCGGCAGCGTCGGCATCAGCAGCAGGTCGTAATCGGCGAACGCGGCATCGTATGCGTGGCACAGCTGGCGCGACAGGTTTTGCGCTTTCGCGTAGTAGCGTCCGCGGTAGTGCTTGATGAAATACTCGCCCAGCACCATCGTGATCTTCAGCGTTTCGGACAGTTCGTCGGCGCGCTCGCGCCAGCCCGCGTGATAGTCGATCATGCCGGTCACATACAGGCCTTTCCAGTTGAAGCCGTGGCCGTTGTCTTTCATCATCTGCTGGGTCGCGCCTTCGGCGGCGATCGGCAGCCAGATCGCGGGACCGCTGCGATGCAGAGGAATCGATACGCTGCTCACTCTCGCGCCGAGCGCGGCGAGGCGGTCCGCCGCTTCGCGCACTTTCGCATCGGATGCTTCCAGCGATTGCGGCCAGCCGAAGCCTTCGGAGACCACGCCGATGCGCAGCCCGCGCACGCCTTCCTTCATCAGCTGGCTGTACGGTTGCGCGGTTTGCGCCGCATATTGGCGCGGATCGAGTCCGTCGGGGCCGGCCAGCACTTCGAGCATCAACGCGTTGTCGCTGACGTTCGCGGTCATCGGACCGGTATGGTCGATGGTCAGCTCGATCGGCATCACGCCGGTGTAAGGCACCAGCCCGTGCGTGGGTTTCATGCCGTAGATGCCGCAATACGATGCGGGCATGCGGATCGAGCCGCCCTGGTCGCCGCCGATCGCAAGATCCACTTCGCCGGCCGCTACCAGCGCCGCGCTGCCCGACGAAGACCCGCCGGCCGAATAGCCGATCCGCCGCGGATTGTGCACCGGCGCGGGAGCGCTGGTATGCGAACCGCCGGAGAAGCAGAAGTATTCGCAGGTCGCCTTGCCGACGATGGTTGCGCCCGCATCGAGCAGCCGCGTGACGATGGTTGCGTCCACATCGGGTACGTAGCCTTCCAGCGTCGATGCGCCGTTCATCATCGGCACGCCCGCGAGGCACACGTTGTCCTTCAATACGACCGTCTTGCCGGCCAGCTTGCCGGACGGTGCGCCTTTCACTTCGCTCTTCACGTACCACGCGTTGTAGCGGTTCTCTTCACCGGTCGGACGGTAGCCTGGCGTGCGCGGATAGGTGACGCGCGGCGTGTAGTCGGGCATCGCGTCGATCAGATCGTATGCATCGAAATTCGGCTGCAGCAACTGCAGATAGCTGGCGAGCTGCGTTTCCGACAGATGCATGCCGAGCCCGGACGCGACTTCGTGAAGCTGGGCGGGCGTGGGACGTTTGACTGCCATGGCTGCTCCTCACTCGATCAGATATGGACCAGACCGGCCGATGGTGCAGCGCCGGCGTGCTGGTGGGCGGGGTCGATGCGCGAGTACGCCGCCCCGATCTGCGAGCCATGGTATGAACACATATTTTCCGCGTCAACAAAATATTTTCCTTGGAAAGTATTTTGCTGAGCGATGCGAAACAGACTCAGGCCTGCTTCAATACACGGAACCGGTGGCCGTCCGCGCGTGCCAGATGGATCGGCACGCGATTTACGCGTCCGCCCGCATACAGCGCGCCGCGCGCGCTGCGGTACAGCAGCGGCGCGGTGCCGAGCTGCGCGAGGCCGGCCTCGCGAGCGACGCGCCGATGTTGCGCGTCTTCGAGCAACGCTGCGAGAAAATGGATGCCCTCGTAGGTGGATTGGCCGAACGTATCGAGCGTCGGCGCGCGCGCGCCGAACCGTCCGTGATAACGCTCCTTGAACGCCAGATTCGCATCGGAGTCGAGCGACGCGAAATAGCCGGAGGCGACATAGAGATCGGTCGTGTCATGCCCACCGATGCCCAGCAGTTCGTTTTCGCCTAGCGCGCACGACAGGCGCAGCGCGCGGCCAGCGAGCCCCGCATTGCCGAACGCCCGATTGAAATCGACCGTATCCTGGCCGATCAGCGACACAAGTACCGCATCGATCCGCTGGGCGCGGATCGCATCGAGCACCGGGCCATAGTCGCCGCTGCCGAACGGCAAGTAGATGTCGTCGAGCACCTCGCCGCCGGTTTCAGCGACGAAGCGGCGCGCGAGCCGGTGCGTTGCGCGCGGCCACACATAGTCGTTGCCGACAAACAGCCAACGCCGTGGTCGATGCTGGGTGCCGAGCCAGCGGATGGCGGGGCGCAGCTGGTTTGGCGTGGTCTCGCCGATCGCGAACACGCCTGGCGTGCGTTCGCCGCCTTCGTACAGCGGCGTGTAGACAAACGGGACGCGTCCACCGATTGCCTTCAGCAGATCGTGCCGCACGGCGCTCGTGTGCATGCCGACCAGCGCATCGACGGCGCCTGCGCCGACCAGTTCGGTGAGGCGGGTTTCGAGTTGGCTCGCATCGTCGCCGGCGCTGACGTCGACCAGCTTGCACGGGCGCCCGGCGATGCCGGAGGCGGCATTCAGTTCGGCGATAGCGAGGCGCGCGCAGGCGAGCGCGCACGGGCCCCAGATGCCGGCCGAGCCGCCGAGCGGCACGCACAGGGCGATCGTCAGTTCTGTGTCCTGCCTGCTGTGGCGAGAAGCAAAGCGCTGTTTCATGGACGGTTGGATTCGCGAATTGGGCTGAAAATGGAGCGCACAACGAACCGACTACGGGCCGACAGCGGCCGCTCGCGCCGATGCACAAAGCGCATGGGATGGCCGACGCCTATGCACCAGCAGCGGGCAAACGCGCGCAGCCGGGCACAGGCGCAGTGTAGTTCTGCACCGATACTTTCCACGGAAAATTTATTTGCGTAGAATCGACGGCGTTCAAGCGATTCACAATGCATCTACCATGCCGGAAAACGACCTGTCCCAGTATCTCGCGTGGCTGCTAGCTTCGGCGCACCGCAACATGAAGCTGAGCCTTGCGCAGCTGATCGCCGACGAGCAGGTGAACGAAGAGCATTGGCGCATCCTGCAGGCCGTGTCGGACGAGGAGGGGCATTCGATGAGCGAACTCGCCGAGCAGGTGCTGCTGAATCTGCCGGCGCTCACCAAGAATATCGACAAGCTGGTGAGCCGCGGCCTCGTGCAGCGTGCCGCGGACGAATCCGATAGCCGCAAGGTGCTGGTGTTCATCAGCGACCGCGGGCTGGAACTGCTGGCGCGGCTCAAGCCGAGCGTCGACGCGCATCACGAGGCGATCGAAGAGGCGCTCGGACCGCGCAATACGAAGCAGCTGAAAAAGCTGTTGAGCCGGCTGATCGACGAGGCGCGGCCGCAGTAGTTTGCAAGGTGCGTTCGCAAAACGCGTGCGCAAAAGGCTGCGCACGCCAGCGCGTGTCACCACTCGCCGCAGCGCATTACAAAGTCGGTTTCGCCTTCGGCAATCACGACGAACCCCAATCTTTCATACAGGCCCCGCGCCGGGTTGCCGCGCAGCACGTGCAGCGTCACCGATGCGCCAGCATTTCTGGCTTGCGCCACCGTGGCGCGCACGAGCGCTGCGCCGATTCCTTTGCGCTGATGGCCCGGCAAGATCTGTATCTGGTACAGGTACCATGCGTTACCTGGCTTCGACAGTTTCAGTAAGCCCACATCGACGCCGTCATGACGGACGATCTGGGCGTCGTCGAAATGAAAGCGCATGCGCTCGTAGTGCGTCGCTTCGTCGGTCGGTTCGCCGGCGCGCTGCAGATGTTCGGTCATCGTAAGCTTGCGCAATTCGAGCAGGAAAGCTTCGTCGGCAAGCGTCGCGGCGCGCAGGCTGACGGCGGGGCCTGTGGCATCCGTGCCGGTGTCGTCGTCACGTCGATATTTGTCGTGCATGAGAAAGAAGGCGCTGCAAGGCAGCGGCGCGTGCGAGTTGATCGGCTGTTTGCGAGATTCTCGCACGGTCCGTTCCGGGTGCTGGAACCGCGGTAGGGCGGGGAGTGTGCAGCGCGCTTGCATAGCACCTGCATCGCAGTTTCAGTCAGGACGACGCATGCAGGAAAATCTGATTGAACGTCTGCGTCCACGCCGTCCTCTGTTTTAGCGGCATCGCCGGGTCGACCAGCGCCACTTTGGCGTCCTGCAACGGCGAGGCGACCGTGCGATTGGTCGGGACATAGTCGAGCGAAGCCAGAATGCGCTGTGCGTCGATCGACAGCAGATAGTCGTACAGCATCAAGGCCGCCGCCGGATGCGGCGCATGGTTCGTGACCGCCACGCCGTTTGCGCGTGCCGCGGCCGGCTCCATCAGAAACCAGTCGATCGGCGCGCCCTTGCGTTTCGCCTGGGCCGGCATGTAGTTATACACTTCGAGCCCGAGCGGCACTTCACCGGCGGCAACCAGATTGGTCAGCAGGGAATTGCCGAGTCGCGCGGACACGCCGTTTTTCTCGACCAGCGTGCGAAAGAAGTTCACGCCGGCATCGCCGCCCATCTGCGTGGCAATGGTCGCGAACCAGTCCGCGCTTTTTGCCTCGATGCCGAGCTTGCCTTTCCACTGCGGCGCGAGCAGATCTTCGAAGCGGGTCGGCAGATCGCTGCGCTGGATCACGTTGGTGTTGTAGGCCTGCACCCATACGGACAGCATCGTCGCGGCCCACATCCGGTGCGCGGGTAGCGTTTCCGGCATCAGTTGCGCGTGCAACGGCGAGAGCACCGGTTGCAGGATCTTCTCGCGGCGCAACGCATCGAGAAACGACGAACCGGTATGCACCGCGTCGACGATAAAGCGTCGGCCTTGCGTCTCAGCCACGCAGCGCTGCACGACCTGTTCGTCGCCGGCTCGCCATACCTTGACCTTTACACCGTAGCGTTGCTCGAACGGAGCGATCAGCGGTGCCAGGTCCGACTGCGCGATCGACGTATAGAAGTTCAGCTCGCCTTCCTCCTTCGCCGCGCGCTCGATGCGCGCGGCGCGATCCGCACCGGTGTACTGCGTCAGCGCCATGTTCGGCGAAACCTTGTCGAGCGCGGCGGCAGATGCCGCATAGCCGGCAAACGGCATCAGCGCGCACAGTTTCACGACTGAGCGTCGGGTCGTCATGATGTCTCCGTGGGTGTTGTTTTTCGTATCGACCGCGGTGCGCGCGGTGCATGCAAAGCTACCCGCTCGCGAAGTTGCTGCGCCATAACGCATCGAGCTCGTCGTGCACGTTGCTGCGCAACGGCGGTGCGTCGGATACCGCGCACAGTTCGTCAACCTGATCGAGCGCGGAGAATCCGCCCAGTACCGTGGTGACGGCCGGATGCGCAAGCACGAAGCGATACGCGCTTTGCGCGAGATTCCAGCCGGGTTCGGTCACGATTCGATGCAGCAGCCCGGCGTTTCTTTGCGCGGTGCGCGTCGCCTCGGCCTCGGCGTCCACACCGCGTGCGAGCGGATGACGCGCCGCGCCCGCGATGCTTTCGTCGGTCAGAAAGCCGCCTGCCAGTGCGCTGAAAATCGCCGCGCCACACCCGCGCTGCTGCGCGTAGTTCAACACGTCGCCGCCGTCGCGCTCGACCACGAGGCCTGCCGGCCGCGGCAAGCCCGCAGTCGGATTGAACAGCGTGTACGACACGTTGATCATGCTGAAGAGCCCGGTATCGAGCAACGCATTCACTTCGGCGCCATCGTCGCCGCGGCAGATGAAGCCTACATGACGAGCCTTGCCGTCGCGCAGCACGCGCTCGAGTCCTTCGAGCGCGCCGCCTGGCCGCAGGAAGTCGTCGAAGCTCAGCGTCTTGTAGCCGCGTCCTTCGAGTGCGGTAGGGCCAGCCCGCGGCCCGTTGTGGATCTGCAGAAAATCGACGCATTCGAGCCCGAGCCGCTGCAGACTCGCTTCGGTCGAGCGCACCACGTGGCCCGCTATGTCGCCGAGATCGGCCGCGCGCACTTCCACTTTCGAATTGACGATAGGCCGTATCCGCAGCGCTTTCAGCACGCGGCCGAGATTCTGTTCGGCCGCGCCGTCGCCGTAGTCGGGCGCATTGTCGAAGTAGTTGATGCCGAGTTCCAGTGCCCGCGCAATGACCTTGCACTGTTCGTCGAAACTGCCGCGCACCATCAGGCCTGCATTGCCGCCGCAGCCGAATCCGATCTCCGATACGGCGATACCGGTCGTGCCAATCGTTCTGTAGCGCATCGATCTGTCTCCGCCCGCATCGTCGAAAACCCGCGGCGCGGACGGGCGTCGCGCTGCGCGGCAACGGACCGTTCAGCGGCCGGCCGTGTCCGCTTTCTCGCGCGCTTCGCGCTGCGCGGTCTCGAACTCTTCGATCTTGCGATGCAGGTCTTTCACCAGTTCGATCGCGGGACCGTAGCGATCGGCGTCGTCATTGAAGAAGCCGCGGTGGTAGAGCTTGCGGAAGTTGTGCTTCAGCAGCGGCTGGCTGTAATCGGGTGCACTGCCGGTACCGTAGATGATGTCCGGTGACGCGTCGCGATAGAAATTGATCGGCTCGAGGCCTTCTTCGACGCGCCGGATCTGCTCGTCGAGCTGGCGCCGCAGCAGCACGATCGGAATGTCGGTGCGCCCGAGCAGTTCAGTGGTGCGATCGGTAATCGGGCCTTGCGCATCCCATACGAGTGCGTCCTGCGCGAGCACGTAGTCGAGAATCGGCCGGCCGTTCGCGTCGTAGCGCGGCGGCTCGTACCACGGCACCGAATCCTGCTGCGGCGCATCGACGCCGGGCGGCGCCGCGTAGACCTGATAGCAGATGTGATACGTATGCGTATCGTCGACCGGCACGCGGATCTGATATTCGCTGCGCGGTGCGCCGGTTTTGCCGGTCTGCGTGAAGAACGGGAAAATTACCGTCGAATGTTCGCGCGTGCAATCGGAATCCGCGCCCAGCTCCTTCGCGTAGCGCACGCCTTTCGAAATGCCGGTGGCCGTTTCGTTCGCATACAGCTCCTTGATGCCGATGCCGGTTTTGAGCCGCGTATGCAGCGTATGTTCGGCGCGCGCTGCGGCTTCTTCGAAACGCCCTTGCTGTTCGAGCACGTACTGGAACATATGGCCGTGTGCCCACGCGCTATGCGTCGGGTCGCCGGTATTTTCGTGGCACTGCAGCCAGTTGCAGTCGATATGCATGATGGCGATCTGGCGGACCGCATTCGGCCACACGAACAGATCCCAGCGCGGCAGCGCTGGCGCCGGCGCCGGACCCAGATACGCGAACACCAGACCACCGAGTTCCTGCACCGGGTAGGCTTTCAGCTTCTGTTTGATCTCGCCGCGCGGCGTGGCCTCCATCGGGCGCTCGACGCATTTGCCCGCTTCGTTGAAGAGCCAGCCGTGATACGGGCAGCGCAGCCCCCCCTGATCCGGAATACCGAACTGCAGTTCGACGTTGCGGTGCAGACAGCGGTCGCCTACCAGCCCAAGCGTGCCGCTTCTGTCCTTGTACAGCACCAGGTCTTCGCCGAGCACGCGCACCTTGTGCACCGGGTTGTCGTCGAGCTGCGCGTATGGGGCGATTGGAATCCAGTAACGGCGCATCAGTTCGCCGCCGGGCGTGCCAGGGCCTACGCGCGTCAGGCGCTCGTTCATTGCTGCAGTCAGCATGTCGTCTCCACAGGTGAAGCGTATCTGTCGGCGCCGGCGCAGGCGTGCCGCGCCGTATCGGTCGACCCAGAATAGGTTTCGGGTAATGGTCCGTCAAGCGGCACGAATTCTGTTCGACAGAACATGGTGAGCGGCGTATAACTAGGCCGATCGATGCATGACGGAGACGACGGATGGAAACGGAAAGTGCGGCAAGCGCACGCGCCAGAGGCAGCGTAGCGCCTGACAGAACGCGCGAAGAAATGCATGAGGCGGCGCAAGAAGAATCGTATATGCAGGCCGACGGACCACCGCGTGACGAAGGCCGCCCGCGTGTAGAAGCAGTCGAACGTTCGCTCGCGCTGCTGCAATGCTTTCGCCAGCCAGGCGAACCGCTTTCGCTGGCCGTGCTCGCACAACGTTCGGGCTTCTACAAGAGCACGATCTTGCGGCTCACCGCGTCGCTCGTGTACATGAAATTCCTCGAGCGCGATGCGGCCGGCAAATACCGGCTCGGGCCGGAATTGCGGCGCCTCGGCGCGCTGAGCGAAGCGCCGGTCAGCGTCGAAGCACTGGTGCGGCCCGCGCTGCAGAAACTGTCGTCGTTTACGCGCGAAACCGCGTCGTTCTACGTACGCGACGGCAGCGAGCGTATCTGCCTGTATCGCGTGAATTCGCCGCGTTCGACGCGCCATCATCTCGACGAAGGCTCGCGTCATCCGCTCAAAAGCGGTGCGGCAGGCCGGGTGCTGTGTGCGTACGAGCCGCAGTTCGCGAAAGAGGAGGGCTCGGTAGCGATTCGCGCGCGCGGCTGGGTCGTGTCGAAAGGCGAGCGCGATCCGGATCTGGCCGCGATCGCGGTGCCGCTCACCAACGAAAGCGGTGAACTGCTCGGCGCGCTGACGGTGTCGGGTCTGCTCACGCGCTTCACCACCGATCAGGTCAAGATGTTTCGCAAGCTGCTGCTCGATACTGCGAACGAATTGCGGCCGCGCCTGCCGCCGCTGCGCATCATCGATCCGGCGCGCGCGGCCTGACACGCGCGGCCCGCTGGTGCTGCCGAGAAAAACCGGAATTTTCAATGGACACACTCACGATGGAATGCGTAGAGGCGACCCATGCCGATACGCGCAGCACGCTGAACCTGCGGCTCACGTCGATTCGCTACGCCGCCGCCGACATCAACCTGTACGAACTGCGCCGCCCCGACAATGCGCCGCTGCCACCGGTGGCGCCCGGCGCGCATATCGACGTGCATTTGCCCAACGGCATGATGCGGCAATACTCGCTGGTGACCGCCGACGGCGACCCGTGCGCATACGTGGTCGGCATCAAGCGCGACCGCGCGAGCCGCGGCGGGTCCTCGTTTATTCACGACCGCTTGAGGGTAGGGCAGACGCTCGAAGTGGGCGGCCCGCGCAACAACTTTCCGCTGGACGAAACAGCGCGCCACACGGTGCTGGTGGCGGGCGGCATCGGCATCACGCCGATCTGGGCGATGGCGCAGCGTTTGCACAAGCTCGGGCGCTCGTTCGAATTGCACTATGCGTGCCGCGCACGGCGCGAAGCCGCGTTCGTCGAGCAGATCGAGGCGCTGCCGCATGCGCACCTGCACGTCGACGACGAGCAACACGGCAAGCCGTTCGATATCGCGGCCGTTGTCGCGGGCGCGCCGCACGATGCGCACTACTATTGCTGCGGGCCGCTGCCAATGCTGGACGCGTACGAAGCGGCCACCGCGAGCGTGACAGCGGCGCAGGTACATGCAGAGTACTTCGTGCCGAAAGCGGCCGCCGCCTGCGACGGCAATTTCACGGTCGAACTGCATCGCACCGGGCAGACGTTTGCGATACCGCAGGGCAAGACCATTCTGCAGGTGTTGCGTGAAGCCGGCGTTGCCGCGCCTTACTCGTGCGAAGAAGGCATTTGCGGCGCGTGCCAGGTGCGCGTGGTGGCGGGCACGCCGGACCATCGCGACAGCGTGCTGTCCGAGCGCGACAAGCAAAGCGGCGAGACGATGCTGATCTGCTGTTCGGGTTCGAAGACGGACAAGCTCGTGATCGACTTCTAGGCGCGCACGATATCGCATCGCAGTGCGGCGAGGAGCGGTACAGGCCGCTCCTTTCGTCTGGTCGATCGACGTCATGCCGTTCGCCAGATGCGCGTGCCGTGCGAAGCGTGTCGCACGGCACGGTGAAAGCAGTCAACCGGCGCTCGTGCCGGGCTTCGCATGTTCCGGCACCGAACCGTTGCCGCCCGCATTGGCAGCGGTGCGTGCATCGCGCGGGCTGCGCTGTTCCGGATACACATATGGCCCGAGCCGGCAGATCGACACGACCGAGATCAGCACCAGCCCGACGAACAGCCACAGCGCCGCGTGATACGAGTGCAGCAGGTCATAGCACAGCCCTGAAGCGAAGATCATGATGCCGGCGCCCCAGCCCCAGCACGCCCACATGCCGCCACATACGCGGCCGAATAGCCGCAGGTCGAAATAGCGGCTGACGATAAACGTGATGATGTCCGCTTCCGCACCGATGCTGACGCCGATCAATGCCGCGGACAGCATGGCCAGCGGGCCGGTCGCGCCGGCCGCGAACACGATCACGCCGCACAGTGTGAGTCCGAACGACATCGCGGCAACGTACGGCGCATGAATCCGGTCCATCAGATAGCCAGCGAATAGCCGGCCCACCGCGGACGTCAGCCCCGCGATCGACAGCATGCTTGCCGCGGCGCGCACGGTTTCGCCGCGGTCGGTCATCATCGGCACCAGTTGCGAAAGCAGCGCGAGCAGCACGCCCGACATGCAGAAAATCGCCATGCCGAGTAGCCGGAACGTACGGTCGTGGCGGAAGATGGTCCACAACGACGGCAGCTTGTCGGCGGCGCGATGGGTGCGGCGTTCGAGCTTTGCATCGATGTCGGGCGGCATGCGCACCAGCAGATAAAGCGCTGGAATCGAAATCGCGGCCATCAGCGCGGCGACGCCGAGATAGCCGGTGCGCCAGCCGAAATGCCGCAACAGATAGCCGGCGTATTGCGGCATCAGCATCGCGCCGACCGCGGTGCCGCCTACCGTGATGCCGAGCGCCAGCCCGCGCCGCTGGTCGAAGCGTGCGCACACAACTTTTGCGTACGGCAGCGCATTGCTGCCCGGCGCGAAGAAACCGACCATCACGAACACCACGCAAAACAGCGGCAGCGATACCGGAATCACGCCGACCAGTGCCACTGACAACGCAAACATCGCTAGGAAGAACAACGTCGGGCGCCGTACACCCAAGCGGTCGATCAGCGAGCCGAGCACGATTGTGCCGGGTCCCATCGCGAACTCGAAGATGGTCAGGCCGAGCGAAACCTGCGCGCGGCTCCAGCCGTTTTCCGCGGCAATGGCCTTGATGAACGTGCCGAACATGAACGCGGAAATCACGCCCGCGCCCACCGACAAGCATAGCGCGCCACCCACCACGGTCCACCAGCGATTGATGTCCTGCTTCAATTGTCTCTCTCCACATCGTTTGGACGCGCGGGCTACCGCCCGAACGGCTGCCATGCGCGCTGCGGCTTCTCTGTGGTTCCAAATAAAGGAACGTTATTCTTTCTTTGAGAACAAAGCTAACATTCGTGCCACCACGTGTCAAACGATGATTCGGAAACCCGAGGAAGCAGATGGACAAGACAACACATGTGTGTGCGTACGTCGCGACACGCGACTGGTTTGCAGACCCGCGCTTCAGCGTGCTCCTTTCCATGGAATCAGCTTGCGTTCGAGTTCGGTCAGCAGCAGCGACACGCAGTAGCCGAGAAACGCGATCACCAGCAGCCCCACGTACATCGATTCCACCGACAGCAATTCCCATGCGTTCCAGATCATGTAGCCGAGACCGCTTTTCGAGCCGATCATTTCCGCGATCGCGATCAGCATCAGTCCGAGGCCGAGCCCGAGCTTGATGCCGCTCATGATGTGGGGCACCGCGCCCGGCAGCGCGATGGTGCGAAACACCTGCCAACGGCTGGCGCGGAAGTTGCGGCCTACGTCCAGATAGATCTTGTTGATTTCAAGCACGCCGGTGGACGTGTTGATCAGCACCGGATAAAACACGCCGATTGCCACCATCGCGATCTTCGACGCTTCGCCGAGGCCGCAGATCAGCAGTAACAGCGGAAAGATCGCGCTTTTCGGCACCGGATAGGTGGCGGCGATCAACGGTTCGAATACCGCGCGCAGCGGCCGCGACAGACCGGTGGCGACGCCCAGCAGCAGCGCCGGGAGGCCGCCGATCAGCGCGCCCCAGAACAGCCGCAGCAGCGTGGCCGACGTATTGGCCCACAGCGAGCCGTCGTCGACCAGCGCGATGAAGGTCGCGAAGATCTTTGTCGGCGCTGGAAAGAATCGCTCGTCGATCAGGCCGGTTTGCGCAGCAACCTGCCAGACGAGCAACAGCACGATCGGCGACGCGATGCTGATCAGCCGGTCGCGCTGCTTGCCGTTGATCCAACGGCGCGCGGTGCGGCGTTGCGGGTGGGTGCCGGCGTTGGCGGGCAGTCGTTGTACGGTCTTCATGTTTGCTTGTCGCCAAGGTCGCGGGCGCGCGCGCGTTCGACTTCATCGCGCAGCTGGCCCCAGATGGAATAAACGAATTCGCCGTAAGCAGGCTGCGCGCGCAGTTCGAGCACCGAGCGCGGCCGCGCGAACGGCACGTCGACGATCTGTTTGGCGCAGCCGGGCTGCGCCGTCATGATCATGATGCGGTCGCCAAGCGTCGCTGCTTCGTCGACGCTGTGCGTGATGAACAGCACGGTCTTGCGTGTTTCGTCCCAGATGCGCAGCAGTTCTTCCTGCAGCAACAGCTTGTTCTGCTCGTCGAGCGCCGAGAAGGGTTCGTCCATCAGCAGGATGTCGGAGTCGTTGGCGAACGCGCGCACGATCGATACGCGCTGCCGCATGCCGCCCGACAGCTGATGCGGATACGCGTCGGCGAAACGCGTGAGGCCGGTGCGGCTCAGGTAGTAGCCGACCGTGTCGCGGATCTGCGCTTTGGGTACGTGCCGGAGCGCGAGGCCGTACGCCGCGTTGTCGAACACCGTCATCCAGGGGAACAGCGAATCGCCCTGGAACACCATCGAGTTGGCAGGGCGTTGCTGTGCGGGCGACGCGATTTCCACCGTGCCTGACGTGGGCGCTTCGAGGTTGGCGAGGATCCGCAGCAAGGTGGTTTTGCCGCAGCCGCTCGGGCCGACGATCATGAAGAAGCAGCCGGTCGGAATATCGAGCGACACGTTGTCGAGCGCGGTGACGGTGCCGCCCGGCGTTTCGAACGATTTGGTCAGCTGCTTCAGACGGATCTTGACGGGTGCTTCGGGCGTGTGCGGTGCTTCGGCGATCAAAGGGGTTGCCATGGCGCGTGCTCCTGCTATTTGGTGCGCGGCTTGTACGGGCCGAGCGCTGCGTCGGCCGCATCGACGAACGACATGTCCAGCACCTGCTGCACCGTCACGTTGCCTTGCACCACATGCTGGCTCTTGAAGTACGCAAGGTCGTTCTCGAGGCTCGCGGTGTTGACCTTGCCGTCGGGATTCGTGCCTTGCGGCACGATGGTCCGGTATACGGACGCATCCTTGATCGGCGTGTATTGCGTGAGGATCGCGATCACTTCGTCGGCGTTCGGGCCGGCCAGTTTGCCGTTGGCAAGCGCGTCGTTGTAGTCGCGCACCGCATGCAGATAGGCGCGCATAAATGCTTTCGCGGTGTCCGGATGGTCGTGGATAAAGGCGGTCGAATACAGCACGACCGCTAGCTGGTGGTTGGGGTAGATCTGGTCGTCGCCCATCACGCGTACCGCGGCGCCGCTGCGCACCGCTTCCGTCGCGGATGGTTCGGTGGTCAGCGCGGCGTCGACGGCCCTGTTTTCCAGCGCCATCACGTGTTGCGGAAAGCCCAGGTAAACCCGCTCGACGTCGCTCGGTTTGAGGCCTGCTTTCTTCAGCGCCTCGTTCATCGTCGACGTCGATGCGCTGCCGGTCGCGCTGCCTGCCACCTTCATGCCCTTCAGATCGGCAAGCGACTTGTAGCGGCCGCTTTGCACCAGATCCTTGCGCACCAGCAGCGGCTGATAGCCGTAGCCGGGCGGCGTCGAGCCCTTGTCCGCGACGATCTTGATGCCGATGCCGCGCAGCACCGCGTTGTACAGGCCCGCCGATGGTGAGCCGCCGGCGACGTCGAGTTGACCGGCACCGAGCGGTGCGACCATCTTCGCGCCCGAATCGAACGGAATAAAGCGCGCATCGATGCCTTCGGCGCGGAAGTAGCCTTTCTTGTCGGCAATGAAAAAGGCGACGTCGCTGCTCGCGTTCGCGATGCCGACGTTCACGACGGTGGGTGCGGCCGCATGAGCCGCGCATCCGTCGGTAAGCGCGAACGCTAGCGCGGCGATTTTGCAGAAAAAGATGATGCGTTTCACCCAGAGCTCTCCTGTTGATGGGGTGCGGTTCAGAAGCGGTGCCTTAACGAGAACTTCACGGCAACCTGCGTCGGTGTGGTCGACTGGCCGAGCGAACCGATTGCGGCCACCGCCTTGTGGCCGGTCGAGTCGATGCCCGACGCGTGCTGCCAGACGCCTACCACAAGCAGATCGGTGCTCTTCGACAGGAAGTAGTCGGGCCCGAAATCCACCTGTTCGTACCTGGCGCTTTCCGCATGCGTGTAATCGAACGACACGCCGACTACCAGCGCCGGCGTAAACCAGTAGCGCGCATTCGCTTCATAGCTGTTGAACACGGCCGTGCCGGTATTCGGCGTGGTCGGCGTGCGCAGGATGTCGTTGAAGCGGGTATGGGTGTAGACGAGGCCGAATTTCGCGTTGCCGAGTTTGTACGCGAGGCCCGCGCCGAAGATGTCCATCGTGCTGGCCGACAGGTAGCCGCTAAATACCGGGCTTTTTCCGGGCGACGTGAAGCCTGGCTGGCCCGGATTGACGGTGCCGTCGTAGGCGGCCGTTGCCGGCGTGTTCAGATGGTCGTAGGCAATCGCCGCGGTCAGCGTGCCGTTGTCGTAATTCGCGCCGAGCGTATAGATGCGTTTGGTCGCGAAGTTGCCGGCCGTGCCGCCTGGCGCGAAGATGCCGCTCAGTTCGAGCCCGTGATAGTTCGGCGACGTGTACATCACCGAGTTGTCGACGCGGAAGTTCGAGTTGAGGTTGTCGAAGTCGCCGGGGTGCGTGCCGACCCACGCCCACATCGAAGTCGCCGCGATTTCGCCGATATAGGCGGTCATCGGATCGTACTGACGGCCGAGCGACACCGCGCCGTACGGCGATTTCAGGCCGACGTAAGCGCGCCGGCCGAACAGCCGTCCGCCTTGCAGCAGTTTGCCGTTCGACGTATCGAAGCCGTTTTCGAGTGCGAAGAACGCCTTCATGCCGCCGCCCAGGTCCTCGTCGCCGCGAAAACCGAAGCGGCTGCCGTTGGTCTGGCCGGTGATGGTTTCAACCACAGAATGTCCCGACTGGTTGTTGATATAGACGATGCCCGCATCGGCCAGGCCGTACAGCGTGACCGAGCTTTGTGCGTGCGCGGTCCCCGCGGCGATAGGCAGCGCGAGGAGCGCGACGGTTTTCTTCATGGCGTCTCCAAGGATCGTTTTGTGTTCTCGACCGGTCGTGTGCCGGTTTGCTTCGGTCGCTAAACGGCAATCCGGCTGCCTCGCGGATTCGTTCCGTATACCTAACTGAGTGGCATACACCGTGTTCCGCGAATCGGTGCGTGAAGCGGCGCTGCTGTGATGCCCGGTCCGCTTCAGATGGAGCGCAGGCGGACCGTGATGCGGTGAACTCTGCTGCAGGGACCGGGGCAACCATCCGGGACTAACTTCGTGAATCGTTCTTTCATGTGGAACGTCAGTCCGCATGTAGGGCGTGTGGGAAGTGTGTTTTGTTTAGAAATCGAAGTCAAGGTCGATCCCGCCAGGGTATCCACTCATGCAGCGACTTTCCGTTGCGCAGGGTAGAACGCAGGGCTGATGTCGTGCACGCCGGATGCAAGCAAGGCAACGGAAGGGGGCGTAATGGGCGTGAGCGGGCTTTCGCCGCGTCCAGGCAAGAAGTCGCTGAACACGCGTGTGCCGCATCTGCCGGATGCGGCAGAAGGTATCTCGTCGACGTCCGGATACCGGCCGCCGATATGACGTGTCAGAGGTCGAGCACCAGCTCGTCGGAGTTTGCGCGCGACACGCAGATCATGATCGCGCTGTCGTATTCGTCTTCGTCGAGCACGAAGTCGCGATGGTCGACAACGCCTGCCAGCAGCTTCGTGCGGCACGAACCGCAGGTGCCGGCTTCGCACGAACTCGGCGTGTCGATACCGCGATCGCGCAGCGCCTCGAGGATCGTTTCGTGCGGCTGCACGGTTACGCAGACGCCGCTGCGCGCAAGCCGCACGACGAAGGCTTGGTCCGCGGGCACGTCGTCGCCGTGTGCGCGGGTGCCGAAGTCTTCGAAGTGCACGGCCGATGCGGGCCAATGCGCTGCCGCTTCGCGCACCGCTTGCATCAGCGCGCGCGGCCCGCAACAGTACAGATGGGTGTCGCCGTTGCGCGCGGCGAGAAAAGGTGCGAGCGCAACCGATTTTTCGCGCTCGCCGAAATCATGATGCACGTCGATCTTGCCCACGTGCAGCGGTGCGCGCAGTTCGTCGAGAAACGCGGTGGAGGCCGGCGTGCGCGTGCAATACAACAAGCGATACGGTGCGCCGCGCGCTTCGAGCTCGGCAATCATCGCGCGCAGCGGCGTAATGCCGATGCCGCCCGCGATCAGCAGATAAGCGGATGCGTGGTCAGTCAGCGCAAAGTAGTTTTCCGGTTGCGCGACCTTCAGCCGCGTGCCGACTCGCGCGTCATGCGCCATGCTGGCCGAACCGCCGCGGCTGCCGGCATCGAGCTTCACTGCAATCTGATAGCGGTCGCGTTCGCCGGGCGGATTGCATAGCGAGTAGCGGCGCGCGAGTCCAGCCGGCGTGCGCACCAGCACGTGGGCGCCGGCCTCGAAGGCCGGCAGCGCGCTGCGGTCCGCGGCGCGCAGTTCGAACAGGTAGATATCTTCGGCAATCTCGCTGCGCGCGGTGACTTCGAGCGACATGAAGCCGGCCTCATCGAGCGGCGTGCGAACGGGTGCTGCTTCGACAATGGCGAGGCGGTCGGCGTCGGCTTCAATGGCGGTATGCACGACGGTGTCGATCATTTCGCGGCGTCGCTATCGGCCGCATCGTCGTCGGCACGGCCCGCGATGTATTCGTCGCCCGCGAGGTTCTCGATCATCGCGAGCAGCGTGCGGCGCGTCGCCGCGATGTCCTCCGGCGCGATGCCGGCAAGCGCGATGCGGTTCACGTCCACCGCCTGCGGCACCAGCGCGGCACGCAGGCTCGCGCCCTTGGTGGTCAGGAAGATGCGCACCTGCTTGCGGTTGTCGGGCAGCTTCTGGCGCGTCACGTAGCCCAGCGATTCCATCGCTTTCAGCGCGGAGAAAGTGGTGGGTTCGGCTACGCCTGCCTGTTCGCTCAACTGGCGCTGCGTGAGGCCGTCGGTTTGCCACAGGATGCGCAGGAACGTCCAGTGTCCGTATTGCACCGCATGCTCGCGCAAACGCGCCTGCAACGAACGGGAGAAACCGCGCGCCGTGTCTTTGACGAGATGCGCCATGCGTTCTTCGGGCAGCGCTTCGCGCCAGTGGCGCAGCGTGCCCGGCAGCGGGTCGCGTGCGGTCCGGTCGTTTTTGCTCATGCATTCACCTGTGTCGGCGCATGTGCGGACACATGCGTTTTTTATAAATTAGGTAGCTAAGTTTATCGTGTCAATGGCTTTATGTCAGCCGGGTGGAAGCAAGGCTCGGGAGCGGATTTTTTGCGCCCGGTTCGAGCATTCAGCCGCACGGTTAAGAAGGTGCCGGCCAAGGGCTACGTCGAAGTCTCTCAGTGTTTTCCATGATTGGAACTTAGATGCCTAAGTTTATGATGCGTCGAACACATCGATTCGGTCAGCGCGGGATGCGTCGATGTGCGGCACATCGGCAGGCCGGCTGCCGTGTCGATCGACCAACCGGCTGCATCGAAAACCAGGAATCGAGAAAAACCATGCTGACGGCTGAGCAGAACGAATCGTTGACGCGAGTGGGCCCTGGCACGCCGATGGGCAATCTGATGCGGCGCTACTGGCAGCCGGTCGGTGCGGCATCCGAGTTGCAGACGCGCTGGACCAAACGGCTGCGTCTGTTGGGTGAGGACCTCGTGCTGTTTCGCAATCGCCAGGGTAAGCTCGGACTGATCGCCGAGCAATGCCCGCATCGCCGCGCGTCGTTTGCGCATGGCATTCCGACTGACGACGGCATTCGCTGCCCATACCACGGCTGGGAATTCGACGCCGAAGGCAAGTGTCTGAGCCAGCCGAACGAGCCCGATAACAGCGCGTTTCGCGACAAGGTCGCCACCGACGCGTACCCGGTCGAGGAACTGGGCGGCCTGCTGTTCGCATACCTGGGTCCAGAGCCGCGGCCGCTGTTGCCGCGCTTCGACGGCTTCGTCGCGCAGGGCGCGATTCGCATGATGGGCCGCGCGGTGCTGCCGGTGAACTGGCTGCAGATCATGGAGAATTCGCTCGACCCGATTCACACGGAGTGGCTGCATGGGCACCACTACGAATTCCAGAAGGAACAGGAAGGCGTCAAGGTTGCGATCAGCGCGAAGCACGAGAAGATCGCGTTCAACGAGTTCGAATTCGGCATCACCAAACACCGGTTGCTGGCAGGCCATTCCGAAGATTCGGACGACTGGCGCATCGGCCACCCGATCGTGTTTCCGAACATGCTTGCGGTGGGCAACGGCGACGAGGCGTCGCGCTACTTCTCGTTCCAGATTCGCGTGCCGGTCGACGACGCGCAGACGCTACACCTCTGGTACAACGCGTACCTGCCGCCGCAAGGCGTCGACGTGCCGCAGCGGCTGACCGATACCGTGCACGTGTACGACGTGCCGTTCCAGGACGAACACGGCGAATTCATCGTCGACAACGTGGACGGTCAGGACATGATGGCTTGGGTCACGCAGGGCGCGATTGCGGACCGCACGCGCGAAAACCTTGGCTCGACCGATCAGGGCATCGCGATCTACCGGCGCGTTCTGCGCCGCGAAATGAAAAAGATCGAGCAGGGCGTGGACCCGATGGGCATCGTGCGCGATCCGGCGAAAAACCAGCGCATCGACCTGCCGAACGAACGCAACAAGCACCACAACAGCGACGGCTTTGCGAGCTTCATGTTGCGCACGCATGCAAAGTATTCGCCGATCGCGCCGGACCTCATGCGGATTTTCGAGCAGCCGCGCGCAGCGGAGGAGCCGCTCGCAACATCAGCGCAGACCTGAGCGAAGTGCAGATTGCAGCGCATCCCAAGAGCACACCATGAACACAGACGAAGCCAAACAGAAACTGATCGACGCAGGCCGCATTCTCGAAGCCGAAGGCCAGGGCGACCTGACCCGCGGACACGTGTCGGTACGCGTGCCGGGCGACCCCGAGCACTTTTTCATGAAGCCGCACAGCCACGGCTTCGATGAAATCACGCCGGAAAACATCGTGATCTGCAATCTCGACGGCGAGAAAGTGGGCGGCGCGGGGCGGCGCCATAGCGAAGTGTTCATTCATTCGGAGATCTTCCGCGCGCGGCCCGATGTGATGAGCGTGATCCATTCGCATCCTACGCATGCGGTTGCGCTGTCGGCCACGGGCCAGCCGGTCAGGATGATCAGCCAGTCCGCCTGCCATTTCGCCGATGGCGTGCCGTATTACACCGACACGCTAAATCTGATCCGCACGCAGCAGATGGGGGCGGGCGTCGCGCGCGCGCTCGGCACGTGCAAGGCGGTGCTGATGCGCAACCACGGCATTGCGATCGCAGGACGTTCGATCGAAGAAGCCGTGGTGCTGGCACTGCTGTTCGAAAACGCCTGCCAGATCCAGTTGTTGACCGCGGCGGCGGGCGGCGCTGGCGACATGTTCTCCGAAGCCGATATCCAGCGCTTGCATGACTCGGTGACGCGGCCTGAGCAGTTCACCGTCAATTTCGAGTTTCTGCGCCGCAAGGTGCAGCGCACGCTTGTCGCGCAGTGACTCTAGCCTGCAGCCTCGACGTCCAGCAACGAGCAGACATCGCTGATTCCCGGCAGTATCGATGCGATATGCGGCAGCAGCACGTCGCGCAGCACACCGTGGGTCAGCATTTCGACAATGCGTACGATGTCGGGAAACTCGCCGCGCCGCGCAATCAGCGTGATCGTGCGCGTCAGTCCGAACGCGGTGAGCGGCCGGGTTTCGACCTTCATCGCTCGCTCTCGTGCATAGGCGAGCTGCGAAGGGGCGACGATCGACCAGCCATAGCCGGCGGCTACGCTTGCCACCAGATCTTCAGGCGACTCGAAAGAAAACTTCGGCGCGAGGTCGAGCTGCAAGCGGCGAAAGTGCCGCTCGATCAACTGCCCGGAAGTGATTCTCGACAGATAGCGGATGAACGGCAGGCTGCTGGCAATCTCCCGGAGATCGGCGGATGGCGGCATGGCGCCGGGCGGCAGGATCAGGACGTAGCGCTCGCGCATCAACGCACGGCTTTCGATACTGTCGTTCTGGTATAGCTGATTCGACGTGATCGCAATATCGATCTTGCGGGCCGCCAGGTCCTGAATGTGGTTCTGTGATACGCCGCGCACGATCGACAGATTCTGGATCGGCAATTCGCCCGAGTCGGCGGCCGCCATCAGCGCCGGCACCAGTTCGCGCGCGAGCGTCGACAGCATCGCTACTCGCAGATGCGGCAGCGCCATCGCGGCGGACTCGCGTACAAAGGTCCAGGTTTCCTTGACGTCCATCACGAGCCGGCCGGCGCGCTGATAAAGCGCGAGGCCGGCCGGTGTCAGCGTCAGCGGCCGGTTCTGGCGGTCGAACAGCGGCGAGCCGAACTCGGTTTCGAGCAGCTTGATCTGCTGCGAGATGGCCGATTGCGTGACGCCCAGCCGCCGCGAAGCCGTAGTCATGCTGCCGGCGTCGGCGACGGTCAGAAACGTATCGAGTGATTTGAGAATGTCGAAGCCAGGTGTCACGTGCCGGTCCAGCGTGGTTGGCGAATGCGGCAACCGTGCATGACGGTTGCCGCAGATCCGTTAAAACACACCAATAATCGCGTGACAATCCGCGACTCACCCGGCCGCGGCCTGCTCGTCATGCGGCGCGGCGCGTCGTCCCGCGGCCGCCGCAAACGCGCACAACGCGCGCAATGCCGCCTGCGACTCGGGCCGCGTGGGCTCCTTCGTAATGAACGTGTGTCCGACGCCATCGAACATTTTCAGCTCGACGTCAGCCCCGGCCGCCGCATAGGCGCCTGCGAAGCGCGGCGCCATATCCGGCGTCAGCACCGTGTCGGCGGTTCCCTGAATCATCAGCAGCGGCGGCCGATGCGTGGCCGCGCCGGATTCGACGATACGCTGCGGACTGCCTTCGTCCATTTGCGCTTCGTCGCGCCAGTAGGCCTCGTGACTGTCGATATGCAGTTGCATGCGTTGCTGCAATGCATAGCGGTAGCGCGCCCGCGGATCCGATACGGCCCAGCAGGTGATGACGAATGCCAGCGATGCGTCCGGGCCGCCAGCCTGTTGCATCTGCGATGCGGCGCCGGACGGAAAGCCGGTGTACACCGGCGCATCAGGCAACAGGGCATTCAGCAGCAGCTGATGGCCGCCGCTTGACGTGCCGATGCCGCCCACCTTGCACGGATCGATGCCGTACCGGTCTGCGTGCGACTTCAGCCAGCGAATGGCCCGGTTGATGTCCGTCACCGGCAACGGGTAGCGGTGCGCGGGCGGCATGCGAAAGTCGATCGCCATCACCAGCACGCCGGCCTCGGCGAGCGCAGTATCGATCACTGCGTTGGTCAGGCGCGATTCCGCGCACCAGCGCCCGCCATGCACCGACACCACCGCCGCCAGCGGACGGTGCGCTGCGGGCCGGTACAGGCGCGCGAGCAGCGGGCCGTCGGACGGCCTGTCCCAGATCAGGTCGTCGGCGACGCTCACTGGATCGCCTCTGCTTCGCGAATGCTGTTCAACAGCGACGCGCGCAGCAGGAAATCGCGTGCGAGAACCGGGTCGGCGGCAGTGCGCCGCAGCTCATCCTGATTCTTGCGGCGTACTGCCGGATCTTTCTCGGCAAGCAGACGTTTGTTGCGGATGGTCTGCGCCTGGGTATGCTGGATTGCGATGTGCCGGCGCTGCCGTTCATAACGATCGAGCACGTCCTCGCCGGCTTCGCCGCGCGAAATTGCGATCAGCTTGTCGGCCAGATTGAACGCGTCGTGGATGCCGCTATTCATGCCCATGCCGCCGATCGGGCTGTTCACGTGTGCGGCATCGCCGACCAGCATCACGTTGCCGGCACGAAAGCGCGCCGCGACGCGTTGATGCACGGTGTACAGATTGGAGCCGCGGATGTCGAACTCCGCGTCGCGTTGCAGGAACGCTTGCAAACGCTTCTGCAAGGCAGGCAATGCGGTGATCGCATCCGGGTCTTCGTCGGGCAGCGTCGGGAAATGCACGCGCCAGCGCTCGGGAGGACCGGGCCAGTGAAACAGGTTGGCCCACTCGTGCGGGTCGGAAATGTAGTTGCGGTCCGCGTAGCCGTGCTGCGTGAAATCGTAGGCGACTTCGATGTTCAGCGTGCGGTCCGGATACGTGAAGCCTTCGAACTCAATGTCGAGCAGCCGGCGAATTTCGCTGCGGGCGCCCTCGGCGCTCACCAGATAGCGGCCGCGCAGTTCGAGCTTCTCTCCGTCGCCGGTGGTCGCCCTGACCACGACACCGTCGGTATGCTGTTCGAACGAGTCAAACGTCGTATCCATCAGCAGCGTGCATAGCGCGTCTTCCTTGGCCATCTGCCACGCCTCTTCGACGATCTTGATGCGCTCACATTGCAGCACGTACGGAAATGGCGTGTCGTCCTGCAGATACTTGTGATCGAAAGCCGCAACGAGCTGCGGCCCCTGACGTTCCCAGTAATGAAAAATCGGTGCGATCAGCCCGCGCGGTTCGATACGCCGATACAAGCCGATCCTGTCGAACATTTCGAGTGTCGCCGGATGGTTCGTGCCAGCGCGCGGCACCTGGTCAAGCAGGTTCGCGTCGTTACGGCTCTCGATCAGCGTGACCGGCAAGCCAGCCTGCGTCAGCGCGAGGGTCAGACACAGGCCGACCGGTCCCGCGCCGACGACGATGACAGGGCGTGCGTGGTCGATCATGCCGGTTCTCCTTCGCCTGCGCCGGCCGTCGGGTCCTTTACCGCACCGGCCCAACCGCTGTGCGTCATGTCGAACACGATGCCGTCCGGATTGCGGTACTTCGCTTCATAGAACGAGTTCGGCGATTCGGGACGCCCTTTCAGATAGGTCGCCCCCGCGGCCTGCACTTGCGCTTCGGCGGCATCGAGATCGTCGACCCACATGCCGAAGTGAAACAATCCCACCCGCTCCTTTGCGGGATCGACGCGCAGCAGCGCGACGTTCATTACGCCGTCGGACATGTATATGCCGCGGCGTGCGGTGCCCGCGCGCGTCATACCGAATGCGCGCTCGAAAAACGTCGCGGATGCCTCCGGATCGGGGACGAGAATTGCAAGGTGTCTTAGCTTTGCCATTGATGCTCTCCGTACTGAAAGTGACTTGCGCCTGCATGTCGTGGTGAACATGGTCGCATCATCAATCGGTGATTCAAATACTTTTGCGTGGGGTTAAACGCTTCTTAAAATGTGCATTAGCGGCGCTTCTGACATGTAGTGAAAACCTGTGTGGAAAGTTGCGCGAATACGCTAGAAGTGATGCACGATGCCGACTGTAGTGCCGAACTGTTGCTGCTGGCCGGAGGCATTGATGCTGGTGATGCCGTGCCCCTGATAGCGCGTGTAATCCACTTCGGCATACAGCGATGTGCGCACCGACAGCAGATACGTGAGACCGACCATCGAAATATGTTTACCGTACGGAAACGTGCCCATGCGCACATTGGTCTGGTAGTGGGCAGCCTGCACGGTCAATTGCGGTGCGGCTTGCCAGGAGAGACCTCCCCAGATGTTTTCGGTGCGTAGCGATGGTTGTGCGGCCACCGGCTCCTGTTCTTCGCGGATATAGCCGCCGGCTACGCGCAGCAGCGGTAACACGTCGTAGTACGCGCCGGCCATGTAGAAATTGTCGCCGCCGAACGAGCCGTTTTTTGCGGCGAGATTGCGGTATCCATATGCAGCGCCGATGCTGAAACGCTGCCATGCGTAGCGCAGCCCGATCGCGCGGGACGAACCGTCGTTCGCGCTGCCGGCAACGCCGCCGAACGAATTGTCCGCGACGACCGACAGGCCGCCAAAGTGGCCGTGATACTTGACGTCGTTACTGACACGCGTGCCATCCGATGCGGCCGACAGTGGCAGGATCGGTGTATAGGTGAGCCCGAATGGATCGAACGGCTCGATGATGTCGTGCGCGGTGGTCCATTGGCGCCCAAGGTCCAGTGAGCCGTACTGGTTGTCGAGACCGACGAATGCCTGACGCTGGAATATCTGCGCCGTGGTGTTGTCCAGTGCGCCGTTGCTGAGCATGAAGCCCGACTCGAGCAGAAAGTGCGCATGCAGGCCGTCGCCGAGGTCTTCCTTGCCGGCGATATCGAAGCGATTGTTATTGTGGTACCCGTTCGATTGCATCGTCAGCTGATTGCCGCCCGATGCGGATGCATTGGTCAGAAAGCGCAATCCGCCATCCACCACGCCATACAGCGATACCGAACTTTGTGCGCGCGCAGCCGTCACACAACACAGCAACAGCACGCCACAAGCAAGACGACCTCCGTTCATTGCATCCTCGTCGATAAGATAAAAGGCGAGCGCGCTCCGCCCGGATGGCGGCGGCCGCTGCCATCCGGGGCTGGTGCAACGCGATTACAGGAAAAGACAGGCAGGACGGTCCGCCGCGCGCGGCGGACCGTGGATCAGTGCATCGGAATGCCGAGCATCGGCCACAGCAGCAACACGCTCAGCGCGAGCAGCACGAATTCGATGATGGTGAGCAACAGGCCCATCCTGAACAGATCAGACGGGCGGAAATAGCCGTAGCTATAGCCGAGCACCAGCACGGCCGACTGGTACGCGAACAGTTTGCCGCCTGACGAGAACGACCAGATCATGCCGACCCATGCCGGGTTGATCGCGTGCTCGCGCGCAAACTCCATCAGGATCGGCATCGACGTGGCAAGCATCGACACCTCGCTCGCCGTCGCGAAGTGATATAGAAAGCCGCCCCAGTACAGCGTGACGATCGCGAGCAGTTCGTGCGTCAGCATCGGCTTGATCAGTGTCAGCGCGCCATCCGTCAGGAAGTTGAGCGCTCCGGTTACTTTCAGCACTTCACCCATGCCGAGCGCCGCAGCAACGAAGAAGAACGGCAGCATGTTGATCTTGCGGAAATCCCGTTCGTCAAGCACATCGACGAACGGCAGCAGCGCAAACAGACCGGTTGCGAATGCGACGATCGAAGCCGAGATGTGATGGATCGAATCGGTCATCCACATCAGCAGCGCGATGCCGCTCAGCAGCGCGGATTTCAGCGCCATCGGCGTCCATGGGGCGGTGGTGCGGAAGTGGCTGCGAATCTCGTCTTCGCGGCCTTGCAATGAATCGACCTCGGCGGGAAAGAGTTTGAGCGTGAGCCACCAGGAGCCGAGGATCGTCACCAGCGAGCACGGCAGAAACGCCGCAAACCATAGGCTCCACGACACCGTTACGCCGCCGGTGCGTTCGATGATAGCTCGCGCGATGATCGATGCCGTGCCCGCCACGATCATCTTGTTGAAGATGCTGGTCGTGTAGGTGATCACCAGGAACATGCCGCGGCCGATGTTGGACCCTTTGCCGACACCGAACAGATGCATCAGGCCGATCGAAATCATCGCCATGATGACGATGACGGCCGCGCCGGACGGTACGAGGAAGGTTAGCAGGAAGTCGATCAGAATCAGACCGAGAAGCAGGCGTGAGTAGCTGATGCCGACGTGCGCGATGACCCAGTTGGCAATGCGCTGCGGCAATCCGGATTTAGACACCATCGCACCGAGCAGCATTGCGCCGAGGTAGAACCACGATGCGTCATTGACAAAGCCGCTGAAGATCACCGCCGGCCGCGCGATATGCAATGCCCAGAACAGCATCAGGCCGAGCAGTCCCGCCGATGCGTACTCCATCACCTCGGTGATCCACGCGGCGATCATGAATGCGCAAACCGCCAGTGCGCCGTGCGCAGCGCGTTCGAGTGGCAGTGGCATCGACCACACGGCTGCTGGCAGCGCAATGCAAAGCATGGCCTTGAACACGCGCAGGCGCGCGGATACCGGCGTTGCGCGAGTGTGTTCGGGCAGCACCGGCGCTTCGGGCATACCGCTCATGATCGGATACGGCTTAGGGTTATCTGCGGAAGCCATTCAACTCTCCTTTAGGGCGAGCGATCCGGGACTTCGGGTGAAGAATGCGGATGTGCGGTCTCGTCGCGTCGCGTCGAATGCCAAGTTAGCAAGTTCAAAAAAGCGAAACCGAAAGAAATCGGCAACATTAAACAATCTAATGGTGTCCAGCAGTGCAGCCTATGGGGTAAGCCGCTCTGAGCGCATCGCAAGAGCAGAACAAAAAAGCGCCATCCCGCTGGATGCGGGATGGCGCTCACAGTTAACGGAGCGGAAAGGTGTGCAGCGCTACACCGTTGCGAGCGGCATCGCAAGGAACGCTTGCAGCGCGTGATAGAACTTGTGGCGATACACGCCCATCATCGGATTGTGTGCGATGTCTGACAGCATGACGAACTGCTTGTCGCGGCTGGGCAGCCGCGCAAAGAATTCCAATAGATCGGACTCCGCTGCAATGCCGTCATGCTCGCCGCGGATCAGCAGCAAAGGACAGAGGATACGCGCGGGGTCGATAACCGGCAGATGCGCGCACATGTCGACGTAGGTGCCGGTCGGCACGTGGGTGACGAGCGGCAGTTCGGCCGCCGCGATGGCTTCGGGCACGATGTCCTCACTGCTGCCCGGCTTGTCGCGGTTGAACATGCCCTGGTAGAACGCGAGGTTGACTTCGCGCCGCGGGCTTACGGAATATTCGGGCAGTTTTTTACGGCGCTGCTCGAGCGTCGGCGAGCCGGCGCCGGTATAGACGAGTGCCGATAGCGCAAGGCGCGACACCCACGCGCGATGCTCGGATACAAACAGGCCCGCACGCAGCGCGCCGGACGACGTGCCGAACATGGCGAGCTGCGCGACGCCTGTCGTCTCAAGTACGAACGGCACCACGCACGCGAGATCATCGGCGCCGCTGCGGATGTCCGAATTCGAGCCTTCGGTCCAGCCTGAGCGGCCGTAACCGTCGTGATCGACGGTCCATACGTCGTAGCCGGCGGCAGCGAAATGGTCCATCACCGAATAGTCGTTGCGACCGGGCACAGACAAATCGTAGGTGTTGCGGCCCGACACAGTGGAGCCGTGCACGAGGAACAGCACGGGCAACGGCGCGGCGCCGGCGCGCGGCTCGGCAGCACGCTTACGATAGACATACAGTCTCGTCATGCCTGCCCCGGTGGCTTTTTGAACGTAGTATTCTGCGGACCATGTCATCGTCTGGGTGTCCCTGTGAGCTGGTTTGGAAAAAGCGGCAAGCCGCAATCGCTGCTTGCAGCGTCAGGCATTGTGGCCACATCGGCGAACCGATTGAACGCGATTTGGTGAATTGTCCGTTCACCGTGTTGCGGGAGCGGTGATGCGTGATCTGAACGCGCTCGCCACTTTCGTCGCCGTGGTTCGGCTGAACAGCTTTGCATTGGCCGCCGAGCATTGCGGTATTTCGCGCGCGATGGCCACCAAACAGATCCAGACGCTCGAGACCTCGCTCGGCGTGCGGCTGCTGCATCGGACGACGCGCCGGCTCGGCCTGACGCAAGCGGGCGAACGCTTTTTCGAACGCTGCGTGCGCGTGCTCGAACAGGCTGAAGACGCCGTGCGCGATCTGGAAGACGAGGCCGGCGAGCTGCACGGCCTGATTCGCGTCAGCACCGGCATTGCGTTCGGCCGTCTGCACGTGCTTCCCGCGGTTGCCGCATTTATGCGCGCTCATCCTGCAGTACGCTTCGACGTTACGCTGTCGGAACAATTCGCCGATCTCGTGTCGGGCCGCACCGACCTCGTCGTGCGGATGGCGGATACGCCGCGCCTGAGCCAGGTGGTGGCACGCAAGCTCGCACCAGCGCGTTTTGTGCTTGCGTCGTCGCCGGCGTATCTGGCGAACCTGCCGGCGCTGCGGGCGCCAGCCGACCTGCAGCGCTGCAACTGTCTGCATTACGCGGGTATGCCGGGGTATTGGCGGCTCGAAGGCGCTGATGGCCTGCATGAAGTGACGATCAGCGGGAATTTCCAGGCGAACAATGCGGACGGCCTGCTGGAAGCGACGCTTGCCGGTCTCGGCATCGGCATTTTGCCGTCGTTCGCCGCGGCTCCGTACCTCGCGCGCAAACTTCTGGTGCCCGTGTTGCCAGCGTATCGGCTGCCGGAACGGACGCTCTACGCGATGTTCCTGCCGGATCGGCGGCCGCCGCAGCGCATCACGGCATTCGTCCGCTTTATGGTCGAGCGCTTTGGGCCTGAGCCTTATTGGGATGCCGATATGGATGGCGGTGCCGACAGCACCTGCGGCGGCACCGGCGCGCAAGACGATTGATACACGTTCTAACGTGTGCCGGAAACGGCGGCGAACTGCGCAATAAGTGCGTTTGCCGCCTCGGGCAGGACGAGGCCACGCCGCGTTACGCACATCAGCGTTCGCGAAACACAGGGTTTCTGCAAGGTCTTTTGGACGATACCAGTGCCGCCTGCATGTTCGTTGCCACCTGCCGACACGATCGCAATACCCAACTCGTGGCGTGCCATTTCAATGGCCACCAGTGAATTCGCTTCGTAGATCGCGGCCAGCACGGTCCCGCATGCGGCGAACTGCCGTTCGATCAGCGTGCGCGCCGCACTGCTGTGCGGCGGCGTGATGATCCGTTCACGCGCGACGTCGCGCCATTGCAGCGTGCGCCTGCGTGAGAGCGGATGAGATTCGGCGCAGACTGCTACCAGCCGGTCCGTACCGATGGACGCGCGAACGATGTCGCTACGCGGAGCGATGTCGAAGCCCAAACCGAAGTCGACTTCGCCGGCGCTGACTAGCGCGACCATTTCCGCGTTGATGCATTCCCGGAAACTGATTTCGACTTCCGGGAACTGTGGCGTGAACCTGCTCAACGCGAGCGGCAGCCGGGTCGCGGCAAGACGCGGCGGCAGCGCGAGCGCGACACGCCGGGCGATGCGGCGCGACACGCCGCGGGCCGTATCGGCCAGAGCCGCGACGTCGGACACGATACGTTCGGCTGCCGTGAGAATTTCCTGGCCGGCTGCGGTCAGCACCACATTGCGCGTAGTGCGCTCGAACAGCTGCACGCCGAGTGTACTTTCTAGCTTGCGAACCAGGATACTCAAACCGGCCTGACTCAGGTGAAGGCGTTCGGCCGCGCGCGAAAAACTGCCGAGCCGCGCGACTTCCACGAAAGCCTCGATTTGCCGCACGTTTGGTTTCATTGTGAATAGCAAATAATCGATAACAGTCTGAAATTTTACTTATATATTGGCGTCGTCGATACTCATGCGCAGATTGCTCGCCGAGCAGCGGCGCGGGCAATGTGAATGGAGAATCGGCGTGGGATACACTGCAATCGAAAAGGTGCTCGCCCGGGTGAGCGGCCGCCCGTCCGTGCGAGCGGGCGAAGTCGTCTATCCGGACCCGGACCTCGTGATGGTGCACGACGGCCTGGTGCAGCAGGCCAAGGCGGTGCTGGACGGCGTCGGTATCGACCGGCTCGCGCAGCCCGCAAAGGTGACCTTCGTCAGCGATCACGACGTGCTCTATGGCAACGCGCGTGCCGCGGAACGCGGCGCGTTCAATCGCCGCGCGGCGCGCGAGTGGCGCGTCGGTGCATTCTTCGATGTCGGCGAAGGTGGGCATGGGCATATCTTTCCGCTCGAAGACGGCCGCGTACTGCCCGGCATGTTCTATTTCGATAACGACACGCACGCGACCAACGCGGGCGCGGTCGGCGCATTCGGCATGCGTGTGGGCGCGGAAATCTCGCGCGTGCTGGCCACCGGCACGACGTGGGTGGAAGTGCCGCAGACGGTCCGCCTCGAACTGAATGGTGTTGCCGGACATGGCGTGCATGGGCGCGACATAGGCTTTTATTTCGCCGCGCGCGTGAAGGACAGCACGCTGCCGGTTTCGATGGATGCGCGGGTGCTCGAATACGCGGGGGATCTCGAACAATTCAGTCTCGGCGAGCGGGTCGCGCTGTGCAGCACGCCGACTGAGATACGCGCGGCCGGCGTCTTCCTGCCACCGTCGGACGCAGTGCTCGCGCATTGCCGGCGCCACGCACAGACGCCGTTCGAGGCGGTGTACAGCGATGCCGACGCGATCTACGAAACCAGCGTCGCACTACGCCTTGAGCGGATCGCGCCGCAGGTCGCGTTGCCGGGCAGCGTGGCGAATGCCGTCGACGTGACGCAGGCGGCCGGCACGCGGGTCGATCACGCGTTTATCGGCTCATGCGGCTCAGGCATGTACGAAGATCTGCTGTGCGCGGCCAGTGTGTTGAAAGGGCGCAAGGTTGCGCCCGGCGTGCGCCTGTTCATCGTGCCTGGCTCGCAGCGCTCGCTGCGCCGGCTGAGCGACGACGGCTTGATGCCGCTGCTTCTCGAGGCCGGTGCGATGATCTTGCCGCCGGGTTGCGGTCCTTGCAACGACGCGGTGGTGGGTCCGCTTGCAGCCGGTGAGACGTCGATTTCGACGGCCGCAAGCAATATTACCGGCCGCTTCGGGTCGCGCGACGCACGCCTGTTTCTTGGCAATCCATTGACCGTTGCAGCATCTGCCGTAAGCGGCGTCATCACCGATCCACGCACGCTTGCCATCGACGAAACGCTATACGCGCGACGGAGTGCCGCTTATGCGTGACTACCAATGGATTCTGAGGGGACGTTGCTACAAGCTCGGCGATGACGTTCCACACGCCGACGGCGTGATTCCCGCACGCTTCATCACCGACCGCGAGACCGACCCGGCGGTGCTCGCCGCGCATCTGTTCTCGCTGTCGGATCCGGGCTTCGCGCAGCGTAGCAAGGCGGGCGACATTGTCGTGGCGGGGCGCAATTTCGGCGTAGGGCAGAAGAGTACCGGCTACATTGCGATGCAGGCGCTGGGGCTGGGCTTGCTGTGCGAATCGATGCCGGCGCAAGGGTATCGCGGTGCAATCAATGCCGGGCTGCGCGTTCTCGCACCCTGTGCGGGCATTACCGCGCTATGCGAACACGGCGACGATCTCGAAGTGGATTTTCAAACCGGGTGTGTGGTCAACCATACCCGGAAAACGCGCATGCAAGCTCCCGCACTGCCGCTCGCGTTGCGCGAACTGGTTGCGTGCGGAGGCAACGACGCCTGGCTCGCGCACTGGTGGCGGCAGCGCCAGTAGCGTGCTGGGGTGCCGCGCGAGCGCGGCATCCTTCTCACAGCCGGCCGGGCTGATCGGTCCCGGCTTCTCCGATCGCCCAGTGGCGCGAAACAAGCGTGCCCTGTGCATCAATCTATTTGCGAACCTCGGCGGCGTACCTGGCCCGCCGCATCTTCGTCGTCTACTGGAAAACCCTTATATGCCGATGTTTTTGGCTTCCGCAGTGTAAACGCATGTTGTCAACGAAATGCATTTGCGCGCGGTAGATCGAGAGTCGCGCGGCTCGACGCATCAAATCTCGTGTCGACGGGCGCGGCGCGCCGCACGCATTTGCACGAATCAGGTTCCATCCAAGGAGAGACACGCATGGCTAAAGAGATTCTGGTTGCCTTCGGCATCGACGTAGACGCGGTCGCAGGCTGGCTCGGCTCATATGGCGGCGAAGACTCGCCCGACGACATCTCGCGCGGCCTGTTCGCCGGCGAAGTCGGTTCGCTGCGTCTGCTGAAACTGTTCGAGCGCGAAAAGATTCGCACCACGTGGTTCATTCCGGGCCACTCGATCGAGACCTTCCCGACGCAGATGAAAGCGGTCGCGGACGCCGGCCACGAAATCGGCATCCACGGTTACAGCCACGAAAACCCGATCGCGATGACGCGCGAGCAGGAAGAAGCGGTGCTCGACCGCAGCATCGAACTGGTCACGCAGTTGTCGGGCCGCCGGCCGACCGGCTACGTCGCGCCGTGGTGGGAGTTCAGCACGGTGACCAACGAACTGCTGGTGGCGCGCGGCATCAAGTACGACCATAGCCTGATGCACAACGACTTTCATCCGTATTACGTACGGGTTGGCGATGCGTGGACCAAAATCGACTACAGCAAGCACCCGGATACATGGATGAAGCCGCTTACGCGCGGCAAGGAAACCGGCCTCGTCGAAATTCCGGCGAACTGGTACCTCGACGATCTGCCGCCGATGATGTTCATCAAGAAGGCGCCGAATAGCCACGGCTTCGTCAATCCGCGCGACATCGAACAGATGTGGCGCGACCAGTTCGACTGGGTCTATCGCGAGCACGACTATGCGGTGTTCCCGATCACGATTCACCCCGACGTATCCGGCCGTCCGCAGGTGCTGCTGATGCTCGAGCGTCTGATCGCGCATTTCCGCGGTCACGAAGGCGTGCGTTTTTGCACCTGCGACGAAATCGCCGACGACTTCCTGCGCCGTCAACCTCGTTCTGCCTAGTTCGGCTTGCCCAAGCCGGTCCGCCGTCGACCCCCCCGCCTGCCCCGTGAAGGAGCGCAACGATGCAACAGAATCTGCTGTCCGCCTCTGGCCTCAAGCTTGAAAAAATTCTACCGGCCGATGTGAAGCGCGCGACCATCGTCGCCTTCTTCGCGTGGGTGTTTGCCGTCTACGATTTCATTCTGTTCGGCACGCTGCTGCCTGAAATCGGCAAACGGTACAACTGGGACGCAGCGGCGCAGGCCGAGATCGCCACCTTCGTCGCGATCGGCACCGCAGTGATCGCCTTTGCAATCGGACCGTTGCTCGACCGGCTCGGCCGCCGCGCCGGACTGTTGTGGACCGTGGCCGGCGCCGCGGTGTGCTCGGGCCTGACGGTGGCGGGCGGCGCGCTAGGCCAGTGGCCGCTGGTGCTGATCCGCTCGTTGTCCGGCCTCGGCTACGCCGAGGAAACCGTCAACGCGACCTATCTGAACGAACTCTACTCGGCCGCCAACGATCCGAAGCTGAACCGCAACAAGGGCTTTATTTATAGCCTCGTGCAAGGCGGCTGGCCGATCGGCGCGCTGATCGCGTCGGGTTTGACGGCGCTGCTGCTGCCGCGCATCGGCTGGCAGGGCTGCTTTATCTTCGCGACGTTTCCGGCGATCGTGATCTTCTTCATGACGCGGCGCCTGAAAGAGAGCCCGCAATTTCTGCTGCACAAGCGCATCAAGGAACTGCGCGAGGCGGGCCAGCACAGCGAGGCGCGCTCGCTCGCCGGCGAGCATCGCGTCGATTACGAGGAGCACAGCCGCGCGGGTCTCGGCGAAGCGTTTCGCGGCAGCGCGTTGCGCGCGACGCTGGTGCTGGGCGGCGGCATTCTGCTGAACTGGTCGGCAATCCAGGTGTTCAGCGTGCTGGGCACGACCGTGCTGACGCGCGTGCACAACGTGTCGTTCCAGAACTCGCTGCTGATTCTGGTGCTGTCCAACGTGATCGGCTATTGCGGCTATCTGTGCCACGGCTGGATCGGCGACAAGATCGGGCGCCGCAATACGTTGGCGCTCGGCTGGATGTGCGGCGGCGCTGCGTTTGCGGCGATGCTGTATGGCCCCAGCAGCGAGGGCGTGGTGGTTGCGCTGTACAGCCTCGGTCTGTTCTTTCTGATTGGGCCTTATTCCGCCGCGCTGTTCTTTATCGGCGAGAGCTATCCGACGGCGATTCGCGGCACCGGCAGTTCGATCGTGCATGCGATGGGTCCGATCGGCGCGATTCTGGCCGGCGTCGGCGTCACGTCGATGCTCAACAGCGGCAGCGACTGGATGCATGCGGCGCTGTGGTTCGGCGCGCTGCCGTGCTTTTTGTCGGGCATATTGATCTTTTTTGCAAAGCACGTCGATCCGGCGGCGGTTAAATAACCCGATCGAACCGACGTCATTCAAGGAGTGAGCGAGCCATGAAAGTAGCCATCGTGACCGGCGCGGCCAGCGGCATCGGCCAGGCGCTTGCCGTTGCCTATGCGAAGAGCGGTGTCGCGGTAGTGGGCGGATTTTTTCCGGGCGACCCGCATGATCCCGCCAGCACCGAACGCGCGGTGCGCGAAGCAAACGGGCAATGCGTGATGCAACCGGTCGACGTGACTTCCGCTGAACAGGTCGATGCCTTCGCACAAACGGCGCTCGAACGCTTCGGCCGCATCGACTATGCGGTGGCCAATGCCGGTCTGTTGCGCGCCGCGCCGCTCACCGA
>Ga0310813_10000148_pt1 | contig 52423 bp, 43 predicted proteins | sample YN3metagenome_FD_203086 | JGI IMG/M metagenome (GOLD analysis project Ga0310813, IMG submission 203086) | Soil microbial communities from experimental microcosm in Duke University, North Carolina, United States - YN3 | ecosystem: Engineered > Artificial ecosystem > Soil microcosm > Unclassified...
CTCGAGGTCACCAATCTTCCGCAGGGCCTCACCGACGTGAAGACCGTGGAGAGCAAGGTGACGGCGGTGGGCGGCAAAGGCGCGATCGCCAAGGGCGGCTTCTCGGTGCCGGTCTCCAAGATGTTCACGGCCAACGGCGCGCAGCGGAACATGTCGGGCAACTACACCTACTCGTGCGAGTGGCACTACTCGCCCCAGCAGTACCTCCAGGGCGCGAAGGAGGAGTGCAAGTACACGTCGAAGGTGGCCGCGTCGGGCAAGGACGCCGCGTTCTACAGCGAGAACAGCAGCCACATCATCAGCCAGGCGCTCTCGATCAAGAAGAAGGACCCCAAACCCGGCGACGACAAGAAATAGGCCGGCGAGGAGATTCATGGAGATTCGGCTGAAGAGCCTGGCGACCGAGAAGCCTCAGGAGTTCTGCCTCGAGGCCCGGGAATGGTCGCGCGTCCTCAAGATCCTGAAAGCCAGGAAGCTGGTCGACGACGAGACGCTCGCCCGCCTGGAATCCTCTCCGAGCGGGGTACAGATCGGCGACAAGGCGGCGGGCGAATTGGGCCTGCGCTACCTCATCAGCTCCAGGAAGACCCTGCCGACGCCCGCGATCGACGTCGGGCCGATGGCGATGCTCAACGGGGTCTGGATCGACCCGGTCCTTGCCCTCCAGCAGCCCTACAAGGAGAAGGCCGAGCGGAACACCCAGTTCCTGCTCTTCTGCGTTTCCTCCCGGGGCTTCTCCGTCAGCTAGCGCGTCCGCAGGAAGTGCTCCACCAGCACAAAGACCACGAACACGGCGCTCGAGGCCCCCGCGACCATGAACCCACGCCGGATGTTGGACTTCGTCGCCACGTGGCCGATCAGCCGGGGGATGAACGTCCAGCCCACCGAGCCGAACGCGAAGAAGAATCCCACTGCCCGGCCCGCCACTCCCTTCGGAGCGGTCGAGATCACCTTTGAGATCAGGACAGGGAAGATCGGTCCAAAGATCAGGCCAGCCGCGACGACCAGGCCCACCGCGGTCCACTGTCCCGGCAGGAAGGCGATCCCGAGGATGACGGCCACGCACGCCAAGGACAGGCAGACAAGCATGATCTCCCGTCCCTCCTCGATGCCCAGGAGGGCCACGAGAAGCCGACTCCCGGTGAAGCACAGCCAGAAAGACATCAGGCTGATCGAGGCAAGGCGCGAGGTCGGGGCGCCAGCCGGCTCATGGCTCGACACGATCGTCGTCGCCCACCCGGCCACCGAACTTTCCAGGGGGACATAGAACAGGAACGCCAGGCTCGTCATCCAGAAGACTCTCCCGGAGAACAGATCGCCGAGGGTTCCCCTGGGGCCGCCGTCGGACGCCGCCGACTCCATGGGCGCCCCCAACCCCATGATGATCGGGATCGCGGAGAGGGCGGCCAAGAGCACGACGCCGCGCGAATACCCCGTTTTTGCGACCAGGAGCCCGATGACCATCGGCGTGAGAAAGGCGCCTAGCCCGAAGAGGAAGTCCGCGAACTGCATCCTCTGGGTGACCTTCATCGGATCCCCGGCCTCGCCCATCACCACGTTGCCGACGTTGATGGTGGCCGACCAGCCGGCGCCCAACAGCAGAACTCCCATGACCGCCGACCGATAATTACGCGTCGACGCAAGGATCAGCAGCGCGATCACGACGATGACGGCGCCGGGAAGAAACACCCACTTGCGCCCGATCGAGTCGCTCAGGAACCCGCAGGCGAGGATGGTCGGTCCGACCATCATGCCGAATCCCGCGACGAGCCCGCCCACCCTCGCCTCGTCGAGCTTCAGCCTTTCCGCAAGCGCAAGCTTGATTCCGCCGAGGAACGCATACACCAGCCCCATGAGAGGCAAGGCGACGATCAGGAACCACTGCAGATAAGTCGGTGGCCAGTTCATACGTCCTCCCCTTCCTTCCGCTCCCAGGCACTTGCTTCCTGCTTCGTGCGTCTTACTTCGTACGTCGTGCTTCTTGCTTCCCGTCCTAGCTGAAATCGATTTTGACGTCGTCCGCCACGCTGCCCAGGATGTGGTAGCCGCAGTTCGTCTCCTGGAGGATCGAGCCCGGCACCAGCGTGTTGACGGGGCCGTGGGCGACGAGGCGGGCGATGAAGCGCTGCCACGACATCGCGGGGCTGCCGCAGTCGCCGTCGAGCCAGAAGCTGCGGTCCCGCGCGCCCAGGATCTCCCGCGGGCCGATGGACGCCGCCTTCGGCGGGCACCAGGACCAGTCGCTCGAGAAGGTGTGCAGCGCGTTCTGCATGATCGTCATCGGGTTGAGCTCGACGATCCGGCCGTGCGCCTGCTTGTAGGCCTTCAGGTCCTCGCCGAACTCCAGGCCCAGGTGGGACTCCCAGAAGGCGATGTGGCCGCACCAGCCGATCCCGCCGTAGCAGCAGTCGGCGCCGCCGGCGTCCTCGATCAGCTTCCAGTAGTCCTCGATGTTCCGGTGCGTCGGGAAGTGGATGTTCTTGTCGAGCGGCCGGAGCTTCGGGTCGATCTTCTCGAAGAACGACTGCCGCATCGAGGTCGCGAAGGAGCCCTCCCAGTCCGCCGGCGCGGTCTCGCCCTTTTCGTTGGCGTACTCGTCCATATTGAAGGTGGTCAGGTGCTTGCAGCTGATCCCCTGCCGGTTGATCATCTCGGCGGCGATCCGGTACTGCGGCACGGGGCCGACCGGGAGGATGAGCACGCAGGTCTTCCCCTCCTGCCCGGCCTTCTGGATGCGCGTCACGATGTCGATCGCGAAGCGGCTGTAGAACTGGATCTTGTCGTCGATCACCTCGATCCGGAACTTCTTGTTGGCGTGCTTCGTGATGTCCGAGCGCTTGATCGCGCGGACGCGCGCGCAGGCCTTCTCGTCGCGGAACGGGATCCACTTGGAGAGCTGGTAGCTGAAGCCCATAGATCCTCCCTCAAGACAGCGTCTTCACTTTGTCGCCCAGCGCCGGCGTCAGGTAGTCGTGCTTCGGGAACCCGGAGCCCAGGTGCGGGCGGTAGCCCTCGGCGTACGCCACCGAGCCGTTCCCGAAGTCGGCCGCCCGGCTCGCCCCCTGCCGCCGCATCCAGTGCAGGTACTCGTCCTCGCCGTGCTGCTCCTGGAGCCAGGACCGCTGCGACGCGTGCGATGCCAGCATCTTCTCCTTGTCGTCGATGACCGACGTGATGTCGACCACGTAGCGGGCCGGGAGCCGACGGCCCAGGTGATCCACGTGGTCCACGGGGTCCGCATAGAGGATCGCCGGCATCTTCTCGCAGGGCCGGGCGGGCTTCCCGTTGAAGCTGGCCTTCCAGTTGGGGATCGTGGAGGCGAACGCGGCCTCGCGGGCGATGCGGGAGCTCTCCTGGTGGTCGGCCATGTAGCAGTCGGCCGAGTGAAGGATCATGAGGTCCGGCTTCACGGCGCGGAGGAGCCCGGTGACGATCCGCTTGGGCTTCTCCCCGTACGCGATGGTGAGATCGTCGAAGCCGAGGCAGGTGTAGCCGGCGCCGAGCAGTTTCGCCGAGGCGGCGGCCTCCTTGCGGCGGATCTTCGAAATCGCCGCGCGGGAGTGCTTCATCGAGCCCAGGTCCCCCGCCGTCATGGTCGCGATGTGGACGTCCCAGCCCGCCCGCTTGAGCAGGATGAGGGTCCCGGCGCAGAGGAGTTCCACGTCGTCCGGGTGCGCCATGACGGCGAGAACGGTCGGCACGGCGGCCTACTTCAGTTCCTTCATCTTCACCGGGCGCCCCTTGGCGGCGGACAGGTCCGCCGCGTAGACGACCCGGTGGCTTTCCATCGCCGTCTCCAGGTCCGTCAGGGCCATCTTTTTGCCCGCCTTCGTGGCGTCCGTGAAGGCCTGGAATTGCGGCTGGTACGGGTGGTCCTTCACGTCGCCCGAGTCGATCGGGTGCGTCGCGAGGGTGCTCCACTCGTTCTTGATCATGCCCTTGAGCTTCGCGGAGTAGATCTTGGTGTCGAGCAGGCTGCCCTCGCTACCCACGAGGTGGGTGTGGAAGTAGTAGGGCTGGAGGCAGTCGGTCACCGACGCGACCTTCCCCACCTTGCCCCCCTTGAACTTCAGGATCGTCACCGAGGTCGTGTCGTACTCGTAGGGCTTGAAGGCCTTGTTGCCCGACATCGTCGAGTAGCTCGTCACTTCCTCGACGGGCGCGTCCATGAGCAGGAGCAGCGCGTCGAGCGCGTGGCAGCCCGCGGTCAGCAGGCTCGAGCCGCCGAAGTCCTTCTTCACGTTCCAGCTGAACTGCCCGTACCACGGGCCGATGCCGTGGTAGTAGTCGACCTCGCCGTAGTGGAGGTTGCCCAGCAGGCCCTGGTCGACGACCGACTTCGCGAGCATGAACTGCGCGCTGTAGCGGACCTCGAAGCAGACCATCGCCTGGACGCGGGCCTTCTTGACCGCGTCGCGGATCGCCTTCGCGTCGGCCCACGAGAGGGCCATCGGCTTCTCGATGATGAGGTGCTTGCCCGCCCGGGCCGCCGCGACCGCCTGCTTCGCATGGAACGGGTGCGGCGTGCAGATGTCGATGACGTCGATCTCGGGGTCCGCGAGCATGAGCTCGAGGTCGGTGTAGACCTTCAGCGGGATCCCGTACTTGGCCTGGAGGTCCTTCGGGTTCTGCTTGCGGCGCGAGCAGACCGCCGTCACCTTCGCGCCGTTGACGTGCTTGAACGTCTCGAGGTGAGCGCCGGCCACCCAGCCCAGCCCGACGATGCCGATCCTCAGGTCCCCCATGCGTTCCCTTTCTTTCGCAATTGCAAAGATCTATACCATCTTTGGTACGCCCGGGCGTAGTATTAGTTGCAGATGAAAATAAATGGCTCCCGGCACCGGACCGAGCTCCTGGCGCAGCTGCGGCCGGGCCGCACCCACTCGCGCCTCGAGCTCGCGGCGTCGACGGGGCTCTCGGTGGCGACCGTGTCGCGGATCACGCGCGACCTGGTGCGGCGCAAGGTGCTGCTCGAGGTGGCGGCCCCGCGGGCGGCGCTCGGGCGCCCCACCCGCGGGCTGGAGCTCAACGGGGCCTCCGGCCGCGTCCTCGGCATCAGCCTCCTCTACCCCGTGCTGCGCGCCGTCGTCCTCAACCTGCGGGGCGAGATCCTCCGCGAGGCCAGCGTGCCGATCAGCTGGAACCGCGGCACCGGGGGCGTGCTCCAGCCGCTCCGCAAGGCGGTGCAGTCCCTCGCGCGGGGCACGCCGCGCCTGGCGGCCGTGGGGCTCGCGCTCCCCGGCCAGTGGGACCCCGCCCGCGGGGTGTCCTTCACGTACCCGCGCCTCCCGCAGTGGCGGGACGTGCCGATCCGCGAGCACCTCGAGGACTGGTCCGGGGTGCCCGCCAGCCTCATCGGCTACGCCCCGTCCATGGCGCTCGCCGAACAGGCCGCGCGGGCGGGCGCCGAGCCGCGCAACCTCATCACGGTCGAGGTCGCCGAGAACATCGCGATGGGCGCCATCGTGAATGGCGAAGTCCTCCAGGGCGCCTCCGGCAACGCAGGGGAGCTCGGCCACATCACCGTCGACCCCTCGGGCCCGATCTGCTACTGCGGCGCGAAGGGCTGCCTCGAATCCCGCGCCACCACCTCCGCGGTCCTGGAGGAGTTGCGCGAGCGGCGAGCCGCGGTCTACGAGGACGTCGTCCGCCTCGCGCGCGACGGCGATGCGGCCTGCGCGCGCGTGCTGGACCGCGTGGCCCGGATGGTCGGCATCGGCCTGGCCACCGCCCTCAACCTCTTCAACCCGGAGATCCTCGTCCTGAACGGGCGCTTCTTCGAGGCGGGCGACCTCGTGGCCGTCCCGACCCGCGCCGCCATCCACGAACACGCCATCCCGAGCACCCTGAAGCGCCTCACGATCGAGCAATCCAAGCTGGGGCTGCGGGCCGCGCCCCTGGGAGCGGGACTCGTCGCGATCCGGGAAGCCGTCCGCCAACTGTAACGGAGGCGTCCATGCGCGCGTGTCTGGTCGCGTTGCTGATGCTCTCGCCTGCGCCGTTGGAGTTCTTCGTCGCCGCCGACGGGAAGCCCGACAACGCCGGCACCAAGGAGTCGCCCTGGAACCTCGCCTCCGCGCTCGGCCGGACGCTGGAGCCCGGCTCGACGCTCTGGATCCGCGGGGGAACCTACACCGGCAAGTTCCAGGTCACGCTCGCCGGCAGCGAGGCCGCGCCGATCCAGGTCCGCGGCGTCGCGGGCGAGCGGGTCACGATCCTCAACTGTGGCATCGAGGTCGTCCAGGGCGCCGATTACGTGTGGCTCCGCGACCTCGAGATCGCGAGCGACGTGCCGATCGAAAAGCGCGTCACCGACCAGACGGGGTCCTGGCCGAAGGACATCCCCGGCTCCGCCGGGCTCGTCGTCCATGCCGGGAGGGGCTGCAAGTTCATCAACCTCGTTATCCACGACAACCCCCTGGGCGGCGTGGGCTGGTGGATCGGGTCGACCGACAGCGAGATGCACGGCTGCGTCATCTATAACAACGGCTGGAAGGCGCCGGACCGGACCCACGGCCACTGCATCTACGTCCAGAACAAGGACGGCGTCAAGACGATCTCCAACTGCATCCTCTCCGTCCCCGCCTGGGGCGGCTCGTACAGCATGCACGCCTACGGCTCGAAGAACGCGTATGTCGACAACTTCGTCATCGAGGACAACATCGCGTACGAGCGCGGGCCGTTCCTGGTCGGCGGAGGCCGCCCGAGCAACCACATCCGCGTCGCGCGGAACTTCCTGCACGGGGTGAACCTGCAGGTCGGGATGACCAAGGAGAACGAGGACTGCGAGGTGCGCGACAACGTCGTGGCGCGCGGCAAGATCTCCATCAACAACTACAAGAAGGCCGTCGACGAGGGCAACCTGCGCGAACTGCCCGAGTCGAAGGCGGTGGTCCTCCCCAACAAGTACGATCCGGGCCGGGCCCACGTCGCGATCTACAACGGCGCCAAGGCCGCGCTCGTCCCCGTCGACGTGTCGCGCGTCCTCAAGCCGGGCGACGGGTTCCGGCTCCTCGACCCCAAGGACCTCTACGGGAAGCCGATCCTCGAGGGACACGTCGACGGCGCCGCCCTCCCGGTCCCGCTGTCCGGCGAGTTCGCCGCCTTCGTCCTGGTCCGAAAATAAGGAGAGCCGCCATGACCCTGATGCTCTGCCTCGCCCTCAGTCTCTGCCGCGGAGACGGCGAGCTGAAAGCCGGATTCGGAGCCGCCGACATCACGCCCGAGGTCGGCGCGTCGATCCCCGGCGGATTCCGGCCGAACCCCAGCAAGGGCGTGCGCGACCCGCTCTACGCGGTCGCCTGCGTCGTCACGGACGGGACGACGCCGGTCGCGCTCGTCGGCATCGACGAACTCTTCATCGGCAAGCACACCGTCAAGCAGGCCCGCGATCGCATCGAGAAGAACACGAAGATCCCCGGCGCCAACGTGCTCGTCGCCGCGAGCCACACCCACTCGGGCGGGCCGGCCGTCAGTTGCCTGGGCAACGAGGGCGACCCCGCGTACGAGGAAAAGGTCGGCAATGGGATCGCGAAGGCGGTCGAGGACGCCTGGGCGGCGCTCCAGACCTGCGAGGTCGGCATCGGCCTCGGCAAGGAAGACACGATCTCCTTCAACCGCCGCTTCCTCATGAAGGACGGCAAGGAGATCACCCATCCCGGGAAGCCGGGCACCAAGTACCACGACCAGATCGTCCGGGTCGCCGGCCCCATCGACCCCGACGTCGGCGTGATGGCGATCCGCACCCCGGCCGGCAAGGCGCCCAACGCCGGCGCCGCGGTCTTCGGCGTCGTCGTCAACTTCGCCTGCCACTGTACCGTGGTCGGCGGCAACCAGTTCTCGGCCGACTACGTGGGCTACCTCCGCAAGAACCTGAAGGCCGTGTACGGGGAGAAGACGGAAGTCGTCTTCCTCAACGGCGCCTGCGGCGACCTGACCCAGGTGGACAACCTCTCCACCGCGCGCGAGTTCGGGCCCGAGCACGCCGCCATGATGGGGTCGAAGCTCTCCGCCGAGGCGGTCCGCACGATCAACCGGATGTCGTGGCTCAAGACCCTGACGAACTCGGCCGCGACCGAAACGGTCCCGGTCCGGGTCCGACCGGAGCCCGACCCCCTCGCGGAGAAGCCGGCCTTCGGGCTGGGCAGCGGCCCCGACGAGGTCTATGCCGTCGAGCGGAAGCTGGTCGCCGAGGAGCGCGCGAAGACGCCGGAGATCCCCTGCGAGGTGCAGGGCCTGCGCGTCGGTCCCCTCGGGATCGCGACGAACGGCTCGGAGTACTTCGTCGAGTACGGGCTCCGCATCAAGCAGGCGTCCCCGCACAAGTTCACCTGGTTCGTCGAGCTCGCAAACGAGTACATCGGCTACGTGCCGACGGCGCAGGCCTTCGTCGGCGGCGGCTACGAGCCCCGCACCGCGCGATCGAGCAAGCTCGCGCCCGAGGGGGGCCAGAAGCTGGTCGAAGGCGCCGTGAAGGCGCTCCAGCGGGTGGTGGAGAAATGAAGCGCCTTCTCGGGCTGATCCTGATCGCGGGCGCTTCGGCCCTGCTCAGCGCAAGCTGCGCGTCGCCGGCCGGCTCCGGCGCGGCGCCCCTCCGCGTCGGCGTCGCGGAGGTCGACATCACGCCCCCCAAGGGCTACCCGATGGCCGGGTACTACCACGACCGCGCCAACACGGGCACGAAGGACCCCCTGAAGGCCAAGGCGATCGTGTTCGAGCAGGGGCCGACCCGCGCGGCGCTGGTCTTCTGCGACCTGATCGGCGTTCCCGCGGCCGTGACGTCGCGCGCGCGTCAGGAGGCGGAGCGCCGCAGCGGCATCCCGGCGGCGCGGATCGGCATCGCCGCGACCCACAGCCATACCGGCCCTCTCTATTATGGTCAGATGTCCAGGCTCCTGGGCGAGCGCAACAAGGTCGTCGCGGAGCTCGACTATCCGGCGCTCCTGGCGGCGAAGGTCGCCGAGGCGGTCGAGCGGGCTGCCCGCAACGCGCGCCCCGCAGACCTCCGCGCCGGAATCGGCGAGGAGCACGAGCTCTCGTTTCACCGTCGCTTCCGCATGAAGGACGGCAGTGTGCGGACGAACCCCGGCTCCCTCAACCCCGACATCGTCGCCCCTGCGGGCCCGATCGACCCCGAACTCGCCGTCCTCTCGGCCCAGGACGGCGGGCGGACCTTCGCGGCCCTCACGGTCTTCGCGCTCCACTGCGACACGACCGGCGGCACGGAGTACTCCGCCGACTACCCGTACTTCCTCGAGCGGGAGCTCCGAGCCTCGCTGGGCGACGGCGTCGTCTCGCTGTTCGGCGCCGGCACCTGCGGCAACATCAACCATATCGACACGTCACGCAAGGAACGCCGCTCCGCCCGGGACATCGGGGTGCAGCTCGGCCAGGACGTGCTCGGCCAGCTCCCCCGCCTCCGCCCCGTGGACGCGTCGCTCGCGATGACGTCCGCCCGCGTCGAGGTGCCGGTCCAGACCCGGACGGCGGAGCAGGTGGACTACGCCAAGGCCAACGTCGGCAAGGTCGGCGGCAAGGAGCTCCCCTTCCTCGACCAGGTCCGCATCGTGACGACGCTGCACCTTCAGACTCTGCCGTCCGTGTGGTCGCTCGAGGTGCAGGCGCTGCGGCTCGGCCGCGACACCGCGATCGTCACGCTGCCGGGCGAGATCTTCGTGGAGCTCGGGCTGGCCATCAAGCGCCGCTCGCCCTTCCCCAACACCTTCGTGGTGGAGCTCGCGAACGACAACTGCGCCTACGTGCCGACGCGCGATGCCTTCGCCCAGGGCGCCTACGAGGTCGAGAACTCACGGATCGCGCCGGGCGGCGGCGAGGCGCTCGTCGAGCAGGCGGTGGCGCTGCTCAAGAGCCTGGCCGACGCAAAACCTTAGAATGGCTAATGGAAAAGCGCAGGTCGCTCCGGGGATTATAGAACCATGATCAAACTGCTGACGCTCGCTGTTCTGGTCGTGCTCGCACAAGACAAGCCGCGCGAGATCCACAGCCCGCTCACGCCCGAGCAGGCGCTGGCCGAGTTCAAGATCCGCCCCGGGCTCCGCATCGAACTCGTGGCCGCCGAGCCGGAGGTCATGAGTCCGGTTGCGGGCGCCTTCGACGAGAACGGGCGGCTCTTCGTGGTCGAGATGCTCGACTACCCGAACTACGACAAGTCGAAACCGCCGCAGGGCCGGGTCCGGATGCTCGAGGACAAGGACGGCGACGGGCGCTACGAGACCGCCACGATCTTCGCCGAGGGGCTCCTCATGGCCCAGGGCGTCCTTCCCTGGAAGGGCGGCATCCTGGTCACCCAGGCGCCCAACGTCCTCTTCCTCAAGGACACGGACGGCGACGGGAAGGCCGACATCCGCGAGACCCTCTACACGGGCTTCGCGGTCGAGAACCCTCAGCTGCGCGTCAGCTTCCCGACCTTCGGAATCGACAACTGGATCTACGTGGCCAACGGCCAGCGCGGCGGCAAGATCCGGAACGCGGCGCGGCCCGAGTCGCAGCCCATCGACATCGGCGGCCAGGACTTCCGCTTCGACCTGGTCCACGACCGCGCGGAGGCCATCACGGGCTTCGGCCAATTCGGTCTCACCTTCGACGACTGGGGCCACCGCTTCGTCTGCACGAACCGCAACCACCTGATCCCGATGGTCACGCCCAACGCCTACTTCAAACGCAACCCGTTCCTCGCGGCGCCGGGACCGATCGGCGACAACCAGGGCGCCGGCGGCGCCGCGCGCGTCTACCCCATCAGCAAGAACTGGACGCTCTCGGCCGGACACAGCGGGACCTTCACGGCCTCCTGCGGCGTCTTCGTCTACCGCGGCGACCTGCTTCCCAAGGACTACTACGGCCACGTCTTCACGTGCGAGCCCACCGGGAACCTGATCCACGAGGAGGTGCTCACGCCGTTCGGGGGCTCCTTCACCTGGAAGCCGCCCCACGAGGGGACGGAGTTCCTCGCGTCGCCCGACAACTGGTTCCGCCCGGTCAGCATGTTCCCCGGGCCCGACGGCGCCCTCTACGTCTGCGACATGTACCGCACCGAGGTCGAGCACCCCGACTGGGTCCCGGCCGACCTGAAGGGCCGCTACAACTTCAACCACCGCCGCGACCAGGGCCGCATCTGGCGGATCGTTCCGGAGGGCAAGCGCAACCCGGCCCCGCGGCCGCACCTCGCGGCGGCAAAGACCGCCGACCTCGTGCCGCTGCTGGACCATCCGGACGCCTGGTGGCGCATGACGGCGCAGCGCCTGCTCGTCGAGCGGCAGGACCGCGACTCCTGGGGCCCGCTGCGGAAGCTGGCGGCCTCCGGGACGCCGCTCGGGCGCCTTCACGCCGCTTGGACCCTGGACGGCCAGCAGACCTTCGATATCGACCTCGCGCTTCGGCTCCTCGCGGACCCGGATCCCGGCGTCCGCGAGAACGCGCTGCGCCTCGCCGAGCGCTGGGCCGGCCAGGGGCCCGTCTCGGAGCAGCTCGTGCGCCTGGCCGACGACCCGAACCCTCACGTCCGCTGGCAGACCGCGCTGACGCTGGGCGCCTGGGACAGCGACGAGATCCTCGCGCCGCTGGCGAAGATCGCGGCGGGGGCCATCGACGACCGCTGGACCCGCCTCGCCGTGGCGAGCGCCGTGCCGACGCGCGCGGGCAAGCTGCTCGCGAAGGTCCAGGACCCCGTCTTCTGCCGCGAGCTGGCCGCGATCGTCGGAAGCCGGCGCGACAAGGACGAAGTCGCGGCGCTGATCCGCGGCCTCTCGGCGGCGGACGTGCGGCGCCAGGCCTCCGTCCTGACCGGGCTCGCCGAAGGCATGAACCGCCGCTCGACGCGGCTCGCCGAGTTCCTGGGCACGCTCCCCGAAGCGGAGGCCGCGAAGGTGGTGATCGCCAGGTCGGGCGCCGCGGCGGCCGACGCCTCGCGCCCCCTCCCGGAGCGGCTTGACGCCGTCAAACTCCTGGTCCACCTCCCGTGGGACGCGGCCGGCCCCGTGCTCGCCGGGCTCCTCGGCGAGGAGCAGCCGCAGGAACTGCGCATTGCCGCGGTGGCGGCCCTCTCGGGGCATCCGGTGCCCGATGTGCCGAAGCTGCTGATGGGCGCCTGGAAGAAGGCGCTCCCGGCGCTTCGCCGCGAGATCCTCGAGGCGATGTCCCGCCGCCCCGAGCGGCTCAGCGCCCTGCTGGACGAGATCGAAGGCGGCCGCATGACGCCGGGAGAATTGGGGGCCTCGCTGCTCAAGCAGCTCCAGGGCTACGGCGACGTCGCCATCCGCGACCGCGCGAAGAAGCTCATCCAGAGCAATCTTCCCGAGGAACGGCAGAAGGTGATCGAGCGCTACAAGGCGGCGCTGGCGAAGGAAGGCGACCCCAAGCGCGGCCGCGAGATCTTCAAGACCAATTGCTCGGCCTGCCACAAGATCGCGGGCATCGGCACCCTCGTGGGCCCGGACATCTCGGACGCCATCTTCAAGGCGCCCGAGCAGCTGCTCGTCGACATCCTGGATCCCAGCCGGGTGATCGACAACAACTACGCCACTTTCGTGGTGAAGACCAAGAGCGGCGCCGTGGTCTCCGGCTTCATCGCGGCACAGACGGCGTCGAGCCTCACCCTCCGCCGCGGCGAGGGCCAGGAGGACGTGGTGCTCCGGCAGGACATCGAGGAGATGAAGTCGAGCGGCGTCTCGCTGATGCCCGAAGGCCTCGAGAAGAACGTGACGGTCGAGGGGATGTCGGACCTCCTCGCCTTCCTGCGGGGCTGGCGCTTCATCGACGCGCCCGAGCGGGAGAAGCGCTAACGCGGCGGCCAGCGGTGGAAGGCCCAGGCGGCGGCGAGGCCGAGGACGGTGATCACGACCCCGCCGATGAAGCAGGCCCGGCCGCGGGCCGGCGTGTACCAGCCGCCGCGCTTCGCGTGCACCGTGCGGTCCACGAACCAGTAGTGCGCCCAGTTGAACGAGAACGAGATCGCCAGCGCCGCGATGAAGGTCCCCCACACCGGCAGGCTCAGGTGCCGCGCCATCGATTTGCGCAGCAGCAGGCCCACCCCGTGGTTCAGGTAGAACGGGTAGGAGATGCCGCCGAGGAGCTTTCCGAACGGCAGCGGGGAGCCCCTCCGGGCGAGCAGCGCCACCACCGCCACCGAAGCGATCGGGGCCGCGGCCGGATAGGGGACCCAGTTCTTCATGGTCGCGACGACGAGGCCGCCGCAGAGAAGGGCCAGCACGACGACGGCGGCCCGCTTCAGGTACCACTCGCCGTAGTGCCGAAGCGAGAGGGCCAGCAGCACGCCCAGCGCGATCCCGGCAAAGTCGTGCGGCTTCCAGAAGTTGAGGGCCCAGACGAGGACCAGCAGCGCCACGCGGACCCGAGGCAGCAGGACGACGATGAAGGGCGCGATCAGGTAGAACTGCTCCTCGACGCAGATCGACCAGAAATGGTTGCCCGTGCCCTCGAGCGGCATCCGCTCGCGGGCCGTCGCCAGCTGCGGCGGCCCGAAGTAGTTGTAGACGAAGGTCGCCATGTAGACGAAGAACTCCGTCATCTTGAGGTCGACCTTCTGGCCCTTGACGACGGTCATGGCCAGCAGGAGCAGGATCGCGATCGCGTAGGGGATCCATATGCGCGTGACGCGGTTGAAGTAGAAGCGGGGCAGTTGCGCCTGCTCCGTGCGGCAGAGGATGCCGCCGATCAGGAAGCCGCTGAGCGCGAAGAAGACCTGGACGCAGGCGTTACCGAAGCTGGCCGGGCAGGGGACGCCGGCGTGCGCGCAGAAGACGCCCAGCGCGAGCGTGATGCGGAGGAAGTCGAACCAGGGATAGTAGACCTCAGGCTCCTGCGGCACCAGGTAGCCCGAATGTCGCTGCGCCTCAGTCGCCATGGGACCCCGTCCTCCCTTCCGCCGATCTTGAACATGATAGCATCGGGACAGCCTGAGAACCCGTTGCGTCTTTATGTCGGAAATGAGCCCCGAACATGCACCCTAAGAGAGTGACCTTCGTGAAACTTCCCCTGCTCGCCGTCCTCGCGATCCTCTTCGCGAGCGCGGTGGCGCTCACCCTCAAGGAGCCCCCGTACGGGATCCCCGAGCGCGTCCCCTGGACCAGATCCGCGCTGATCGGGACGCCCGACCCGCCGCCCCCCTTCCGCTCCGCCAGGGTCTTCCCCCGGCTGAAGTTCGAGCGTCCGGTCGATCTCGCGTTCGCGCCCGGGAGCGGCCGCCTCTTTGTCCTGGAGCAGTTCGGGAAGGTCCATTCGTTCCCGGCGCGCGGCGACGCCGCCAAAGCCGACCTCTTCCTGGACCTGAAACGCGACGCCCGAGGCCTGGACAAGATCCCCGACTGCAAGGGCGCCTCCGAATCGCTCGCCCTCACGTTCCACCCCGGCTTCGCCACGAACCGGGTTTTCTTCGTGATGTACACCCTGGCCCACGTCGTCGACGGCAAGAACCTCCCCAACGGATGCCGCGTCTCGCGGTTCACCGCGACCGCCGACGATCCGCCGCGTGCGATTCCCGAGAGCGAGCAGGTGCTGGTCGAATGGCTGGGGGGCGGCCATTGCGGCTGCACGCTCAAGTTCGGGCCTGACGGGTTCCTTTACGTCAGCACCGGCGACGGATCGAATCCCAATCCCCCGGACGCCCTGCACACCGGACAGGACATCCGCGACCTGCTCTCGTCGATCCTGCGTCTCGACGTGGATCACCCGGCGCCGGGCCGCGCGTACGCGATCCCTCCCGACAACCCCTTCGTCGACATCCGAGGCGCCCGTCCCGAGATCTGGGCCTACGGCCTCCGCAATCCCTGGCGGATGACCTTCGACCGCGCGAGCGGCGACCTCTGGGTGGGCGACGTCGGCTGGGAGAAGTGGGAGCTCATTTTTCGAGTGGAACGCGGCGGCAATTACGGCTGGAGCCTCGCCGAGGGACCTCAGCCGGTCAACGTCGACGACGCGCGCGGCCCTTCCCCGATCACGCCGCCGCTCCACGCGATCCCCCACCCCGAAGGACAGTCCATCACCGGCGGCTTCGTCTACCGCGGCCGGCAGTTCCCGGAGCTCCGCGGCTCGTATGTCTACGGCGACTGGGAGACGCGGCGCATCTGGGCGAACGCCTGGGACGGCAAGGCGCTCGGCGATCGACGGACCCTCGCGGTGACGGACGAACGCATCGTCGGCTGGGCCGAAGACGCCGACGGCGACCTGCTCTACCTCGATTACGAAGGGGGCGGCGTCCACCGCCTCGAGAAGAACGACGCGTCGGCCGCCGCCGCGCGCTTCCCTAGGACCTTGAGCGGGACCGGCCTGTTCTCCGACACGGGCTCCCAGCTGCCGGCGCCGGGGGTGCTGCCCTACGAGATCAACGCGCCCATGTGGTCCGACGGCGCCGACGCCCGGCGCTACCTCGCGGTCCCGGGCGATGCCCGGATCGAAGGCTCAGAGGAGGAATGGAAGTGGCCGGCGAACAGCGTGCTGGCGAAGACGCTCGCGATCGGGGGCCGCCGGGTCGAGACGCAGATCCTCCACTTCGACGGCAGCCGCTGGAACGCCTACGCGTACCTGTGGAACGAGGCGCAGACCGACGCCGACCTGGTGCCTCCCGCGGGCGCGACGGCGACCGCCGCCGTCGGCGGGCGCCAGACCCGCTGGGTCGTGCAGTCCCGCACCGCCTGCATGACGTGTCACAACCGCTGGCCCGGCTTCGCCCTGACCATGGACACGCTCCAGCTGAAGCGTCGGGCGAGTTATCCCGGGGCGTCGGACGAGCAGATCCGGACCCTTCGCCACCTCGGGCTCTTCCCGCCCGTCGAGCCGGCGCGGCGCCGCCCGCTCGTCGATCCCTACGACCGGGGGCAGCCCCTCGAGGAACGGGCGCGCTCGTATCTGCACGTCAACTGCTCCCACTGCCACCGCTTCGGCGCGGGCGGCGCGGCGCTGATCAACTTCCTGCGCTACGTCCCGAACTGGCAGCGTCGGGGAGGCTCTGACTACATCAACGTCCGGCCGAAGCTCGGGACCTTCGATCTCGAGTCGCCGTACGTCGTCTGCGGCGGAGACCCGGGGCGCTCGGTGCTGCTCTACCGCGTCTCGAAACTGGGCCGCGGCCGGATGCCCCACCTGGGGTCCGAGGTCGTGGACCGGGCGGGCGTGACGATGCTGGCCCGCTGGATCGAGGGCCTGCCCGCGCCGCCCGACCCGCGGTCGGCCGCTGCCGCGGCGTCGCCGACGACCGGAGCGCTCGACGCGCTCCAGACGCTGGGACGACTGGACCGTTCGACGCGAGGCGACCTTGTCGAGCGCGGACTGGCTCATCCGAACCCGCTGGTCCGAGATCTCTTCGAACCCTTCGCGCCTCCGGGCACGGCGAAGAAGCGACTCGGCACCAGCGTCGATCCGCAGGTGATCCTCGCCCTCCGGGGGAACGCCGAGAAGGGCCGGCAGATGATCGTCGAATCGGGACTCCAGTGCCGCGCCTGCCACCGCTTCGGGAGCGGCGACGAAAAGCTGGGGCCCGACCTGGGAAAGATCGGGGCGAAATACGAGCGACGGAAGCTCCTCGAATCGATCCTGGACCCCTCCAAAGAGATCGAACCGAAGTTCGCCGCCGTGCTGATCCAGACCGGCGACGGCGCCGTCTACAGCGGCGTCGTCGTGGAGCGAACACCCGAGCGGCTCGTGCTCCGGGACGCCGACAAGACGATCCCTCTCGCCGCCGCGTCGATCCAGAAGATGGTCGTCCAGCAGAAGTCGATGATGCCGGACTTCCTGCTGCAGGACCTCAGCGCGGAGGAAGCCGCCGACCTGCTGGAGTACCTCTCGTCGCTGAAGTGATCAGTCCTTCGAGACGTAATCCACGACGAGCACCTTGTCCAGGATCGGCCCGAGCTGCGCGCCGAACTCCTTGTGCGCAGGATGCGGGAGGTAGGCGTCCCGGCCCGCGGCGTCGCGGAACGTCAGCAGGAAGCAGTGCGTGAAGCCCTGCGCGTGGTTCTCGGGGCTGACGTTCGTCCCCCACTCGAAGTCCTGGATCTGCGGAATCTTCGCCTTGAGGTCGCGGAACTTCGCCTCGATGGCCTGGACCTTCTCGGAGGAGGTGCCGTCCTTGAACTTGAAGAGCACGACGTGGCGCACGACGCCGCGCGAGCTCCCGCCGCAGCAGTCGCCGCCGCCGCTCGTGCTGCAGCCCGCCGCCACCGCCGTCAGGATCCCCAGCACCACCAGCAGACTCCGTCGAGCAATCATGGATTCTCCTTGGTTGATTCTTCTTCAGCAATACGGGTCTCGAGCGGCCGCAGTTGTCGGTCTCAGCGGATCTGGTCTAGCACCCAGGAGACGCGCGGCGACACGCGCTCCTTCCATGGCTTCAGCGCGGCGGGGTCCGCCGCCAGCGCCGCCTGGAGGCGCTCCCGGCATTGCTGCAGCACGTCCTCGCGGGACGACCCCCTCAGGAAGAGCTCGTGGGCCCGGGCGACCGCCTGGCCCGCCTTGATGCGGGCCGAGAGCTGCGGGTCCGCCCCCGCGCGCGGGAGCAGGCCCTCCAGCTCCTCCACGACCGCCGCGTAGCCGTCCGGCCGCGCGTCCGTGAGGATGGACGCGCCGTCGAGCCGCGCCAGACAGGCGTCCACGGCCCGGGGCGCGTCCCGTTCGGGAAGGCTCCGCCGGACGAGCGCCACGCGGGTCTCCAGGGCGGCCAGTTCCTCCCGCTGCCAACGGACGAAGTCGTCGGCCTTCGCCTGCGCGACCCGCTCGCGCGCGCGCTTCGCCGCCGCCGCGAAGGCCCCCTCCGCCTTCGACACGGCGGACCAGCGCGCGTCGAGCTCGCCGCCCGGATCCTTCACGGCCGCCGCCAGGCGCTCCAGCAGCAGCCCCTCGGCGGCGCGGAAGAAGGCGAAGCCGTGACGCAGCGCCTCGTCCGCCACGTCGTCTTCCCCGCCGGGCGTCTCCAGGACCTTCAGCAGCTTCTCCGCCCAAAGCAGCGCCGGGTCGACCTTCGAAGCCAGGAGCCGCTCGGGCGGCACCAAGTAGCGGAGGAAGCGCTCGATCGTCTTTGCGGCGTCCGACCGCACCCGATCGGGCGCGAACGACGCCAGGTCGCGGCGCAGGTCCTCGAGCATGCCTTCCTGCCAGCGAAGGAACGAGGACTCCACATCGTCCTTGAGCAGGTCGAGGGCCTTGGCCTGGGCGGGCAGAGCGGCCCGGGCCTGGTCGATCTCGGCAAGCGCCGGCCGGAAGGAGCGCTCGGCGATCCGTTTCGATACGGAGGCCTTGAGCGCCGTCAGGCGGCCCCGCTCGGCGTCGTCGAGGCGCGCGGCCTCGACGTCCTTGCGGACTCGCGCGAGCTCCGCGCGGGACTTCTCGAGCAGCGGCCCCGCCTTGGACAATCCGAGCTCGCTCGACGCCTGGTACCAGCGCACCGCTTCCCCGAGCCACTTGAGGCGCTCGTCGCCGTCGGCCGTCGCCCGCGCGAGCTGCGCGCTGCAGTCGCCCGCCAGGCGGCGCGGCTCGAACTCGCGGTCCTCGAGGCCCGCGCCGACGCGCACCCGGAGGACGCCTTCCTTGTCGGCCTTCGCCTTGACGAGCTCCTCGCAGACCTTGATCGCCTCGGCGAAGGCGCCGCGGGACGCCTGCTCGGCCGCCTTGCGGTAGCTCTCGACGAGCTGCTCGCCGCTCTGGGCGCGCAGGAGGAGGAGGACCGCGACGGCCGCCGCGCTAGAAATCATGCCGGTACCCGATGGAGAAGTTCGTCGTCGGGCCGAAGAGCTCGACGCCCAGGTCGAAGGCCCGGACCTTGTTGTCGGTCACCCACTGGAGGCTGCCGCCCAGCGTGGCGATCTCGTAGCGGCCCTTCTTGGCGTCGATCGAGAGGATGTTCTGGCCGATCGCGGGCGGCGGCTTGAGGTTGCCCCAGGGCGCGTTGTAGATGCGGAAGCCGGCGCGCGGCAGCAGGCTCACGGTCTGGCTCACCCGCAGGTAGTACTCGGCGCCGAAGGACCAGTTTGCGGAGTTGCTGAAGTTGCGGCCCGCGCCGGTCTGGTCGTTCTCGGTCGCGGCGTCCCAGAAGATGAACTGGACGTCCGCCGTGAGGCGCAGGTCCATCTTGTCGAGGAACTTGACGCAGAAGCCCAGGTTCAGCATCGCCGGCCAGTCCCAGACCGGGAAGAACTGGTCGTCGATCTTGAAGTTGTAGTGGATCGCCGACTGGTAGGCGACGCCGAAGTCGACGGAGAAGTCCTTCTGGTTCGTGAAGATGCCGACGAGAAGGCCCGCGCCGTAGCCGAACGCGGTCTCGTTGTCGCGGCGGTCGAGCGCGCCGGCGTCGTCGTTCTCTTCGTACTGGGTGTAGCCCAGGTCGAGCCCGACGCCGGCGGCCACGGAGTGGAAGAGGCCGCTCTCCTGCGGCCGCCACTCCGCCGCGAAGGCGGCGCGGAAGCGCGTGAACTGCTGCTCGGTCTGGACCCGGACGGCGCCGTTGAGGTACGTCAGGCGGTTCTGGAAGGGGCGCACCACCGCGATGCCGAATTCCACGGCCCAGTGGTCGTCCGACGAGATCGGGGTCGTGAAGCCCAGGAACGACGGGACGATCGGCGGCTCCAGCAGGCCGTACTGCGCCTTGCCCACGGTGCCCAGGCTCGTGCCCGTATCCTTGAGCTCGAACTGCGTGAACGTCTGGTAGTCGATGGCCAGGCGCGACGGGGCGCCCGCGATGCCGGCGGGATTGAGCCAGATCGAGACCGGGTCCTCGTCAAACGATGTGTAGCTTCCGCCCATGCCCTTGGCCCGGCTGCCCACCTGGAAGTCCTGGGCCCATGCGGGCGCCGACGACAGCACCAGGAAGACGCCCACGGCCCATGCGTTTTTCATCGTGTCCTCAATCAATCGCGACGTGAAGATCCTGCAGTGTTCCCCATACTCTCAACACCGCGCCGTGCCGCAGCCGCTCCTCGGGCACCGTGACCGAGCCCGAGGAGCCGCCGCGCGAAAATTGCAGCACCACGCTCCCCACCGGGAGGCCGCCGATGCGCGCCGGCGTCGCGTCTTCCTGCCGCGACGCGTCCCTCTCGATCGCGCGCTCGTCGATCCGGAGCCGGAACGTCGCCCACGGATGCACGTCGACCGCCAGCGTGAAGGTCCCCTTCCAGGCGAGCAGCTGCTTCAGCAGCATCTCGGCCTCCGAGACGTCGTGCCCGGCCACGCCGAGCGCATCGCGCCGCGCATCGACGGAGCGCGCGAAGGCCAGGTCGGCGAGAAGCAGGCGCGCCCGGCTCCGCGTCGACTCGTCCAGCCACTCGGGCCGCGGCGTCCCCCCGCCGTGGAGGCTCCGAGCGGCGGCCTCGCGGGTCTGTACGAAGTCGATCCACCACGGCCCGAGGCCCTGCCGCGCCGTCGGCACGAGCGGCGCTTCGGCGGAGCCGAGCAGCGCGACGAGCGGCGCGAGCGTCTCTTCCGACGGATTCTTCAGGAAGCGGTCGCGGACCCGGGACGCTTCCTCCCAGCGGATGGCCGGGATGGATCCCGGCGCCTCGGAGGCGCCGCGGCCCCAGAGCAGCAGCGCTGCCGCGAGCGCCAGTCCCGCCACGACGGCCGGGACGATCGACCAGCGGTGCTTCCGGGCCTTGCGGCCCATCCGGTCGAGGAACCAGTAGGCCGAGTGCTGCGGGAGCGCCACCTGCTCGCCCTTCAGGAAGCGGTCGAGGTCGGCGACGAGTTCCCCCGCGGTCTGGTAGCGGTGCCGGCGGTCCTTCTGGAGGCACTTCATCGCGATGACCTCGAGGTCGCGCGGCACGTCGACGTTCCCCGCGGTCCCGGCCGCCACCTGCGCCACGCGGCTTCCGACGACGTGGCGCGGCCAGGTCGCCTCGTCGGTGACGATCATCGAGAGGAGCCGGTGGAGGTTCTCGTGCTCGAAGGGCGCCCGACCGGTGAGCATCTCGTAGAGGATCACGCCGATCGCCCAGATGTCCGTGCGTCCGTCCATCTCGCGGCTGCGTCCCTCGGCCTGCTCGGGCGCCATGTACTTCGGGGTGCCTTTCACGAAGCCCGAGACCGAGGTCTGCCCCGCCTTGAGCTCCTTGGCCAGTCCGAAGTCCACGATGTAGGCGCGGCCCGACGAGTCGAGCATCACGTTGGCGGGCTTGAGGTCCCGGTGGATCAGCGGGGGCGTCAGGCCGTGCGCATAGGCCATCGCGGCGGCGATGTCGCGCAGGAGGCCGACGTAGCGCTGCGGGTTGCTGTAGAACTGGCTTTCCTGGCTCCTTCCCTTCGTCCCGTGGATCACCTCGTGGAGCGAAGGACCGTCGATGTAGAACTGGCTCATGTAGTAGCGGTCGCCGATCTGCCCCAGCTCGTAGACGCGGGCGATGTTGGGGTGATTCAGCTTCACCGCGAGGCGCGCCTCCGCCATGAAGGCGTTCACCAGCTCCTGCCGGTCCTCCGCCTCCGAGAGCGCGATCTCATCCGTCTTGATGAACTTGAGCGCGACCCACTGATGGAGCAGCGTGTCCCAGGCCTTGTGCACGACGGCCATGCCGCCGGAGCCGAGGACCTTCACCAGGACGTACTTGCCGAAGCGGTTCCGCTCCGAGCGGCCGGCTTCCTCGGCCTCCGCGGGGACGTCTTCGCCGCCGGGCGCGGGATGGGCCGGCACCGTCGGGGCCTGGCTCGGGGACGGGAACGCGATGGTCCCCGTCGGACCCGTCGGAGCGATCGCCGTCGACGGGAACGCGATGGTGCCGGTGGGGCCGGTCTGCGCGGAAGTCGACTCCGGCGGCAGCGCGATGGTGCCGGTCGGTCCGGTCGCCGTCTCTGACGGAAACGCGTTCGTGATGGACGGAGGCGGCCCGTCGCTCAGCTCCCGCAGGGCTTCCGCGCGGACCCAGCCGCGGCGGACGAGCTCGGCCGCGAGGTCCGGCGCAGCAGAGCGGGACAGGTCCTCGACGAGGGCGTCCAGCTGCTGCGTCGTGATCAGTCCGGCGCCGACGCAGGATCGACCCAGGCGCAGCTGATCGGGCGGTAGGGTGGCCATAAGACCGGCGGATTTTATGCTCGACACGCTGCAATGGACAAGGATTTAGAACGTCGAATGAGGGGATTCCTGACGCCAGGGGGCTGGACGATCAGGGTTTCCCTTAATATACTTTGCGCTTTCCCAGAGTTTTGAACGGACGTTCGGAAGGGACGGAAGTCCGATGAGGATCCCGGGGGCCGCCAAGGCCGCACTTTCTCTGGTGTTGTTATCCGTGGCGCTCCTCTCTCCGGTCCTGAGCCAGAGCCCGCCCGTCCCGAGTGCCGTCGAGTCGACGGGCTTCGCGCCGTTCACGGCGACGTTCCAGCCCAACATCACGAGCGGCTCGCTCTACCAGTGGCAGTTCAACTACGTGGCGGGCGGCGACTTCGTGCCGGATTACAGCAGCGAAGCGCCCACGGATGTGAGCTTCACGTACCAGCGCAAAGGCGACTACGTGGCCCGGGTGCGCATCTACGACACCGACAGCGGATTGCCGGCCGACTACGACGTCCCCATCACCGTTTATCCTCCCCCGGTCCCGCCGAAAGTGAGCATCGTGGGGAGCGACCCGCATTACGCCGGCGTCGGCGTGCCGGCGACGTTCTCCGCGACCGCGATCGTTTCGCCGGGCCTCGTGATCGCGAGCTACCACTGGGAATTCCTCGGGGATGGAACCACCACGGCGACCACCCCTGGAGGCCCGACGTCGTCGGCAAGCTTCACCTACGCCGCCACGGGAACCTACACCGTCAAGGTGACGGCCATCGACAGTTTCGGCCTCGCCGGCTTCGCGACCTTCACCGTCCAGGTGATTCATCCCCCAACGGTCACCGTCACCGGAGGCAGCGCCGGCGGCGGAGGGAAGGAACTATTGGCTTCCATCAAGCGGGGCACGGCCACGACGCCGACCAACGGCGTCGCCTTCCGCGACCTCCCCTTCACCATGACCGCCACGGCGACGGCGGATGCCGGCCGCTCCATCGCCGAGTATCGCTGGGACTTCGACGGCGACGGGGTTATCGATCTCGTCCAACCGAGCAGCGCGGCGACCGATACGCAGTCCTTCACCTATCCCCTCGCCGGAGTCTTCACCGCGCGCGTCACCGTGGTGGACGATGCGGGCATTCCGGGCACGGTCACGTACGGGCTCCGGGTCTTCCTGGTCGAGCTCAGGGTGGATGCCGCGTTCGCGGGGAGCCCCTCCACGTTCACCGCGACGACCTATCAGGACCCTGCCGCGTCGGTGACGGGCTATGACTGGGTCTTCGGAGACGGAACGACGTCCTCGACGGGGCCCGCCGGAAACCCGACGACGCACGTTTTCACCACCTCCTCATGGTTCGTAGCCACCGTCACGGCGCATTTCAGCGACGGCAGTTCGGACACCTCTCCGATCGCCGTCTTCGGGACGCAACGGACCATTCTCGCGGACGACTTCCCGCCGACGATCGCGTCGCTCTCGATCGCCGCCCACGTCAACGCCCCGGCCGACCTGACGACTCGCGTCGGACGGGAACTGACCTTCTCGGCGCTGGCGTATGCGGGATCGGGCCCGAACGGCAACGCCGCCCTCACGCAGGTGGCCTGGGACTTCGACGGCGACGGGATCCGGGATTACATCGAGGACTTCACGGCGGCCAAGCTGCTGCAGGCGACGAGCACCACGACCTATCAATACCAGTACCCCGGCGTCTACACCGTGAAGGTCGTGGCCGGGACCACGTACGGACAGACGGTTTCGGGTGTCTTCCACGTCACCGTGGCGCAGGGGACACCGCCCGTCGAAGCCTGGATGGTGCAGCCCAGGAATGGGAAAGTCGTCGGCGGGAACCACGTCACGCTCAGCGCGCGGGGCTCGCCCGGCAATCAGATCGCGTCGATCACGTTCCAGTATCGGCTCCAGGGAACGACGACCTGGAAGACGATCGCCAAGGTCGTCCCGCCGCCGGCAACCGCGCTGAGCACGCCCTGGAATACCCGCCTGCTGCCGCGCGGGAACTACGACCTCCAGGCGGTGGTCGCCGGGCTGAGCGGATCTACGGCCGCGTCGTGGACCATCCAGCCCGTCACCGTCCGGGTGGATCCGTCGGCGACGGCGGACGAGGATGAAACGGCGGACGACAGCGGGATCCCTCAAGTGCGGATCCATGTGGTGGATCCCAATCGAGGAGACCGCAGCGAAATCTCCCAGGATACCCGCATCGAGTTTCCTCCCCACTCGACCACGGCGACGGGATCCAGTTATGCCCGCTGCCGGATCGAGCGGCTCGCGGCAGATCCTCATCCGGTCGAGACCCGCTTCCAGGGAATCATCTTCGTCCCAGGCCTCTTCCGGAGACTCGACCTGGGATCCGACGCGCTCACCTCGCCGGCCCGGCTCAGCCTGTACGTCCCGCCTGCCAACGTGGACCAGGCGCTGGCCCAGGCGTCGCTCAACCGTGCGTCCGCCAAAGACCTGGACTTGACGATCTTCCGCTTCGACGATGTGACGACTCACTCCTGGGTACCGCTCTTCGCGCACGTGCGCCAGCCCAGCGAGGAACTGGTGCGCGCGTCGACGGTGGCGATGGGCGACCTGGGCGTCGGCTTCAGCGCCGACGCGGTGGCGAGTCGTGAAGCGGCCGGCTCGGGCTCTTGGGCCGGCTGCGGCGCCCTCGGGGTCGACGGGCTCCTGCTGGCCCTGCTCCTCGCGCAGCTCCGACGGCGCGCGAAGGGTTCGGACGTCCGATGAAGACGCGGGCGACGAGGCTCGTGCTCGCTCTCTTGCTGCTGACCCTGGCAATCCTCTCTCCGGCCCTGAGTCAAAGCCCGCCGGTGCCCACGGCGAGTCCGTCGGTCGGTTTCGCCCCGTTCACGGCGAGCTTCCAGCCCAACATCAACAGCGGTTCGCTTTACCAGTGGCAGTTCAACTACGAGGCCGGGGCCGAGTTCGTCCCCGATTACACGAGCGAGACGCCCACCTCAATCAATTTCACTTACCAGCGCAAAGGCGACTATGTGACCCGGGTGCGGATCTTCGACACGGCCAGCGGCCTCCCCACCGACTACGATGTGCCCATCACCGTCTATCCGCCCCCGGTGCCGCCCAAGGTGAGCATCGTCGGGAGCGACCCTCACTATGCCGGGACCGGGGTGCCGGCGACGTTTTCCGCGAAGGCGCTGGCGTCCCCCGGGTTGACAATCGCGAGCTACCACTGGGAGTTCCTGGGCGCGAGCGGGACCGAGATCGCGACGGCAGGCGGGCCCACGTCCTCCGCTACGTTCACCTACGCCGCGACGGGGACCTACACCGTCAAGGTCACCGCCATCGACATCTACGGACTCGCGGGCTTCGCCACGTTCACGACCCAGGTCATCCTGCCCCCGACGGTGGGGGTGTACCCGGGGACCAAGGACCCCAACTACTATGCGGCGCGAGGTCAGCCGTACAGCCTCTGGGCCACCGCGACTGCGGACAGCGGAAGGACCATCGTAGAATACGATTGGGACTTCGACGGCGACGGCGTCATCGACCTGGTCCAGCCAGGCAGCGGCGGCAATTACCAATCATTCACCTTCCCGCTTTCCCAGGTCTACCTCGCGAGAGTGACGGCAATCGACGATGTCGGGATTCCGGGAACGGCCACTCTGGCGGTGCCGGTGTACCTCCTGCTCGAAAGCGCCGGCAGCAGCGATCGGCCCACGCGAACCATTCCGTATCCCCTGGTCGCGACCACCTACTTCCCTCCCGCGCCCGGCCCGACCGTGCTCAGCTACACCTGGGACTTCGGAGACGGAACGACGGCGAACACCGGACCTGCCGGGAATACGATCTCGCATGCCTGGGATGACGCCGGCACCCATTTCCTCCGGGTGACGGCGCATCTCAGCGACGGCTCGGCGATCACGTCCCCGGAGTTCACGGTCCACGTGCTCAACCTTTATCCCTTTGAGACCGTCCCCTTGCCGATCGCCTCCCTCGTGACCCCCGCAAGCGTGGCCCCGCCGGCGGACACGAGCGTCCGCGTCGGACACCCGACGAGTTTCTCGGCGCTCGCCTACGCGGGTTCGGGGCCGAACGGCAACGCGGCGCTCACCCAGGTGGCCTGGGATTTCGACGGCGACGGCATTCGCGACTACATCGAAGACTTCACGGCCGCCAAGCTGCTCCAGGCCACGAGCACGGCGACGTATCAGTACCAGTATCCGGGGGTCTACACCGTAAAAGTCGTCGCGGGCACCACCTACGGCCAGACGTTGTCGGGCGTCTTCAAGGTCACGGTGACCCAAGGCACGCCGCCCGTCGACTGCTGGCTGGTGCAGCCGGCCGACGGAAAAACGGTCGGCGGGAACCACGTCACGTTGAGCGCCCGAGGTTCCCCCGCCAATAACATTTCCTCGCTGACGTTCCAGTACCGCGCAAAGGGAGCGTCCGCGTGGAAGACCATCGCGAAAGTCGTCCCTCCCCCGGCCAGCGCCCTGAGCACCGCGTGGAACGCCAAGGCCCTCCCGAAAGGGACGTACGAACTCCAGGCGGTCGTCGCCGGCGTGGACGGGTCGTCGTCCGCGTCCTGGTCCATCCAGCCCGTGACCGTCAAGATCGACCCCAACGTCGCTTCCGACGACGACGAGACGGCCGACGACAACGGGATCCCGCTGGTCCGGATCCAGACGGTGGACCCCAACCGGGTGGATCGAAGCGAAATCTCCCAGGACACCCGCATCGAGTTCCCCCCGCATTCCACCACCGCGACGGGCAGCAACTATGCCCGCTTCCGCATCGAGCGGATCGGAGCGGACCCGCACCCGGTCGAGACGCGCTTCCAGGGGATCGTGTTCGTGCCGGGCCTGTTCCGGCGGCTCGACCTGGGATCGGACTCGCTGACGTCGTCCGCCCGGGTCTGCTTCTACGTCCCCAATGCCAGCGTGGATCAGGCGCTGGCGGAAGCGTCCATCAACCGCGCGTCGGCGAAGGACCTGGACCTCACGATCTACCGCTTCGACGACGTCGAGACGCATTCCTGGGTCCCGCTCTTCTCCCACGTCCGCCAGCCGAGCGAGGCTCTGGTGCGAGCCTCGATGGTGGCGATGGGCGACTTGGGCGTGGGCTTCCAGCCCTCGGCGCTGCTGGGCCGCGAGGCCGCGAACTCGGGAGGGTCGTGGTCGGGCTGCGGCGCACTTGGCCTCGACGGGCTCCTGCTCGTCCTGCTCCTCTCTCGAGTCCTGAACGCACGTTCGAAAGGGATGGACGTTCGATGAAGATCCCGCCGGCGAGGCTCGCCCTTGCGTTGGTCCTATTGTCCTTGGCGATCCTTTCTCCCGCCCTGAGCCAGAGTCCGCCGGTCCCGAGCGCCGTCGCGCCGACGGGGTTTGCGCCGTTCACGGCCGCCTTCCAGCCCAACATCACGAGCGGGTCGCTGTATCAGTGGCAGTTCAATTACATCGCCGGCGGCGACTTCATCCCGGACTTCACGAGCGAGTCGCCCTCCGACGTGAGCTTCACCTACCAGCGCGAGGGCGACTACGTCGCGCGGGTCCGGATCTTCGCCACGAACACCGGGGCGCCGACCGACTACGACGTGCCCATCACCGTTTACCCGCCCCCCGTCCCTCCGACGGTAAACATCGTCGGGAGCGACCCGCGCAACGTGTGCGTCGGCGTGCCGACGACGTTCTCGGCGACGGCCGTCGCGTCACCCGGACTCGTCATCGTCAGCTATCAGTGGGAGTTCCAGGGAGACGGAGTCGCCGAGGTGACGACCCCCGGGGGTCCGACTTCCAACGCCACCTTCGTCTATCCCGTACGAGGCAACTACGCGGTCAAGGTCACGGCCGTCGACAGTTTCGGCCTGGCCGGCTTCGCGACGTTCCACGTGCAGGCCTTCCTGCCCCCGACGGCAACGGTGGCCCCCCTCATCGAAGGCGACACCTGGCCCATCCGCAATCAGGCGTTTAGCCTGAAGGCAACCGCGACGGCCGACCCGGGAAGAACCATCGTCGCGTATCGCTGGGATTTCAACGGCGACGGGGTCGTGGACAAGGTACAGGCAAGCAACGCCGCGTCGGACACCCAGTCCTTCACCTACCCGCTCGCCGGCCTCTATATGTTGAAGGTCACGGTGGTCGACGACATCGGTTCCACGGGAAGCGCGAGCCTCCCCGTGACGGTCTTTCAGCTCTTGGAGTCCGGGCCAAAGACCGTCCAGCCGGGGATCCCGGCGACGTTTTCCGTAACGCGGTTCTTCCCTGCCGGAATCTTAGCGACCAGCTACCTCTGGGACTGGGGGGACGGAACGACGACAGCGACGGGACCGGCAGGATTGTCGGCCTCCCACGCCTACACCGGTAAGTGGTTTATGGCCAGGGTGACGGCGACCCTGAGCAACGGCACGTCGACATCGTCTCCATATGTCTTGGTCGGTGTCGAGTTCACGGGTTCGGGGCCGGCCTACCCTGCGGGGATCGCCTCTTTTACCCATCCGTCGTCGCTGACAGTTCCTGCCGCAGCGACGGTCCGGGTCGGACACGTGGCGAACTTCTCGGTGTCCGCGTATGCGGGATCGAGCGCGCATGAGAACGCGACGATCACCCAGGTCGCGTGGGACTTTGATGGCGACGGCTTCCGCGACTACGTCGAGGACTTCACGGCGCTCAATCAACTGAGTGCCAACAGCGCCGGCCAATACCAATACCAGTACCCTGGCATCTACACCGTCAAGGTCGCGGCGGGAACCAGCTACGGCGAGACCGTGACGGCGTCCTTCCGAGTCACGGTGACGCAGGGGACGCCCCCCGTGGAAGTCTGGATGGTGCAACCGGCGAACGGACGGGTCGTCGGCGGAAACCACGTGACGCTCAGCGCCCGTGGATCCCCCGCGAACAACATCGCGTCCGTCACCTTCCAGTACCGGCGCTCGGGAACGACGGCCTGGACGACGATTGCCAAGGTGGTTCCGCCGCCGGCGACCGCCCTCAGCACCCCCTGGAACTCCAAGAAGGTCGCGCCGGGCTCCTACGACCTTCAGGCCGTGGTCGTCGGCACCAATGGATCCACGTCGACGTCCTGGCCGATCCAGTCGGTTACCGTGAAGGTGGATCCTCTTCTGGTCTCCGACGACGACGAAACGGCGGATGACGACGGGATTCCCCAGGTGCTGATCCATACGGTCGAGCCCAACCGCCCGGATCGCGCCGAAATCTCCCAGGACACCCGCATTGAGTTCACGGCGCACTCGACCCCGGGCTCGAACTACGCGAGATGCCGCATCGAGCGGCAGGGCGAGGATCCCCATCCGGTCGAGACTCGCTTCCAGGGGATCACGTTCGTGCCGGGCTTCTTCCGGAAGCTCGACCTGGGATCCGACGTGCTGACGTCGCCCGCGAGGCTCTGCCTTTACGTGCCGACCCTCAGCGTCGAGCAGGCTCTGGCGAGCGCCGGCGTCAGTCGCGCGGCGGCGAAGAGCGTCGAGCTGACGATCTTCCGTTTCGACGACGTGGACACGCATTCCTGGGTGCCGCTGATGTCCCACGTCCGCCAGCCCGCCGAGGACCTGGTCCGCGCCTCGACGATGGCGATGGGCGACGTCGGCGTCGGCTTCTTCGCCACGTCGTCGAGCCGTCAGGCGACCGGCTCCGGGAGTTCGTGGTCGGGCTGCGGCGCGCTGGGCCTCGACGGGCTCCTGCTCGTCCTGCTGCTGGCAGGGCTCCGGCCTCGGCGATCCTAGAGCAGTTGCTCGACGGGAGCGAGGAGCCAGGCGATCGCCTCGTCGCGGTTCAGGAACACGCTCACGGGCAACCCCTTGTTCCGGGCGACCACGCTGGCGAACTGATCCCGGCCGATCTGCTCCCAGGTGCCGATCACGGAGACCTTCGCCAGCCCGCTGCTTACGGCCGCCCCCATGCTGCCGATCTTGTAGCGCTCGAGAGTCGTGGGGTAGTACTCCGCGAGCGTGGTGATGTCCACGAGGAGGCGAACGCATTTCCGGTCGATGCAGGCCCGGGCCGAGGCTTTCATCTGCTCGCCGAACTTCTCGATCGAATAGATTCCCAGGAACCTGGTTTCGACGAAGCCGTCGCCGTCCAGGACCTCGATTCGGGAATCGCCCCCCTCGGACATGGGCGCACTATACCGATAGTACAAACCGGTTCCAATGCAGAAACCTCGGCCGGCGGGACGGCGGGATTCTCTTATTTCCCCTTCCGCTTGGCGAGCATCGCCAGGTAGAGCTTCAGGGCATCGCCCTGGTTCAGCGTCGCCACCTGCAGGAACGCCATCGCCATCTCGTCCTCGGTCTGCTCGCCGAAGTGGACGCGCTTGGGCGGGTTCGACGGGTTCCTCGGATTGCTCGAGCTGTTGTCGTAGGTCCAGATCATGTTCAGCTCGGCCCCCTTGGGGAGCCGCACGATCTGCTTGTAGCGGTACTGCTCCTGCCAGTCGAAGTCCCAGTCCTTGATCCAGATCAGCGGGATCTCCTTCCCGTCCGCGGTCTTGGCCCAGACCCGGCACTCCTTCCCGAGGTAATGGGCGTGCGGGATGATCCCGACGAGGTCGACGTCGACGGGCAGGACCACCGAGTCCGTCACCTTGATGTCCTTCGCGCCTGCCGGCAGGTTGATCTTCCAGTCCGAGAGCGGCATCATCGCGACCATCCGTTGCGGACGCTCCTTCGCGAACCAGAGGCCGATCTGCGACTGCTCCTTCTCGGGCTTGCCCGTCGGACTGACGTGGAGCTGCAGCACGATGTCGGCGTTCTTCTTCACTTCCTTCCCCATGCCGTCGGGAAAGGGCTGCGAGACGCCGCCGGGGGCCCAGCCGCCCAGGCTGCCGCCCGACACGGCGCCCAGCCCGAGCCCCTGTCCGCGGAAGCCCGGCGCGGGATCCGCCTCGTCCTTGCGACGCGACTCGCCCGTGATGTCCAGGAAGAGGAGCGCGTGGTGGACGACGCGGGGGTTGCTCGGCCGGTACTGGATCGCGCGGACGTACTTGTCCTCGGTCAGGTTGAGCGGGACCGCGAAGGCGCGGTAGATGTCCCGCCCTTCCGCGGGCACCGTGTAGACCTCGGGCATCGTGACGACCAGGTCGGGCTCCCCGAAGGCCCAGCCTTCCAGGAACTTGGGCAGCGGCGGCAGGTCCTTCGCGTCGCCCTCGACGCAGCCCTGCTCGACCCACTTCTTCAGGGTCGCCACGTCCGCCGCCTTCATGCGCCGCTCGCCGACGAAGTCGCCGTGGCCGATCTCGGGCTTCCAGGGAGGCATCTGCTTCGACGTGATGGCGTCGACGATCTGCTTCCCGCGCTTCTTCACGTCGCCGTAGGCCAGGAGCGGGAACGGCGCCACCTCGCCGGGCCGGTGGCAGGACGAACAGTTGGCGAAGACGATCGGGGCGACGTCCTTGGTGAACGTGAGGGAGCTCTTCGTGTCCTGCGCGTCCGCGCCGAGCGCCAGCGCCAGGATCAGCGCCGCCATCGTCCGCATCGCATCCTCCTCGTCAGTCCGTCAGCGGGCATCCCGCGGCCTTCGTCTCCGCCACCGCGACCGGCCGCCCCTCGAGGACCGCCTCGATCGCGTCCCGCAGCTCGCGGGTCGTGGGCTTCAGGCGGTACTGCCCGGGCGCCAGATAGCGGTCGTCGATGCGCCCGCGGTAGCGCCGCTCGCCCGCCGCGTCGAGCAGCACGGCTTCCGGCGTCACGCGGACGCCGTACTGCCGGGACAGTACGCGTCCCGCATCCAGCCGTACCAGGGAATCGTACCCGTAGTCCGCCGCGTGGCGGGCGGCCGCCTCCAGGGTCTGGTGGAGGTCCGTGTAGACCATCGAAAACGTCACCCCGCGCGGCCGGTAGTCGGCGACGATCCGCTGGATCTCGGGGGCGAAGCCGTTGGCGATCGGGCAGTCCGAGGTGATGAAGAAGAGGACGCTGGCCCCGCCTTTCGGGGCTTCCGCCTTGGGGGTGGAGCAGCCGGCGAGCAGCGCGATCAGGAGGGCCGGCCGAATCATGATACCGGTGTAGACCGGCGAGGGGCGGGAAAGGTTCGCCTACATCTCGACGTCGGGGTTCTCGCGCATCTGGCGGTTGATCTCGCCCATGATCTCGATCTGGATCGACTTGGAGTAGTCGGACTTGGCTCCGCCGCCGTCGCCCTTCGCTTCGCGGGACACGCCGCGGGCCGCGTAAGCCTTCGCGTGGTTGGGGTTGAGCTCGATGGCCTTGCTGAAGTCTTCGATGGCTCCGTCGTGGTCGCCCTGGGACTGCCGGCGCAGGCCACGGTCCAGGAACGCGCCCTCATCCTTCGGACGGGACTTCGTGCCGCCCTCGGACTTCTTCCGCGACTTGGTCTCGCGCTCGGGCTTCGCCGCAATAGGCGCGGGAGGAGGAGGAGGCGGCGGGGGAGGCGGCGGGGCGACCGCCTTGGGGACAGGCTTGGCGCTGGAGACGCGCACGGGCGCGGCGGGGGGCGGTGCTTTCTGAACGATGGGCTTGAAGCCGACCTCGTCGTCCTTCTTCTTGAAGAGCTTGTCCCACAGCGCCATGGCACGCCCCTTTACGCCACCCGTCTCTTCGCCGACCCCGGTTGGCCAAAGTATATCGCGAGCCTTCCGGTTTGGAAGCGGAATTAGGCCGATCCTTATTTCCTCTTCTTCAGGAACTGCTCGAAGAAGGCCCAGGTCTCGTCGGTGGTCCGCTTGGTCTCCGCTTCGTCGTTCCACCAGCCATGGTTCGCGCCCAGAATGAGGTCCACGCGGCCGTAGACGCCTGCCTTCGTCAGTGCGTCCCCCATGGCGGTGGCCTGCGTCCAGGGAACGAGACCATCCTTCGTCCCCTGGATCAGCAGCATCGGAGCGTCGCCCTTGTTGACGTACGTGATCGGCGACGCCTTCTTGTAGAGCTCCAGCTTCTCCTGCCTGGAGCCGCCCAGGAAGTTGAGCAGGATCTTGCCGGTCACCTCGGGCCAGTCGGACGAGGTCAGGTCGGTCGGACCAAAGAAGGCCACGACCGCGTTCGCCTTGCTCGACTGATCGGGATTGCCGCCCTCCCCTTCGAGGCCGTCCTCCTTGTCCATAGTCCCCAGCAGCATCGACAGGTGGGCGCCGGCCGAGAAGCCGACCGCGCCGATGCGATCCTTGTCGATCTGGTACTTCTCGGCGTTCGCACGGAGATACCGGATGGCACACTTCACGTCCTCGATCTGGGCGGGGAAGACGTGCTTCGGGGCGAAGCGGTAGCCGACCGTCGCGGCGACGTAGCCGCGCTTGGCGAGTTCGCGGACCTGTGCGTCGTGCTGGTTCTTGTTCCCCTGATACCAGCCCCCGCCGTGGATCACGACAACGCAGGGCGTCGCTCCCGACAGCTCCTTGGGGCGGCCGATGTTGAGCTTCAGCGGCTCCCCGGCGCCCGTCCCGTACACGACGTCCTTCTCGAAGAGGATCTCATCCTGGGGCTCGGGGGCCGCGAAGAGCGGGCCCGCGAGGAGCAGCAGCGCGGCGAATCTCATCAGGTCCTCCCTTGCGGCCGTTCTCCGGCCAGCGTCATCCGGTGGGCAAAGTGCCGCCGGACGCGCAGCCAGTCCAGTCCCGCCCGCCGGGCGAGCGCCTCCATCTCGGCCACCGTGAAGGCCTTCCTCACGGACTGGGGGCCGTCATATTTTACATAGCGGTTCGCCCCGAGCGTGAAGAGTTTGATCCAGAACAGCGCGCGGCGGTTGCGGAGCAGGTCGTTCACGACGATGCCCCGGCGCGCGACCCGGTCGAACTCCCGCAGGACCGCGACGATCTGCTCGTCCGTCAGATGGTGGAAGAAGTGGGTGGTGATGACGTAGTCGACGCTGCGGTCGCGGAAGGGAAAGCGGTGGACGTCGCCTCGGATGCGCGGAAGGCCGCCGGCGAGCGCCAGGCTCCACTCCGAGAGGTCGAACGCGATGCATTTCAGGTGGGGATGCCGGCGCGACAGGTCGCGGGGAATGTCGGCCGCGCCGGCGGCTACGTCGAGGACCGTGACGGTCTCCTGGACATGCCGCAAGTGGTGGTCGATCGCCGCCGTCCCGCCCAGCCAGCGGTTGACGAACGCGAGGTAACCCGCGATCCGCTCCCGCTCTTCCGGCGGCGGCGTCTCGAGATCCAGCAGCTCCGGCTCCAGCGACCGCGTCTTCATCACACGACAAGACGGGCGAGATCCGAGAGCGTGAGGTCGCCTTCCCGGCGGGCGCCGGAGGAGATCTCGAGCAGCTTCGTGAACAGGTCGGGATGCTCCAGGAGGGACGTGACCACGCGGTCGGCGATCGACGGGTAGCGCGTCGCGCGGAGCATCCAGCGGCCCAGCCACTCCGAGCCTGCGCCCAGGCGCCGACGTTCCCGCTCGTACTCCTCCGGACGGCCCTTCGCGATGGCGTCCGCGGCCGCGCGCGCCGACAGGATCGCGAGCGACATCCCCTCCCCCGTGACCGGGTCGGGCGCCCCCGACGCGTCCCCCACCAGCAGCGTGTTCCCCGCCGCCACCGCGCCCACCCGGAGGCCCAGCGGCGCGACCGCCAGCACCGGCGTCGTGAACGACACCCCGCGGGTCCGCCCGCGCAGCACCTCGAGCGAGAGCAGCGTATGGAGCACGCGGTCCTCGCCGCTCGCGCCCGGCGGCAGCGCCTCGCGGCGGAGGAGGCAGGCCACCAGCGCCTCGTCGCCTTCCGACGGCGCCAGGTAGATCTCGCCGGCCTCGGTGAGCAGCACCTCCACGCGCTCCCGGTCGATCTCGAGGCCCCGCACGTGCGTGCTCAAGCCGACCCGCTCCTGCGAGGGCGGGGCGGCCGGGAATTCCGGGCGCCGGTGGAACTGCGAGCGGAGGCCGTCGGCGCCGACGACCCAGCGGGCCGGGAAGCGGTCGGGGTCGTAGTTCGTCCCCTCGAACGCCGTCACGCCAGGCGTCTCGGCGGCCGCGCGGAAGAGCTGCGCGTCGAAGCGCTCGCGCCGCACCACCACGCCCCGCCCCGACGGGAACTCCGCCTCCGCGGTGATCCCGGAGGGGGAGACGAAGCGCAGGCCGCGGACCGGCGCGCCGGGGACGTCCAGCCCCGCCTCGCGCAGCGCGGCCACGCCGTGGGGGAGCAGCCCTTCCCCGCAGGCCTTGGGTCGGGGGAAGCGGGCCTTGTCGACGAGCGCCACCCGCAGGCCGCGTCGCGCGAGCTCGCGGGCCGTCATGGATCCGGCCACGCTCCCGCCCGCCACGACCGCGTCCCAGGTCACCATCCCAGCAGCGCGAGCTCCGACGCGAAGCCCGGGCCCAGGGCGCAGAGAAGGCCGCGGTCGCCCGGGTGGGCGCGGCCGCTCTCGAGCAGGTCCGCGAGGATGAAGAGCACGGACGCGCTCGAGAGATTGCCGATGCGCGCCAGCGACCCGCGTGTCCACTGGAGCATCCGGTCGCTGAGGCCGAAGACGTCGCGGTAGGACTCGAGGATCCGGCGGCCGCCCGGGTGCAGCACCCAGTGGGCGATGTGTCCCATCGTCATCGAGTGACCGTCGAGGAAGCCCGTCACGACCGGCTTGAGCCGGTCCCGGACGAAGTCGGTGACCTCCTTCGAGAGCCGGAGCCGCATCCCGTCCGACGTGAACGCCCACCCCATCAGGTGCTGCGTCCCCTCGAAGAGCTGCGTGCGGGTGGCCAGCAGGCGCGGGCCGGGCCCCTCCGCGACGAGCGCGGCCGCCGCGCCGTCCCCGAAGAGCGCCGCGCCGATGATGTCGGTCGGGCTCGCCGCCTTCGTCGAGAAGACCTGGCCGCAGAGCTCGACGGACACGACCAGCGCCTTCTGGCCGGGGCTGCCGCGCAGCACGTCGGCCGCGCGGATCAGGGCCCCGGCGCCGCCGGCGCAGCCGAGCCCGAAGAGCGGCCAGCGGCGCGCATCGGGCCGCAGGCCCAGGCGCGGCGCAAGCAGCGCGTCGAGGCTCGGGGTCGCCAGCCCGGTCGTGGTGACCAGGTAGAAATGGTCGACCTGCTCGGGGCGTACTCCGGCCTTCTGGAGGCAGGCCTTCGCGGCGCGCTCGGCGAGGGCGAGGCCCTGCTCGATGAAGTCCCGGTTCCGCTGCTCGAAGTCCCGCTCCTGCAGGTAGTACTCGGGCGGAAACGCGGTGTGGCGCTGCTCGACACCGGCGTTCGCGAAGACCCGAAGGAGCTTCAGGAGGTCCTCCCGGCCGGCATGGACCCGGCGCAGGACCTCGAGGGCCTCCTCCTGCCGGACCACGTGGGGCGGGAGGGCCGTCGCGACAGCGGCGATGGAGGGCATACGGTCCATAATAATTGAAGTCGGGAGGTGGCGCTTCTGAATTCCCCAAGGGTAGGGGCGATTCCAATGGTGAATTCCCGGGCGGGCCCGTTAAGTTAGTAGAAGGTATAATGGTCAAGGGCGCGTCTAATATCCATCGGATCGTGAACGAAGGAGTAGGGTATATGAAGCGCTTCCTCGGGGGAGCAGTACTCCTGGCGCTCCTGGCCGCGCTGCCCGCGGCCGCGCAAGACAAGAAGTCGGACGACGTTCTACAGAAAAAGGACGGCGGCATCGTCGTCGGCCGCATCACCAAGCTCGACGCCGACTGGGTCGAGATCCTGGTGAACGGCGAGAAGGAGCCGCGCAAGGTCGCCCTCCGGGACCTCTACCCCTCCTCGGTCTATCGCATCCGCCTCGACCGCATCGACAAGAACAACGCCGAAGCCCGCATGGCCCTGGCCGAGTTCTGCATGGGCAACGGCCTGTATTTCCTGGCGACGCGGGAGTTCGACGAGGCGGCGCGCCTGGACAAGAATCTCGAGGAGAAGGCCAAGAAGCGCCGCGAGGAGGCGCACAGCGAGGACGCCCGCTCGCGCTTCGAGGACGCCAAGCGCCTGGCCTCGGAGAAGAAGTACGACGAGGCCAACAAGACCTGCCAGCTCCTGGTCGAGAAGTACTCCGACACGCCCTACTTCGACGAGGCCAAGAAGCTGATCGCCAAGGTCGCCGAGGACATCGCCAAGGAGAACGACGCGAAGAAGAAGCAGCTCGAGGACAAGAAGGAAGAGAAGGAGAAGAAGGTCGCCGCCCTCAAGGAGAACCAGGAGAAGGACCTGATCGCCAAGACGGCGGAGCTGATCGACGACGGCGGCAAGCTCTGGCTCGAGGGCCTCGAGGGCGAGATCAAGAACATCACCAAGGCCCAGAACGCCTGGAAGAGCGCCGAGGGGGCGCTGCTGACGGCGCACCGCAACGTCGAGTTCCTGCTCAAGTCGAACGACCTGGAGATGATCAAGCGCGCGAAGGACTTCGAGCGCCAGATCGACGCCCTGCTGGTGAAGGTCTACTTCCGCCTGGGCCGCATGTGGGCGGTCGAGCTCTCCTACCCCAACGCGCTCGAGTGGCTGAACAAGGCCATGAAGGTCCCGCACGACGAGCAGATGGACCGGCAGATCAACGAGCTGCTGGTGACCATCTCGCAGCTCAAGATGCGAGAGCGCGCGTCGGGCAAGGGGTACTAGAATTTGGTCGATAAGACTCCCTCGAAGGGCGGCGCACGCTGGAGGCGGTGGGTCGTTTTCGTCGCGCTTCTGCCACTGACCCTTCGGGGCATCGACGACATCATCAGCGGGCGAAACTTCCACCTGAAGGGGCTGCTGGGCATTGGGGCCTTCGCCGCTTTTGCGATCCTGTTCCTATTGCTGAATCGGATCGGGGACCGGCTTACGAGTAGCACCTCACCCCGTCCATGACCGGATAGGCGGCGACGCCGGTGCCCTTGGGGCCCCAGTAGTTCTTCCGCGCGGGCACCGAGACGATCCGCCACTCCGGGAGCACGACCGCCGTGAGGGCACCGCCGTGCACGCAGCCCGTGTCGACGCCCACCGCCCACTCGGAGACGAGCGGCCGGTCGAGCACCGTGTGGCCGAAGATGACCCGCTCCGGGCCCTTCCAGAAGTTCGTCCAGAAGCTCCAGCCCTCCGGGGCCTTCGACGGCCAGCAGCTCTTCGTCTCCGGCGGGCGGATGCACTGCCCGTGGAGCAGCATCGACTCGGGCTGCCCCTCGATCGGCCGCCCCGGCAGCACGCCCGCGTGGACGACGACCGCGTTCGCCTCCGGGATGCGGAGGTACAGCGGCAGCGACTCGAAGTAGCGGTAGTGGCTCTCGTCCAGCACGCGCCGGGTCTCGGCGTGGTCGGGGATCACGTCCGGCCGCGGCTTGCGGCGGTTGCGGAGGTGCTTCTCCTCGTGGTTGCCGAGGATGCACTCGTGGCGCATCGCGAGCTCGACGCATTCGCGCCGCTTGGGGCCGCGGTCGACGAGGTCGCCCGCGAAGATCACGCGATCGTTCACGGTGACCGCCAGGCTATCCAGAAGCTCCAGGGCTTCATCCTGGCAACCATGAAGATCGCCGATCACGATTGTCCGTTTGGGGGTGTCCATATCTCTGGGAGGTGGGGATGACCGCTCTCTCCACCCTCTTCAACCGGCGAGGGAGGAAAAAGTTCATCGAATTGTGAGGTTCCCTTGACGGAGTTTCTCCCAAGGCTGAAAATAGTCCCATGAGCAACGCCTACATCGTCTCCGCCGTCCGCACCCCGATCGGAAAGTTCCTCGGCGGGCTGGGCTCGTATCCCGCCCCGGCCCTCGGCGCCCTGGTGGTCCGCGAGGCCGTCCAGCGGGCCGAGGTCGTGCCCTCCGCCGTCGACGAGGTCTTCATGGGCTGCGTCCTGCAGGCGGGCCTGGGCCAGAACCCGGCCCGGCAGTCCGCGCTGCGCGGCGGCCTCCCCGAGGGCGTCGGCGCCGTCACGGTCAACAAGGTCTGCGGCTCCGGCCTCAAATCGATCATCTTCGGCGTCCAGGCCATCAAGACCGGCGACGCCGACATCGTCGTCGCGGGCGGCATGGAGAGCATGTCGAACGCGCCCTACCTGCTCCCCGACGCCCGCAAGGGCTCGCGCCTCGGCAACGGAAAGACGATCGACGTCCTGGTCCACGACGGCCTCTGGGACGTGTTCAATGACATCCACATGGGCAGCTGCTGCGAGCTCGTCACCGAGCGCTGGAAGCTCTCGCGGGCCGAGCTCGACGCCTTCTCGGCCGAGAGCCACCGCCGCGCGATCGCCGCCGCCAAGGCCGGCCGCTTCAAGGCGGAGACGCTCCCGGTCGTGATCCCCGCCGAGAAGAAGACCGTCGACGCCGACGAGGGTCCGCGGGAGGACTCCACGCCCGACAAGCTGGCGAAGCTCAAGCCCGCCTTCAAGACCGACGGCATCGTCACGGCCGGCAACGCCTCGCAGATCAGCGACGGCGCCGCGGCGGTCGTCCTGATGTCGGAGCGCGCCCTCAAGGAGAGCAAGGCCCAGCCGCTTGCGCGGGTCACCGGCTACGCGACCGCGGGCGTCGACCCCAAGTGGGTCCTCGTCTCGACGATCGACGCGGTCCGCAAGTTCGACGGGCGCAACCCCTGGAAGGCGGCCGACGCGGACCTCATCGAGATCAACGAAGCCTTCGCGGCGTCGACCATCGCGGGCATCCGCGACCTGAAGCTCGACCCGGAGAAGGTGAACCCGTACGGCGGCGGGATCGCGCTCGGCCACCCGATCGGCGCGAGCGGCGCCCGCATCGTCGTCACGCTGCTCCACGCCCTCGCCGACCGGAAGCTGCGTCGCGGCGTCGCGACGCTCTGCATGGGCGGCGGCAACGGACTCGCTCTGGGGGTCGAACGTCCATGAGCTTCACGCTGACGCCCGAGGAAGTGCTGATCCAGCAGACCGCTCGCGAGTTCGCCGACAAGGAACTCGCCCCGATCGCATCGTCGATCGACAAGCAGGGCGAGATCCCCCGCGCCGTGCTGGACAAGATGGCCACGCTCGGCTTCCTGGGCATGCTGACGCCCGAGACCTACGGCGGCGTCGGCCTCACGAACCTCGCGCTGGCGCTGGTGCAGCTCGAGATCAACCGGGCCTGCGCGTCGACGGGCGTGACGATGTCGGTCCACAACTCGCTCTGCCAGAGCCCGATCCTCAAGTTCGGGACCGAAGAGCAGAAGCAGAAGTACCTCCCCCGCCTCACCAAGGCCGAGTGGATCGGCGCCTACTCGCTCACCGAGCCCGTCAGCGGGACCGACGCGGCCGCCCTCATCACGACCGCGACCAAGCAGGGCGACGACTTCGTCATCAACGGCACCAAGAACTTCGTCACCAACGGCGGCTTCGCGGACCTCTTCATCCTCTTCGCCCGGACCGACACGCGCCCCGAGGCGAAGCAGACCGGGATCACCGCCTTCCTCGTCGAGCGCAGCTGGAAGGGCCTCACGGTGGGCAAGCCCGAGAAGAAGATGGGCATCCGCGGCTCCTCGACGACGACGCTGTTCTTCGACGGCTGCCGCGTTCCCGCCGCAAATGTCCTCGGAAAGGTCGGCGACGGCCTCAAGATCGCGCTCAGCACGCTCGACGGCGGCCGCATCGGCATCGCCTCGCAGGCGACCGGGATCGCGATGGCCTGCCTCGATGCGTCGATCAAGTACGCCAAGGAGCGGAAGCAGTTCGACCGCCCGATCGGCGACTTCCAGGCGATCCAGTGGAAGATCGCCGAGATGGCCACCGACATCGACGCGGCCAAGCTCCTGATCTACCGCGCGGCGCGGATGCGCGATTCGGGCGAGCCGCACACCAAGGAGGCGTCGATGGCGAAGCTCTTCGCCTCGACGATGGCGAACCGCCACGCCAACCAGGCCGTCCAGATCCACGGCGGCGTCGGCTACATCAAGGACTTCCCCGTGGAGCGCTACTTCCGCGATGCCAAGATCACGGAGATCTACGAGGGCACCAGCGAGGTCCAGCGCATCGTGGTGGCCCGCAGCCTCCTCAAGTAGCGTGGCACGCCTGTTGCTCCTCTCCCGGAAGCGCTAGAATTCGGGAAGGAGGACGGCGTGGATGCTCCCGTTTTGCCCACTGAGAAGAAACGTGCACAGTTCCCCTCCCTCAAGCGGGCCCTGGTCCTCACGCTCCGAACGACGCTCATCTGCTATGCCGTCATCCTGGTGCTGGCCATGATCTTCGAAAACCGCCTGATCTACTTCCCCTCCAAGGACGCCGTCGGGCCCAGTCCCGGCGAGGACGTCTGGCTCAACGCGTCCGACGGGGTGAAGATCCACGGCTGGTGGTTCCCCCACCCGAAGGCGAAGGCGACGATCCTCCACCTGCACGGCAACGCGGGCAACCTGGAGGACCGGCGGGATCTCGTCCGCAATCTCCAGCAGCTCGGCGTGAACGTCCTGGCGATCGACTTCCGCGGCTACGGGAAGAGCGACGGCAGCCCCGACGAGACCGGGATCTACGCCGATTCCCGCGCGGCCTACGACTGGCTCCTGACGAAGACGAGCGCGGACCGGATCGTCTTCCACGGCGAGTCTCTAGGCGGCGGCCCCGCCTGCGAACTGGCCGCCACCGTGCCCTGCGGCGGCCTCATCGTCCAGTCGGCGTTCACGTGCGCCCGGGACATGGCGCCGCGCGTGCTCCCCATCGTCCCGAAATGGATCGTCCGGACGAAGTACGACAACCTCGAGAAGGTCGCCCGCATCCCCTGCCGCAAGCTGTTCATCCACGGGCGACAGGACGAGATCGTTCCCTTCGAGATGGCCGAGCGGCTCTTCGCCGGCGCCGCGGAGCCCAAGGAGTGCGAGTGGTTCGCGACGTCCGGCCACAACGATCTCTGGATCAGCCACCCGAAGAAGTACTACTCGCGGGTGGCGACATTCCTCGAGCCGTTTGGGAAATGACCGCGAGCGAGAGCAGCGCCCCGATGTAGTTGTCGTGGATGAAGCGGCCGAAGAAGAGCGTCACGAAGATCGCCGCCGACGACCAGAGGAACACGGGGCCGTTGCCGGGGTCCTTCTTCAGGCTGCGGAACCCGTAAATCAGCAGGGGCGCCAGCGCGGCGGCCTGGAAGATCGAGAACGGAAAGTACGCCTCCGGCGACTTCGCCCAGCCCAGCGCCAGCACCAGGTTCGCGAAGCCCAACCCGCCGGCGCCGCGGATCTCGAAGGGATGCTTCCCCAGCCCCGACGGCGCCCCGAACAGGTCGTTGAGGAACGAAGACGGGTCGGCGACCAGGTACGGCATCGACGTGAACACGAGCGGCGCGAGGAGCAGCGCCAGGCAGAGCGCCCACTCGCGCCGGTGGGCATAGACGACGAAGGGCACGAACGGGAGCAGCAGCGTCTTCGTGGCGATGCCCAGCCCGAGCAGCAGGTGGCCGTAGCGGCGCTGGTCGTTCTCGTACGCCATCCAGGCGGCCGCCGCCCAGAACAGCATCGCCACGTCGTTGCGGCCTTCCACCACGAAGGGGCCCACCCAGGGATTGAGCACGACGAGCGCCGTGAGACCCACGCGCTGCGGGTGCTCCTTCAGGTAGTGCCAGACGATCCCCAGCAGCCCCGCGAAAAACGCCAGCACCACGATCCGCTGGTCGTAGAAGCGGGTCCCCAGGCTCTCCACCTTCTCGGGCGTCTTCCAGAGCACCGCCCGCGAGGCCATCTCGACCGGGACCGAGAAGTACAGCAGCAGCGGCGGGTAGACGAAGTGGTGGATCGCCGGATTCTTCTCCCAGTCCTTCCAGCGCGCCAGCGCCGTGTCGTGGAAGTCCTCCTTGTACGGATTCTTCTTCTGCCGGACCATCCGGATCGCTTCCTCGAACTGGACCACGGAGTCGTGGCACCAGGTCTCCGGGCCCGTCCAGTAGCGGTAGCGCATCTGGAGGCAGCAGGGCGCGAGCACCAGGAAGAGCGCCACGCCCCAGAGCGACCAGCGCTGCACGCGCGGCCAGACGAGCGCCGCGACGGCGAACGCGATCCCGATCGCGCGCGTGGTCCAGAAGGCGGCGGTCGAGTCGCCCGGCACGGCCTCCACCAGGGGCGAGGCGAGCGCCATCGCGCAGAGCAGCAGCGCCAGGCCGTTGAGCCGCGCCGCCGGGATCTCGCTGAAGGCGCCCTTCATGGGGTCTTCGCGAAGCCGCGCGGCTTGTAGGTGCGGATGAAGTTGACGAGGTCCCGGTAGATGTTGTGATACCCGAAGGATTCCATCTCCTGCATGGCCTCCTCCGGGGTCCAGCCGTCCACCTCCAGCCGGTAGACCGCCGCCATCGTGCCGGTGCGGTCCTTGCCGAAGGCGCAGTGGATGTAGCAGGGCTGCCGGGCCGGATCGAGCACCGCCTTGAAGAAGGCCTTGAGCTCCTCCTCACTCGGCGGCACCGACCCGAGGTCCGCCTTCAGGGGAATCTCCAGCGGCGTCATCCCGGCGGCCTCGACCTGCTTCTTCGTCGAGTGGTGCGAGCGGAAGTCGATGACGGTCTTCACCCCCATCGCCTTCAACTGCCGGAAGCCTTCTTCGGTCGGCTGCGCGCCGCGGTAGAGGGTCGGGTTCACCCGGGCGAAGTTCTCGAGACCGGCGACCCCGACCAGCCGCTGCGCGAAGGCTTTCTGCGTGGTGGTCCCGGTCGTCATCTTCTCTTCCCCGTCGGAGCGGCAGCCGGGCACGGCCAGGGCGGCCAGGACGAGGAGCACCAGGCGCATCTTCATCGTCATCCCTTCATCTTAGCACGCCGCTGCCGCGCCACCTCCGCCATCACGACGGCCGCCGCGTGGGTCAGCGACAGCGAAGGCGCCCCCGCCTTCGTCGGGATCGAGACCCGCGACGTGCAGCGGTCGCGCAGGGCGGCCGAGAGGCCGCGCTTCTCCCCGCCGATCGCCAGCGCCAGCGGCCGCGTGAAATCCTCGTCGTAGATCGTCTTCGACGCCCCCGCCATGCAGCCGATCAGCGCCAGGCCCGGGGGCAGCTCGTCCCCGATCACGACCGGGAGCCGCTCGAAGGCGCCCGACGACGCGCGCGAGACGTCGCCGCCGTCGAAATCCCAGGCGCGGCGCCTCAGGATCACCGCCTGGACCCCGAAGGCCTCGGCGGAGCGGATCGCGTAGCCCAGGTTGCGCCCGTCGTCGACGCCGTCGAGAAGCAGCGCGAAGTCCAGGGACGCCGGCAGCACCGAGGGCGGCAGCGGTTCGGCGAGCGCCAGGACGCCGCCGTGGGTCTTCCCGTGGGCCTGCGCGTCGAGCGCTTCCTCGCGGACCTTGCGCACCGTCACGCCCCGGGCGGCGGCCGCGTCCAGGAGGTCGCGGATCGTGTCGTCGCGGATCCCCTGCTTGACGAGGAGCGCTTCGATCTTGCGGCGCCCCGCCTGGAGGGCGGCGAGCGCGCAGATCCGACCTTCGAGGACTTCGATCACTGCGTCATGGGCTCCGCGGCGCGGATCGCCTCCACGACGGCGGCGTGGGATTCCGCGCGCTTGAGCCGCTCCACGACGTACTCGCTGTCGATCAGGCCGACGATGCGCGCCAGGATGCGCACCTGCACGCGCGGCGCCCCCGACGGCGTCAGGAGGACGAAGATCAGCTGGGCCTTGTCCTCGCGCCCCTTGATCGGGATCCCGGCGTCGGAGCGCGCGAAGAGGATGGCCGGCTTGTCCAGGTTCTCGAGCCGCGCGTGCGGGATCGCCAGGCCGTTGCCCAGGTAGGTGCTCATCGCCCGTTCGCGCTCCAGGACCGCCTTCACGATGCGGTCCACCGGCAGCGGCAGCTCGGAGGCGGGGACGCGGCCGAAGATCTGCCCGATCGCCTCCTCGAGGCTCGAGGCCTCGATGCCCAGCACGACCCGACCGGGCGTCAGCGCGTCGGCCATGAAGATGCGCGGCTCGGACTCGTACTCGTCCTCGATGGTCCCGACCACCTCCTCGATGCAGTCCTCGAGGGTGATGATGCCGGTCCACTTCCCTTCCGCGTTCTTGACCACCGCGAGGTGGCCGCGCTGGCGCTGGAAGTCGCCGACCAGGCCCTCCAGCGGGACGTCCTCCAGGATCGTGATGTACGGACGCGCCATCTTCTTCAGGTCCGCGGTCGCCATCTTCTCCGGACCTTCCAGGAGCAGGTCCTTGACGTGGATGATGCCGAGCGGCAGGTCGGCGTCGCCCAGCAGCGGGTAGCGGGAAAGGCGGGACTCGCGGATGACCTTGAAGTTCTCCTCCCAGGGCGCGCCGAGGCGAAGCACCTTCACGCCGTCGCGCCCGCGCATCGCGTCTCGGACCCGGACCGCCCCCAGGTCGAAGATGTTCTCCAGGAAGAGGAGCCGGCGGAAGGACATGAGCCCGGTGCTCTGGGACTGCGCCAGGATGATGCGCAGCTCGTCCTCGGAATGCCGCTCCTCCTTGGCATCGGGAGGGAGCCCGATCAGCCGGAGCAGGAGCCGCGCGGCGAAGTTGAGCAGCGTGATCGGCAGTAAGAACACGAGTCGGAAGAACTGCAGCGGCCGCGACGTCGCCAGGGCCATGCCCTCGGTCCTTCGGATCGCCACCTGCTTGGGGATCAGCTCGCCCAGGAGCACGTGGAGGAAGGAGATCAGGCCGTACTCGACGATGAACGCGACGGTCGAGGCCGCGCGGGTGTTGATGCCGAGGATGTTGTGCACGAACTGGTCGGCCGAGGCCTGGCCGACGAAGCCGAGCGCGATGCTGGCCATGGTGATGCCGACCTGGAAGACCGGGAGGTAGTCGTCCAGGTGGCTCTGGATGTGCTGGACGAGTTTCGCCGTCGCGTTGCCCTGGGCCACGAGCTCCTCGACGCGGCTGGGCCGCATGCGGACGGCGGCGAACTCGGCCAGCACGAAGAAGCCGTTGAGCAGCAGCAGGATCAGCGTGAGGAGGAGGTAGACCGCGATGATCACGGGGTACTCTTGTACCCGATCCCATTGAAAATGGCGAGGATCACGATGCCGGCAGATTAACAAAAAAGACGGTTTGTTTTGTTAATGTGGGGCGCATGCCGAAACGGGGGCTGAAGGTCGGACTGGGACAGGTCCGGGTCCGCATGGGCGACAAGAAGGCCAACATCGCCGGATTGCTCCGCGCCGTCGACGAGGCCGCCCGCGGCGGCTGCGACGTCGTCGTGCTCCCCGAATGTTCCCTGGCCGGCTGGCTCAGCGACTCGGCCCGCAGCGCCGCGGAACGCGTCCCCGGCCCGCTGATCCGGAAACTGCAGGCCGAGGCGAAGCGCCGCCGGATGGCCATCGTCGTGGGGCTCGAGGAGCGCGACGGCGACCGGGTCTACAACAGCGCCGTGATGATCGACCGCCGCGGCGATGTCGTCGCGAAGCATCGCAAGATCGACGAGCTCGAGATCGGCCTCCGGGTCTACACCCGCGGCCGCTCGCTGAGCGTCTTCGACTTCGAAGGGCGGCCCGCCGCGCTCAGCATCTGCGCCGACAGCTGGAAGCCGACCGTCACGGACGCCCTCTACGGCATGGGCGCCCGGCTGATCTTCTCGCCCTCCGCCTGGGCAGTGGAGCCGGGCGGCGAGGCGACCAACATCGCCTGGATCCGCGAGACCTACCGGCAGCGTGCCGCCGGCCGCGACCTGACGATCGTCTGCCCCAACGGCGTGGGGGACGTCACGGAAGGCCCCTGGAAGGGCCGCACCCTCCAGGGCAACAGCCTGGTCACCGGCCCCGGCGGCGCGCCCCTCCTCACGGGCCCCACGAACGAGCCCGCGCTCCTCACCGTCTCGCTGAAGTAGCATCGTTTCGGAACCCCGCGGGCGACCATCACGGGGTATCCTCTGGCCAGGGAGGATCCTATGACGGACGCGCTGACCCAGGACCAGTACCTCATCCGCAGGAAGGTCTTCACGTTCCTCGGAAAGAAGTTCCACGTCTATGACGCCGCCGGCCAGGTGATCGGCTTCAGCAAGCAGAAAGCCTTCAAGCTGAAGGAGGACATCCGGGTCTACAGCGACGAGACCGAGCAGGAAGAGCGGCTGACCATCAAGGCCCGGCAGATCATCGACTTCAGCGCCGCCTACGACGTGGTGGACGCCAAGAGCGGCTCCAAAGTCGGCGCGCTTCGGCGGAAAGGCTTCGCGTCGATCCTCCGCGACAGCTGGGAGTTCCTCGACGCCTCGGACCGCTCGATCGGGATGATCGAAGAGGACAGCATGTTCATGGCGCTGGTCCGCCGCTTCCTGACGAACCTGATCCCCCAGTCCTACCACGCGAAGGCCGGCGACGCCGAGATCGCGCAGTACCACCAGAACTTCAACCCGTTCGTCTTCAAGCTCCGCGTCCAGCTCTCGCCCGGCGCGCGGGAGAAGATCGACCCCCGCCTGGTCCTGGCGGGCGGCATCCTGCTGGCCGCGATCGAGGGCAGGCAGAACTGATGGACCTGGTGGAGGTCCCCTGCCCCTGCGGGGCGCGCTTCCGCGTCCGGGCCTCCCTTAAGGGAGGGCTGGCGAACTGCACGGCCTGCGGGAAGGCGACCCCGGTGCCCGGCGGCTTCGAGCCGGTCTTCTGGTTCATCGTCGCGGTCGGGGTCCTGATCGTCTTCGGGGTTTCCGCGGCGTTTTGGGTCGCCTGGTGCCCGACCGCCGGCGGAATCGCCTTCGGCGTCGGCGCCGCAATCCTCGCGGGCCTGATCGCCGCCTCTTAAGTCAGAACCCAGTCGATCGCCTGCTGCCGCTCATTGAAGACGGGCGCGGGCTGCCCCCGGTTGCTCGCCACCCGGGAGGTGAAGTTCTCCCGATCGATCTGGTCCCGCGTCGCCAGACACGCGAAGCGGGTGAAGGTCTTGATCAACTCCGCGATGTGGGCCCCGATCTGGAAGCGTTCCGCCGTCGACGGGCGGTAGTCCTGGACGTCGATGATGTTGAAGAGCAGGCGGTCGGCGTTGCGCGTGCGGCATTCCGCCACGGCCCCGTCCAGCTGACCTTTCATCCGGTCGAGCGTGTAGGTCCCCAGCGCGCGCACCTCGAGGTACGCGCCACGATCCAGGAACTCCAGTTCCGCGGCCACGACGTCAGTACCCCGCGCGCTTGTCCACCGCGTTGAGGAGGCCCTCCCCGCTCGCGAAGCGCCGCACGTTCTCGATGAAGAGCTGGCGGGTACGGGCGCGCGTGCCCGGTGACTGTCCCGACACGTGCGGCGTCACGATCACGTTGGGCATCTTCCAGAGGGCGTGATCGGAGGGAAGCGGCTCGGGCTCGGTCACGTCGAGGCCCGCGCCGCGGAGCTTCTTCGACTGGAGGGCCGCCGCGAGCGCGTTCGTGTCGACCATTTTGCCGCGTGCGATGTTGATCAGGAACGCCCCGTCCTTCATGAGGGCGAAGCGCTCCGCGCCGAAGAGCGCCTGCGTGTCGGGCGTGAGGGGCGCCGCCAGCACGACGACGTCCGCCGCCGGCAGGAGCATGTTGAGCTTGTCCGGCTTCTCGAGCCGCGCCACGAACGCCGGGACCGCCATGTCCTTGGGATCCGTCGCGAACACGCGCATTCCGAACGCGTGGGCGCGCCGCGCCGTCTCGGCGCCGTTCCCGCCCAGGCCCACGACGAGCATCGTCTTGCCGAGCAACTCGCCCTGGAAGGGGGCCTGCTCGCCCTTCCCCCAGGTCCCGTCTTTCATCAGGCCCTGGTAATGAGGCAGGCTGCGGTGCAGCGACAGCAGCATCCCCATCACGTGGTCCGCGATCGGCGGGCCGAACATCGTCTTCATGTTCGTCAGCACGATCCGGTCGTCCGACTGCAGTTCGGGGACGCCGACGACCTGCTCCACCCCCGCGCTGAACTGCTGCACCCAGCGCAGCTTCTTCGCCGCGCGAATGAACTCGGGGCTGACGAAAGTCCCGGCGCAGGCATCCACTTCCGGGGCGAGGCGCAGCGCCTCCTCCTTGTCCTTGGCGAGCACGATCTCGACGTTCGGCGCGACCTGCTCCAGCGCCGCGCGGTCCTCGGGCGTGATCGAGCTGATCAGGAACTTCAGGGGCACGCCCTTCCCTTTCTCCATCGGGATCGCGATCGGGGTCCGCTTGCCAAAGTCCAGGTCGCCGGTCGCCCAGTTCAGCGGCCCGCGGGTCAGATCCCGATAGACGCTCGCGATATTCTCCAGGCTCATCTTCTGCTCGCCCGTCCACTGCTTCCACATCGGGACGTCGACGTCCGCCTTGATCTGCTCGAGGGTCTTGCCCTGGGCCAGCATCGCGGCAACCTGGGCCCGAAGCTCGATGAAGTACTGCTTCTGGGTCTGGAGCAGCTCGCGCCCGGCTACGGCCCCGTGGGCGGGGACGACCTTCTCGACGTCCAGCGTCTGGACCTGGGTCAGGACGTCGATCCAGCTCGCGGTGTCGGCGTCGCCCGCATAGTTGAAGGGACCGTTCACGCAGGAATCGCCGGTGAAGACCAGTTTCTCGTGGGGCAGGTAGATGAAGATGCAGCCCGTCGTGTGGGCATGGCCGAAGTAGTACACCTCGGCCCGGCGCTTGCCGTCGTCCAGGATGAGCTTGTCGCTGAAGGTCAGGCTCGGCGCCACCGGCTTGTACTTCGCATAGACCGGGTCCTTCTCGGCCGTCTTCAGGTACCCCTCCACATTCCGGCCCAGGTACTCCCGCCGGGCGTTCTCGTGGGACACGATCGTGGTGCCCTCCTTGTCGAAAACGCCCGTGCCGAGCGCGTGGTCGCCGTGGTAATGGGTGAGGAACGCGTAGCGGATCGGCTTGTTGTTCGTCGTCGCCTTGATGTTGCGGATCGCCTCCTCGGCGCCCAGCGGGAACGCCGTGTCGACGACGGCGACGTAGTCCGAGAATTCGATCCAGGAGACGTTCGAGCCGAACTTGCCGATGTCGTTGTGCTGCTCGAACCAGACGCCGTCGGCGATTTTCTGCGGCTTCTCGGTGGGGGCTTTCTGGGCCTGCTGCGCGGCCACGGCGTAGACGCCGGCCATCAGGACGATGAGAAGCGACGCGCGGATCACGGCTCGTCTCATGGAAGATCTCCGTTCGAAGAACGTGCTTTTCTAGCCAATCGCGCCGGGCCTGTCTACTATCTAACGGCTCCTTCGTAACATAAGAGTCGAATGATCCGCTGGATTCCGCTGCTCCTGGCCGCCGGCCTCACGGCCGGAGAAGATCCGGTGCCGGTCCTGATCGTGACCGGCAGCCACACGCACGACTGGGTCAACACGACGCCCCTCCTCTCGAAGATGCTGAGCGACACCGGGCGCTTCAAGGTCAGCGTCACCGAAGACCCCGCGAAGGATCTGACGCCGGCGGGACTGGCCGGCGTCCGGCTGATCGTCCTGCACTACCGGCAGACGGACAAGCCCGCGACGATCGAGGTTCAGGACGAGAGGGGGCAGAAGACCAACCAGGTCCGCGAGGTGCCGCCGCACCCGAACCGCTGGCCCGAAGCGGCCGAGCGCTCGCTGCTGGCCGCAGTCCGCGACGGCGCGGGCTGCGTCGCCCTCCACTACGGCACGAGCGCCTTCGACGAGCCCCAGGCGAGCTGGCCCGAGTACGAGCGGCTGATCGGCGGCGGCTGGCGGGCGTCTAAAAAGCAATACGGGCACGGGACCATGTTCCAGTTCAAGGTGAAGCTGAGCGATCAGGAGCACCCCGTCACGCGCGGGATGCCGCCCGAGTTCCTCCACGCCAAGGACGAGCTCTACCACAAGTCGCTGGTCCTCGACGGCAGCCGCGTGCTGGCCAGCGCCTTCGACGACCCCGAGGAGGGCGGCAAGGCCTGCACCGGCAAGGACGAACCTGTCGCGTGGGTCCACGAGTACGGGAAAGGACACGTCTTCACCATGATGCTGGGCCACGGGCCCGAGCAGATGCGGCGCAGCCCCGGATTCCAGACGCTCTTCGCGCGGGGCTGCGAATGGGCCGCCACGGGAGCGGTCACGATCCCGGTCCCCAACCCAATCGACGCCGAGCCGATCAAATGAGCCGACTTTCCTCGCACGCGACCCTCGACGCCCTGATGCAGCGGCTCATCGCGCCGCAGCCCGCGACGCGCCGCGCGGCCGCCAAGGTCCTGCGCAAGCTGAAGATCAAGGCGACGGGCCCCGCCGTCCTCTCCGCCCTGAAGTTCGAGATCCAGGAGCCACGCTCCACGGAGACGCAGTACCAGATGATCATGGCGCTCGCGGAATGCGGCTACGGCGAAGCGCTCCCCTTCCTCCGGGGCATGGCGAAGGCCGCCCAGCCGCCCCTGATCCGCGTGGGGCTGGGCGACGCCATCGTCCGCCTGGCCCGGACCCACGACCACGACGCGGGGCCGGTCCTGGAGATCCTGGGGGGCCCGGACCGGGAGATGATCGACGGCGCCTTCCGCGCCGTGGCGATGCTGCGCATGGTCGTCCCTCCGGAGGCCATGGCGGCAATCCTGCAGTTCGTCGACCACCTTCCGGTCAACGACCCGATGAGGCTCTGGGTCGCCGCGGCGGCGGCGGGCTGGTCGGGCAAAGGCGTCCGCGGCTTCCTCGACCGCTGCCGCAACGCGGAGCGGGAGGACGTCCGAAAAGCGGCGGAGGCGTCGTCGGCCGGCAAGTATCTGAAGTGGTCGCCTCCCTAGCCCACAATCCTCACCTGATTGGCCACAGAGCCCTCGGAGCCCTGCAGAGAGGATTCTGCTCTGGGGGCTTTGTGGGCTCCGTGGCCAATCCGTCTCGAGACACTCCCTAGATTGCCTGCACAACGCGGCGCCGGGCACCGTCTAAGAGGGAGATGCGCAAGGGAGCCACGATCGCGCTCTTCCTCCTGGCGGCCGCCGGATTCTGGATCGTCTTCGGGGACAAGTCCCCGAGCACCCGGCATTCCCCCAGCGCCGAGCGGGCGATCCAGGAAGAGCGGGAGTTCCACGAGCGGCTGCGGCGCTCCGGCCGGATCGTCTTCGTCCGCGAGGCCGGAACCTCCGGAACATCCGACCTCTGGATCATGGACGGGGACGGGACCCGGCAGAGCGCGCTGACGACGTCCGGGCTGGATCAGCGGCCGGCCTGCTCCGCCGACGGCACCCGCGTCGCCTTCGTCCGCCGCAATCCGGAGCGCGATGACGCCGGGCGGATCTACATCCTGGACCTGCCGGCCGGGCCGCCGCGCAAGCTCAGCGACACGCCCGCCGTCGCCCACGCGGCGCCCTGCTGGTCGCCGGACGGTCGCTTCATCGCCTTCACGCATCCGGCGCGCGACGACTCCGTGCTGCACTACGAGGTCCGCGTCGTCGAGGTCTCGAGCGGCAAGGAAACGTGGATCGGCAACGGCGGGCACCCGTCCTGGTCCCCGGACGGGAGGCTGGTCGCTTCCTACCTGGGAATCGTGGATCCCGCGTCGGCATCGGCGGCTCGGGTCCGCGTGCCGGAAGGCGACGAGTTCACGTGGTCGACCGATGGCCGGCTCATCGCGTTCCTCCGCGCCATCCCTGGCTCGTACGTCCATCTACAGACGATGGATGCCGAGGGCAACTTCATGAACCGGCTCACGCGTCACGACCGCATCGACCAGACGCCCGCCTGGTCGCCGGACGGAAAGCGCGTGGCGTTCCACTCCATTCCCCCCTGGGACGAGTCGGGTCGCGACATCCAGCTCCACATCGTCGAGGCGGAAGGGTCGGCCGG